>Ga0335082_10002341_pt1 | contig 20382 bp, 19 predicted proteins | sample Lox_Sample_41_FD_206718 | JGI IMG/M metagenome (GOLD analysis project Ga0335082, IMG submission 206718) | Soil microbial communities from Loxahatchee National Wildlife Refuge, Florida, United States - Lox_Sample_4.1 | ecosystem: Environmental > Terrestrial > Soil > Wetlands | place: USA...
CGACGGCGCGCAGCGTGTCCATGGTCTGGACAATGATGGGCGGCGCGAGCAGCGTGCCCCAGCGCGTCTTCTTGGCATACTCCTCGTCGAGGTACAGCGGGTTGAGGTCGCCGATGGCCAGCGCCAAATGATAGATCGCATCGCGATTAACCTCGGTGCGCCACGGGCGCCGCCCTTCGAAGCCTTTGCCGATGCGGTCGCGCAGCTTGGCGACGCCTGCGTCGGTGATCGTTCCTTGTTCCGTTGCCATACGCTCATGCCTTCTTTCTGCGCTCCGCGCCGTGTGGCAGCGGGCCGAGCAGTCGGTAGATTGCCTTTTCAATGACGCGGCGCTGCACCGCCAGCGCCTGAGGGGACATGGGATCGCCGCCGGCGGCCACGAACGACTGCAGCGCGGCCGCATTGGTGAAGTATGCAAAGACGATTCCGAACAACGCGAGGGTGAGATGCGGCAGTTCGTCGGCTTCCCAGCCGGCTTCGCTGGCGGTCTCGCGAACGACCGCAATGCCCTCGACATACAGCGGCGTCAGCCAGCGGCTCATCAGTTTCTGTACGCTGTCGCTTTGGTCGAGCAGCGCCCGTTGCACCAGGCGAGCCAGGTGCGGGTGCGTGGCGAGGTGGGTGGTCAGCTTGTCGATCGTGGCGCGCATTTGTTCCAGGCGCAACGCGCCCGGGTGCCACGCCTCGGCGACGGCTTCGAGGATCGGCCGCAGGCCGCGTTCGAGTACCGCGTCGTACAGCGCCTGCTTGCTCGGGAAATGGTTGTAGAGACTCGGTGCCGTCAGGTTCATCTCGCGCGCCAGGTCGCGCAGCGCCACGCTGTCCACGCCGTGCACGGCGAACAGGCGCTCGGCCGTATCGAGAATCACCTCACGCGTCGGCGGCGCGGGCTCAGCCGCCGCGGCGCGCTTCGATTTGCGCACGCTTACCACTGGCTTGGGAACCCCGGCTGTAGCTACGAACAAACGTTCGTTAAGTCAAGGCCAATGTGCGTACTGCGGTGCGGAGGACCGAAGTCTATCTGCTGACCCAACGTGGCGGCCGCTTCTCGACGAATGCCGCGAAGCCTTCGCGCACTTCCTCGGACGCCAGCGACTCAGCGAACATCGGATAGTCGATCACCGGCAGCTGGCGGTTGAGGTCGCGTTTCAACGCGGTGCGCGCACGCGGCCCGGTTTGTCGAATCCATCCGATGGTCTCGGCGACCGCGGCCTCGAGTTGCGGGTGCGGGACGACCCGTGAAATGAGGCCCATGGCCAGCGCCTCCTGCGCACTGATGTACTGCGCCGTGAACAGCAGGTACTTGGCGCGCGCGATGCCGATCCGGCTCGCCAGCCGCGCGCCGAGGAAGCAGTCGGCGACGCCGCGCAGCAACTCCGGCGCACGGAATGTGGCGCGGTCGGAGACGACCGAGATGTCGCTCAGGAGTGTCATGTTGAGCCCGCCGCCCTGACACATGCCGTTGATGGCCATCACGACGATCTTCGGACAGCGCTCGAACTCGACGAACGGCAGCAGGTCGAAGCGGTCGGTCTCGCGGTCGAACGCCTGCCCGCCTTCGTGCTGGCCACCCATCTCGCCGCCGACGCAGAAGTACTCGCCGGTGCTGGTGACCACGAGGACGTCGACGTCCGGATCGCACTCCGCGAGCACCGCGGCCTTCTTCAGGCCGTGGTACATTTCGATCGTGAGGGCGTTGCGCCGCTCAGGCCGGTCGATGACGACGCGCAACACGCCGTCGCCCTTGATTGCCTGCAGATGGCGCGAGCCCAGATCAAGAGTCGTCTGCTGATTGCTTGTCGTCATAGCTCACCTCATGAATCGCCGTGCTGTAGCAGATGGAGGGCCAGGCGTGCCAGCCGGCGCAGTTCCCGCGTGTAGGGGCACGGCATGCCGTGCCCCTACACGCGGGGGACTGGCAACGTAGTCGGCTCATATCCGGGGAGTGCGACGGCGGTTCGCGACGAATGCCTATGCGCTCCGGCTGCGCCGCGGCGGTCGTGCCGGACGTCCGCGCTCAGGGTTCGGCCGATGCGGTCCTGCTTCGGGGAGGCCCGTCATGATCCAGCGGTCAGCCCCGTAGTCCCAGTAGCGGTCAATGCGCTCGCCGTCCCAGTGGTAGAGCAGGGACGTATCGCCGCGGGGCAAGGGGCGAACGGCGCGCGGCCGGAACGCCGCCGCGCACTCGCTCGACGCCAGACGAACGCTGCGATAGACGATGCCGCTCGAGCCCGCGGTGTGCAACGTGCGGCCCAGCGCTTGGCTGGCTGTATAGTCGTTCGGATCGTGGACGGGCTGGAAGCGGCGCGGGTCGCCACGCAGGTCGTGCAGCACCGCGTCGATGCCGGCGACCAGCACGCGCATGTCGAGCTCGCAGGGTGGCTCGCTCGTCGCCGCGAGGAAGCGTCCGGTATGGTACGCCGTCTCGGCAACGGCGCAGTCACGGCTGCGCGCGGTGTAGTACACGCCGTAGCTGCCGTCGGAGAAGCGCGACGGCCAGCCGATGTGGGTGAAGGCGCCCATCACCCAACCGGCCCCCGGGCCACTGACCCGTTCCTCCAGGGGCACGAGCCGGATGCTGCCAACCGCGTCGCGGATGCGCTCGTTCGTGAGGCTTTCGACTTCGAGCAGCGCTTCCCAATCGGCAGGGTCGGCGACACGCTCGAACAACGCCACCGGCGGGTAGCGTGCTGCAATGATCCGGTAGGTGTGGCGCCACGTGACGTGGGTCTTCGGGGGAGGCCGGCGCACGCCACTCAGGGTTTGTGAGCTTTTCGTCTGGGCCTCAGACATCGGGCCTCTAGCTTCAGGAAAAACCCAAGAATCCGGACCCTGAAGTCTGAGGTCCGAGGCCTGAGGTCGATATTTTCACAAACTGTCAGGCGCCCTGCCCGCGGACGGCGTCAAGGTATCGGCGCACGGTGGCCAGGTCGGTCACGTCGCCGGCGAGCATGCGCTCAAACGCGCTGCCGCCGCCGAAGGCCGCGTTCGGCCGGTGCACCCAGGCGTCCGCCTGTGCCGGGGACTTGAACAGGATCTGCAACGCCTTGTAGATGCCGAGCACGTAGCTCAAGCGGCGGACCGTATCATACGGCACGCCCGACACCCGCCTGCGTTTCCACTTGTAAAAGGTGGAGCGGGCGGGACGGCCGAGCAGCACCTGTGCCTGCTCGTTGGAAAGATTCCAGAGCGTTGCGATCTGGAAGAAGGCGCGCATCGCCGCCGCGACTTTCTCGGGCGACAGCTCCACCGCGCCCGCGGGCGACGGATCAGGGGTAACGACATAGGCGGGTGCGGGCATGGCTACGAGTCTATAGGTGAACGAACAGTTGTCAATGGTTCGTATAGAGATCGAAGACAGCAGGGAAGGACACATGGTAGCTGGCGCGGCTCGGATGTGTACGGGCCTACGTCCCATCCTCGGGGCCCTGGCTTTCCCCGGGCTTCCCGTCACGACCAGCGAGACCGGCGGCGCGATGGTTGATGTCGATCTGCAGTCAACATAGCATATCGACATGAAGGCCATTCAGATCACCGTTGACGAACGGCTCTTGAAAGAGCTCGATGCGGATGAAGAAGTGCAACGCCATGGCCGCTCAGCCGTGATCCGACGCGCCGCGTTCGATTACCTGCGGAAACGGCGCCGGAAGAAGATCGCGGACGCCTACCAGCGGGCCTATGGGGGGCGTCGTGCCTCGGATGTGGATTGGATCGGCTGGACCGGCGGTGGGACGTGGCCCGACGAATAGCTCGCGGGGACATCTGGATGTACGAGTTTCGCCGCCCCGACAAGATTCGACCGGTCGTCGTGCTGACGCGCGACGAGGTGGTCGAATCGATGCATTCCGTAGTGGTGGCGCCGGTCACCTCGACGATCCGCGGCCTGCTCAGCGAGGTTACCATCGGTACCGCCGAGGGGCTCAAGCGTGACTCGGCGGTAAACCTTGACCATATTTCAAGCGTCGAACGCTCGAAACTGGCACGCTACGTGGGCTCGCTCAGCGACAGAAAGCTGGAAGCGGTCTGTCGTGCGTTGTGGTTCGCGATGGGTTGCGATTGAGCCGCCTGCCCGGAAAGTTGAAAAGGGGAAACGTAAGCGCGCAACTTGGGCGAGTTACGAAGTGCCGGCGGCGCGAGTTCAGCGCGCCTCCGTAGTTACGCCCGTGTCACGCGGCCTTGCGGCTCCGGCTCGGGCGGGCGGATGGGCGGATAGTACGCATAAAGGCTGAAGTTTCGAGGCGCTCGATGAACTGAAGGCAGTGGCGGATAGTCCGCATAAAGGCCCAAGTTGCTATAAGACCCGACTATCGGACGCTGTCGTTGTCCCCCGCGGTCGCCTGGAAACCCACCGCCAGACGCATATACGGGGCGGACAAAGCGACTGTCAAGCCTGGGGCGAGCCCTGGGGCGAGCCCGGAGCAGCCCGCCTGGAGCCGTTGCAGCCGGCACGCGGTCGCCGGTCAAGCCAGGTGCACGCCCGGCGCAAGCCCCCCTACTCCGTGCTCCAAGCGGCGGCCTGATCGAAACCGGGGAGCCACCCTGACGACCGCGCGGGTGTTGGAGCGGGCGGGTCGATCGGCAATTCCAGGTGCCGCAAAATCTTCTCGATCACCGCCCGGTCCTCAATCGTCGCCACCAATCGCAGGCGGCCTCCACAGTCGGGACATAGTCGGGAATCGTGTTCGTTGTCGTGCTCGTGATCGTAATGACGAGCCCCGCCAAGAGCACGATCCGCCTCATCGCAGCGCCTGAGCGAGGCGCGCGAGCATTCGGCCGACGCGACTGTAGTCCTCGCGAAGGTTGTCCGAATCGTCGCGGGTAATGTAGCCCAGGTCGCGCGCCAATAGCACATGATAGCTCGTCTCAGTCGCTGAACCCCGTGCGATTCCCGCGAACTGGCGATATTCGGCTCGATGCAGTCGGCCGGCGCCTTCGACGAGGCTGGCGACCACCGAGGAGGCGGCGCGGCGCAGTTGCGTCACCAGCCCGAGGGTTTCTTCGCGGGGGAAGCCGCCAGCGCCGCGAACGCTTCCCGACTGTCACGGCTCAGGTGTGTGGCCGCTGTCAGTCGATCGCGGCCGCTTGCTGCAGGCGTTTGAGAAGCGGGCCGAGCTTGGCGAGGTGCAGCGCCTTGTAGACCACGGGTCCGGCGCGATCGACATAGAGATCTTTGCCGGCATGCTGCGCTTCATCACCCGCCGCGCGCAGCAACTGCAGGATCGCCGGAGTGATTCGGTCGACGCGTCCCAAGTTGATGATGACCGCACACACCGAACGTTTCTGCAGCTCGGCCTTGAGGTGTTCGAGGAAGGTTTCGCACGCATCCGGATCGAGCTGCAGCCGCGGGCTCTCGCCGTTCAGGTGAGTCATGTCACGCCCCCCGCCGCCCGGCGTAGGCGGTGCGCAGGATCTCCTCCAGCTCCTTGATGAGCGGCATGCGCGGGTTGGAGCGGATGCTGATGTCGTCGAAGGCGGCGCGGATGATCTCGGGCATGGCGCGTTCGAAGTCGTCTTCGGCAATGCCCAGCTCTTTGATCGACGCAGGCAGCTTGCAGGTTTCCAGCAGCTCGAAGATCTTCGCAATCAAGAGCTCGACGCGGTCCTCGGCTGTCGTGCCACCCCAGCTCATGGCTTCGGCGAACTGCGCGTACTTGCGGTGCGCGACGTACGCTTTGACGTTGGGGAAGGGCATGAACTTGCTCGGCACCGCGGCGTTGTAGCGCACAACGTACGGCAGCAGCACGGCGTTGGCGCGCCCGTGCGGAATTTTAAACGTGGACCCGAGGCTGTGCGCCAGGGCGTGATTGACGCCGACGAAGGCGTTGGCGAAGGCCAGCCCCGCCATGCACGCGGCGTTGTGCATCTTGGCGCGTGCGTCCATATCGCTGCCATCGCGCACCGCCCGCGGCAGATACTCGAACACCAGCCGTGCCGCCTGCAACGCCAGCGCGTCGGTATACTCCGAGGCGAAGATCGACACTGCCGCCTCCAGCGCGTGCGTCAGCGCGTCGAGCCCGGTGTCGGCGGTGACACTCGGCGGCAGCCCACGCACGAGCTGCGGGTCGATGATGGCGACGTCTGGGATGAGGCTGTTGTCGTACAGCGGCACCTTGCGGCCCAGTTCGCTGTCGGTGATCACCGCGAACGGCGTGACCTCCGAGCCCGTGCCGCTCGTGGTTGGAATGGCGACCAGCACCAGCCGATTGCGCGGCTCGCGTGGATACTGAATGACACGCTTGCGCGGATCGAGGAAGGTGGTTTCCAGGCTGCGGAAGTCCAGGTCGGGATGCGCGTAGAACAAGCGCATCGCCTTGGCCGCGTCCATGACCGAGCCGCCGCCGACGGCGATGAGATGATCGGGATGATGGTGCTGGATGGCTTCGACGCCGCGCGCGATCACCTGATACGTCGGCTCGATCTCCACCTCATTGAACACGTGGCAGTGTACGCCGCTCGCGAGATACGAGCGCACCTGATCGACAAAGCCGAGATCGTCGAGGTCCTGGCTGGTGACGATGAGCACGTTGCGCGCGTCGAGGCCGCGCAGGTTCTCCAGCGCATGCAGGTTGTAGTAGATCTGGTTGGGCACGCGCAGCCACTGGTGCGCCGGCGTGCGCTTGGCCAGCTGCTTGACGTTCATGTAGTTGCGCACGCTGACGTTCTCGATGGTGCTGTTGCCGCCGCCGGTGCCGCAGCCGAAGGAGAAGGTCGGCCGCAGATCGTTGTACACGCCGCCGAGCGCACCGACGGACGATGGGCAGTTGACGATGATGCGCCCGGCGTTCAGTGCCTCGCCGAAGCGGTCGATTACCGTCTCGTCTTCGCTGAAGATCGACGCGGTGTGACCGACGCCGCCGAAGTAGAGCACGTCCATCGCGGCGTTGATCGCCTCGTCTGCGTCGTCCACGGGCAAGATGCCGAGTACGGGGAACAGCTTCTCGCACGACAACGGATGGTCGCGGCCGACGCCGCGCAGCGGTGCCAGCAACAGCTTGGTGGTTGGCGGCACCGGCATCCCGATGGCCTGGGCGATCGCGACGGCGCTTTGACCGACCGCCGTCGGGCGCATCGTTCCAGTTGCGGCATCGACGACCGTCCGTTCGAGCAGCGCCACTTCGTCCGCGCTGCACACATGCGCGCCGAGCTGCGCGAACAGTTCGAGGACGCGGGTGTAGACCGTGCGGTCGACCAGCACCGTCTGCTCCGACGCGCAGATCGTGCCGTTGTCGAAGGTCTTCGAAGTCAGGATGTCGACGACCGCCATGTTCAAGTCGGCGCTGCGGTGGATGTAGCAGGGGACGTTGCCGGCGCCGACGCCGAGCGCGGGTTTGCCGGAGCTGTACGCCGCCTTCACCATGCCCGGCCCGCCGGTCGCATCGATGAGCGCTACATCCGGGTGGCGCATGAGGTATTGCGTGTCGCTGATGGCGATGTCGTCAACCCAGCCGATGAATCCTTCCGGCGCGCCCGCGGCGAGCGCCGCTTCGTACATCACGCGTGCCGCTTCATTGGAACAGTGCTGCGCATGCGGATGCGGGCAGAAGACCACCGTATTGCGCGTCTTCGCAATCAACAGCGATTTGAAGAGCACGGTCGACGTCGGGTTGGTGATCGGCGTGACGCCGAGGATGACGCCGATGGGCTCGGCAATCTCCTTCAAATTGCGCTCCGGATACTCGCGGATGATGCCGACCGTCCGCTCATCCTTGATCGAATGATAGACGAACTCGGTGGCCACCATGTTCTTGACCACCTTGTCTTCCAGCACGCCGAGCTTCGTCTCGGTCACCGCCAGGGCAGCCAGCTGCTGCGCCGCTTCCAACCCCTTGAGCACCATGGCCCGCACGCAGCGATCCACTTGCTCCTGCGTGTACTGATAGAAGGCGGCCGCGGCCAGCTGCGAACGAGCCACGAGCGCGTCCAGATATTCCTGGCGCTCGGAGGTCAGCTCCTTGCGCCGCCCGCCCGCCGCGTGCACAGGTTCGGACAACCTGGCGACCGTCTGCAGCATGCTTCGTCCTCCTTCTGACTCCGCGCCGCTTCACCAATGTTGGGCAGCAAGCGTGGTGCCAGTAGCACGATGGCCATCCGAGGCGTCGATCCTGGTGCGGCGTTCGCATTCCTGAAAAAACAGGGGAGCGCGACGCAGCGCACTCTTGCACCCGGCAGGGGGCTATATTAACAAGTGTTAGTTAATCGGAACCTGGGGAGAGAGGTTGCACTCATGGCGCGTGAATACCGACTCATCTCGGCGGACTCGCACATCCTCGAGCCACCGCATCTGTGGACCGAGTACATGCCGAAGAAGTTCCACCCGAAGGCGCCGAAGGTGGTGGCGGACGGCGAGGGTGGTGAGGCCTGGCAGTTTGCTCCGGATGTGCCGCCGGCGCCGATCGGCATCTACGCCTCAGCGGGCCGCAAGCACGAGGAGGTGCGCTGGACCGGCGTGACGTTCGCCGCCGCGAATCAGGGGAACTTCAAAGCGGCGCCGCGCCTCGAAGAGCAAGATGTCGACGGCGTCGATGCCGAGGTGTTGTTCGGTTCGGCACGCATGATGAGTCACTTCTTCTCCGATCCGGACCCGGAGTTTCAGCTCGCCGGCGTGCAGGCGTACAACAACTGGCTGGCGCAGGAGTTCGTGCAGGTGGCCCCCGGCCGGCTCATCGGCCTGGCCGCGATGCCGGCGCTCGGCGTCGACGCGTGCATCAAGGAGATGGAGCGCTGCCTGAAGATGGGCATGCGCGGGGTGTGGCTCAACACCATGCCCAGCGTGGGCCCGACGATCCGGCCGGAGGACGATCGGTTCTGGGATGCGGCGCAGGCGCTCGGCATGCCCGTCCACTTTCACGTCCGTGTCATGCGGCAGATTCAGAAGCCCAAGCCGAAGGGCGTGCGCGGCGACGATCTCACCGGTCTCGCCACCGTCGGTGCCGCCAGCATGATCACCGACTTGCCGGAGATCATCAGCTCCGGCGTGCACGATCGCTTTCCCGATCTGATCTGGGTGGCGGTGGAGACGGGCTGCGGTTGGATCCCCTACATCCTCGAGCAACTCGACGACCGCTGGTGGCGCAACCGCTGGTGGCTACCGGTGAAGCTCAAGCACGAACCCAGCTTCTACTTCCACCGCAACTGGCGCGCCGCGTTCATGATCGATCGCTACGCCGTGATGAATCGCCACGTCATCGGTGTCGAGAACATGATGTGGTCGACCGACTACCCGCACCACGGCTGTGATTGGCCCGAGACCCGCCGTGTGGTCGACGACATGTTCCGCGATGTGCCAATGGCCGAGCGGCAGCAGATGTGCGCGCTCAACGCGGCAAAGCTCTACAAGCTAGCCTGAGCAAGTACTGATCGCTGGCGGAAACGAGGGACAGCGCAGCAAGATGCCGCCCCTCGCTGGACGGAGAAGCCCTTCTACTGCGGCGGCGCGCAGGTGTCCTTGCACGACTTCGCCTGCGTCTTGCAGTCACTCGTGGCGGACTTGAGTGTCGTCAGGCACGGTGCCTTGCAGGTTTTGAGCGCATCGCGAGCCGCCTTGGAGCAGGTTGCGGGATCGGGGTCGCTGCCGCAGGTTTGCAGCTTCGTTACCAGCTGATCGCGGCAAGCGGACTTGCAGGTGGAGGCCGTTTGGAAGGCACCCTTCCCGCAGTTGAGCGTGGTTTCGCGGCAGCCGACGATGCAATCGCCTTGCGCCGGCGTGCATGCCTTGATGCAGTCGGCGGCGGTATTGACGCAGCTCTGGACCATCGCCTCACACCCCTCGTAACATGGCTTCGCACCGGCAAACGCATTGCCGATACAGGCGGCCCGATCGTCCGCCGTCTTGCACCCCTCCAAGGCGGTCTTCAAGTCGGACACGCAACCTTGAGCGCAGCTCTTGAGAGCGCTTGCGGACGGATCGACGCATGCCTTGGCGGTGTCCCGACAGCCCTTCAGGCACGTTGTAACGTCGCTGTCCTGCGCAAACACGGGTGTTGCTGAGAAGCTCAAGGTCGCGACCAATCCCACACACACGCTGAACGTGGACAAGCTATAGAGAAGCGAGCGGTTTGCATCCATGACCGAATCCTCCTTGTAGTCTACCGGCTCCGCTGCCCTCGAAGCCTGTGCATTCAAGCTAAAGAATGCGCACTTCCGCCGTCAAGCTGATTTTTCCGTGACCGCGAATCGCAGCCTATGTCGACCCGCTTCCAGCCGGCGTGGACTCTCGCTAGCCGCGCATCCCACAGGGGGTATCGCGTCGGCCTGGCTGCCATCCGGAACGGCGACTTCGATGTCCACGCGGTCCGTACTTCGCGTCCACTCAACCTCTATGTCGCCCTGCACGGTGGGAAAGAGGCCACGTGCAGACTGCAGATCGCCTAGCTCGGGGCGCAGCCGAAAGCGTGTGAAGCCGGGGGCGGTCGGGTACACGCCAAGGACCTCGGTCGATAGTTGGTACACGGGCGTCGCCGAGAATCCGTGGCACAAGCTAGCCGTCGGGTCGTAGCTCTCCCAGAGTGTCGTCGCACCGCGCGCCAGCATACGGCCGTAGCGTTCACGTATCAGCGCCAGCGCGAGATCAAAGCGGCCGGCGTGGCACAGCGCGCGGTAGACGAAGTGACTGAAAAACGTGTTGGCGAGGACCACGTTGTTGTCGGGGTCGAAAACCCCGCCGCTGGGAACGATCGGTGGTGCGGCAGTGAAGACCAGGCGCGCCGGATCGGTGATCCAGCTGATCATCGACGCCCAGCGCTCAGCCGGCGCGACGTGCCAGAGAATCAGGGCGGCGTTCGCATGCTGCGAGACTCGGCGGTCGCGTTTGCCGGTTGCGGGATCAACCATGTCGACATACACGCCGCGTTCCGCGTCCCAGTGGCGAGCATTGAGTGCCGCAGCCACGCGCTCCGCGAGGGCGTCGTAGCGGCGCGCCGCGCGCTGCGATTCCAGCGCTCGTGCCAGCGTTGCTGCGGCACGCAGCGCGCCGACGAGTAGCGCGTTCAGTGTCGCCGCCTCGCCATCCCGCCCGAGCGCCGCCCAATCATGGAAGTGCCAGTAAGGCAGGTCTGCTACGAGATCGTGCGGCCCGATCTGGCACTCGAACCAGGCCAAGGCGCGCTGGATCGCCGGAAAAACCGCTTCGACGGCCTCGACCTCGCCCGTGTACAGGAGGTGCTGTTCGGCGTTGAGAATCCACTGCAGTGTCCAGTCGGGGATGAGCATGCCGTTGGTGCGATGATCGCCCGGCGCGTACATCTGGGTCAGTCCATCCGGACGCTGACTCTCCGCAGCGTGCTGGAGAAACTGTCTGTTGAGTGCATTCACGCTCGGGCCAAACGCTGCCTGGCCGACGAGAAACTCGACGGTGGCGTCACCGAGCCACTGGCGTTGCTCGCGGCCCGGACAGTCTTCCCAACCATCGTGCATGCACAGTTGCAGCGTGTAGCGGCCAACCTCCCACAGCCGCGTCAGCAGCGGATCGGAACACTCGAAGCGGCCGCGTGCCTCGGCGGGGTAGTGAGTGAACGTCGAGCCGAGGTGCCGAATGCGTAAACCGTTTGGCGCATTGCGTACCGTCACCTGCGCGTAGCGCACCGCTGCCCACTCGAAACGCTCGAACCGCTGGTGTCCCGGACGCGCGACGTAGCGGAACACGTGCGCGCCATGCCCGCTGTCGCGCGAGATGCGCGGCGGTGCCGGTGGCGGTGCCAGTGGCAGCGCCGGCGGCGGCGCGACCCACTCGCCCGCGATGCCTTCCGCAACCGCCACATCGATGATCTCGCCACCGTGCGCTTCCAACTCGATGAACGGGTAGCCGGTGTGGATACGGCCGAAATCCAGCAAGAGCGAGACGTCACGCCCGTCGGCCGTACGGACGGTCGTGACGCTCTCATCGGCACGCAACAGCGCATCGGGATCCTCGACCGCTTCATCAGCGAGCGGTTGCAGCGCCTCTTCGTAGAGACGGCGATCGACCGGCAGCTCTGCATTGGAGACGACGGCGTATGATGCGAGGACGCGCACTGGTGCCAGTGGAGACTCGGCGAGAAAGGGAATGGCGCGCGGCAGCAGCGTGGGGAATGGCTCGATTTTCAAACCACCGAGCATCGAGTCCGGTGCACCGCCGCCGACCGACAGCACCTGGACCTTGTCCCACCCCGAGTCATCGAAGTCCGGCTCCGTCCAGCGCTGCGGAATGCGACGCGCGTCGTACACCTCGATGAAGCCGAGGCCCCAGTTCGCCCGCGGCGTATCGCGTTCCCACGCGTTGCACTCCAGGCATCGCCACTGCTCGTCGGACAACAGGTCGATGATGCGGTCGCCGCAGCGCACGCTGCCGTCGCAGTAGACGCCGCCGTCGCCGAAGGCGGGCTGCCAATGACCGTGGACCGCCTGGTACCACGCGGTATCGATGCCATAGACGTGTACCAGGAGCGCGATGACGTTCGCACCCGCGTGCACATGCGCGCCGAGGTCGTAGGTGTCGGTGCGCTGGTAAAGTGGATCGCAGCGCACCGGACCGCGGCCGATGCGCCGGCCGTTGACGAAGAGTTGGTAGCGCCCATCGACCGTGATTGTCACCTCCGCCGCGTCGGCGGGTCCCGGCAGATCAAACCTCCGGCGGAAGAGAAACCAACGGTTCTTGCCGTCATCGCGCCGCGCCGGCGTTTCGAAGAACACGCGGAAGGCGCCGGCGGCGTCGATCGGCTGCTTCGCGGTCCAGATGAACGGCGCGCGGCGATACATGAGCGCCTCGGTGGATAGCGCAACGGCGCGGCAATGAGAAGGCGTCACCCTTAGCGCGTGCTGCCGCCCGCGACCCAACAGCGAACGGCTCTGGAGCCGGCGTGCCCTCACGCCGCGTCAGATGTTCCGCCTGACGCGGGCTGAGGGCAGCCCGTCTCCAAAAATCGTCGCGCCGTACAAGCACCCACGGATGTCGTAACCCAGAGATCGCGTGCACCCCAGAGACGGGGGATGGGGAGTCAACGATCGTCGGATCGTTTCCGTCCGTTCGCCACAGGAGTAACGTGGTGGAGGCATCGATGCGCACGCTGTTTGCCACACTCGGGGCGTTCTTCGTGCTGAGCACATCGGCGCGGCCCGCCGCAGGCCACGCGTGCGTCGGCGACTGCGACGGCAACGGCGTAGTGACGATCGACGAGTTGGTGAAGGGCGTTACGATCGCGCTCGGCGAGCGCAGCGTCGGCCAGTGCTTCGCCTTCGATGTCGATGGGAACCAGGCGGTAACCGTGGACGAGCTCGTGGCCGGGGTGAGTGCCGCGCTCACCATCTGCCAGCCCGGGCTCCCAACGCTCACGCCGACGCCAACGGGTCCCGCGACCACCACGGCGACGCCGCTGGAGACGTTCACGGGCTCGCCCACCAGCGGGGCCCGCTGGGAACGACGCACGCCCTTGCCGCAGCCGCGCCAGGAGGTCGGCGTGACTGCGCTCGAGGGGCGCGTGTATGTCATCGGCGGCTTCGACGCGACGGCGCGGGTGGTGAGCACGGTGCAGTTCTATGATTCGGCCGCCGAGGCGTGGTTCGACGCCGCCTCTCTACCGCAGCCGTTACATCACGTCCCCGCCGCCGCCGTCGACGGACACGTCTACGCCATCGGCGGTTTGCGGACGCTGGCCTTCACGGCCGTCGACACGCTCTACGAATACGATCCGGTTGCGGATCATTGGGAGAGTCGCGCCCCGCTGCCCGCGCCTCGCGGCGCCGCCGCGGCGGCGGTGATCGATGGCCTCATCTACCTCGGCGGCGGCTTGCGCGGCAACTCGGTGGCGGATTTCGCGGTATACGATCCGAGCCGCGATACCTGGACCCCGCTCGAACCAATGCCGACCGCACGTGATCATCTCGGTGCGGCGGCGATCGACGGCATCCTCTATGCCGTCGGCGGGCGCGCCGGTCGACTGTTCGACGTAGTCGAGGCATATGATCCAACCACCCGTCAATGGAGCACGCGGCACCCCATGCCCACCGCACGCGGGGGCCTCGCGGTGGCCGCGTTGGGTGGTCGCCTGTTCGCCATGGGTGGCGAGGGCAACCCGGCCGACCCACACGGCATCTTCCCGCAAACCGAGGCGTACGATCCGGTCGCCGATGCGTGGAGCACGCTGCCCGACATGCTCACGCCGCGTCACGGTATGGCTGCCGCTGCGGTTGGCGAGCGCATTTACGTCCCCGGCGGTGCGACGGTCGCCGGCTTCGAGGCGTCAGCGGCGAACGAAACGTTGGAGCCGTAGCCACTATGGCACCGGCTTCCGGCCGGTGCCTGGAGGTTGGTCCTTTAGCTGTGTTCAAGGTAGGCATTCCCCTCCCTACCAAGGTTGACCGTTACCCACGTTTGGGTCTGCTGGACACGGGCGGCATGTTGGCAGACATAGCAGCTGAGCAGCGCCCCAGAGCCGGGAGCTCAAGCTCCCGGCTCAATGAAAGTAAGCCCGGTGAAACCGGGCTTGGTTCGCTGAACTTCCAGCCAACCAAGCCGGCCTTCAGCCGGCTTACTTTCACTGAGCCCGGGACTTGAGTCCCGGGTGGAGCGGCGCAGTAAGCACAGACACCGCAGGTATTGAGAAGGTCTCTTCCACTCCAGGGTCGCCGTCAGAACAAATCGCCCGTATCCAGCATGGCAAAACCTGGACATGGTCAGTTGGTAAGGAGGGGGACCGAGCTCGCCAGTCCCGCCTCCAGTCCCACCTACTCGTCCACGACTCGTGCTGCCTTGTATGCGAAACGCGGTAGATCGCCGCGCGCCACCAGGTCGAGTTGCACGGTGACGTCGAGACGCTCACGGAAGCGCTCGCGGAGACGACGGCTGATGCCGGCGATGTCGCTGACCTGAGAGGGGTCGTATTCCAGGCGCACTTGCAACGCGTTTGACGGAGGCTTGCGGCGCACGATCTGATACTCGGCCGACGGCGTCGAGACCTCAGCGAACTCGTAGAGTACCAGCGCCACGTCTATCGGCAGGATCTCGCGTCCGCCCGCGGCGACGATGTCGCGTACGCGGCCTTCGTAGAACAGACGCCGGTGCGTTTCGCCGCACGGGCACGGCTTCGTGTTCCAGCGCACGATGTCTTCGAGGTCGTAGCGCAGCAGGAAGTTGTCCTTCTCGAGCACGGTGACGACCAGGTTGCCGCGCTCGCCATGCCCACAGGCGCGGCCGGTGCGCCGGTCGATGACCTCGACGATGGCGAGGTCCTCCGCGAGATGCGCGCCGTCACGTTCGTCGCAGGCACTGCCGAGCAATGGCAATGCTTCGAGGCCAGAGCTGGCCATGAGATACTGCTCCGACGGATGGTCACCGGCAATCGCGAGGTTGAGGTCGTGGGCCGGGTCGAGTCCCAGCTTGCGCGCCGCATCGGCATAGGTAGTGGCAACGTTGCCGAACAAGCGATACATGTCGGGACGCAATCGCCGCCACACTTCGATCACGTCCTTGATGTGCTGTTCGCCGACCGGCGGTCCCGACGGAATGTTCAGCACGCCGAGGCCTTCGATGCCGTGGCTGAAGTGCCAACCGCCGGCGTTCATCCCGAACGGATGCGCGTTGGCGAGGCTCATCCCGGGACGCAGACCCCAACGCCAACGGCCGCGGGATGAGGCGGCGTAGTCGACTTCGAGATCTTTGCGGGTCCACAGGATCAGCGTCGGCCGGCCACTCGTGCCCGTCGACGCACCAAGGCGAACCGCAGCACTCACGGGTGCGCCGCGGTAGTCGCCGAACGGTGGGTGCGCTTCTTCGCTCGCACGCAGCTCCGCCTTCAGCGTCGTGGGAATGCGGTGCAGATCGTCGAGGCCGCGCACGTCGCCACGGTGGAGCCCCGCCGCTTCGAACTTGCGCTTGAAGAACGGCACCGGCACTGACCAGACGCGATCGAGCTGGCGTGCCAGACGCTCGGCTTGTAGGCGCTGCACCTGTTCCAACGGCATGGTCTGGATGAGGGGTTGGTAGTAGCGGCGTTCGTCTGCAACGGGCGTCATCAAGCAATGCCCCATGACTTGAGAGGCTGTCTCAAAACCTGCGGGACTACAGACAACAGACGGATAGACAACAGACCCAAGTCCAACGTCGGCAAGGGTTTGTGTCTGTTGTCTGTCGTCTCCCGGTCTGTTGTCGATGAGTTTTGAGACAATCTCTTGAGGCCGGGGCTTTGCCCCGGCGTGACGCCGCGCGTAGAGGTCCGACCGCCGCACATCGGGGGCTGTGCCCCCGCACGCGAAGTCGGGGCACAGCCCCGACGCAACACGTCCCGCGCTTGTCCGCAGCCTTTGTGCGGGGCACCGCCCCGCACCTCAAGGAGGTTCACGGCCTCTTTCCTCGGTGATCAACCATCACCTCGGCGAAGCGTGGCGGGCCAGCGGCTTCCGGGATCTCGGCTTCCGGCACCAACTCGATCTCCATCTGAATCAGCACATTCGCCTTCAGCCGTTCGGCGAGCGCCCGCTTCAGGCCCTCAGGGTCGTTTGGTGTCTGCGCCGTCCCACAGCGCAGGATGGCGCGATCGTAGCGTTGGCCCTCCGGATGTTCGACGATGATCTGGAAGCGACCCAGCTCGGGAAATGTGCTCGTGACCTTGTGTACCTGCGCCGGGTGCACGAGGACGCCCTTGATCTTGCGGATCACGCCGACCTGACCGACGAAGACGATGCGCAACGACGTGTCGCCGCACGCGCAAGCACCCGGCAGCAAGCGAAACACGTCGCCCGGTGCGTAGCGTACCAGCGGCAGCGCACGCGGGCCGAGTTGCGTCGCGACGATCTCGCCTAGCCCTCCCGGTTCAACAGGCTCGCCGGTCTCGGGGTCGAGAAACTCGCAGAACAGGTCGCGCGCGTGCAGGTGCATGCCGTCGTGCACCCGGCACTCACCGGCGAGCGGGCCGATCTGCGCCTCACCGCAATGGTCGAACAGCTCGATGCCGAACATTTCCTGCAAGTCGCGGCGCAGCGGCGGCGTCAGCGCCTCGGCGGTGGAGAAGCCGACGCGGTAGTGCAGATCGCGACGCGGATCGAGACCCATTTGCCGCGCCGTGTCGCCGAGGTTGGCGAGGAAGCTCGGCGTCCCGGCGTACACCGTTGCCTGCCACGCGCGCGCCACCTCGACCTGCAGCTGACTCGCACCGGTGCCGCCGTTGATCACCAGGCAGCCGGCCTCTTCGAAGGCGCGATGCAAGCGCAGGCCGCCGGGCATGATGTGGTACGACAACGTGACGTGCGCGACCTCACCGGGGCGCACGCCCATTGCCTTGATCGCTTCCTTCAACACCGGCGTGCCGCCGCGTTCCTCCGCAAGGCGCGGGATGAAGATCGGTCCGGGCGACGTGTGGAGCGAGCCGAACTGCTCGCGCGGCACGGCGAGGAACTCGCCAAACGGCGGATGGGCGCGCTGGTTGGCGACCAGGTCGGCTTTTGCCGTGCGCGGCAAGCGCGTGCGGAAGTCGTCGTAGTTCGACAACTGCGCCGGTTGCACGCCGGCCGCGTCGAGCGCGCGACGGTAGTACGGCGAGCGCTCGTGTACCCACGTGAGCGTCTCACGCAGTCGCACGAACTCGTCGGTCGTCGGTGGCCAACTCATGCGTGAGGCGGCTAACAGATGTTAACCTGTGTCGTCAAGGCGGTCGCCGCGCAGTCCAGATTGGCCAGGCGCATAGGGTGCGTTCCACGCGCCATCCTCTGTTCGGCCATCGTCGAAGGTGCACGGAGTGCACCCTACCTTCGCTTCCTTGACTTCACTCACCCCCTACGGTAACCGCTCGGCTGCGTCGTGAGACTTGGGTCGCGACCCGCGTCGCAGGACGAGCTGACAGGCCGCACATGCCGACCAAGTACGTCACCGTCGACGGGACCGCCGTCCATTACTTCCACACTGGACCGACGACGCTCCCCAACGCGGTTCCTGATCTGAGCAAGGGCGAGTTGCTCCTGTTCGTCCACGCGGCGGGCTCGAACGGCAACACCTGGCACCGGCAGCTGGCGGGCTTCGCAGACGCGCACAGTCCGGTTGCGTTCGATTTCCCCGGCCACGGGCGATCCGGCGGTACGGAGAGTCTGAAGAGCATCGAGGCCTACTGCGACTTCCTCGCAGCATTCATGGATGCTCTGCGGCTGCGGCCCGGCGTGCTGATCGGCCGTTCGATGGGTGGAGCGATCGCCATGGCCTATGCCTTGGCACACCCCGAGCGCGTGCGTGGGCTCGTGCTGGTAGCGACGGCGGCGCGCTTCGAGCTGCCGCAAGCGATGCTCGACACTTGGAAGAACGTGATGAACGGCCGCGCACAGCAACCGTTCACGACCGAAGCCTTCTCGCCCAAGACGGACTTTGCGGTGATGCGCGAGATGTGGATGGAACAAGTGAAGACCGATCCGCGCGTGCGCTACTTCGATTTGGTGGCGTGCAACCAGTTCGACATCACGGCACGGCTCGGCGAGATCAAGGTGCCGACGCTGATCGTCAGCGGCCGCGACGACACCATCACGCCACCGCAGCAGGCGGAAGTGCTGCAAACGGGCATCAAGGGATCGAAGCTGGCGGTCATCGATGACGCCGGCCACACCGTTGCGAACGAGAAACCGGAGGAGTTCAACGGTGCACTGCGCGAGTTTCTGGCGACGCTGGGCTGAGAGATGGGGTTCGATCGCAAAGCTGTCATCGCTGGCGTCTACGAGCATCCGACGCGCTGGGCGCCGGACAAGACCATGTTCCAGATCCACGCCGAGAGTGCGCGCGGCGCGCTCGAAGATGCAGGGCTGAACATCAAGGACGTCGATGGCTACTTCACCTCGGGCGTCGGCCCGATCGGCGTCCTGTCGATGGCTGAGCATCTCAACCTGCAGCCACGCTATCTGGACTCGACGTCGATTGGCGGCTCGTCGTTCGTCGCGCATGTGACGCACGCTGCGGCCGCGATTGCCGCAGGGCTCTGCGAGGTGGCGCTCATCACGTACGGCAGCACGGCATCGTCCGAACGCTTCGCGGTGGGCACGGGTGGTGGGTTTGCGGGCGATCCGCCAGATCACTTTGAAGGACCGTTCGGTCCGACGGTGCTGGGCTCGTACGCGCTGGTGGCGCAACGGCACATGCACGAGTTCGGCACGACATCGGAGCAGCTGGCCGAGATCGCCGTCACCATCCGCCGCCACGCCTCGCTCAATCCCGTGGCCAAGTTCCGTGATCCGATCACGGTCGACGACGTCCTGGCCTCGCGGATCGTGTCGTCGCCGCTGCACCTACTCGATTGCTGCATCATCTCCGACGGCGGCGGTGCCGTGGTCGTGACCAGTGCCGAGCGGGCGCGCGACCTGAAGAAGCGGCCAGTGGTTGTCCTCGGCGGCTCTGAGGCCTGTTGCCACACGAGCATGGGCAAGCGCGATCTCACCGATATGGCGGCGAAGCAGTCGGGGCCGCGCGCCATGGCCATGGCCGGCGTGACGCACACCGACATCGACATGTGCATGATCTACGACTCCTTCACGATCACGGTGCTGGAGACGTTGGAGAACCTCGGCTTTTGCAAAAAGGGCGAAGGCGGCGCGTTCGTGCAGAACGGACGCATCGGCCTCGGCGGCGAGCTGCCGGTGAATACCGACGGCGGCGGCCTGTCGTCGAACCATCCCGGCATGCGCGGCATCTTCCTGGTCATCGAGGCGACCAAGCAGTTGCGCGGCGAATGTGGGCCGCGGCAGGTGAAGGACTGTGCGATCGCGCTGTGCCACGGCACCGGCGGCATGCTGGGCCTGCGGCACAGCGGAGCGACGTTAGTGCTGGGCAGAGGGTGAGATGGCGGAGGACAAGAAATACAAGAAGCCTGTCCCGCGCATCGACGAGGAATCGAAAGGCTTCTGGGAAGCCTGCCAGCGCCACGAGTTGTATCTGCAGAAATGCCGCGCCTGCGGTGCGTTCCGCTATTATCCGCGAGCGCTCTGTCCCGCCTGCCTGTCGAGCGAGACGGAGTGGGTACTTTCCTCCGGACGGGGCAGCGTGTACACATACACCGTGACGCATCAGAACCAAGCCCCCGGATTTCGGGACGACTTGCCGTACGTGCTGGCGTACGTCGAGCTGGAGGAGGGCGTGCGCATGTTGACCAACATCGTCGGCTGCGCGCCGCAGGACGTGCATATCGGCATGCCAGTGGAGGTCAGCTTCGACGACGTGACGCCGGAAGTCAGTCTGCCGAAGTTCAAACCGGCTGCATCGTGAGGAACCCTCACCCCAGCCCTCTCCCAAAGTGGGAGAGGGAGCAGAAGAAATGATCCTCGATCTCCACACCCACTCCGACGCTTCCGAGGACAGCCGCGCGCCCGTCGAGACCTACATGAAATGGCTCGTCCGCAAGCGCGACGTGCTGCCCATCGACGGCATCGTGCTGACCGAGCACCGGC
>Ga0335082_10002342_pt1 | contig 20381 bp, 18 predicted proteins | sample Lox_Sample_41_FD_206718 | JGI IMG/M metagenome (GOLD analysis project Ga0335082, IMG submission 206718) | Soil microbial communities from Loxahatchee National Wildlife Refuge, Florida, United States - Lox_Sample_4.1 | ecosystem: Environmental > Terrestrial > Soil > Wetlands | place: USA...
CGCCTGCTCGGCAGCGTGTGATCGCGCTCGCCGATCACGCGGCCTCGCCGAGCCCGGCGCGGCGCATGCTCGCCGCGAGCTTCGGCCAGCGCGCGCGCACGCCCCGCTGCCCCGACACGCCGCGGCTCGACGGGCGCCTCGCCCTCGTGACCGGCGCGACCGGCGGCATCGGGCTCGAGATCGCGCGCGGGCTCGCGCGCCGCGGCGCCGAGCTGATCCTGCCCTGCCGGAATCCGGCGCGCGGCGCCGCGTTGCGCGAGCGCCTGGCCGCCGACGGCGCCTCCGCGCGCTGCCACCTCGTCCCGATGGACCTCGAGGACCTCGAGAGCGTGCGCGCCGGCGCGCGTGCCGCGCTCGAGATCGCGTCGGGACGCGGGATCGATCTGCTGCTCGAGAACGCGGGCGTCTGGCCGTCGCGCTACGCGCAGACGCGTCAGGGGCACGAGATCGCCTTCGGCGTGAACGTGCTGGCGCACTTCGCCCTGCGGCAGCAGCTCGCCCGCGCGGGGGCGCTCGCACGCGCGCGCGTCGTCGTGCTGACGGGCGACATCTACATCCTGGCGTCCGCCTGCACGCCGGACTTCCGCTGGCAGGGGCGCCGCGGCGGCATGCGCGCCTACTGCCGCTCGAAGCTCGGCAACCTGTGGATCGCCGCGGAGCTCGTGAGGCGCTCGCCGGCGCTGGAGGTCTACATCGTGCACCCGGGCGTGGTCGCGACGAATCTCGGGGGTCGCGCCGGCCCGCTCGGAGAGCGCGTCAAGCAGCTCGTGATGATCGAGCCGGAGCTCGGCGCGCAGATGCCGCTCGTGTGCGCGACGCAACCGGGTCTCGAGAGCGGCGCCTACTATCACAACGCGCTCGGACGCATGCGGCTCTCGGAGCGCGATCCCGCGTGCGATCGGAGCGCGGCGGCCTCGCTGTGGGAGACGTGCGAGGCGCTCTCCGGAGACTCGCGTCCGTCCGCCTAGCGTCGAACGCCCGGACCGTTGCGCGCGAGCGCGGCAAGCAGCACGACCCCGGCGCCGAGACCGCTGCCGAACGCCGGCTCCGGGATCGTCGCGACGACGAGCGCATTCGTGCCGTCGGCGGAGTAGCCGACGAGGAGAAGCTGCCCGTTGTTGCTGAGCGCGCCCGCGCCTGGAATGTCGGTGACCGCGCCCGCGTGGAATCCGAAGGCCTCCAGGGGCCGCAGATCGCCCGGCCCGAACGGGACGAGGTCTCCCTCGCGCAGCACCTTCTGCCAGCTCCCGGCTGCGTCGATCGCGTACACGACGCCGTCCGTACCCGACGTCACGTCCGATCCCGCGAGGACCGCATCGAACGCCAGATCGCCGCGATCGTTCTGTACCGGGCATCCGAGGGTCGCGACCGTGTCTCCCGGGAGAGCTGGCGCGGGGTCGCCTTCGCGGACGAGCAGCTCGAGCGCCGAGCGCGCAGGGTCCCAGCGCCAGATGCCGACGTCGTTCGCTTCGCTGATGGCTGTTCCCGCGAGCGCCGCCACGAACGCCACGCGCCCCTGCGCGTCGATGACGACACACGAGCCGCCGGAGCGCAGGTCATCGAATACGGTGCCGGGCTCCGTGCCCGGTGCGGAACGTCCTTCGCGCGCGAGCAGCACGAGCGAACCCGCCGCGCCGGGACCGTAGAGAACGGAGTCGCTCGCCTCGTCGACGCCGGGGCCCACGATGCGGCTCAGGTAGGCGAACCGGCCCGCGGCGTTCGGGTAGGCGCCACCCGCGCCGGCGAAGGCGACACCGGGCTCGGTCGCTGGCGCGGGATCCCCCGCGCGAATCCGCAGCGACAGACCGCTGTCCGCGCTCCAGTGGAAGCTGCCACTGTCGTTCAGGTCGGTGACGACACCCGGACCCTGGAACCAGGCCGCGAAGCTCCAGTCTCCGGACTCGCTGACGACCCCGGTGTCGAGGTACGTGATCACGGCGCCCGGAACACCCGGCACCGGCATACCGGTCGTGACGACGGGGTCGATGCCCGAAGCGCCGATGTCGAAGAGCGCCATTTCGCCGATCTGCTGGACGGAGTCGGCATAGGTGCCTGCGAAGTGAACGCCGCCCGCGCCGTTCGTCGGCAGAGTGAGCCCTCCCTGGATCTGACCGAGGGCGAAGCCGGGACCCGCTGCGGGCACGGGGTCACCGGCGCGCGCGAGCCGCTCGAGACCGCTCTCGGCGCGCCAGCGCCAGATGCCCGACGAGTTGGCCGGGTGCGAGATGTCGGGACCCGAGAGCCCAGCCTGGAAGACGACCGAGCCGGCGTCGTCGAGCCGCGGAAAGTAGGTCTGGTTGAAGCGGAACTCGGTGTCGGGCGGCAGGTCGGGCACGGGCTCGAAATCGAAGGCGACGGGCACGAAGGCTCCGCTCGCATCCGGCCCGAAGATTCCGGAGCCGCCGATCTCGAGGGTCGGATCTTCGACCCATCCCTGGAACGCCACCTCGCCGGCATCGTTCACGACCGCGCCGCCGATCCCCGTGAGGATCATGCCGGGTGCGGCGCCAGGCGCCTGGACGCGCGTGACGACCTTCACGTCGAGCGACACGAACGCGCGCCCCGGAGCCGCCGCGAGCGTCGTCGCGGCGAGTAGCGCGGCGGAGGTGACGAATCGACAGGGCGTGCGCAGCGGGCGGGGCATCGATCGCTCTCCGGCCCCTTCCTATCGGCCACCCGACGTCTCTCCCTGACCCCCGACCGCGAGCTTGCGGAGCAGCGGATGCCGTTCTCGAGTCAGCCCCGGTGTCGCGCGCGCGTGTCGGAGACCGTGAGGCAACTCGCCGGCACCGGGGTGCGTCAGGAGCCCTCGGGTGAAGGGCGCGGCCCCGGCGCTCCGCGCCCTTCATCTCGCGCCGGGGATCGCGCGAATGCTAAGGGCCGCCGCCGGCACCACCCGGGCTCGAGGGAGTCGACCCCATGCCGGATGGCGGACTGGCACCGGGCTGCGTCGCGTTGGGATCGCCCGGTCGCGTGCTGCCCGGCGGGCTCACCGGATTCGCGCCCGGGACGACGCCCGAGGGCGGCGCGCTGACCGCTCCGCCCGGCAGCACCTCGATGCGCCGCGCTGTGAAGCCGCCTTGTCGGCCGGTTCCCACGACCACGATGCGATCGCCGACCGCGAGCTCGCCGACCCGCATCGGAGTCGGGCTCGTGCCGACCGCTTCCTGCCGCTCGATGCCCGTCGCGGAGTCCAACACGATCACCCTCTGCACACCGGCCGCGTTCCGGACCACGATGCGATTCGCCGCGGGATCGATGCTCATGATCGTCTCGAACCGCTTCGCGACCGCACCGGTCTGGTCGTGGATCGTCCCGGAGCCGGCGCCGTTCCCCGAGTTCATCTGCGCGGCGGCGCCCGTCGCGAGAAGCGCCGCGGCCCCCGCCGCGACGGAGGTCGATGCAAGTAGCGCTCTCATTGCGCGTCTCCTCCACGAGGGTCCTGGCTCCCGAGCGCGGAGCGTTGCAGCGCGCATGCCATCGCCTGGTCTCGCGGAGGACGGCGGTGGGAGGCGGCACCGGCCTGGCATCGGGCTCGCGAGCGGATTGAAGAATTCGCCTAGCGGAGATACGGGCGAACCGTTGCGGGATCGGTACGAGCTGCACCTGCGCTCGACGTCCGGAGCGACGCGCCGGGAAACGGGACTTGCTTGGCGAGCGTGTACTCGAAAACGTGGCTCTGGACTGAGCGATGACCAAAGGGTCGCAACCGCCACGGCCCGTCCGCTCGTATCGACTGCTCGGGAGGGGAGGTGAACAAGGAGACGATTGCATGCGTTCCGCGACGTCCAGCGCTCTCGCGATCCTCGCGGCCACCGGGCTCGCCCTCGCCGCCACCGCGCACGAGGGAATGAACGACCAGGGACACAACGAGGGGGGCCACCACCCGAAGCCGCACCTGCGCCACACGATCCTTGCCTTCGACACGATGTACGGCGTCGACGGTCCCTTCGTCGGCGACGCGAACCCGGTGCGCGGCGTTCCCGGCGACGAGTCGCCGTGGGGGGTCGACCGCGCCTTCGGGACGCTCGATAGCGACGGGAACCTCGTGATCGTGCTACGCGGGTTGGTGTTCACGGACAACCCGGACCCGACCTTGATCGGGAAGAACGACGAGGATCAGTTCCGCGGTCTGGTCAGCTGCCTCACCGAGGACGGAAACGCCGTGAAGGAGTCCAACGTCGTCACGGCGGGCTTCCCCGCGACCCCGACGGGCGACTCGGTGATCCACGCGAAGATCGCGCTACCGAACCCCTGCGTGGCGCCCATCGTGATGGTGCTCGCCGGCTCCGAGGACAAGTGGTTCGCGATGACCGGCTTCGAGCAAGCGGACTGAGCGCGTCTCACGCCTTCGCGGCGCCGTCGGTCTCGGAGAGGAAGGCGTGGAGAGTTGCGACCACCTGCGCGCCTTCGCCGACGGCGGCCGCGATGCGCTTCACGGACCCGGCGCGCACGTCGCCGATCGCGAAGATGCCGGGGCGGCTCGTCTCGAGCGGCCGATCGCCCTTGCCGACCTCTGCGCCGGTGCGCACGAAGCCCTTCTCGTCGAGCGCGACGTCGGAGGTCGACAACCAGTCGGTGTTGGGGTCGGCGCCGATGAAGAGGAAGAGGTGGCGGACCTTGCTGCGCGTCTCGCCGCCCGAGTCCCGATCGCGCCAGCGGATCGCCTCCAGCACGCCGTCGCGCCCCTCGAGCGCGGTGACCTCGGTCCGGACGAGCACCTCGACGTTCGCCAGCGCGGCGATCCGATCGACGAGATAGCGCGACATGCTGGCCTCGAGGCTCGGACCGCGCACGAGCAGCCAGAGCCTCTGGACCTGACTGGCGAGATACACGACCGCCTGACCGGCGGAGTTGCCGCCACCGACCAGCGCCACCTCCTCTCCCGAGCAGAGCTTTCCTTCGAGCGGGCTCGCCCAGTAGTGGACCGACGAGCCCTCGAAGTCCGCGAGCTGCGGCACGTCGATGCGCCGGTAGCGGACGCCGCAGGCGAGCACGACGGAGCGCGTGGCGACGCGCTCCTCGTTCGCGAGGCCGAGCTCGAAGCGGCCCGGCGCGCCGTTCCCGGAACAGCGGAGCCGCACGACTTCGTCCGGGATCGCCATCTCGGCGCCGAACTTCTCGGCCTGGTTGAAGGCGCGTGCCATGAGCGCCATGCCCGAGATGCCCGTCGGGAAGCCCATGTAGTTCTCGATCCGCATCGAGGCGCCGGCCTGGCCGCCGAACGCGCGGCCGTCGAGCGCGATCACCGAGAGCCCTTCGGAGGCCGCGTAGACCGCGGCCGCGAGGCCCGCGGGTCCGGCGCCCACGATCGCGACGTCGTAGACGTGGTCCGGATCGATCGGCCGCACCAGCCCCAGGCAGCGCGCGAGCTCGTCCTCGCGCGGGTTCCGCAGCAGCTGGCCGCCGACGCAGAGCACGATCGGCAGCAAGGAATCCGACACGCCGAAGCGTTCCACGAGCGTCTTGGCGCACGAGTCGGTGTCGGGATCGAGCGTCTGGTAGGGCTGCCCGTTGCGGGACAGGAATCCCGCCAGCCGCAGCACGTTGGCGTCGCGGGCGCGGCCGACGAGCAGCGGGCCCGCGATGCCCGACTGGAGCAGCCCGACCCGGCGCAGGATCAGCGCGCGCATGATGCGCTCGCCGAGCTCCGCCTCCGCCACCAACACGTCCCGGAGTCGCGGCGACGACAGGACGAGCGCCTCGACCGGCTTGAGCGCGCGGGCGTCGACGAGCGCGGGCCGGCCGGAGAGCTGGTTCAGCTCGCCGATGAACGCGCCGGGGCCGTGGGTGACGATCGGCTCCTCGCGCCCGACCGCGTTCTGCTGCGTGATCGCGACCTCGCCGGAGAGGATCACGATCATGCCGGGGCTGACTTCGCCGGTGGTGATCAGCGGCGCGCCCGTCGCATAGGCGCGTTCCATGCCGAAGCGCTCGAGCCGCGCGATCTCGCCCGGCGTGAGCGTCGGGAACATCTGATCGAAGCGGCTCTCGATGACGGTGCGCGCCTCGGCCATGGGGCGGCCTCCTGTCAGCCTGCGTCGGAGCGCCCGGCGGAGCTGGCGCGCCGGGAGGGACTCGAACCCCCGACCCTCAGGTTCGAAGGCTACGCCGCGTTGTCCACTGATGTCCACGGGTGCCTGATTAAGGCACTGATGCCTATCCGACTGTCTCAGCTCGTGACAGGGTTTGTCACGCCGTAGGGTGACGCTGCCTCCTGCGGCTTCACAGGAGGCAACGAGACCGGAGCGGAGCTTGCGCAGCAGCGCCCAGGCCGTCTGATCGCTGCCAAGCCCCGTGTCGCGCTGAAACTGGAGCGCGGAGATCCCAGCACGACGCCTCTGGCATCGCCCCGAGCATCGGCTGCGCGGTTGGTCGAGGCCGACGAGACCTATGTCGGCGCGGAGAAAGAGAAAGGGCTGCGCGATGGCCGCGAGGTCGGCCCAAGACCATTGTTGCCGTCGCCGTCGAGCAACGCCGCTACACCGCCGGCTCGGCGCGCTTGTCCGTGCTCCAGGGCGTGTCGTTCGAGCGGGATCTCGGGCCCTTTCTGCGCGGCGCCATCGATGCCCGTCATGCCGTGGTGCGCACCGATGGCTTCTACGGCTACGTGCCGCTCGAGAGCGTGGGGGTCTCGCACGAGCGACATATCCGGGGACCCGATCGAGCTCGCTCGACCAAGATGTTGCCCTGGAGCCAGACGATCTTCTCGAACCTCAGGGCGTGGGTGATGGGAACCTTGCGCGGCGTCAGCAGGAAGCACATGCCGCGCTACCTCGACGAGTTCGTCTACCGCTTCAACCGGCGCTGGCGAGAGCGTGAGCTCTTCGGCTTCGTGCTCACCCGCGCCGTCCGCGGCGAGCCCTTCCCCTACGCCCGACTCACCGCTGAGCTATTCGGATAGGCATCTGTTCTCTTCTCGCCACCATCACGATCATCGAGTAGCCACGCTGATGGGTCACGCGTTAACTAACATTCACTCTTGACTTGCATAACAACACAGCCTAGAATCAAGCTCGATGCGAGCGACGCAGCTCTCCTTCGACGACCATCGTCGCCGCACAGGGCGCGGTGGGCCTCGGCCGGGCGCCGGTCGCCCGCGCGGCCGCAGGCCGGTCGTGCACCACGTGCGACGCGAGGTGTTGCCGCGGGGCTGCCCGGCGCACATCACGCTGCGCACGCAACGTGATGTTCCGTCGCTCCGACGCAGAGCCTTCGTATCCGAGATCAAGCGCGGCTTCGCTGTGGCGTGCCAGCGTGGCGACTTCCGCGTCACGCAGTTCTCGATCCAGCGCGATCACTTGCATCTTCTCATCGAAGCCGAGAACGAGCGAGCACTCGCGCGCGGGATGAAATCCATCGCGGCCCGCGTCGCACGGGCGGCGAACCGCGTCTTCCGGCGCTCGGGGGCGGTGCTTCTCGGTCGCTACCACGTCCGCGCGCTGCGGACTCCGCGCGAAGTGCGGAACGCGCTGGCGTACGTCCTTCTCAATGTCCGGAAGCACTGGAAGCAGCGCACCGGCGCCGCGCCGCCGGTTCGGTTGGACGAAGCCTCGTCGGCAAGATGGTTCGAGGGCTGGAGCCGCAGGCCCCAGCCGGTGTCTTCGCGAGAACCTCCCTGCGTCGCGACGGCGCGCACCTGGCTCCTGTGCGTCGGCTGGAGACGCCATGGTCTCCTGGATCCCGCGGAAGTTCCGGGATCCGACATTCGGAGCCGGCGCGCGGGAGTCACTCCGTGAGCGATGCGAGCGGCGGCTCGCGGCCGCTGATTGCCTTCCTCCTGATCCTTCCGCTCGTGATCGGCGTCGCGGTGACGCTCTTCGTGCGCCTCGTCCCGCGGACGTCGTGCCGGAACGAAGTGGTGGCGGAGCAGCTCGCTGACGGCGCGGCGCGGCGCGCGGTCGTCTTCCGCCGGGACTGCGGGCCCAAAGCTCCGATCACGACGAACGTGTCGGTCGTGCCTGCCAGCGATCCGCTGCCCGGGGACGTCGGCAACGCGCTGATCTTGAATGGCTCGCACGAGGTCGCGGTCCGCTGGACGAACGCGACGCATCTCGCGATCGGCTACCCGAAGGAAGCGGGAGACGCGCTGGAGGCCGGCGCGGTCCACGGCATCGAGGTGACCCTCGAGCCGCGCTAGACGCCCGCGAGGTCCTTCGCGTCGAACCCGTACGCGTCGCGCAGCGGCGGATCGCTCTTCGCGAGCTTCTTCGCGAGGTCGACCATCACGCGGCACTGCTTCACGGTCGCGTCGTCCTGCATCTTGCCGTCGAGCATCACGACGCCGGTGCCGTCGCCCATCTCGGAGATCACGCGGCGCGCCCAGCGCACCTCGTCGACAGCCGGGCTGAAGACGCGCTTCGCGATCTCGATCTGCGATGGATGCAGGCTCCACGCGCCGACGCAGCCGAGCAGGAACGCGGCGCGGAACTGATCCTCGCACGCGAGCGGGTCGTCGATCGCGCCGAAGGGCCCGTAGTAGGGATAGATGCCGTTCGCGGTGCAGGCGTCGACCATGCGCGCGAGCGTGTAGTGCCACGGGTCCTGCTGCGCGGTCACGCGCGGAGCGTCCTTGTGCGCGGGGTCGGGATCCGTGCGCACGAGGTAGAGCGGGTGCCCGCCACCGACGCGCGTCGTCTTCATGCGCCGCGACGCCGCCAGGTCCGCGGGGCCGAACGAGAGCCCTTGCATGCGCGGGCTCGCGGCGCAGATCTCCTCCACGTTGATCACGCCCTGGGCGGTCTCGAGGATCGCATGCAACAGCAGCGGGCGTCGCAGCCCCGCGCGGGCCTCGAGCTGGGCGAGGAGCTGATCCACGTAGTGGATGTCCCAGGGCCCCTCGACCTTCGGGATCATGATCACGTCGAGGCGGTCGCCGATTTCGGTCACGAGCCGCGTGAGGTCATCGAGCGCCCACGGCGAGTCGAGGCTGTTGACGCGCGTCCAGAGCTGGCAGTCCCCGAAATTCACGTCGCGCGCGATCTTCACGAGCCCCTCGCGCGCCGCGATCTTGTTGTCGGACTGGATCGCGTCCTCGAGGTTGCCGAGCAGCACGTCGCACTTCTGCGCGATCTCCGGCAGCTTCGTCACCATCTTCGGGTTCGAAGGGTCGAAGAAGTGGATCATGCGCGACGGGCGGAAGGGGATCTCGCGCGGCGGCAGCGGCGCGCCGACGGCCTTCGGCCGGAAGAAGTCCTTCGCGCTCCTCATCGCGGCGCCTCCTGCTCGTAGAGCTTGACGATCTTCACCGCGCCCGGCGGCGCGGCCTGCACGCAGAGCTCGCAGAGCACGCACTCGTCGAGGTTCTTGTCGACGATCCGGACGCCGCTCGCGCTCGCCTCGAAGATGTCGACCGGGCACGCCTCGGCGAGCTTCTTCGCGAGCGCCGGATCGCGCGCCGCCTGCGGCTCGACCTTCACGTCGATGAAGAGCGAGGACATCAGTGCTTCCTCTCCGCCAGCCGCTGCCGGATCAGGCCGGGGATCTCCTCGATCCGCTCCGCCACCGAGATTCCCGCGGCGCGCATGCGCGCGATCTTCTCCGCGGTGGTGTCCTCCTTGCCCTCGACGATCGTGCCCGCGTGGCCGAAGCGCATGCCCTTCATCTCGTCCATGAAGCGGCCCGCCATGAACGCAACGACCGGGAGGCGCGAGCGGTTCTTCTCCATCCACTCCGCGAGCTCGGCCTCCATGCGGCCGCCGGGCTCCGAGTAGATCGCGATCGCGAGCGTCTGCGGGTCGGCCTCGAAGAGCGGCATCAGCTCCGCGTAGCTCGAGCCGATGATCGCGTCGCCGCCGATCGACACCGCGGTGGATTGGCCGAGGCCCGCGCCGGTCAAGGTGCTGGCGATCTCGGTGGTCATGCCGCCGGAGCGCGACATGATGCCGACGTTGCCCTTGCTGTACGCCTGGCGCGTGTTGGCCGCGGGGCCGCCGATCCCGCCCATCTTCGCCTCGCCCGGCGAGATCAGCCCGAGGCAGTTCGGACCGATGATGCGCGCGCCGCGCATCGCCGCGAGCTCGACCATCTGCGCGACCTCGCGTCGCGGGATGTTCTCGGTGACCACGACGATCAGGCGGATGCCGTGCTCGAGCGCCTCGAAGACCGCGTCGCGGGTGAAGGCGGGCGGCACGCACACGACCGAGCCGTCGACCTTCCCATGCTTGGCGACGATGTCGCGCACGCAGTCGTAGACCGGCACGCCGTAGACGTCGCGGCCGGCGCGGCCCGGCGTCACGCCGCCGACAATTCTGGCGCCGTAGTCGAGGTTCTCGCGCGTGAGGTTCACGGCCTCGCGGCCTGTGATGCCCTGCACGATGAAGGTGGTGTCGCTTCGGATCAGGATCGACATGCTAGGCGCCCGCCCGGGCGAGCTTCGCGACGGCGCGGCCCGCGGCCTCGTACATCGAGACCTTGCGGTCGCAGTACTCGACGCCGTATTTCGCGAGGAGCTTGAAGCCCTCGCCCTCCCACGAGCCCGGGATGCGGAAGATCGCGATCGCATCGGCAGGTTTGCGGCCCGACTCGATGCAGCCCTTGATGACCCCGCGCGCGACGATGTCCACGCGCGTGTTGGAGACCACGTTCATCATCACCGCGATCTTCTTCACGCCCGGCTTGGCGAGGATCAGCTTCGTCAGCTCGCAGGTCTTGCCGACCGACGGGTTGCCGCCGATCTCGCAGTAGTTGGCGGGGCGCCCGCCGTGCTTTCGCACGGCGTCGAAGAGCGTCAGCGAGCCGCCTCCCGCGCCGATCACGAGGCCGAGGTCGCCTTCGAACTCGACCACGTTGCCGGCCACGCCGCGGTGGTCCGCCTCGTTCACCTTGCGGCCCGCGATCTCGAACGGGGTCGGCGGGCGCGCCTGGCGCGTCTCGTCCTCGCCGATGCCGAGCTCCGCGAGCAGCGCCTTGTGGCGCGAGCGCGCCTCGGCCTCCATGTCGACGTGGCCGTCGAGCACGACGAAGCGCCCGTCCTCGAGGCGCGCGAGCGGGTTGATCTCCGCGAGCGTGAGATCGAACTCGAGGAAGAGCTGCATCAGCTCGAAGACGATCGGGGTGAGGCGGTTCAGCGCGTCGCCGCCGACGCCGGTCGCCGAGATCGCCTCCTTGGCGATGCGCGGGGAGAGCGGCAGCAAGGTCGAGAAATGCGTCTTCGAGAGGTGCTCGGGGTGACGCAGTGCCACCTCCTCGATGTCGATGCCGCCCATGTCGGAGAAGAGCAGCACCGGCAGCTTGCGGCGGCCGTCCCAGGTCACGGACGCGAAGTACTCCTGCGCGACGCGGCTCTTCTCCTCGATGAGCACCGCGCGCGCCTCCTGGCCGTTCACGCGGATCGGCAGGATCGCCTCGAAGTGCGTCGCCGCCTCCGCGGCGGTGTCGGCGAACTTCACCGCGCCCGCCTTCATGCGCCCGCCCGAGAGCACCTGGCTCTTCAGCACCACCGGCAGCCCGATCGCCTCGGCCGCCGCGCGCGCCTCCGCCGCGCTGTGCGCGAGGCGGCTCTTCGGCAGCGGCATGCGCCGCTTCGCGAACAGCGCCTTCGACTCGTACTCGTAGAAGCGCACGGGTCCTCCGGATCAGGCGTAGTGGCTGCGGCGCTTGACGGCGATGTGGCGCAGGAGCTCGAAGATCGGCGTCTTCTTCCAGCCCGCAGGCGATTCGTCGCTCTCGGGCGCGCCTTCTGCGCGGACGAATTTATGACCCAGGAGCTTCGTCTCGAGGACCCCGAGATCCTCGCGGCCGGGGTAGTCGCGCTTGCCGAGGATCTCGGTGGCGGCGAAGACGGTGTCGCCCGCGAAGAGCGGGGCGGTGTGGCGGCCGGTCGGGTAGGCGAGGTCGCCGAGCGCGTTGTCGCCGACGTCGGGCGACGAGAGCCCGAGGCAGAGCACGAACGGGATGCCGCCGAAGATGATCAGCTGGCCGCCCACGTACTGCGCCGGATCCTGGTCGATCATGAACTGGTTGCAGTGAACCTGGCTGGTGTTATCGAGCACGGCGGTCAGGTGGATGTGCTCGCTCGTCATGGTGCGGCCGCGCGAGTGCTCGATGCGGGTGCTCTGCTCGAAGTCCTCGAAGTAGCTGTTCGGACCGGAGAGGTGCGCGAGCGACTTGTAGTCGCGCGCGCGGTCGTAGGGCGGCAGCACCAGCGAGCACTCGACGCGGTCGGGCGCGGCCTCGCCGGGATGGAGCTCGGCGGCGTCGTCGCGCTTGTAGACCTGCACCTTGCGCTGCCACGTCAGCACGACCGCTTCGTCGCGCGAGCCGAGGTTCTTGCGCGACGTCGACTGCACGTGCACGATGCCGAGGTTCGGCCGGCTGGACGACGGCTTCACCGACAGCACCTTCGTCTCGACCTCGACCGTGTCGCCGACGTAGAGCGGCGCGCCGAAGCGCATGTCGATGTACTCGAGATTGGCGCGCGCGTTCTCCGAGACGTCCTCGACGGTCTGGCTGAAGGAGATCAGCATCGCGAGGCCGGGCGGGCATACGAGTCCCTCGAAGCCGTATGCGCGCGCGTAGCGGGCGTTCTTCGCCAGCGGGTTCGCGGTCATCGCGAACTCGGTGAAGGTGGTGAAGAGGCCCTCGGTGACGGTCTTGCCGCCCTTGTGGCGGAAGATCTGGCCGGGGCGAAAGTCTTCGAGGAAGTGGCCGGTCTGGCGGCGGATCGTGCGCATGGGGGGCCGCGAATTTAATCGAAGGCCTTCGGACCCGAAACCGGGCACTCTGCGCCGAGCGGACAGCGCGACACACGGCCGCGCAGGCACGACGCGGCGCCGAGGCGCTCGAGCGCGGCTTCGAGATCGGCGAAGGACGGGGCATCGGGATCGTGGGCCAGGCGTGCGCGCAGGGCGGCGAGCTCCCCCGCTTCGTCCTCGCCGCCGTCGAGCAGGTCGAGATGGAGCGCGGCCGCGCGCGCGGACGCCGCGAGCGGCACCTCGCGCGCGGCGGCGAAGCGGTCGCGCAGCGGGCGCAGGAAGCGCAGCACAGTCGCGCGTCCGACTCCGGGCGCGAGCGCCGCGATACGCGCGCCGAGCGTCTCGAGGTCGTCGGCGTCCGAAGCGAGGCGCTCCAGCGAGCCGCCCCAGCGCGAAGCGAAGGCGCGCCGCGCGCGCACGAGGGTCGCGGCGAGGCGCTCTGCATGCGGCACGCGCTCGCGCGCGAGCGCAGCCGCGACGACGGCGGCCTCCGCGTGCGGGTCCGCGCCGTCCGGCGGCGGCAGCGCGCGCAGCGCGGAATGCGCGCGCGTCTCGTCGGCCCCGGACGCGAGCACGATCGCCAGGGCCAGCCAGGCCAGCGCGTCGGCGCACGGGTCGAGCCCGGCCTGCGCGCAGGCGTGAGGCCCGAAGCGCCGGACGATCTCCGCAGGGTGCAGCGCCACGGGCGGGGAAATTGCGTCCGTCGAGCCGCGCATGCTACAACGGCTGACCTTTCGGTAGACGGAGGCGGACATGCCGCGAGCGTTCTCGATCAGCAGCGAAAGCATCGCCAAGGAGCGGGAGCGCGTCGGCGGTGACCTGTCGAAGTTCGACATCTCGCGCGTGGTGCAGCTCGACGAGCTGGTGCTGCCCCCGCTCAAGCCCGGCGACGTGAAGCTCCGCATCCTGGCGGTGTCGGCCGAGCACAACGTGGACCACGCCGCGCTCGCCGATACGACGAACATCGCCGAGCTGCGCGGCGGCAAGATCTTCCCGGGCAACAGCGCGCTCGGCGAGGTGATCGAGGCGGGTCCCGCCGTGACGAAGGTCAAGGTGGGCGACATCGTCATCACCCACTGCAACGGCGAGCCCGACATCTACGGCTACCCGCTGCGCATCTGGGCCTACGACCAGCCCGATTCGATCGGCTGGTACGGCGAGGAGGCCGTCGTCGGCGAGTGGCAGGTGATCAAGGCGCCGCTGGACTGCGGGCTCAACCTCTGGGAGATCGCGGCGCTGCCGCTGCGCGCACCGACCGCCTACCACCTGTGGCGGCGCGCGATCGGCATCTTCCGCGTGAAGGTCCCGCGCGAGCGGGTCGCGCGCATCAACGTGCTCGGCTTCGGCGGTGGCGTCTCCGAGCTCTTCCTGATGCTGGCCCGCAGCGAGGGACACCGCGCGATCTTCTGCTCGGGCAGCCCCGAGCGGCGCAAGCACCTCGAGGGTCTCGGCATCGAGTCCCTCGACCAGAAGCACTTCAACCGCTTCAAGAGCGGCGACGACGTCAAGGCCTTCAACCAGGCCGTCAAGAAGCTGACCGGTGGCATCGGCGCGCACGTCGTCTGCGACATGCTGCGCGGGCCGGTGTACGCGGCGGGACTCCAGGCGATGGCGCGCCTCGGCGTCAACGTCAGCGCCGGCTGGCAGCTCGACACCAAGTGCAACTACAACTCGGCCAACCTTTCGGTCCGGCAGATCACGCTCGACCACAGCCACTACGAGACCGTGGACGGCTGCAACGCCGCCACCGAGCTCTACGGGCGCGTGTTCAAGCCGACCGTGCACCGCGAGATCTACGCCTTCGAGGATCTGCCGCGGGCGGTGCACGAGATGCACCTGGCCACCCAGACCGGCATCCCGATCGTGCGCGTCGCGAAGAAGCTGCCGGACTCCGTGGAGCGGCTCGCGCGCTAGGCAAGCCCGGCTTATCCTGCCTCGCCTTCGCCCGAGGAGTGCCGTTTGATCGTTGGAGTCCCTGCCGAGACCGCCCCGGGCGAACGCCGCGTCGCGCTCGTGCCCGACGCGGTGAAGGCGCTGTGCGGAGGGGGCTTCCAGGTCGTGGTCCAGGCCGGGGCTGGACAGGCCGCCGGCTTCGACGACGCCGCCTACACCGCTGCCGGAGCGCGCGTCGGCGACCGCGCCGCCGCCTGCTCGGCCGACATCGTGGTGAAGGTGCAGCCGCCGCGCGAGCGACCCGGCGGTCACGAGGTCGAGGAGCTGCGCGCGGGCAGCGTGCTGATCGGCTTCCTGCGCCCGCTCGACGAGCCCGCGCTCGCGGCGCGCCTCGCGCGACACGGGGTCACGTCGTTCGCGATGGAGCTCGTCCCGCGCATCACGCGCGCGCAGGCGATGGACGCGCTCTCTTCGATGAGCAATCTGGCCGGCTATCGCGCGGTGCTGATCGCCGCGACGGCGCTGCCGAAGATCTTCCCGATGATGGTGACAGCCGCCGGCACGATCCAGCCGGCGCGCGCCTTCGTGATCGGCGCGGGCGTCGCGGGCCTGCAGGCCATCGCGACTGCGCGCCGCCTCGGCGCGATCGTCGAGGCCTACGACACGCGGCCCGCTGTGCGGGAGCAGGTCGAGAGTCTCGGCGCCCGCTTCGTCGAGCTCGATCTCGAGGTGAAGGACGCGCAGGATGCCGGCGGCTACGCGCGCGCGCAGACCGAGGAGTTCTACGCGCGCCAGCGCGCCGAGCTCGGCAAGCGCCTCGCGCAGTCCGACCTCGTCGTCACGACCGCGCTGGTTCCGGGCCAGCGCGCGCCCATCCTGATCGACGAGGCGGCCGTGCGCGGCATGCGCAGCGGCTCGGTGATCGTCGACCTCGCGGCGGAGCAGGGCGGCAACTGCGCGCTCTGCGATCCGGAGCGCGAGGTCGTCGTGCACGGCGTTCGCATCATCCCTGGTCGCAACCTTCCGAGCGACGTCGCGACGCACGCGAGCCAGCTCTACGCGCGCAATCTCGTCACGTTGCTGAAGCACCTCGCGCCGAAGGGCGAGCTCGCGCTCGACCTCCAGGACGAGATCACGCGCGGCACGCTCCTCACGGCGGAGGGGGCGATTGCGAACGATCGGGTGAAGGCGCTGGTGCAGGGCGCCTAGCTCTGCCGGGCCTTCGCGCTCGCTGATCGCTCACGCTCGGGCTACCGGCCTTCGCTCGGCTGTGCCTCGCTGCGCGTCGGCCGACTGTCGTCGGCCTCCTTGCGCGGCGGCGCGGCCGCCGTCCCCTGCTTCGCCCCCGGTTTCGCCGGCTGACTGACCTCGACAGCCTCCGGCTCGCGCGCGTCCGCCCGCGCGATCTCGCCGGAATCCACCAGTGCCCCGGTGCGCGCGAGCGTCTCGAAGAAGAGCGTCTCGCCGTGGATCTCGACCAGCATGAACGAGTTGTCGGTGTCGAAGCCCTTCTCGGTGAGGTCGGTCTCGCGGATGTTGGCGCGGCGCAGGCGCGCCGATCCGCCCTCGATGAAGTAGTAGACGCCCTTCTGCGGCTTGATGCGCTCGTAGAAGTGCTCGTGGCCCGAGAAGACCACGCGCACGCCGTGCTCGACGAAGATCGGCTCGAGCAGCTTGCGCAGGTCGACCGACGGGCCGTGGAACGCTCCCGACGAGTAGGGGGGGTGGTGGAAGAAGGCGATCTTCCACGCCTGCCGCGTGTTCTCGAGCTCCTGCCGCAGCCAGCCGAGCTGCTCCGGGTCCATGTAGTTGCTATCGAGCGCGAAGAACCTCGCGTCGCCCTTCGTGAAGCTGTAGTAGCGCTGGCCGCCCATGTGGAAGGGCTCGTAGAAGCGCTGGTTCGGGTTGTCGTGGTTGCCGAGCGACGCGTAGAACTCGACGCCCTCGTCGAGCAGCTTCGCGTAGGGTTGCGAGAACTTGCGCTCGTAGTCGACCGGGCGCTCGAGCCCGTACATGTTGTCGCCGAGCATGATCACGAACTCGAACGGAAACGTCTCGTGCGCCTCGACCATGCGCTCGGCGATGTCGTATTGCGGCGGATTCCCGGTTCCGGTGTCGCCGATCACTGCGAAGCGGATCGACGTGTCGAAGATCGGCAAGTGGCCGAGGTCGCGCAGCTCGGGCGGCAGCACCTCCACGGGCTGCTGACACGCCGGCGCGACGAGCGCCGCGAGCAGCAGCGCGAGCGCCGCGCACAGGCGCCGGCGCGCACGCTTCATTGATCGGCGTCGCGGCCCATGGCCGGAGACACGCGCTTCGAGTTCTTGCCCGGATCCGTCAGCACGTGGGGCAGCGCGTCGACGACGAGGTTCGCCTCGACGTCGCGCACGATGAGGTGCGGTCCGGCGAAGCGGTACTCGAGCGCCTTCGGCAGCTCCGGCAGGCGCGCCAGCAGCATGGGGGGGAAGGTCGCGAGCGGCACGCCGGCCGGATACGGACTGTTGACCGCCGGCACCGCGACGAGCGGGATCTCCTTCCAAGCCGCCGCGCGATCCTCGAACGGCCGCGACTGCCAGTCGTCGCGCACCACCGCCTCGATCTGCTTGCTCCGGGTCGACACCTTCGTGGAAATGCAGCCCGGAGAAGCCGGGCTCGACCTGGCGCCGGTAGCCGATCCCGACGGCGCCGAGGATGTTCCCCTTGAGGAGCTCCTGGCGCTTGATCCGCTCGCCGTCCACCCACTTGGCCGAGTCGGTCGGCACGGTCTCGCTCTGGAAGCCGAGCACGATCTCGGAGGGCGTCTGCGGCCCGAGCGAGTGCGCGTACACCACGTCGTTGTAGATTCCCACGACGTCGCCGCGCAGGAAGCTCTGCTCGTCCGGTCGGCGGAAGAAGTAGATGGCGCCGAACGGGAGCAGGCGCTCGTCCTCGGGCCACGGGTCCCAGGTCGCGACCCCGAGATCCCACGCGGTCGTGCTGCGGCGGTCGCGCGGCTGCACGGTGACGTCGCGCCCGAAGAGGTTCGTGCGGAATCCCTCCCCTGCGCGCGGCGTGCGGTAGTCGGGTGAGGAGGGATCGAGCCAACGCAGATCCGAGTCGCCAGCCGTGGGTTCCGGATCGTCGGCGCCCGCCCGACTCGCGATCAGCCAGAGCAGCGAGAGCCCGAGGACGACGCGCAGCGCCGTGCGACGCAGTGGGGACGCGACGAGCATCCCCTTCGACGTAGCAGGTCGTGCGGCGCCAGCACGCGCACCGCAGTGTGGGGTTCTAGTTCTGCCGGGCCTTCGCTCGGCTTCGCCTCGCTGCGCGTCGGCCGACTCTCGAGTCGGCCTCCTAGCCGTGCGCGCGCTGCGCCGCGCCGACCCGGCTGTGGCGGTTTCCGTAGAAGCCGTAGATCCCGAGCCCGATCACGAGCCACACGAAGAATCGAACCCAGGTCTCCCAGGGCAGGCTCGCCATCAGGTAGAAGCAGCCGACGATCGAGATGATCGGCACGACCGGTACCCACGGGCATCGGAACGGCCGGTGCTGGTCGGGCTCGCTGCGGCGCAGCACGATCACCGCCGCCGAGACGATCACGAACGCGAACAGCGTGCCGATGTTGACGAGCTCGGCGAGCTCTTTCAGCGGCATGAAGGCCGCGATCACCGCGACCGCGGCGCCGACCAGCATGGTCGAGATGTGCGGAGTGCGGAAGCGCGGGTGGACCTGTGAGAAGACCGGCGGGAGCAGGCCGTCGCGCGACATCGCGAAGAACACGCGCGACTGCCCGAGCATCAGCACGAGCAGCACGCTCGTCAGCCCCGCGATCGCGCCGAGCGAGATCAAGGTGGCCGCGAAGTCGAGCCCGATGCGGGCGAAGGCCGCGGCGATCGGCGCGTGCGTGTCGATCTCGGCGAGCGGCGTCATGCCGGTGACGACACCGGAGACCAGCAGGTAGAGGAGCGTGCAGACGCCGAGCGAGCCGAGGATTCCGATCGGCATGTCGCGCTCGGGCCGCCGCGATTCCTCCGCCGCGGTGGTGACGGCGTCGAAGCCGATGTAGGCGAAGAAGACGGTCGCGGCGCCGGCCATCACGCCCGGCCAGCCGAACGGCGCGAACGGCCGCCAGTTCGCAGGGTCGACGTGTCGCGCGCCCGCGAAGATCACGAAGAGCACCACGATCACCTTCAGCGCCACGATCACCGCGTTGGTCGAGGCGCTCTCGCGGATGCCGACGACGAGCAGCCAGGTGACCAGCACCAGGATGCCGGCGGCCGGGATGTTGGCGATCGCGCCGACCTCCTCCCACGGCGAGTGCGCGAGCCAGGTCGGGATCGTGATCCCGAGCATCGAGACGATGCGGCCGAAGTAGCCCGACCAGCCGACCGCGACGGTGGAGGACGCGAACGCGTACTCGAGGATCAGGTCCCAGCCGATCACCCAAGCGACCAGCTCGCCGAGCGACGCGTAGGCGTAGCTGTAGGCGCTGCCCGAGATCGGCATCATGGTCGCGAACTCGGCGTAACACAGGCCGGCGAAGGCGCAGACGAGTCCGGCGATCGCGAACGAGGCGACCACCGCGGGTCCGGAGTGCTCGACCGCCGCGACGCCGGTCAGGACGAAGATGCCCGTCCCGATGATCGCGCCGATGCCGAGCAAGGTGAGGTCGACCGGGCCGAGCGTGCGCTTGAGCGAGTGGCCCGTGCCCCCGTCCTGCTCCGAGGTGAAGCTCGAGACCGGTTTGCGGGCGAGCCAGTCACGCGGCATGGGCAACCCCCCTCGTCATCCTATCGGCCCGACGTCGGCGAGCCTGGAGAGTGCCCCACGTCGTGAGCTGGCAACACCCGCTCGAAGCCGCGCCGAGCTCGTTCCCTTCCCGCTCTCTAGGCCGCGGCCTTGCTCTCGTGCCGCAGGGCGTTCGCGATCTCGCCGAGCACGGCCTTGGCGTCGCCGAAGACCATCAGCGTGTTGTCGGCCGTGTAGAGCGCGTTGTCGATGCCGGCGAAGCCCGGGTTCATGCTGCGCTTGTTCGCGAGCACCATGCGCGACTTGTCGGCGTCGATGATCGGCATCCCGTAGATGGGCGAGCCCTTGTCGCTGCGCGCCGCAGGGTTCACCACGTCGTTCGCGCCGACCACCAGGGTCACGTCGGTCTGGGGCATCTCGGGGTTGATCTCGTCCATCTCGACCAGCGCTTCGTAAGGGATCTCGGCCTCCGCGAGCAGCACGTTCATGTGACCGGGCATGCGGCCCGCGACCGGGTGGATCGCGAACTTCACGTCGACGCCGCGCTTGGTCAGCTCCTCGTAGATCTCCTTCACGCGGTGCTGCGCCTGCGCGACCGCCATGCCGTAGCCCGGCACGACCACGACGCGCGACGCGTTCCCGAGGTAGTCGGCGGCGTCCTGCGCGCTGGCGCTCTTGACCGGCTTCGCCTCGCCCACCGCGGCCGCGGTCTGCACCTGGCCGAAGGCGCCGAAGAGCACGTTGGTGAAGGAGCGGTTCATGGCGCGACACATGATCACGGAGAGGATGAAGCCGGACGCGCCGTCGAGCGCGCCTGCGGTGATCAGCAGCTTGTTCTCGAGCACGAACCCCATCGCGACCGCCGAGAGGCCGGCGTAGGAATTGAGCAGCGAGATCACGGTCGGCATGTCGGCGCCGCCGATCGGGATGATCAGCAGCACGCCGAAGAGCAGCGAGAGCGCGATGATCACGGGGAAGAGGTAGGCGCGCGTCGGATCGAGCATGAGCAGCGCGCCGGTCGCGAAGGCGATCGCCAGCAGCCCGAGGTTCACGAAATTCTGCCCG
>Ga0335082_10002343_pt1 | contig 20372 bp, 16 predicted proteins | sample Lox_Sample_41_FD_206718 | JGI IMG/M metagenome (GOLD analysis project Ga0335082, IMG submission 206718) | Soil microbial communities from Loxahatchee National Wildlife Refuge, Florida, United States - Lox_Sample_4.1 | ecosystem: Environmental > Terrestrial > Soil > Wetlands | place: USA...
ACCAGTTGGATCGGCGCGTTCAGCTGATGATTGATCTCCAACTCGCATCGTCGATCCCCATGATCGAACCCTAGTGCAATACCTCAGTTCTCGATTTTTTTTGCACTCGTCGACGATGAGAACCGTGCAGTGGCAGCTTTGACGGTCTCGCCCCTGACCGCCCTCGCCGCAAGGTTTGTCCGACTGTGCACAAACCAGGAAGTCCGAGTGTTGTGTCTTGCAGGCCCTGCATCCTATTTCTTCGGCAGCCCACCAACCGCCGTTTGGTCCCGGTTTGCGATAGAGTCAAACTAAAGATCTCTCAGGAGAAGGTGTACGTATGAATAGGTCTCGCAGGGTGATAGTGCTGAGCATGTTGCTCCTGTTGGCCGTCACCTTAGTGGGTGCGTTTCTGACTCGGGGAGTGATGGCGTATCTCCCCTTCTTGCAAGCCCGGAAGGGGAACTGGACGGGAACCTATGTGCGGCTCGGAATTGTGGACCAGCGGCCCTGGCAGACAGCAGCGACTCTGGCGGCTCTGGCGCAGTCAGCCGAGGAGAGGAAGCTGGCCAGGGAGGCGGAGCGGCTTGCGGATCACGAAGTCGACCAGGCATTCTCGCAGTCCCTGCGGCAGGCCGCCATGGCAAAACCGACTCTAACCGGTAAGGCTTTGGCCTTGCAGCAGAGAGTCAACGAGCTTCAGGAGACTATCAAGAACGATGAGGTTCGGATCGCATCACTGAGTGCAGACGTGGGTAAGAAGCCAGCAGCAGGCATTGTTTCGACCACCAGCGACCTGGAAATTGCAAAGGCACAGCTCAGTCTCGACCAAGCCGAGCTGGCCGATTCGATCGAAGACCTTGCCCGAGAAAGCGGAGATCAGAGAGTCAAGCTGCAGCAGGAACTCGCGACGCGTCAAGCCGCCATGCAGCGCTACAGGGAAAACGCGTCGAAAGACGATGGGGAGACCGCTGTCGTCTCAGCCGAACAATACACGACATTCGGCCAGCAGCTCTCAACATGGCACTCCCTGCGCAAGAGGAAGCAGCTGATTGCGCAGGCGCAACAGTTGGCCAAGGACGACGTGGCCGCGCTTTCTGGTGATGAACAACGGATGAGGGGCGATGCTGCTGCACTCCAAGCCAAAGCTCCGGGAGAATCACCTTTGGAACGAATCGAGCGGCTGCAACGGCTTGGTTCTCAGCAAAACATTCTTAGCATCCTCCATGATCGCCTCGGGGCGCAGCAGCAGCTTGCGGATCTATACGGACGCTGGGGAGAGCAAGTCGAGCTGCAACAAAAGATCGTAATTCACCTGATCCTGCAGTCTGTCGCAATGTTGGCGGCGGTCTGCATTCTTGTGATCTTGGCGGGCTGGGGTCTGCAGGTGGCATTGCAGAAGATCGTGCACGATTCCCGCCAAAGGCAGACGCTGAAAACAGTCCTCAATCTGGGAACGCAACTGCTCGGGCTGTTACTCATTCTGCTGATCATTTTCGGCGTACCGCGGCAGATGCCAACGATATTGGGCTTGGTGACTGCTGGACTGACGGTGGTCTTCCAGGATTTCATCCTGGCATTCTGTGGTTGGTTTGTCTTGATGGGGCCCAACGGAGTCAGGGTTCGGGACTGGGTAGAGATCGATGGCGTGGGCGGCGAGGTGGTGCAGCTCGGACTCTTTCGCACCTGGCTGCTGGAGACAGGCAACTGGACCGCACATGGGCATCCGACAGGTAGAAGAGTTTCCTTTCTGAACGGCTATGCCATACGCGGCAAGTATTTCAACTTCTCCACTGCGGGACAGTGGATGTGGGATGAGATTAAAGTGAACGTTCCTCCGGGCACCAATATCCATCCCCTTCTCAAGGGAATTTACGAAGCGACGGTCAAGATCACCGAAGCGGACGCCAAAATGGCGGAAGGGGAATGGAAGCGGGTGACGCGCGAGGAGGGCTCTCCACAGTTCAGCGCCATGCCATCGGTCAACCTCAGACCGGCGGGAGCCGGTGTCGACATCGTCATGCGGTATATCACTCGCGCCGGAGTGAGAGTGGAGACCCGGAACCGACTGTTTGCCATGATCGTGGAGTTGATGCAAGGTGGGTCGAAGGCTGAGGGCAAGGTTCCCCCGTAGTGGAACGTGAAAGGGCAAGGGGAGGACGCTTCCGCCCTGAACCCTGCCGCTAGACACGATAGAAGACACGTATGTCGACGGCCGACACCAAAAGGGCCTCACTTGAACAGATAGTGCAGGGAAACATAGCCGGCCGCGCACAGCAGTATGAATCCGCTACTCACCCGAATATGGTTCATTACCCTGTTATGTCTGGATGTTCTCAGCATCTCGACTTCAGCAGTGACCTGCGAACGCCTGATCTGGCGCAGCTCATAGGCTCGAGTTTCAGAAGCATCATGAACGGTCGCAAGATCATGGAGTCGATCGAAAGTGGCCAGGGTATTCAGTTCGTCACGCAGCCGTGCCAACGTCCCTCGTCGTGACATAATTCCCCCCAGTTCCCCACAGTGTGAAAGTTTCAACGTTTACCAGTCTTAGGCTTGTTTTGATTTGACGGTCTGGGACGTTGACGACGCAAGAAACGTGCCGTAAACGTTACACCCGGCGCCAGCTGTGTCAAGCGAAATCTGAAACCGCTGGATAACGTTTACCGTGCGCGGCAAAGTGCTGGCAGAGCGTTGCTCAACCTCTTCCGTGAATCATTCAAAGTCGTCCCGTCTCGCCACAGATTGTCACCACTAAGGAGCCTGAACTCACGTAACTTTACCTCCATTCAGATTGCCATTCAGAATCACGCGAGTGAAACAGTATTGGGCCATTTGCTTTCGCGATTTCTGGTCGCGTTCTGGCGCAACGATCGCCAGGATCTTGGCCTTGCCTCTTGTTCTTGTTGGCTCAACCGGGTGGATTCCCGACCGACATCTCGATCTTCCACCTAAAGGCCCTTGGCCTTGGGGAGCTATTACGGGGCTTTTCCTGATTGCGGTAGGCATTTTCAGGATAGCTCTTCCGCAGACCACATCCTCGGCACCATTCTCCGACAACCCATTGCAATCACTGCCTGATTGACGAACAACCCGAAAAGCCCATGTTCGCTTCAAGGTGACTCCCTTGCGCAAAATGGATTGCCGGATAATTTGTCCCTCGGCAGTAGGCCGGTGACCAGAGTCGGAACCCTGGAAAAAAACGAGTTTGAGTGCAACAGAGTGCCCGCTCTGCCGCCCAAACAAAACACTGACGCTACAGCCCTCCCGGGTGTAACGTATCCACCAAGCAAGAAAGGAGTCCTTCGGTGCGGGAGGAGACTCAACAGCAGGATATGTGCGTCTATTGCGGTCAGCCGATCACCGCAGAACAACGGCCCTGCAAGGGCTTGCCAGATGGGAGACGAGCCCACCTCGTCTGCTATCTCGATCACGAGAACGAAGAAGAAAAAGACCTCGGCCGCTGAATTTCCTTGCACAAGGACTGGAACCACTCGCTATCGTCGGATGAAGTCGAGCGTGCCCTCCCAGTCCGCGCGCTGGGCCACTAGCAGCGTGCTGGGCCTTGTACCTGTCAGAGCTAAGGGCCGCCGTCGACCGACAGCTGAGTTTAACAACTCGCTGATTCCGTGAGGTTTGACGGTTCTCTTCGGCGCCCTGCACTTGTGTCGTTGCTCAGTACGATGGCATCCCGAACTGGAGAGCCTGTCAGAAGAGCGCCAAGTTCTGGATCCGGAACAGTGAATTCCGAGAAACCGCGGTCAAGGCAAACAGTCAATTTTGGGAAGACCAAAACGACAGGTTTGTCGAGACCCCCACGTCCAGGAAAGTGAATAGCGACTTCGCTATTGAAGGTTTCGTATTTTTTCGATTTGCATTGTTGCACGACATTGCAGGAACCCCGACTGTGCTCGCGGTATCCGGATCGTGTCTCGCGGATTGCACGGTGTCTGTGATCAGGATCACATCCTGATCGCTTGGTGCAGCCCGGCGCGGAGCCTCGAGAGAACGCCAACAAGCAACATTACGAAGCGCAAAGCAGGGGAATGAAGGGGACAACGTCGTCAAGATGTGGGACATCTTCCTAGACCGGTAGTTTCTTAAATCACGACGGATCAATAAGATCTGTCATGCCGACCGAATGCAAGAGCAAAGCGAGTACCTGTAACTATTACCACTTGCTTGTCGATGTTCCTGTACTAGATAAAGAAAGGATTCCAAAGAGCGATACTGACGAGGCGATTCTTATGCTCCGCGAGCCGCGTGAAGTTGCGATCATGGTACTTTCAATCTTATCCGCTACTTTGACCGTGGCGCAGCATTCATCGACGGTTTCACCCGATCAGATCTGGAATGACCTGATGGCCGGTAATCAGCGTTTTATCGCCGGCAAGAGCGCCTCCCGCGACATCCCGGCGCAGCGGAAAATACTGACCGAAACGCAACATCCGCGAGTCGCCGTACTCAGTTGCTCCGACAGCCGTGTCCCTCCGGAGTTGGTCTTTGACTCCGGATTAGGCGAGCTATTCGTGGTGCGCTCAGCGGGCGAGGACGATGATCCTTTATCGATCGGCAGTCTCGAATATGCAGTCGAGCACCTCGACTCCAGTGTCATCGTGGTGATGGGCCATCAGCGCTGCGGTGCCGTTACGGCAGCCTGTTCCGGAGAAAAGCCGGGTTCGGTCAACCTCGATGCCGTTGAGAGTCCCATCCTTCCTTCATGCACGATGATGGATCCGAAGAGACCTGAAACGCTTGATCTTGCTGTTCACGACCACATACATCGGGTTGCGCAAGATCTACCCTCGAAAAGCAAAATAATCAAAAAGGCCCTTGATGAAGGTAAGTTAACCCTCATTGAAGCCTATTACTCCTTGGACACTGGAGAAGTAACAAAACTGCGCTGAGAGAACCACTCTCAGATTCAGGCTGGTGACTCCGCATTCGTGGCCTCCAGTAGCATCGCACTCCTTTCTCTTTGCACATAAATCCGCCATCCTCATTCCTGCAACGGACGCTAGCGGTCAGCCGCCTGTTGCCACTCACCTTCTCATTCTGAATTCGGGATATGGAGTCTGTGACTGACGGCATTCCTCACGGGCTGCCTTACAAAGTAAATATTTTGATGACCAGACTTTACAACATGGTGACAAATCAGCCATCAAACAGCGCTACCTTCCGATTGCTACTAGCGTGGAGGAGGATAAACCATGCCCAACTCTCTCGGCCGTTCGTGCCTCAGGTATTTTGGCCCAGTGATCGCTTCGGTTGCGCTCATTCTTAGTGGCGCAGCTTTCGCCCAACACTACCAGCAGATCGATCTCGTCGCCGACTCCAAGTCGGTTTCATCTACTGCTACCATCGATCCCAACCTTGTGAATGCGTGGGGAGTCGCACGCAGCTCAGGCTCTCCCTGGTGGGTCTCTGACAATGGAACCGGACTTTCGACTCTCTATGACGGCACGGGGGCGATTGTTCCACTCGTAGTGACGATCCCGCCGCCAATGAACGGAGCGCCGCCGTCGGCTCCCACCGGCACCGTCTTCAACTTCACGCCTGCCTTCAGACTAAAGTCAGGGAAACCGGCGGTCTTTCTCTTTGCGACAGAGAACGGCACCATTTCGGGTTGGAATCCAGGGGTCGACCCAACCAATGCCGTCGTAAAGGTGGATAACTCCCAAGCAGGAGCGATCTACAAAGGACTAGCGATCGCAAGAAAAAATGACATCAAACGGCTGTATACCAGCAATTTCGCAACCGGAAAAGTGGAGATGTACGATGGCAACTTCGAGCCCGTCGTGATCGCGGGCGCCTTTCAGGATTCTAGCCTTCCGGCGAACTACGTGCCCTTCGGAATCCAAAATGTTGGCGGCAATATTGTTGTGACCTTCGCCCGTCGCAAGCCAGGTTCAGAGGATGAGGACCATGGCGCCGGACTTGGCTACGTCGACGTTTTTGACTTGGATGGAAGCCTTCTCCTTCGCCTGGAGCACGGATCCTTTCTGAATGCGCCGTGGGGTATAGCCCTCGCCCCTAGCGACTTTGGCACGTTCAGCCACCGCCTGCTGATTGGCAATTTCGGCGACGGCACAATTCAGGCGTTCAATCTAGTGAGCGGCAAGCGTGAAGGTAGGTTGCTGAATGCTGATGGTACTCCGTTGTCCATCGACGGGCTCTGGGCTCTTAGCTTCGGTGGGGATGGCACCAGGAATGGAGCACCCACAAATGGATTGGCCACAGAACTATTCTTCACTGCTGGTCCCAATGACGAGAGCGACGGCTTTTATGGCAAGATAACGCCGGTCGCTTCAGAGAACCGAGGCAATGCGGAATAGCCATCAACCTCGAGACCACAAGTTTGCGCATCGTGGTCGGCGAGCGTGAGAAAGTCGACCTCCGCTATTCAGGTCTCGCCAAGCGACAGGTATGCTTGTCGCCTGGTGGGACCTTTCAATTTGGTTAGTTTCCTGCGGATCGGACCAACGGCATCACTATGGGCGCTGCGCCAGCGGTGACCTGTGCGGGATGTATACCATTTCCTCGGAAGAACCATAGCCCCGGCTGTGTGCCGACTTCGACACCCTGCACACCTTCATTTCGCTACAGTGGCACTGTCGAGGTACGCGTGGCGTCTGGCAGGCACAGTAGAGGATCCATTCTTCAACGCGCCCGGCGATCAAAGGGAGCACCTGCGCACCGTTAGCGTACGGACTGAATCCCACGAGGTAGCGAGTATTACAGTTTGGACATTCGATGCAGTGGCGAAAACGGAGTGGCATGTCGATTACTCACTGCCTTCTCGCCATTCGTTACGCCAAAGGCGCCGCGAAGGCTCACGGAGAGCCCCTAGCGTCATGCCGGTACTCACTTCCTGATGGCCCTGTGCGGAGAACGACCTGTTGGTGACCGATATTGCCAGGGCCTGATTTTGGGATTCTGACAGAAGACGGAAACACTCAAAAGACTCGACGCGGACATTAATCGGACAATACATGCCCGCCTTCCCCATCTTTGGGTCAAAAAGCCCGGTAATGCCCGCGGGCGCTTCACGAACGGGAGTGTCTTTCCTGTCCGATTTCTGTCCGTCTCAGGCCTTTCCACTCACCAACCCAGTTGCCAGAATTGAGAGGAATCTTGACAGGGGAAAGTGCGAGAGTCCCATGGCGCGCAGCTCCACAAACCGAATTTTCGTAAGCACCCGGACTTGTCTACTCGCGGCTTCGCTGCTCCTGGTGAGTTGCGTTCTCGGCCGAGTCGAAGCTGCAAATAAAGGCGGGCCAAATTCCGCGGTCAGGCCGGGCGACAATTTCTACGAGTATGCGAATGGCGATTGGCTTGCGCATGTTCCTTTCCCCGCGGGGCAACAGACCTACGACACTCGCATCATGCTGGCCGAGAAAACGAGGGAACGAGTGCGCGACTTGATCCGAGAATCTGCGGCGGCCCCCTCGCGAGCCGACAGTGTTGCGCAAAAGGTTGGGGAGTACTATGCGAGCTTCATGGCCGAGGCCAGCATCGAAACCAAGGGCTTGGCCCCGTTGACTGGGGAGATGAGCACGATCTCGGCGATCGCCAACAAATCCATGTTGTCGGCTTATCTTGGAACAAACCTGACCCGCGAGGTCGACGGACTCACAGCCAATAGTGACCATGTGTTTGGCATATGGGTGAATCAAGGTTTTGAAGACGCGAAACATAACTTGCCGCACTTGTGGCAAGGGGGACTTGGACTCAACGAGCGCGCAAGGTATCTCGATGGCTCACCTCAGGCAGTCGAATTGCGCGCTAAATATCAGACCCATGTCGCCGCGGTGCTGAAATTGGCAGGGTTCGCAAATTCGGACATTCGGGCCGCCAGGATTGTAACTTTGGAAAGCAGTATCGCCCGCACCTTCGCTCCCGACTCTGACGCCACAGATGTATTCAAGCAAGATAATCTATGGAAACGTCAGGATTTTGACCGCAATGCTCCAGGCATTGAGTGGGAGGCATACTTTCACTCGGCAGGACTCAATAAGCAGTTAGACTTCCTCGTTTGGCAACCGTCGGCGGTCATCGGTGTTTCTGCGTTGGTGGCGAGCGAGAGTATCGAGGACTGGAAGAACTATTTTCGGTTTCACTTGATCGAGCACTACGCCAAAGTTCTTCCCAAAGTTATAAGAGCCGAGGATTTCGATTTTTACGAGAAGGTCCTTTCGGGCGGCGCCGAGGCTCCAGATCGCGCTGAGGACGGCATTGATGCCACGAACGGCGCTCTCGGCGAAGCCGTCGGTCAACTCTATTCCCAGCGGTACTTCTCGGCTGAGGCCAAGCGAAGGGCGCAGGCTATGGTTCGCGATCTGATCACTGCGTATCGCAGCCGCATTGCGAATCTTATGTGGATGTCTCCATCCACAAAAGAGAAGGCCATGGCTAAGCTTGCTGCCCTCGAGATTGGCGTGGGTTATCCCGACACGTGGACGGACTATTCCACACTTAAGATCATTCCAGACGACGCATTCGGCAATATGCGGAGGGCGGAAGCTTTCTATCATGGACGCGACCTTGCCAAGCTGAACCAACCCGTTTACCCGGTGGAGTGGCCGCTCCATGTGCAGATACCGGGTGCCGTCATCATGTTCAGTCCGAATGCGGAGTTCTTTTCGGCGGCCATCCTGCAGCCGCCGTACTTTGATAGCGAGGGTGATTCCGCTTCGAACTACGGCTCTGCTGGCGCCGGCATCGCCCACGAAATCAGCCATAGTTTTGACGAATTGGGCAATATCTACGACGCCCGTGGTCGACTTGGCATGTGGTGGACGGACGAAGATCGGGCGCGCTTTCACCGTGAGACCGAGAGACTCGCCTCGCAACTTAGTGCGTACTGTCCCTTTGCCGACCTTTGCGTCAACGGCAAGCAGGTCTTGAGTGAAAGCGTCGCTGATCAGGCCGGTTTGCTAGTAGCACACGACGCTTACGTTTTGTCCATGAAAGGCAAAACTGACGTTGTGATCGACGGACTCAGCGGTGAACAGCGCTTTTTTCGCGCATTTGCTCAGCGCTGGCGGAGAATTCAAAGCGAAGCCGCATTGCGAAAACAGATCGCCACTGATACACACGCGCCGGGGGAGTATCGGACCGATACCGTGCGCAACGTCGATGCGTGGTACGAAGCATACAAAGTCGCGCCAAGCGACAAACTGTACCTCACACCCGAAGCTCGGGTTCGCATATGGTAAGGTTCCGATTAGTAATCGTGGTGGCAGACTTTCGTTTAGTATCTTCCTCAATCATCACAGCCTACTCACAGGGAGATTCTGTTCATGTTGAACATTGGCACGGCTCTTCTCGTTATTGATGTGCAGGAATCGTTCCGCCATCGCCCATACTGGAGTGATTCTGATGTGCCGTCATTTGTCGAGAACCTGCAAAAGCTCATCGATGGGGCGATGGCCAGAGAGATCCCCGTGGTCCAGGTATTTCATGTCGAAGAATCGGGCGTATTCTCCCCGGAGTCCGGCTATGTGGTCCCGTTACAGGGACTTTCCATTGCACCGGACGCAGTTTTCCATAAACGCAGTCATAGTGCCCTGATCGGCAGCGGGCTCGACGTTTGGATGGTTCAGCATGGAATTGGGCGAGTCATCGTCTCTGGGATTCGCTCGGAACAGTGCTGCGAGACAACTACACGACATGCCTCAGACTCCGGCTACCAGGTCGATTATGTCACCGAGGCAACGTTGACGTTCCCGATGACGGATCGCCACGGACGGAAGTGGAGTCCAGATGAGATCAAATCCCGGACAGAGCTTGTTCTTGACGGGCGTTTCGCCCGTATCGTCAGCGTCGAGGGAGCTCTTGCCGGCAATCTACTGCAACCTGTAGGCTGATCAGGCATCAGAAATGGCTGTTTGATTCCTCTGCGAACCACCTGCGCGAAAGAGGGGGCTGCGGGTTGGAATGCCTGATGAAGAAGTCCCACCAATCAAGCTCTCCCAGCAATGGCGCAGGTCAGGCGCACAAACCCAACGTCCGGGATCCGCGATCGATCCAGATTGGCGCCAGCGTGGAGACTCGCCAGATGCCCGTTTACGTTGTGCTTCCTCCCCGGCTCCTCCTGCTAGATATCGCGGGACCTCTTGAAGTCCTTCGCCAGGCGAATCGCGTGCAAACGACAGTGCAGTTTCTCGTGCGATATGTGGGGCCAAGACCTTCATTGTTAACTTCCATCGGTGTCACGTTGAATGCGATTGAACCTTTGCCGAATCAGCTGCCACCGGAGGCTTGGGTCGTGCTCGCCGGCGACGTGGAGCACGTGATGCTGAGTGGGGGCGCGACAGTCGCCGGCAACAGAGGGGCCGACGAGTCTGATGAGGCAACCATCGTTGCATGGCTCAAGACAGCGATCCGGCCCGGTCACAAAGTGATTTGTATTTGCACGGGCGCTCTTACGGCGGCACGTGCCGGCCTGCTCGATGGGCGTGCCTGCACGACACATCATTCCAGCTGTGAGGAACTTGCGGCAATTACTCCAAAGGCCAAGGTTTTGGAAAACCGGCTCTACGTCGAAGATGGCGACCGCTTTTCCAGCGCTGGAATTACGGCGGGAATCGACCTGATGCTGCATCTTGTTCATCAATATACGGACCAATCTTGTGCTGTTGCCGTAGCGCGCTATCTGGTCGTTTACTTGCGCCGCAGCGGCGCGGATCCTCAACTCTCCCCATGGCTCGAAGGCCGCAACCACTTACATCCCGCGGTGCATCGGGCGCAAGACGCAATTGCCAGCGATCTTACGAAGTCGTGGACACTGCGCGGCCTGGCCAGGGTTGCTGGTGCCAGCGACCGCCATCTGTCACGGTTGTTTCATGAACACGTCGGGATGACAGTCTCGGAATACGGCAACCGTTTGCGTGTTGCACTCGCCCAGGAGCTGCTACGAGGGACGGATTTCGATATGGAGCACGTTGCAGAGAGAGCTGGCTTCAGCTCGTCGCGCCAGCTACGTCGTGCATGGGGAAAGGTATTCAAAACACCGCCTCGGGAATCCAGAGTACGCACGCAACTCGGTTCCCCGGTTGGCGCAAAGCAAACGAGTCAACACCCCTAAGCGGGAGTTGCCAGAAAGCCACTGGTGTCTTAGCGCAAACAGCTTGAATGCCCAGTTCTCTGCTGACTTGTGAAATAGCTTCGCCTCCTCACCTCTCGTGACGAAGACCTTTCAAAACGTCAGGATTGTAACTTCGACGATGCGGAACGATCAAATTCGGTATATGAGCACCGTGTCAGGTGTTTCCGTCAGGCTGGCGCAGTTGTCAGATCGCGAGGAACTCGTGCGCATGCGTGAGGCGCTGTGGCCCGACGCTTCCGCGGAAGAACACGAGCAGGAAGTAATCGCGATTCTCAAGGGCAGCGCGCTTTTGACTATGCCACTGATCATTCTCGTAGCTGAGACGAGTGCGCGCAGGGTCGTCGGCTTCCTGGAAGTCGATTTGCGCTCGCACGCGGACGGATGCAACCCGGCGCGCCCGGTCGGCTACGTCGAGGGATGGTACGTGGCTGAAAGTCATCGACACCAAGGGGTCGGGAAAAAACTTGTGGCAGCGGCTGAAGAGTGGGCTCGTAGTCAGGGTTGCGTGGAAATGGCGTCGGATACATGGATCGATAATGAGGTTTCGCAACGAGCGCACCAAGCGTTGGGATACGAGGTCGTAGACCGCTGCGTGCATTACCGGAAGCGCTTGTAGATTAAGGACTATCCAGATTCCTTGTGTTCCCCCCGAATTAATCCAGAGTTAGGAGCCAGATGTCTGCTTCGGTCACTCGACGGGAAAAGTATGCGTTCTTCCCATCCCGGGTGAGTTGCGGCGGTCCGACGATGTCACGGGCGACAGAAAATATCCTGTGGATCTGTTTTGAACTTGAGTCAACAAGGTAGAAGTTCTTTCCATGGGCAACAAATAGCACGCGGCGGCTATCGGGCAGCCAGACGGGCCACTCGCCGAAATCGGTGAGGCGCTCGTATCGATGGGACTCCAGCGAATACGTCACGACGCCTCCGACCGCTGTTTCTGCTGCGCCCACCAGGCGCTTGCCATCAGGGGACCAGTCATTCACGAGGAAGCGGCTCGAGGGAGGATGAAGGGGCGGCAGAGGCTCGGGCGATTGTTGTTTCCACGGGCGATTGGGGTCAAATATGAATGCCTGATTTCCGACTCCGCCCAAGGTTGCGATCCGCGAACCATCCGGAGACCATGCTATGTAGGCTGCGCTGCCTTCGGTGAGCTGCTGCAAGTCACTGCCATCCGGCCGGATTTTCCACAGCTCCAAATCCCCGCCACGATTAGAGAAGCAAGCAATCCAATTCCCATCCGGCGACCAGCGGGGCATGCGATCAATGGCGGAATCGCTTGTTAACTGGCGCATGGAGGTACCGTCCGGATGCACCAAATACAGATGCCCTTCAGGCTGCACGAGTGAGTACATCGCCACCCAATCGCCGTCAGGCGAAGGAGCGGGATTGGACCAGCGCAGTGAACCAGTCGTCACCCAGGCAGGTTCTCCTCTCACCGCGCCGGATGGATCGATTGTCAGCCGCTGAATGTTCGCGGTTACGAGCGCCGAGGTAAATGCGATGTGTCTGCCATCAGCGGAGAGACTTGGGTGAGCAAGGTAGGGTGCGGGAGTAGTGATCGCCTCGGGTTCCCCGCGTGTCTCTCCGGACGCTTCATCGATCCGCACTCGCCACAGATTCATGCTGCCACGGCGATCACTGGAGAAGTAGAGGTACTTTCCATCCGGGGACCAGACCGGATTCCAATTAGTGGCTCTCTCGCTGGTAACCGGTTTGGGAGTTCCACCGCTAACCGGGATCGTCCAAATTGCTGTTCGTGCTGGATTCCCGAGCCGGTGGGTAAAAGCGATACGTTGGTTGTGTGGCGACCAACTTGCCAGAACGGCGTCTCCTTCATACAGGCAGCGCACTTCCCCCGTGCTAACCTTTACTATCCAAAGCCCGCTTTGCGCTACAGCGTTCTGCGGGTATAGCTCAACATTCTCCGCGGTGAAGACCAATTGCGATCCATCCGGCGACCACGATGGATGAAATCCCGTGTGCGTTACACGCTTGATGGCCTCGCCCGTGCGACCCATAACGAAGATGCCACCCCCTTCGCGACTGGAACGAAACGCGATCTGTTCTCCATCTGGGGAAAAAGCTGGTTGGTCGTCATCCACCGTGGGATCCCTGCTGAGATCGAGGGGAGTCTGGCCGCTGACGCTCTGTAAGTAAATTTGGCGACTCCCACTGCCGCTGCCCGAATACACCACCCACTTGCCGTCCGGCGAGAGACTCGGAAACCATTCGACGCCCGGCTGCGAGGTCAGCTTCCAAAACGCCACGTTGAGATGAACTGGTGAAAGATTCCTTGCCTGCTGGTACCGCCAGAGGATCGCGTAGCCAGCAATGCAAATCACCGCAGCCACTGCAACCATGAGTAATTGCCACGGCACGGGGCTCACGCCCCTAGTGCGCTGGGAAAGGAATCCCACCTCTGCGTTGAGCGCCTCCTGAAGTTCTTCGAGATCGTTGCGAAGGTCCAATACGTTCTGGTAACGCCGTAGGGGATCTTTTGCAAGGCAGCGCCGGATGATGCGGTCGAGATCTGGTGGGAGCGTCGGATTAACCATGACAGGGGCAACCGGCGAGTCCTTCAAAATTGAAGAGATGATGGACACCGCACTATCGCCACGAAAGGGACGCACGCCGGTGGCCATCTGATAAAGCATTACTCCGAGAGAAAACACATCGGATCGCGCATCGACCGGCTTGCCCTCGGCCTGCTCGGGCGAGAGGTAGGCTGGAGTGCCAACGATGGTCCCCTCCTCGGTTTGGGTATGGGTGCTCACCGTCGTCGCCTCACTCCCCACAACCCGTTGGTAGACGAGTTTCGCCAAACCGAAGTCGAGGACTTTTACTAGGCCGTTATCATCCACCATAATGTTCGAAGGCTTGAGGTCGCGATGGATGATCCCTGCAGCGTGCGCTGTGGCCAGCGCATCGGTGATCTGGACCGCGCCCTTCAACAAGTCATTAAGGCGCATTCCGTTGCGAGGAATCAATTCGTCCAGGGTTTTGCCGGCAACATACTCCATAGCGATGAAGTCGTAGCCGGCCTCGCGGGAAATGTCGTGAATGACAATAATGTTGGGATGATTCAAGGCGGACGCCGCACGGGCCTCACGTCGGAGGCGTTCGAGCGCCTGCCGGTCCTGAACTGAGTCATCGGGCAGGAATTTCAGGGCGACAAAGCGCCCAAGTTGGGTGTCCTCGGCCTTGTAGACGACCCCCATCCCTCCGCCGCCCAGCTTCTCGACGATGCGGTAGTGGGAGACCGTCCGGCCGTTGAGCGAATCCTGACCGAGCGTCCGATTCGCCATGGAGAAGACGCTCTCCTTCTCCCCGTCCCACTCAAACAAATCGTAGGCCCGCCCCTGAGGCAAGTCAATGTAGAGGATCACATTAACGTCTGTCAGGTGCACCGAGGGGGCGGATCTCAGGATATTGCCACGTCTTGCCGGAGTAATGCCCGACCTCCGGATCGCATTGTGGACCTGCATACCACCAAGCTCATCCGTACCGAAGGCGGTTTTCAGACGGGGACTCTTGCGGTAGGTTTGAATCACTTCATGGGCGATGGGCAACGACTCCTTCATCGACTCGAGCTCTTGCCCAACCTGGCATCACCGTCAGGCCACGCACGTCGTAGTCGATTGGCTAGACTTTCGGATCGATAGCCACGATCTTCGAGCCAGAAACAGCGATGCGCGTGTTGTGGAGAACATTCTCTTTGCCTTCCAGGGAGGTGCTGAGGGCAACCACGACGCGGCTCTTCGCTTCCACAAATTGGCTCAAATCATCAGCAATAGAAAAGAAGTCGCGGCACGCATTCCGCCTCCGCGTGCGAAAAGACATTAACCCCGAGTGCCCCCACGGAAAATCTGCGTGCGGGTATTTGTGCCAGATGCTATGTCTGTCTCTGATGCCATTCCTTGAAGTTTGGGCCCGATTTCGAGAGCTGCTGCCAGGAGCCCGGCTCGCACGTCTAATGGGCACGGGGTTCCAAGGCATGCCTTTGTCGTATGAGGTTCGCTCTCTGTATCGATTTGGGGTATTTGAACTGGAAGCGGACACGGGGGAGTTGCGCCGGAATGGCGTCAAGCTGAAGTTGCAGGATCAGCCGTATCAGGTTCTGCTCAAGCTGCTTGAGCATGCGGGCCGGACCGTGACGCGAGAGCAACTGCGCTCAACTTTATGGCCGGACGACACATTTGTGGACTTCGAGACTGGCCTGAATACGATTATCAAGCGCCTGCGGGAGACTTTAGGAGACTCGGCCGAAAATCCTGCCTTCATCGAGACCGTCCCCAAACGGGGATATCGGTTCATCGCCCCTGTGACTCCACCGAATTCCGGGGCGGAATCGGTTGCAGACAAAACAGACCCAGACAGAAGAGTTCGGGTAAGTGCTGTATTCAAGCTTGGTGCGGCCCTGATGCTTGCAGTATTCTCGGTCGGCTTTGCTCTGCGGCACTGGAGTGCTGCGCCTGCGTTGACCGCCCGGGTATTGGATTTCGCACAGCTGACGAGCGATGGCCAGGCGAAACATGGACGGCTCCTGACCGATGGCTCGCGAATCTACTTTTCCGAGGTCCTGCCGGTGGGGCGAATTCTTGCGCAGGTGTCGTCTAAAGGCGGAGAGACCACAACCATTCCGACCACCGTCCCCGATCCTCGGCCGTTGGATATATCACCGGACGGAACGGAATTGCTGATACTGTCCGGAGAGTTTTCGAAAAAAGACGAAACCTACGGGGGTGGATTGTGGATTCTTCCGGTAGCTGGAGGATCCGCGCGCCCAGTTGACAACGTGCTCGCCATCGATGCTGTGTGGGGTGAGAGAGGGGAGGCGATTTTCTATTCCGACGGCCACGGTCTTTTTCGCGTCAACAGGGATGGATCCAATCGACGGAAGATCCTGAGCGTTTCAAGTCACGTGGAATCCCTTCGCCGGTCACCAGACGGGAAGCTTCTGCGATTCACGACGACCACCCGAGAGAAGGGTGGCACAAGTTCCATCTGGGAGGTGTCAGCCGGTGGCGGGGGTCTGCGCGAAGTCGTTCCCGGATTTCCAGGCTCTGCCGCTTGCTGCGGCGCGTGGATTGCGGGAAACAATGAGTTCCTGTTTCAGTGGACTCGCGCCGGCAGGACCGATCTTTGGGCGCTAAGCGGCAACCACAAAGTTCTCCGCCCAGTGCCAATCCGGTTGACGGCCGGGCCTATGAATGTCTCGGATCCTGCTGCCAGCGGGGTGCCGAATGAGGCCTTCGTCGTGGGCTGCATCTCTCGGGCCGAGCTGGTCAAATACGATTCGCAGACGGAAGAGCTTGTGCCCTACCTTTCAGGAATCTCCGCAGAGGGAGTGGAATCCTCTCGTGACGGGCAGTGGTTGGCTTATACACTCTTTCCTGAAGGTGCGCTCTACCGCAGCAACACCACAGGAACCGAGCGCGTGCAACTCACTTTTCCGCCGATGCGCGCATTCCTGCCAAGATGGTCGCCGGATGGGAAGCAGATTGCATTTATAGGTACGACGACCGGCGATCGTTGGACAACGTATGTGATTCCCGCCCAGGGTGGTGCTCCACGCCAGCTGGTACCGGGAAATGACGAGATTGCCGACGCGACATGGATGCCCGACAATCGGTCGATTGTTTTTGGCCCATGGGAAGGTGCCGAATGGCGGGGCATTAGAGTGCTGGATTTGGATACGAATCGAGTGAATCCGCTTCCTGGTTCGACGGAGATGTGGTCGCCGCGGACTTCACCAGACGGGCGCTATGTCGCGGCCCTTTCTCAGAAGGACAGCAGAATGATGCTGTTTGACACCCGGACGCAGAAATGGGCGGAACTTTCCGCAAACTATTCCGGATATCCGAGTTGGTCGCGCGACGGCAGGTTCCTTTATTTTGAAGAATGGAATCATGGAAGCGAGTATCCCTCACGGGTGGTGCGCATCCGAATCAGCGTCCACCAATTGGAAACGATTGTGGATCTCAAGACTTTGGATCGGTTGTCCATTGGAACGTTTATGAGTTGGACTGGATTAGCTCCCGACGACTCGGTTCTTCTTTCGCGGGACAACAGCACGCAGGAAATCTATGCTGTGAAGTGGTAGGGGTGCGCTGCGAGGATGTGTTCGCTTGAGACCCCACTTCTTCCCAGGAAGAAGTGGGGCAGCTATGTCAAGGCGCTCCCAACACGTTTGGTCTGGGCCCTGGGTGTTCCCCGGCTACCATAGTCTTTTTTCTCGTCTCTTTGGAGCTTCGGCAGCGTGGCGTCAGGCCATTCCTTAAGTCTTCAGCGAAACGGTCAGCGGCCGGCTCATTCGGCTCGGTGCAAAACGCATGGCCCAGTTCGTGGCTCACGGCGAGTTCGAGAAGCGCCGGGATCGACCGATTGAACTCCCTCATCAGATCAATAGTGCGCTCCGGATCATGGACGAAGAGGGCTTCTTCGAGAAACGTCTCCCTCGGTTCCAGGGCTGTGAAGGCAGGACTTTCAGGATTCAATCGTAGCCTCCGCGAGATGGGGGCCCAGTCCTCGGAGCGAACCAGCACCCATGTCCAGTGTCCGAGCGTCTCGATCGGGTAGCGAATCAGGACGCTTTTTAGACGGAGGATATCCGTTTGGCACTCCACCAATGGATAGCCTGTGTGACAGTGGAACTCCTGACCTGACAATGCTGCCGCCCGTATACTGCTGGGACTTGAAATTTCGGACGCGGTCTGACCCGGTGCGGGAAGCTTCCAGACCGAGAACACTACGAAACAAATCACAGCCAATCTCGATTTTGGGAACCCCACGGCTTCACCCCACCCGCGGTTGCGGAATGGGCAGAGAATGGCTGATCTGGAATAGCAGTTCCATAGACGGTGTCTGATTCTCGTCTGGAACGTGGCTGACTCGCTAACGGCTGAGGAGTGAAGCTGTTAGGGCCCCTTGTGAGACGACCAGTGCCGCCGAGAGTGCAAAGATTGTCCGCGTCGGTGGGATGAGTTGGAGTGGGATAACTTCGTCGTCAGAGACAGGCTTGAAATCGAGGGCGCGTGCGGATACTCGCAAGCTCACAACTGACGTGTTGAGTTGTTACACCAATGCAGGACTCGGAGTGCGCGCAGGGTGTTCCAGCGACTTGCGCTGGCGACAGCAGTTTCCATCTTCAACGGAATCCATTCGGGATGAAGGTAGTTGAGGGGCCAGCGTCCATTCTGGTGGCACCGCTGAATCACGATTTCGATGGCCTCACGGACGCGACTATCGGGTTGTGCGCCTGCATTTCGCAAATAGTCGAGACCGCGCAGGACATCATAATGCCAGAACGGCGGAAAGGCGAAGCGCAGCCAAGATTTTTCGATGATTTCGCCGGTGCGAAGCGAACGGAACAAGCGGCGCTCCAGCAGATACTCTTCGGCCCTCTTGCGAGCCTTCATAACGGCCAGAAACTTGCCGCCTGCACGCTCGTATGCGAGCAGTCCTTCAAGCACGCAGATGGTGGTATGAAAGGAAGAGCGGCGGCTCTTGGGCGCTTCGCAGTTCCAGCCGCCATCTTCGAGTTGCTCGCTCAATAGTTGATTCGCTAGCGCGTCGTTGGGCTCCTTGAAATACGCGCCCAGGGCGAGGATTCTACCGTTGATACAGGGCTCGGTTTCGCCGTCAAAGAAACTCCGATTGTTGTGCCACTTAAAGATAAGGTGTTTGTCGACGCGGTCGGTCATCTTGCGAGATTGTTTGCTGGCGGGGTCCAGACCGAGGTCCATCAGGACGACGAGACTATAGAAGGTGATCAGTAAGCCTGCGTTCTCTTTGCGGCCACCCCACTTGCCAGAAGGGGATTGGCGGGCGAGAAGCTTCGCTCCCCAGCCTTCGGTGGCGACGCGAGCGCGTTCGGTTGCAACCGCATCCGGCGATTCGTTCGTGAGGTCACGCATGACCTGCCAGCGGATGGCAGGATCAGAGTCGAGGAGCCATTTGAGGTGCGCGGGACGGGGAGCGTAGTTGTGCAGGGACATTGGAGTGTCATAGCAAAACCGTCTGGGCAGAGAGGACTTACGCAGGCTCTTGTGCGCAGGACAGTGGACTGACCATTTTGCCGCTGAAAAGCCTCCTGGATCCTCCAAACATCTTGCTACTGCGGCTTCTTCTCGTCAGGCTTCTGACCCGGGGTTTTGTTTTCGTCCGCCTTGGGCAACTCCTTCCCCTCGTACAGGATTTTCACATTTGAGCCGAAGCGCTTGTAGTCCTCGTACTTGACGATCTCGCGGATGCGCACGTCTCCCGTATTGAAGTGGAGTTCGTCGTCGGCCTTGGTGTAAACCGGAAACCAATAGCGGCCGTCGATCTGCTGGCGCCAGGTGGTGAACTTCGGGAAGAGATTTTCCTGATCTCCACGCTTTTTGACTTCATTGCAAGGCTTACCATTGCAAAGGTCGGGAACGGTTTTGCCATAGGTTTTGACGATCTGAAAATCGTGATCGTCAACCCAGACGCGTCCCTGGAAGTATCGCTTCTTGCCCTCGATCTTCTTCGGCGCGATATCGAAGACATAGCAGTGCAATTCATCTTCCCGCTGCTGCCCGACGTAGAGGATGTTGTACTCGGGAAGGTCTTCCGTCGTAAGCACGAATGGCAGCCGATGACGAATGTCGGCAAGGTCTTCTTGCGACATATAGATCTTCTGCAGGCTCGACTGCGGCGCGAAGACCACATTCTCGACGCGCTTACCTTTATCGTCGAAGATGACGTCGAACACTTCGCGATATTCGCCGTCCACAGTCTCCCCATCCAGGGTCTGCACCTTTACGTCCTGGCGATAGGTGTAGTTGTCGCGCGCCTTGGCGAATTCGGTTTCTTTGGCTGCGAACCGCTTGATGACCTCGTCGGGGGTAATGTCTTTGGGTGGCGAAGTGTCGAGTGGGCCTTCCTGTGAGAAGGCGCGCTGGGTCGTCACTGCGCAGGTCAGCAGCACGAGGCAGAATATGAGACGACTGGCAAGCTCCATCGTTCTAGTGTATCGAATCGCGGCGGGATGTAGGGACACCGCTGGCGACTCTCTTTATCTGATTCCGGCAGGAGTCGATACGTTGCCCAAACAAGGCAGACACCGCGGCGACCCATCCCTCCAACCCCTCTCCGCTCAGTGAGGCTGGAGGGAGGGTGCTGCAGTTCTGCCGCTAAATTGGATGCCTCTTCAGAAAGGAGGTTGCCGGTCGAGAACATGGCTATTTAGGCCGTGGGTTTCGCAGGATGGAACACCAATTGAACCATGATCAAAATCGAAGAAAAAAATGGCGGG
>Ga0335082_10002344_pt1 | contig 20371 bp, 15 predicted proteins | sample Lox_Sample_41_FD_206718 | JGI IMG/M metagenome (GOLD analysis project Ga0335082, IMG submission 206718) | Soil microbial communities from Loxahatchee National Wildlife Refuge, Florida, United States - Lox_Sample_4.1 | ecosystem: Environmental > Terrestrial > Soil > Wetlands | place: USA...
GACACTGTGTGGTCGTAGTAATGCTTGTTCGATGTATCGACATAGTAGGCACCCAAGGTCCAGCCGTCTTTCCACACCCAGCTCACGCCGAGCTTCCAGTCCACATAGCTCGGATCGGTCCTGCCGTTCGCGTTCGGCGCAGCCAGATTTTCGGAGTAATGCGTGTACCCCACATGGGCAACCAGCGTAAGATTGTCCTTCAGTGGGTAGTTGACATTGACCTCAGGGTAGTAAGTGCCTTTAGTGTCGTCCTGGAAGCCGAGCTGTTTGTCGGCGCCGAAGTAGTCCGTAAAGGCGTAGGAGAATTTCACACCGATCCATTTCCAGCTCGCGGACACGTTCCCTTCAAACGTATTCAGACTGCGGCCTGGCAGCGCCGGATTCGCCTTGTCCAGGTTCGCGCCCGGATAGTAGTAGTAGTACACGCCGGCACCGACAGTCCAGTCGTCGTTGACCTTGTAGTTGTAGCCCCCGTACATATCCCATTCCATCGAGCCCCCGGGGAACTCGTTCGAGCTCACGTTCGACGCCCACGTGCCGAGGTAAATGCCGGAGTCATGCACGAAGTCGAAGCCGCCCTGGATCGCGGGCTTGCCCCACGTCTGGGTGATGCCGCGGAACAGGTAGTCAGACACCAGAAACACATTCGCGCTGAGAGTGTAGGGGGCCTTTGGCGGCTCCGCCGGCTTGGACGCCTCCGCCGGTTTGGACGCGTCCGCAGGCTTGGGTGCGTCTTCGGCGAACGCAGGCAAGGAGCAGAATGCGGCCATCGCAGCGGCGCTGATTGTTCGTTTCAACATGGCTTGTCCTTTATTTTCTTGACGTCCGCCACGGCCTCGCAGCGGGTTCACGTTGCGCTTCGCATTTCCTGTGCCATTGAAAACGGTATTATTTTTCAGCGGCTTGCCGAAAAGATGTCGGACCGCTCGCACCAAAGCAATGCGAGACGAATCGACATGCGCACTAAAGAAGTGCTGTTAAGCACTGCGAATCCCGCGCAGACCGCACGGTTTGCTAAACTTCGAATGCGTGCGTTAAAGGGGGGGTGGCATGGTCAACCAGAAGGTATTCGAAGAGCTGAGAACGCGGATGGAGGAGCTGCTTGCCCGCACGCCGGCGAAGGATGTCGAAAAAAATATGCGCGCGTTGTTGACGGGCTTTCTGACTCGGCTCGACTTAGTAACGCGCGAGGAGTTCGACGTGCAAGCCGAGGTCTTGCGGCGGACTCGCGAACAGGTCACGCAGCTCGAGGCCAAGGTGTCGTTGCTCGAGCACTCCGGTGCGCCTCCCGAAACGCGATGACGGACTCGTGGCACCAAGAATAATCAAGAATAATAATGAGTGAACCCACTCTGAGCCGACGTTAGCCCCTCAGCAGTATAGATACTAATAACGAGCCGCGTGCACGACGCGCGGCAACTCTTCAACCCCCACAGTACTGCACCGCATGTCGGTCGCAATTTTGCACAGTCGCGCCATCTCGGGCATGGACGCTGCGCCGGTCACGGTGGAGGCGCATCTTGCCAATGGCCTGCCCAGCTTCACCATCGTGGGCTTGCCCGAGACCGAAGTGAAAGAGGCGAAAGATCGCGTACGGGCTGCACTGCAGACGGCGCGCTTCGAGTTCCCCGCACGACGCATCACGGTCAATCTGGCCCCGGCGGATCTGCCCAAGGAAAGCGGACGCTTCGATCTCGCCATTGCGCTCGGCATCCTGGCTGCGTCCGGCCAGATCCCTGCGGACACATTGGCACGGTATGAATTCGCCGGCGAGCTTGCGTTGACCGGCGAGCTGCGTCCGATCCGCGGGGCGCTCGCGATGACATACTGCGCACATCGTTCCGGCCGCGCATTCGTGCTACCAGAAGCGAACGCGCCCGAAGCGGCTCTGGTTGGCGCCGCCACGGTCTACGCGGCCAACACTCTGCTCGAGGTCTGCGCGCATCTCACCGGAGCGCAGCCGCTGCGCAAGTGGGCTGCAGGGCAGGTCGCTGCGACCTTCGGTTATCCGGATATGGCTGAGGTGAAGGGCCAGTCGCTTGCCAGGCGCGCACTCGAAATCGCAGCCGCCGGCAATCACAGTATTCTGATGTCAGGCCCGCCTGGTACGGGCAAGACCATGCTGGCGGAGCGCCTGCCTGGCATTCTGCCGCCCATGACCGATGAAGAGGCGCTGGAATCGGCTGCGGTGCAGTCGCTGGGCACGAGCGGATTCGACGTGCGCAACTGGCGCCGCCGCCCGTTCCGCGCTCCGCATCACACCGCCTCGGCAGTGGCTCTGGTCGGCGGCGGCAGCGTGCCGCGGCCGGGAGAAATCTCGATGGCGATGCACGGTGTGCTGTTCCTCGACGAGCTGCCGGAGTTCGCGCGCGCTGTTCTCGAAGTCCTGCGCGAGCCGCTCGAATCGGGACACATCACCGTTTCCCGTGCCGCGCGGCAGGCGGATTTCCCGGCCCGGTTTCAATTGGTCGCAGCGATGAATCCTTGCCCGTGCGGCTATCTCGGTCACTACAGCGCGAAATGTCACTGCACGCCGGAACAGGTAGCGCGCTATCGGCGACGCATCTCCGGGCCGCTGCTCGATCGCATCGATCTGCACATCGAGGTGCCAGCCGTTGCGCCCGATGAGCTATCCAGCGCAGCCGCGGCCGAGCCGAGCGCCAGCATCGCGGCGCGCGCCTCGGCCGCGCGCGCGACGCAGACCGCGCGTCAGGGCAGGCCCAATGCCTACATGTCAACGCGCGAGATCGACGAGTATGGACACCCAGACCCGGCCGGGGAGCTGCTGCTGAAACAAGCGATCAGCCGGCTCGGCCTGTCCGCACGAGGCTATCATCGCATTTTGAAAGTTGCGCGTACCATCGCCGATCTCGCCGGCTCGGTGGCAGTGCGTGCAGAACACGTCGCCGAAGCGATTCAGTATCGACGGCTGGATCGCAGTTGAGCCTGCATTGCACGACATGATCAAGGAAATCAAGAACTGGAAAGAAGAACAGGGCGCCGCATACCTGTATGCAGTCCTGGCCGAGATCGAAAGCGGCACGCCGAGGCATCGGCTGTTCAGCGAGCTTGCGCGCGAAGCGGAGGGACAGTCGCGCATCTGGGCTGAATCCGCGCGCCGTCGCAACGCAGCCGTACCTGCAGTCTACCGGCCGGACTTGCGTACGCGGCTGGTGGCAAAGCTCACCCGCGTCTTCGGACCTCACAGCATGCGCGCCGTGCTCGCAGCCATGAAGGTGCGCGGCATGTCGGTGTACCTGCGCGCGGATCCGGGTCATCCAGCCCCCGAGGCCGCGAGCGGAATGGAACGCCGGCATCGCGGCCTGGCAAGCGGCGGCAACCTGAGAGCCGCCGTGTTTGGCGTAAACGACGGATTAGTATCCAACGCGAGCCTGATTCTGGGCGTGGCCGGCGCCACCGCTGATCCCGCCGTCATAGTACTGTCCGGTGTCGCCGGGCTGCTCGCGGGCGCTTTCTCCATGGCCTCGGGTGAATACGTTTCGGTGCGCTCGCAGCGCGAGATGTACGAGTACCAGATCGCGCTCGAGCGCGATGAGCTCGCCGAATACCCCGATGAAGAAGCGCAGGAGCTCGCGCTGATCTATGAGGCACGCGGTATGCAGCTCGAGGAGGCCAAGCGGCTCGCCGACTCGATGATCGCCGATCCTGAGCGCGGACTGGATACACTCGCGCGTGAAGAGCTCGGCCTCAATCCCGACGAGCTCGGATCGCCGTGGGGCGCTGCGACCTTCTCGTTCCTGTCGTTCGCGGGGGGAGCGTTGATCCCATTGTTGCCATTCCTCTTCCTGCGGAGTGCTCACGCATTGAGTGTCGCGATTGCGCTCACGGCTGTTGCATTGTTCACAGTCGGTGCGACCTTGAGCCTGTTTACCGGACGTCCAGCATGGCGGGGGGGCCTGCGCATGCTGGGGATCGGTGCAGCCGCGGGAGCAGCGACGTTTGCAATCGGCAGAGCACTCGGATTGAGCCAGGCGTAACGTCAGGATTTTGTCTGGCAATTGACATGGGCCCGCCAACGCGATAAGTTTGCTGCTTGCGCCGATTTGATCGCAGCTTGCGGGCGCTTAATAAATATCGCTAAAGCGCGGGATGAAACCCGACCGCGCTTTGGCCGGGTTTTTTTGTTTGCCTATGTCTCAAGACCGCATCGCTCTTCTGCACCGCCTGCTTCGCGAACGCATCCTGATTCTGGATGGCGCCATGGGCACCATGATCCAGTCGCACGGGCTCGGAGCCCAGCACTATCACGGCGATCGCTTTCACGCCCATGGCTGCGACCAGAAGGGCAACAATGACCTGCTCACACTCACGCAACCGGGCATCATCGCCGGCATCCACACCAGCTATCTGGAGGCGGGCGCCGACATCATAGAGACCAATACGTTCAACTCGACCCGGATCGCAATGGCCGACTACGGGATGCAAGAGCACGTCTACGAGTTGAACCTGAGCGGCGCACGCATCGCCCGCGAGGCGGCGGATGCGTTTACCGCCCGCACACCCGCTAAACCACGCTTCGTCGCAGGGGTTCTGGGCCCCACCAATCGAACGGCGTCCATTTCGCCGGACGTAAACGACGCCGGCGCCCGCAATGTAACCTTCGATGAGCTGGTCGACGCATATCGTGAGGCGACGACGGCGCTGATCGCAGGCGATGTCGATCTCATCATGGTGGAAACCATCTTCGATACGCTCAACGCCAAGGCCGCGTTGTTTGCGATCGACGACGTCTTTCAGCACCGCGGCACCGGCTTGCCGGTGATGATTTCTGGGACGATCACCGATCGGTCTGGACGCACGCTGTCCGGTCAGACGGTCGGCGCGTTCTGGAATTCGATGGCTCATGTCAAACCGTTCGCGATCGGTTTGAACTGTGCCCTGGGCGCAAAGGATCTGCGCCCGCACATCGAGGAGCTGTCGCGTCTCGCGGACACCCATACTTCGCTGCATCCCAATGCCGGCCTGCCCAACGAAATGGGCGAGTACGACGAGTCCCCGGAGTACATGGCCGCGCTGCTCAAGGAGTTCGCGCACGCCGGGTTCCTCAACATCGTGGGCGGCTGCTGCGGTACCACGCCGGCGCATATTCGCGCGATCGCAGCCGCCGTGCGGGATGCCACTCCACGCCAGGTTCCGCACATTGAAAAGAAACTGCGGCTGTCCGGTCTGGAGCCGCTCGAGATCGGCGAAGACTCGCTGTTCGTCAATGTCGGCGAGCGTACCAATGTAACCGGCTCCAAAGCTTTCGCGCGACTCATCTTGAGCGGCAATTTCACCGAGGCGTTGAATGTCGCGCGCCAGCAGGTCGAGAGCGGCGCGCAGATCATCGACGTCAACATGGACGAGGCGATGCTCGACTCGAAGGCGGCCATGGTGTCGTTCCTGAATCTGATCGGATCCGAGCCGGATATTGCGCGCGTTCCGGTGATGATCGATTCGAGCAAATGGTCGGTGATCGAAGCCGGTCTCAAATGCGTGCAGGGCAAGTCGGTGGTCAACTCGATCAGCATGAAGGAGGGCGAGGCCGAGTTTCTGCGTCAAGCCCGTCTGCTGCGCTGCTATGGCGCGGCCGCGGTGGTGATGGCGTTCGACGAGAAGGGCCAGGCCGACACCCTGGCGCGACGCATCGAGATCTGCACGCGCGCTTACCATCTGCTCATCAAGGAAGTCGGTTTCCCGCCGGAAGATATCATCTTCGATCCGAACATCTTCGCGATCGCCACCGGCATCGAAGAGCACAACAACTACGCGATCGACTACATCGAGGCGACCCGGGCCGTCAAACGCGCATTGCCGCATGCCAAGGTGAGCGGCGGCGTGTCCAACATCTCATTCTCGTTTCGCGGCAACGACCCGATACGCGAGGCGATCCACACCGCTTTCCTCTACCACGCCGTCAAAGCGGGCATGACCATGGGCATCGTTAACGCCGGTCAGCTCGGGGTATACGAAGAGATTCCGCAGGATCTCCTCGCGCTGGTCGAAGACGTGCTGTTCAACCGCAGGCCGGATGCCACCGAGCGTCTGGTTGCATTCGCGGAAACGTATAAGCGGGAAGGCAAGCAGGCGGTCGAGGAGCTCGCGTGGCGCAACGGCTCGGTGCAGGAGCGGCTCACGCACGCGCTGGTAAAAGGCATCGACACCTGGGTGGTCGAGGACACGGAGCAAGCGCGAGCCCAGTTCGAGCAGCCGATTCAGGTGATCGAAGGACCGCTGATGGACGGGATGAACGTCGTCGGTGATCTGTTCGGTTCCGGCAAAATGTTCCTGCCGCAGGTGGTGAAATCCGCGCGCGTCATGAAGCAGGCGGTTGCTTACCTGATCCCGTTCATCGAGGAAGAAAAGCGCAGATCCGGCGCCGAGCAGCGCGCCAAGGGCAAGATTGTCATCGCTACAGTCAAAGGCGATGTGCACGACATCGGCAAGAACATCGTCGCGGTGGTGCTCCAGTGCAACAACTTCGAAGTCGTCAACCTCGGCGTGATGGTCCCAGCCGACCGGATTCTCCAAACCGCGCGCGATGAGAATGCAGATATCATCGGCCTGTCCGGTCTCATCACGCCTTCGCTCGAGGAGATGGTGCACGTCGCCAAGGAGATGGAGCGGCAGGGCTTTCAGGTGCCATTGTTGATTGGCGGCGCGACGACCTCGCGCGTGCACACCGCGGTCAAAGTCGAGCCGCACTATTCGGGGCCCACGGTCTGGGTACCGGATGCTTCGCGCAGCGTGGGTGTGTGTACCAGCCTGATGAGCGACGAGCTGCGCAGCCACTACGTGGTGAAAGTGAAGGAAGAAAACGAGCGCACGCGCACCCTGCACAAAAACAAGAAAGGCCCGGGTCCGTATTTGTCGCTCGCGCAGGCGCGGCAACGCGGGCTGCAGACGGACTGGACGCGCTACACGCCGCCCGCGCCGCATCGCCTGGGGCTCACGCTCCTGCGCAACTATCCGCTTGCCGAGATCGCCCCTTTGATCGACTGGACGCCGTTCTTCCAGACCTGGGAGCTGTCCGGGCGCTATCCTGACATTCTCCATGACGAAGTCGTGGGAGAAGCAGCTCGCAATCTGTTCGCTGATGCGCAAACGATGCTGAAGCAACTGATCGATGAAAGATGGCTGACCGCCAATGCCGTCGTCGGCTTGTTCCCTGCCAGCTGCGTGCGCGCGGATGACGTCGAAGTCTATGCCGCCGAATCGCGCACGCGGGTGATCGAGACCTTCCATTTCCTGCGGCAGCAGACCGTGAAGCCGGAGGATCGTGCCAACTTGTGCCTGGCCGATCTGGTCGCGCCGAAAGAATCCGGCGTCAGCGACTATCTCGGCTGCTTTGCGGTCACGGCAGGCATCGGCATCGAGCCGTTGCTGGAGGCCTATGAAGCCAAACACGATGATTACAGCTCGATCATGCTGAAGGCGCTCGCGGACCGCCTCGCCGAAGCGATGGCGGAGCTCATGCATCTGCGCGTACGGCGCGAATTGTGGGGCTATGCCGCGGATGAGAATCTCGGAGTGGCTGCGCTGATCGAAGAAAAGTACCGCGGCATCCGACCGGCGCCGGGTTATCCGGCATGTCCCGATCACACCGAGAAGGGCGCACTGTTCGATCTGCTGCACGCGCCCGATATCGGGATCACTCTCACCGAAAATTTTGCCATGCTGCCGACGGCTGCTGTCAGCGGCTTTTATTTCGCGCATCCGCAGGCGCGCTACTTCGCAGTGGGCAAGATCCAGCGCGACCAGGTGGAGGATTACGCCGCCCGAAAGAATATGCCGATGGAGGCGGCGCAGAGGTGGCTCGCACCGGCGCTGGGCTATGAGCCGGAGACGGACATCGCGGCAGCATCGGAACGCCAGACGGCATAGCGGCGCTGTGCTAAATAGAAAAAGGGCTGCTTGCAAGCGCGGCACACCGATCGCACGCGAGGTCGCAGGAAGCGTCACCCCTGGTCGCGCCACCATCCTGGTCGCGATGTTCCTTGCACTCATTGCGCTAGCCCCGAACGCCACGGCGGAGCGGTTGCATCGGTATCGAGTGAGCGTGGACGAGGATCTTGGCGGCTTGCAGGTGCACGCCTGTTTTGCGGGGCCAGGACCACAGCGTCTCGTGGCGGAATCGCTCGACTCGTCAATGGCGCTCGAACGCGCCAATCGTGCGGGTACCAATAAGAGACTTGAGCCCAACGGCGCCGAATTGCGGCTCGGCACGCTGCCCGACGACAGCTGTATCGACTATCGCGTCAACCTCATTGAATTCGCCGGCCGCCATCAGCATGGCGGCAACCCGACGCGCCGCGTGGGCAGCGATCTCATCACGGACATCGGCTTATGGTTCTGGCGTCCTGAGTCGCTGGCGGCAGACGAAGACATCGAGGTGGCGTTTGCGCTGCCTGAGGGAATCGCGGTGTCGACGCCCTGGCAGCGCGTCGAGGATCCACATCTGGGCATTGTCTACCGCGTTGGCCATAGCGCGTACGAATGGCCAGGCACGGTCGCGTTCGGCCGCTTCGCGGAGCGCACGCTGGCCGTGCCGGGTGGTGAAATGCATGTTGCGGTACTGGATGGTCGCCCGAAGGTGGACGAGCAGCAGATCGCAGCCTGGTTGCAGGCCGCCGCCGGCGCGGTGGCGACCCTGTACGGTCGCTTTCCAGTGGCTTCGCTGCAAGTGGTGGTCGTGCCCGGCGCGCGCGGCCCCGGCCCGGTCCCTTCGGCGTACGTGCTGCGCGGGGGCGGGCCTGGAGCGCACTTCTTCATCAACCAACGGCGCGCGGCCGAGGAGTTTCGCTCGGACTGGAGCGCGGTGCATGAGCTGTCGCATCTGCTGCTGCCCTACGTGGATTCCGCGGATGCCTGGCTGTCCGAAGGGGTTGCCAGCTATTACCAGAATGTATTGCGTGCGCGCGCCGGCATCATCACCGCGCAGGAGGCCTGGCAAAGCATGGTCACGTCGTTCGAGCGCGCCGCTCACGATGTGAGCGGCGTTACGCTCGCCGACGCTACGGACCGTATGTACCGGAACGGAGATTTCATGCGCGTCTACTGGGAAGGTGCGGCGATCATGCTGCTTGCCGACCAGCGTTTGCGCGAGCGCAGCGGTGGACGGCAATCGCTCGATGCCGTTCTCGAGCAGTTGCAGCGTTGCTGCCTCTCGCCCGAGCTCGGCTGGCGCGCGGGCGATCTGTTGCATCGTCTCGATGAACTTTCCGGCGGCTCGGTGTTCTCGGAGCTGTACGAGCACGAGGTCAAAGCCGACGTGTTCCCGGACTTGACCGAGACGTACCAGAAGCTGGGCCTGAAGGTCAGCCCGGAGGGCAAGGTGATCTTGAGCGAGGGCGCTCCACGCCAGGGCGACCGCGATGCGATAATGCGATATTCCATGACCGAACCGGATCCGCGTTCCAATTCGAAGTAACCGATCGCAATGGAAGCGGCTGCCGCGTACTTGCATTTTCTATCGATCATGGCGCTCGCGGCCATGCTTGTGACGCAACTCGCCTTGTGCAGTCGCGATCTGCAGCCGCCCCAGGTGCAGACGCTGGCGCGGATCGATATTGTCTACCTCTTCGCCGCGATACTCGCGCTGGCGACCGGGCTGATCCGACTGTTCGTCGCCGGCAAAGGCACGTCGTTCTACTTCATGAATCCGCTCTTCTACATCAAAATCGCCTTGTTCCTCGCGGTTGGACTCATATCGGTCATGCCCACTCTGCAGTTCATCCGCTGGAACCGTGCGCTGAAAGCCGGCGAGGGCCGCGTACTGCGCGACCATGATATTCAGAGCGTACGCCGCTACATCGCGCTCGAACTGCTGCTGCTCGCGTTCATCCCGCTCGCGGCCGTGCTCATGGCTCGCGGCATCGGCCTGCAACACTAACCATTTGCTGCCCGCCGCCATGACCGCTATCTTGAAATCGGGAGTGCTACTGTGTGTGCCGAACGTATTCATGACGTTCGCCTCAGCATGAACGCAACAGAGCTTTGTTTCCTGTCCGCTGTGGAGCTCGCGCGGATGATTCGTGCGCGTCAAGTCTCGTGCATGGAGGTGATGCTCGCGCACCTCGGACAGATCGAGCGGGTGAACCCGCGCGTCAATGCGATCATCACGCTGGTCCCTGAACAGGGCTTGAGCGCAGCGAGAGCCGCCGATGCGGCGCTGGCGCGGGGGCACGCTCCCGAGGCTCAAATTGCGCCTCTGTTCGGACTACCCGTCGCACATAAGGATCTCGCCAGGACCAAAGGCATCCGCACCACGTTTGGCTCGCCGCTGTTTCGCGATTTCGTTCCCGATACCGACGCGCTGGTCGTCGAGCGGCTGAAGCGCGCAGGCGCGATCACGATCGGGAAGACGAACACGCCGGAATTCGGTGCCGGGTCGCAGACTTTCAACGCGATGTTCGGCGCGACACGCAACCCCTGGGATACGAGCAAGACCTGCGGCGGCAGCAGCGGCGGTGCAGCGGTCGCGCTCGCGTGCGGCATGGTCCCTATCGCCGACGGCAGCGACCTCGGCGGATCGCTGCGCAACCCGGCAAGCTTCTGCAATGTCGCGGGCTTTCGACCTTCGACCGGGCGAGTGCCCGCGTGGCCCGTGCTGGACGCATGGTATCCGCTTTCGGTGGTCGGCCCCATGGCGCGTACCGTCAGCGATCTGGCGCTGCAGCTGCAGGCGACTGCCGGACCCGATGCGCGCGCTCCGCTTTCCATCGAGGAGCCAGGCAGCGTATTTGCCAAACCGCTGGAGCGCGACTTCCGCGGCGTTCGCGTGGCCTGGAGCCGCAATCTGGGCGGCCTGCCGGTCGACGCGCGCGTCACGGCTGCGCTCGCGGCCCAGCGCGATGTGTTCGAGCAGATCGGCATCGTCGTGGAGGAGTCGGAGCCCGACTTCAGTGATGCCGACGAGGTGTTCCGCGTGTTGCGCGCCTACAACTTCGAGCTCAACTACGGCGAGCTGCTGAGGACCAGTCGGGCACAACTCAAGGACACGGTCATCTGGAATATCGAACAAGGCGCGCGGCTGAGCGGGCCGGACGTCGGCCGCGCACAAGTCAAGCGCACCGAGCTCTACCATCGCGTCCGCGGGTTTATGGAACAGTACGAGTTCCTGTTGGCGCCGGTTGCACAGGTGCTGCCGTTCGACGTGAGTGAGCCTTACGTGACCGAGATCGAGGGGCAGCCGATGCAAACCTACCTCGACTGGATGAAGTCGTGTTACTTCATCACCGTCGCGGGGTTGCCGGCGATCTCGATCCCCTGCGGTTTTTCCCCGGAGGGATTGCCAGTGGGTTTGCAAATCGTGGGACGGCATCGAGACGACTTCGGCGTGCTGCAGCTTGCGCACGCCTTCGAGCAGCGCACGCAATTCTGGAAAAGACGCCCGCCAGTCGTCACTGCGGCGCAGGCATAATAACTACAGTGGAAGACCGTGGACCGCGAGTGCAACGCGCGGGCTCACGCAGATGCGGCAGACCGTCCAAACTTTCCAACCTACAGAAACGCATACAGATGGCAATCAAGCCTCCTCGCACGAGCGTGCTCGCGCTGCTCCTCGCTCTTTTCTCATCCCTCGGCACACTGGCACAAGAGCCTGCTGTGCCATCGCCAACCCCTGGCCAGAATCAGGCCCGGCCCATTCCGAAGGGTCGCGTCTTCGTCTGGGACCTCGAAGGGACATGGATCTCGCAGGCGTACATGAAGCAGCTGCAGTCCACCCGTTCGCCGCTCGCCGCCGGCAGCCATACGCCGCCTTTGGTTATCAAGGTGCAGCGCGAAGAGCGCAGCTACCCGATCGTGATCACCGATTTCCACAAGGCGGCGATGCAGTTCCTCATCGAGATCGAGCCGTTCGGCAAGGCGGGGACCTACCGCATGGTGGTGGCCCCGGAGGATGGCATGGTGAGCTCGACCGATGTTACCTATGTGCCGTTCCGGGGGCAGAAAACCGCGCAGGGCAAGTTCGACACGTTGTCGATCGCTGATCCATTCCTGGCCAAGGGCAAGTACCTCACGTTCGTGCGCCTTCCCGAGACATTGGAGGCTTTCGTCAACCGCGCTGTCATCGCAGGCAAATATCAGGATCGCGAGGGGCGCTCCTACGAGTTCACGCAAGCGGGCGAGGCGGTGCTTCCGGACCGCAGCTTCCCCTATGAGGTGGCATTGGATCCGAAAGCGGGCGACTGCGATCTTCTGCATAGCCATCGGGAACGCGCGCCCGAGGGCAAAGAGCGGCTTGGGTTCGCGTGGAAGGGCGGCGATCTGCAGCTCTTCAACACCAAGACCCTGAAGGGCGACCGCTATGCGTGCGAAGGCAAGCCCTTTCTCGTACTCACACCGCAACCCAACGCCTGAATGGCAGCCGCAGGAGAAAGCCATGGTCGTCACCGTCTTGCGCAATCGGTTGCACCGGTAAGCCCGCGAGGAGTACACGGAGTACAAGATCCAGGCATGTGCTCAGCAGCGCTAATCCGCGTGGCAACGGCCGCAGGCCGCTCGACAATAGCCGCAGGGGCAGGTAGCCTGCGCCTGGTGTGATGACGAAATATTTCGGACACGATGCGCCATCGCGTCTCAGTCACGCGGGGCGCTCAGCTAACCATTCCACAATGTGAACGCAGAGGAGATCTGTCATGCGCTTGCGCCCGATGTTTTCCCTTTTCGTGATTGCCGGTCTGCTTTGCGCCGGCGCAGCTGCGGCCGAAGAGTGCAGCGGCACCATCACCGCGGATGAAGCGCTCGCCGCGGAGCAGGCGCGCTACGCCGCGCAGACCAGCAACGATTTCGCCGCCATGGAGCGGCTGTTCGGCAACGATCTGCACTACAACCATTCCAGCAACATCGTCGATACCAAAGCTTCCTACATCGAGTCCATGCGCTCGGGCGACGTGCGCTATCGCGTCATGAAGCAGAGCGACACCAAGGTCCGCACCTACGGCTGCGTTGCGATCATCACGGGGGTGGGCGATTACGAGGTCACGGTCAAAGGCAAGGATATGGCGGTGCAGATCCGCTTCCATGCGATCTGGGCCAAGCGCCCCGCGGGCGCGCAGTTCGTATCCTGGCAGGCCACACGCTTCCCGCCGAAGCAGTAGTAAACCCATAGTGCCACGGGTGCAGCGCCTGGGGCTTTCGGTTGCGCGCTGTCAGGACGCTTTTGCATGGAGCGTTAGACGGCGGCAATGCCGGCCCCGTAAAATGTTCGCTTCCCGCGCGCCATAGCGATTCGTTCACGTTGTCGCGCAGAACAGCGCAAGCACCTCCATGTCGCAAGTCGAAGAACCTCGGGCTCACGAGAGCGTGCATGACGCGCTCCAGCACATCGTCGGGCTGCTGAACAAGCAGCAGCTCGTGGAGGATCTCGTCCACCGACAGAGCGGGCCGCGCCAGGAGCTGGTCGAATCGCTGGTGCAGAAGCAACACGAGAGCGAGCTGCGGCAAACGCTCGATGCGCTGCATCCCGCCGATATTGCTTTCATCCTCGAAGCGCTGCCGCTGAATCGGCGGCTGCGCGTCTGGAATCTGGTCAAAGCCGACCGCGACGGCGAAATTCTGCTGGAAGCCTCCGAACCGGTGCGCGAGAGCCTGATTGCGCACATGGATGCGCATGAGCTGGTCGCCGCAGTCGAACAGCTGGATGCCGACGAACTCGCGGACCTGGCGCCCGATCTGCCCGACGACGTCATGGAGGACGTATTCCGGGCGTTGTCGGTGGAAGAGCGCGAACAGCTGCGCGCCGCCATGTCGTATCCAGAGAACGCGGTGGGTGCGCTGATGGACTTCGACCTCGTCACCATCCGCGAGGACGTGACGCTGGAAGTCGTGCTGCGCTACCTGCGCCGCCTGGACGAGCTGCCTGACCATACCGATCAGCTGTTCGTCGTGAGCCGCGTCCAGGTGCTGAAGGGGGTACTGCCGATCAATCGGATCCTGGTAAATGACCCGGAGCAGCTGGTGCGCGAGGTGATGAAGACCGATATGCTGGTGCTGCATCCGGGGGATGAGGCCGAAGACGCCGCGCAGGCGTTCGAGCGCTACGACTTGGTGAGCGCTCCGGTTACCGAGGAGAGCGGCCTGCTGGTGGGGCGCGTGAGCGTGGATGCCGTGGTCGATTTCATTCGCCAGGAAGCCGAGGCCGAGCGCCTGAATCTCGGTGGCTTGCGCGAAGAGGAAGATATTTTCGCCTCGGTTTGGGCGAGTGCGCGCAATCGCTGGACTTGGCTCGCGATCAACCTGGTCACCGCGTTCATTGCATCGCGCGTAATCAGCATCTTCGAAGGCACCATCGAAAAGTTGGTCGCACTCGCCGCTCTCATGCCGATCGTCGCCGGGATCGGCGGCAATGCGGGCAATCAAACCATCACGATGCTAGTGCGGGCGATAGCGCTGGGACAGGCCAATCCCGCCAACGCCAGGAAGCTGCTGACCAAAGAGATCTTGATCAGCCTGTTGAACGGGTTGGTGTGGGGCGGCATTATCGGCGTCTTCGCGATGGTGCTCTACAAGAGTGTCTCGCTCGGGCTGGTCATGACCACCGCCATGACGCTCAACCTGCTGGTGGCATCGCTCTTCGGTGTATTCATCCCCATGTTGATGGTGAAGCTCGGACGCGATCCGGCTGTGGGCTCAAGCGTGATGATCACGGCCATCACCGACAGCGGTGGATTTTTCATTTTCCTCGGGCTTGCCAGCCTGTTCCTGTTGCGCTGAACCGGCCTGAATCCGTATGCCGTCGAGCCGCGTAGAATTGTAAGTTGCAGTCGACTGCATCGACCAATGGCGAAACGGCAAGGAGCACCCATGTTGATCAAGCGTGTAAGCGATATCGTTTCCTCGGAAATCACTCCCGAGCGGGTGTATCGGGAGCGGCGTCAGTTCGTGGCCGGCGCACTGGCTCTGGGCGCTGCCGCGGGAGCCGGTGCGCTCGGCTTTTCCATGCCGCGGTCGGCAAGCGCCGCTGCAAAGCTCACCAACCTGCACAAGAGTCCGCTGTCCACCACCGGCGAGGAGTTGACCGCGCTCAAAGATGTGACCACGTACAACAATTACTACGAGTTCGGGACCGGCAAGGAAGACCCGAGCGAAAATTCCGGGAAGTTGCGGGTGCATCCGTGGACGGTTGCGATCGAGGGCGAGGTCAAGAAGCCCAAGGTTCTCGATATCGATGAGCTGTTCAAGCTGGCGCCGCTCGAAGAACGCGTGTACCGCATGCGCTGTGTGGAAGGCTGGTCGATGGTCATTCCGTGGGTCGGTTACTCGTTCTCCGAGTTGATCAAGCGTGCCGAGCCCACCGGCAAGGCCAAGTATGTGGAGTTCGTGACGCTATCCGACCCCGAGCAGATGCCGGGCGTGCGCATGCCGATACTGGATTGGCCGTACGTGGAGGGCCTGCGCATGGACGAAGCCATGCATCCCCTCAGCATCCTGTGTCTCGGCCTCTACGGCGAAGCGCTGGCCAATCCAAACGGCGCGCCGGTGCGCGTGGTCATACCCTGGAAGTACGGCTTCAAGAGCGGCAAATCGATCGTCAAGATCCGCTTCGTGGAACAGCAGCCAAAGACCACCTGGATGCTCGCCAATCCGCACGAGTACGGCTTCTACTCGAACGTGAACCCTGAGGTCGATCATCCGCGTTGGAGCCAGGGGCGCGAGCGTCGCATCGGCGAGTTCGGCAAGCGCCGTACGCTCATGTTCAACGGCTACGGAGACCAGGTCGCGCAGCTCTACACCGGGATGGATCTGCGCAAGTTCTTCTAACCATCGATGCACGCGCTCGACAAATTGCAGAGACTCAGGCCTGAGCAGGTGAGCAGGCTCAAAGCCGTGCTGTTCATCGCCTGCCTGATACCGGTGCTGCGGCTCGGATGGCTGGCGCTGCATCATGGGCTGGGTGCAAACCCGATCGAGTACATCACGCGCTCGACCGGCTGGTGGATATTGACGTTCCTGCTGATCACATTGCTGGTAACGCCGCTGCGGCGCCTCACCGGATGGAACTGGCTGCTGCGCCTGCGGCGTATGCTGGGGCTCTACGCTTTCTTTTACGCGTGCCTCCATTTCAGCATCTACATCTGGCTCGATCAGTTCTTCGACTGGCAAGGCATCGTCAAGGACATCGGCAAGCGCCCGTTCATCACCGTAGGCTTTGCTGCATTCGTGTGCCTCATTCCGCTCGCGGCCACCTCCACCAACGCGATGGTGCGCAGGCTGGGCGGCAGGCGCTGGCAGATGCTGCATCGGCTGATTTATGCGATCGCCACACTTGGTGTACTGCACTTCTGGTGGCTGGTGAAAAAAGACATCAGAGAGCCGCTCGTGTTCGGCACGCTGCTCGCCATCCTTCTGGGCGCACGGGCCCTCTGGTCTGCGCGCAAGGTGACCGCGGGGTCGCCCACCGCGCCCCGTTCGCAAACGATCTGAGGCACGCAACCCCGCACGCATGGTCTAATGCTCTCCACACCGGGTGGGAGGCTTGAACTGCGATGTTGATCGGCGTTCCGAAAGAGATCAAAGATCATGAGTACCGCGTGGGCCTGACGCCCGCCGGAACGCATGCCCTGGTCGAGCACGGGCATCAGGTCGTGCTTGAAACTGGCGCCGGGGCACGTATCGGGTTCACAGACGCCGAATATCGATCGACCGGCGCCACCATTGCGACGCAGGCCGCAGCGTGCTGGGCGGCGGAACTGGTCGTCAAAGTCAAAGAGCTGCAGCCAACCGAGTATGCGCTGGTCCGGCGCGGGCAGGTCCTGTTCGCCTACCTGCATCTCGCGCCCGAACCGGGTCTCGTGGATGCCCTGCTGCGCTCGGGCGTGGCTGGGATTGCCTATGAGACGGTCACCGATGAGAGCGGCGGCTTGCCGCTGCTCGCGCCGATGTCGCGCATCGCCGGCAAGCTGTCCGTGCAGTTCGGCGCGTGGTCGCTGCAGATGGCCAACGGCGGCAGCGGCGTCTTGCTGGGAGGCGTCCCCGGTGTTCCGCCGGCACGCGTGCTGGTGATCGGTGCCGGTGCCGCCGGCGCAAGTGCGGTGCGCGTCGCCGTCGGCATGGGCGCCGATGTCACCGTGATGGACGTGAACCCCGCGACGCTCACCAGGCTCGATGAGCTCTATGACGGTCGGGTGAAGACCTGCACGCCCAACCCGCTGGCTCTGGCTGAACAGGTTGCGGCAGCCGATCTCGTCATCGGCGCCACGTTGACGCCGGGCAAGCTCGCGCCCAAGTTGATCACACGCGTAATGCTCGCGCGCATGCGTCCGGGCTCCGTGCTGGTGGATATTTCGGTCGATCAGGGCGGCATCGCCGAGACCTCCCGGCCGACCTCGCACTCGCATCCCATCTATGTGGAAGAAGGCGTCGTGCACTATTGCGTCCCCAACATGCCGGCAGCGGTCGCGCGTACCGCGACGCTCGCCTTGACGCAGGTGACGCTGCGTTACGTGCTGGAGCTGGCCGACCTCGGACTGCGCGCGGCACTCGCGCACGACAGCGGATTGCGATCCGGCCTGCAGGTCTATGCGGGGCGCGTGACGCACGCAGACCTCGCGCAGGATATAGACCGGCCGTGGACGCCTTACGAGGAGATCGCCGCCATGCTCACCGACGTCTGATGCGCTGGTCGTTCAACCTTTGAGCGGCTTACAGTAGTGGCCGATCCAACCGGCCCTTTAGAGAGTCAGTGCAGTTGTTCCGGTGGAACGGGTGCAATCGGCAGCGCGACGACTTCGATGCCCTCTTCGCGCAACTCATCGACCTCCTGACGCGAGGCCTGACCGCGAATCGGCCGCTCCGGCGCTTCGCCGTAGTGAATCTGCCGCGCCTCGTCGGGAAATCTTTCGCCGACGTCCTCGGTATGCTTGAGCACATACTCGATCACCTTGGCACGCAGGTTCAGCATGAAATCCGGACTGCCGGTAACCGCGGTCTCCTTGGTCGCATCGGCCTTGGGCAAGCTCACGTGAGGCGCACTCGGCAGCTTGGCGACGGTGGATGAACCGCACACCGGACAGAACAGGTGCCCGCCTTCATGCTGATGTGAGAACGCCGCCGGAGAAGCGAACCAGCCTTCGAACCGATGCGCGTTTTCGCAGGATAGAGAATAGACGACCATGCTGTTTATTATAGCTGTCTGGTCACAACTGCGAGTCTAGGGGCAGCGCGCCTGGCACGCAAGTGGCAGCTTATTCTTTGCCGGAAATTGCTGCAGACCCGTGGCACGTTTGCGAAATCGTGTCAGCAGATGCCTGCAATCTGCTGCACGCCTGCGCAATCCTGCAACTTCGCGCCAGCCGGCGAGGTCGAATAGGGCTACGTTCCACCTCCCTTAGTCTTACTGCGCAGGTAGCTCACCAGCCACAACGGCCCAGCGATCATCGTGCAGTTGACTGAGCTTGTCGAGGTTTCGCGACGCGTCGCTGCGACCAGCAGCCGGCTGGAGAAGATTGCCGCGCTGCGCGCCTGCCTGCTGCGGCTTCCGCTTGCAGAGATCGACATTGGCGTGCGTTTCCTCTCGGGCGAGATCCGGCAAAACAAGCTCGGCGTTGGGCCTGCAGTCATTTTCCAGGCACGCACCGCAGCGCATGCGGTGCGCCCAGACCTGTCGCTCACCGAGGTCGATGCCGCGCTGAAGCACATATCAGCGACAGTGGGCAAGGGCGCAACGGAGCAACGCAGGCAGCTGCTCAGCGAGTTGTTTGCGCGCACCACCGAGTCTGAGCAGGAATTCCTCGTACGCCTCTTGTTAGGCGAGCTGCGTCAGGGCGCGCTGCTCGGCATCATGCAGGACGCATTAGCACAAGCGGCTCAGGTGCCGCTGGCACAGGTGCGGCGCGCTGCGATGGTCGCGGGTGGCGTGGCTGGGGTGGCACAAGCGGCGCTCACCGAAGGCGCCCAGGGCCTGCAGCGTTTCATGCTGCGCGTGTTTCAGCCGGTGCTGCCGATGCTGGCACAGCCGGCTCACGATATTGCCGATGCGCTGCGCCAGCTTGGCATCGCGGCACTGGAGTGGAAGGTCGATGGCGCGCGCATTCAGGTGCACAAGTCGGCGGCCGAGGTCCGCGTGTACAGCAGAGGGCTCAACGATGTAACCGGCGCCGTGCCCGAGATCGTGGAGCACATTCAGCGTATCGCCTGCGAAACGTTGATCCTCGATGGCGAAGCGATCGCGTTACGCCCGGACGGACGGCCGCAGCCGTTTCAGACGACGATGCGCCGCTTCGGACGCAAGCTCGATGTGGCCACGATGCGCGAGAGCCTGCCGTTGAGCGCGCTCTATTTCGATGTGTTGCGCATCGACGAGCGCGAGCTCATCGATTGCAGTACCGCGCAGCGCTTCGATGCGCTCGCCCGGGTGCTGCCTGGCGACGCGCTGATCCCGCGCCTTATCACCGACGACGTCGCTGCGGCTCAGGCGTTCCTCGATCAGGCGCTCGCACGAGGTCATGAGGGCGTCATGGCGAAATCGCTGGACGCGCCGTACGAAGCGGGCAGCCGCGGCAGCAGCTGGCTCAAGATCAAGCAGGCCCACACGCTCGATCTCGTCATCCTCGCAGCCGAATGGGGACACGGGCGCCGCCGCGGCTGGCTTTCGAACCTGCATCTGGGAGCACGCGATCCTGCCAGCGGCGCGTTCATCATGCTCGGCAAAACCTTCAAGGGTCTCACCGACGAGATGTTGGATTGGCAGACGCGCAAGCTCCTCGAAATCGAAACTACACGCGATGCTGGCACCGTGTATGTGCGCCCCGAGTTGGTGGTGGAGATCGCGCTCAACGAGATTCAGGAGAGCCCGCAGTATCCCGCCGGCCTGGCGCTGCGTTTCGCACGCGTAAAGGGTTACCGCAGCGACAAGCGGCCCGAGGACAGCGACACCATCGAAACGGTGCGCGAGCTCTTTGCCGGGCACGGCGCGCGCAGTACGGGCACGTGATAGACGTTCAATCGCGCCGCAACGATCAGGGTGGCACGGCCGCTAGCAGCATGGCCAGGAATGCATCATGGTCCCAGACGTGTTGGCCACGGCTTAGACCCAGCCTTACCACCACAAGTTGACGGCTCGGAATCACACTCACGAACTGGCCTTCGTGCCCGATTGCATGAAACGCGTCGGGCGGCAATTGCGGCGCGGGGTGCAGCGGGCTGTCGTACGGCGGCGGCACCTTGACCCACAAGTGGGCGCCGAAATCGCGCCGTGTGGACTGCGGCGTGAGCGTACTCATGTACCTGACCCAGCCTTCTGGCAGGATGCGCTGCCCGTTCCAGGTGCCGTCCTGCAGCAGGAACTGCCCGAAACGCGCCCAGTCGTACGGGCTGGCGTACAGGTACGATGAGGTCACAAAGTTGCCCGAAGCATCCGACTCGAGCA
>Ga0335082_10002345_pt1 | contig 20357 bp, 19 predicted proteins | sample Lox_Sample_41_FD_206718 | JGI IMG/M metagenome (GOLD analysis project Ga0335082, IMG submission 206718) | Soil microbial communities from Loxahatchee National Wildlife Refuge, Florida, United States - Lox_Sample_4.1 | ecosystem: Environmental > Terrestrial > Soil > Wetlands | place: USA...
GAGGGGGCTTGCCCTCGGACTCTCCACGACCTCTGGGCTGGAGGGGGCTTGCCCTCGGACTCTCCACGACCTCTGGGCTGGAGGGGGGCCAGGCTCATCCGCCTGGCCCTCCGCTCTTCCCAGGACGTGCGCGGCCGCGGGAGCGCGGACATGGGTGCGGCAATGGCGATCGCGGCCGGCACCCGCGAGGCTCGGCTCGTCCTCCTCGCCACCATCCTCGGCTCCGGGGTCGCGTTCCTCGACGGGACCATCGTCAACGTGGCCCTGCCCGCCATCGGCAGGGGGCTCGGCGCGGACCTCGCCGACCTGCAGTGGACCGTCGACGCGTACCTGCTCACGCTCACGGCCTTCCTCCTCCCGGGCGGCGCGACCGGGGATCGGGTGGGGCGGCGCCGCGTCTTCACCGTGGGGCTGGCCTCGTTCGGTGCCACCTCGGTCCTGTGCGGGCTCGCCCCGGACCCGCGCTGGCTGGCGGCGGCGCGCCTCCTCCAGGGGGTGGCGGGCGCCCTCCTCGTCCCCGGCAGCCTCTCCGTCCTCCGCGCCTCGTTCCGGACGGAGGACGAGCCGCGCGCGGTGGGGACGTGGGCCGCGCTCGCCGGCATCTCGACGGCCATCGGACCGCTCGCCGGCGGGTGGCTCGCCGAGAACGTCTCCTGGCGGGCCATCTTCCTCGTCAACGTGCCGCTCGTCCTCGCGGCCCTCTGGGCGGCTCGCTTCGTCCCCGAGTCGCGCGATCCCACGCGGCGGCGGCCGGACCTGCTCGGCGCCGCGCTGGCCGCCGTCGGCCTCGGCGGCGTCGTCCTGGCGCTCATCGGCGCCGCGGAGCACGGCCCCGACCGCCGCGTCACCGCGGCCGGCGCGGCCGGGGTGGCCGCGCTGGCGGCGTTCCTGGGCGTCGAGGCGCGGCGCCGCGACCCGATGCTCCCGCTCGCGCTCTTCCGATCGCGCCCGTTCGCCGGCGTGAACGCCGCGACCCTCGCGGTCTACTTCGGGCTGGGCGGCGCGATGTTCCTCCTCGTCCTCCAGCTCCAGACCGGCCTGGGGTGGTCCCCGCTGGCGTCGGGCGCCGCGCTCCTCCCGGTCACCGCGCTGGTGGCGGCGCTCTCGCCCGCCGCGGGGCGCGCGGCCGCGGCCGTCGGCCCGCGGCCCTTCCTCGCCGCCGGACCGCTCCTCGTCGCCGGAGGCCTGCTCCTGCTCGGGCGCGTGGGGCCGGGCGCCCGCTACGCGGCGGACGTCCTCCCGGGCGTGCTCCTCCTGGGCACGGGGCTGGGCGCGACCGTCGCGCCGCTCACCACCGTGGCGATGGGTTCGGTCGAGCCCGAGCGCGCCGGCGTCGCCTCCGGCGTGAACAACGCGGTGGCACGCCTCGCCGCCCTGCTGGCGGTGGCCGTCCTGCCGCTGGCGGGCGGCGTCACCAGCGCGAGCCTGGCGCGCGGCGCCATGACCGCGGGCTACGGGCGCGCCATGTCCATCGCCGCGGCGGTGACCGCGGCCGGCGCGGTGGCGGCCCTCCTCACCCTCGGGCCGGCGCCGGCTCGCGGCGCCGCCGGTCCGGGCGGCGCGCCCGGCGGAGACCGCGCGGCACCAGCGCGCGCTCGAGCGCGTCGAAGCCGCCCTGCGCCGCCAGGGCGAGCAGGGCGGCGGGGACCGCGCCCTCCAGGATGAGCGGCACCGAGGCGAGCCGGATCCCCGTCAGGATGGGCTGCCCGTACCCGCCCGCGCCGACCAGCGCGGCGAGCGTCGCGGTGCCGACGGAGATGACCGCCGAGGTCTTCACGCCGGCGAGGATCGCCGGTGACGCGAGCGGCAGCTCGATCCGCCACAGCCGCGCCGCGGGCGGCAGGCCGAGCGAGCGCGCCGCCTCCGCCAGCTCCGGCGCGATGCCGGTCAGGCCCGCGTGCGTGTTCCGCACGATGGGGAGGAGCCCGTAGAGGAAGAGCGCCGCGATCGCCGGGCGCGCGCCGATCCCGAGGAGGGGGATCATGAACACCAGCAGGGCCAGCGAGGGGACGGTCTGGACGACGCCCACCGCGGCGAGCACGGCCCGGCCCGCGCCGCGCCGCTTCGCGGCGAGGACGCCGAGCGGGATCGCCGCGACCAGCGCCGCCGCCAGCGCCGCCGCCACGAGCCCGACGTGCTCGGCGGTCCGGCCCAGGATGCGGCGCGCCGCGCTCTCCCCGCGGGCGGACGGCGCGATGCCGAGGGCCCGCCCCAGGAACGACGCGGCCACGGCCGCCGGCGGGGCGCGCTCGATCTGCGCCCGGTAGTTCATGTCGATCATGTCGGCGGCGTCGATCCTCCCCTCCAGCGTGCGCAGCGCGGCGACCGCCGCCGGCGCGCGCACCTCCAGGTCGAGCCGGTACACGAACACCGCCTGGTACCCGGGGAAGACGCGGCGGTCGTCCTCCAGCACCGCGAGGTCGAGCCGGCGGATCTCGGCGTCGGTGGAGTAGAGGTCGGTCACGTCGAGCTGCCCCGCCGCGAGGGCGCGGTAGGCGAGGTCGTGCTCCAGCCCGCGCACGTTGCGCTGGGGCAGGCGGTAGGCGTCCCGGATCGCCGGCCAGCCGTCGCGCCGGTCCATGAACTCGTTCGTGAACCCGAGGCGCACCTCCGGGTGGCCCGCCAGATCGGAGATGCGCGCGACGCCGAGGCGCCCGGCGCGGTCCCGGCGCATCCCCAGCGCGTACCCGTCCTCGAACCCGAGGGAGCGCGTCATCCCCACCCCGCGCGCCGCGAGCGCCGGCCGGAGCGCGCCCTCGTCCGCGCGCACCGCGCCGCCCAGGATCTCGGCCGCCAGCGTCCCGGTGTAGTCGGGGTAGACGTCCACGTCGCCGTGGAGGAGCGCTTCCCACAGGACGCGGGTGCCGCCCAGGGCGGGTTCGTCCGCCACCGGGATCCCCCGCGCGCCGAGGAGCTGGACGGCCATCTCGCCGAGGACGACGGACTCGGTGAACTGCTTGGAGGCGACCCGCACCGGCGGCGCCGCCGCCACGGCGAGCGCGAGCGCGGCGGCGATCACGCGCGCCCCTCCGGCAGGCGCAGGGCGCGGTGCGCCCCCACGAACCGCGCCACGAACCCGTCCGCGGGCGAGCGGACCAGGTCCTCGATGCTGCCGTCCTGCGCGACCCGGCCGTCGCGCAGCAGCACCAGCCGGTCCGCGAAGAACGCCGCCTCGGCGAGATCGTGGGTGACGAGGACCACGGTCTTCCCGAGGTCGGCGAACACCCGCCGCAGGTCCTCCTGCAGCTCGGCCCGGGTGATGGGATCGAGGGCGCCGAGCGGCTCGTCGAGGAGGAGCAGCTCCGGGTCGAGGAAAAGGGCGCGCACCAGGCTCACCCGCTGCGCCTGGCCGCCGGACAGCTCCGCGGGGAAGCGCTCCAGGACGGCGGCGGGCAGGCGCGTCAGCGCCCGCAGCGCCTCCAGGCGCGACGCGATGCGGCCGGGATCCCACTTCAGATGACGCGCCACCAGCGTCGCGTTGTCCCCGGCGCTGAGGTGCGGGAAGAGCCCGCCACCCTGGACCACGAACCCGTAGCGCCGCCGGCCGGCGTCGTCGCGCGGGTCGAGCACCGCGCCGCCGAGACGGACCTCGCCCGCGTCGGGCGCGAGCAGCCCGAGCATGAGCTTCAGGACGGTGGACTTCCCGGCGCCGCTCGGGCCGATGAGCGCGACGGTCCGCCCCGCGCCGAGGGCGAGGTCGATGGGGCCCACCCCCTCGCCGTCCGCGCCGAAGCGCTTCACCACCCCGCGCAGATCGAGGACCGCATCCCGCACCGCTGACCTGTGCCCACCCGGGCGGCGGCGCTCAAGTCCGAATGGGGGCGGGCGCCGATCCGGCGCCGCGCGCCGGCGTCGCTTCCGATGACGGGCCGCTGGGCTCCGAAGGCGTCAGCGATGGAACTCCTCGACGTCCCGCAGCCCCGAGCCGCGCGCGTGGCACACCAGGCACGAGGCCCGCCCCTGCGACGGCAGATCCGAGACCAGCGCGTAGGCCAGCCCACCGTCGGTCCAGGCGATGACGTTGTGCCCCCGCGTCCGGGACAGGTGGAAGCGGAGGCTGCGGAAGGTCTCGGCCTCCGACCCGCGCGGCGGCGCGCCGCTCGCGGCCGGCGCAACGGCCAGCGTCACCATGGCACCGCCCTTCCGATAGACGACGAGCGCCGCGAGATCGCCGGCGACCTCGATCAGTCGCGCGCCGACGAGGTGCAGCTCCGGGCTGTCGAGACGCGGGAGGTGGATCGAGAACGGCAACCTTCCCGCGAACCAGGTGACGAGGCCGGCCGGATCCGACGTGGTGACGTCGAGCGGCGCCTGTCCGGTGACGATGGCGTCGTGGTGCAGCACCGCCGTCTCGCCGAGCGTGGCGATGCGGCTGCGTGCCTCGCGGGTGGCGAGCAACGCGAGCGCCAGGCTGGCGAGCACGGCCGCGACGGCCACGGCCGGAACCCAGGGGCGCGGACGCCCGAAGGCGCGCACCCGGCGGCGGACGGCGCGGTGCAACGAGCCAGGGGCGCGCGCCGGCCGGAAGACCCTCGCCACCGCGGCGCGGTACGCGCCCAGTTCCTCGGCGGCGCTCCTGCACCGATCGCACCCTGCGAGATGGCCGCGGATCGCCTCGGCGTCGAGCGGGGTCGACTCCCCGTCGAGGTGAGCGGCGAGGCAGCTCCGGACTGCGGCACACGAGGCGGTCATCCGGCGTGCCTCTGCTCGGCGCTCCCCAGCCGCTCGAGCGCCAGGCGGCGCAGCTCGGCGCGGCCACGGTGCAGCCGCGACATGACCGTGCCGACCGGGCACGCCAGAACCGTGGCGATCTCCTTGTACGAGAGGTGATGCAGGTCGCGGAGGACGACGGCTTCCCGCGCGGGGCACGACAGCCGGGGGATGATCGCCTCGAGGTCCTCCGCGGTCAGCCGTTCCCACTTGAACGCCTCGCCCGCCGGCTCCGCCGCGACCTCGTCCTCGAGCGGCTCGCACGGGTGGAGCGCCGCGTCGCGCCGCCGGTTCAGGGCGCAATGACGGAGGATGGTGAAGAGCCACGCCTTCATCGAGCCGATGGCCCCGCCTCGACGAAAAGCGGCCAGCGCCTTCAGGAAGGTCTCCTGGGTCAGGTCGTCGGCGTCCGTCCGGGTGTCGCTGAGGTGCAAGGCCAGATCGTACACGGCGTCGAGGTGCGGGAGCGCGAGGCGCTCGAACTCCGAGGGGTGTCGCCGGAACACCTCACGACGGTAATCGGCGCGCCCGGCGCCGCCACTCCCGCATCGGTCCGGATCGGCCGGAGCCACCCTACCGCTCGAGGCGCCCACCGACGCCCCGGACCGTGTCGGCGGCCTGCTCGGCCGGGCCGGCCTTCACCCGGGACTCGGCCCGCCAGCCGATCATGCCGAAGCGGAGGACGTAGGGGTCGAGTCCCAGCGCGGCCAGGCCTCCAGGCGCCATCGACGCCACGTGGCCGCCGTCGCACACCAGCACGGCGGGTCTCCCGGTTCAGCCAGGGGGTTCCGTGGAGAAGCGGATCTCGTGCGTGGCCTCGAATCGCTGGCCCCGGTTGTCGACGAAGCGGACCGCGAGCGGGCCCTCGCGCCGGGCGAGCAGCGCGAAGCCGATGAAGGGATCGTCGCTCAGGGCCGAGGTCATCTCGAGACGGCTCACGTGCTCGTCGCAGTAACGGACCGCCAGCTCCTGGAGGTAGAACGGCTCCAGGGTGGACCCTTCGTCGTCGGCCTCGGCGGCCCTGCTCGGGTGCCTGATCTTGACCTGAGGGTGGATGACCTCGTCGCGGACGATCCGGCCGCGCCGCACCAGCTCGGGGATCCGGATCTCGGGTGGATGGAGATCGTCACCCTCGGTGCGCTTCACTGCCAGTCCAGCGCCCGAGCAGCCGCCGCCCTCCTCCTCGACCTCGATCCGCTGGTGGCTCGACCACGCCCCGTGGCGATTGCACTCGGCCGTCACCCGGAGCTCGGTGAGGCCCGGGGGAAGCCGCGCCTGCAAGGCGAGGTAGACGCGTCCGCTGCCGGGCGTGAGATGGAACACGCCCAGGGGCGCCGCCGGAGCCCGCGCGTTCACCAGCCGGACGCGCATGACGTGGTGGTCCGGCGTCATGGGGTGGATCATCTCCACGACGATCGGCACCTTGCCGGCGTTCGCCGTCGCGGCCGGAACAAGCAACGAGGGCAGGTGCTCGCGCTCGAATGGATTGAGGAGGGCCGGTTCGGGGGGCAGATCGCGACCCGCGACGGGATGCGCCCAGGACCGGGACGCCCAGAGCCCGATGGTGGCCGAGGCCAGTCCGAGGAAGGACCGTCTGGACAGGCCCGGCGGTGGGCAGGTGATCGGACCGCTCATCGGACACGTCACCATCGCCCCGGATCAGTGCCGGCCGGGGTCGAGCTTCGAGCCTCGATTGGACCAGTAGATGTACGCCTCCAGGGCCTTCATCGCGTCCGAGTCGGGGTCGATCCGAACGCCCTCGTTCGGCTTCTCGATGCACCAGTTGATCATGTCCCGGAGTGTCGCGAACTTCCCGATCTGCTCCTGGAACTTCGGGAACTCGTGCGGGTGGTTGTCCGAAGCGAACGGATGGCACATCGCACAGGCCATGCCGGTCCTCGACAGCTGGACCTTGAGCTTCTTCTGGATGGTCTCGTCGCCGTGGAACAGCAGGTCGCCGGCGCGGACCTGCTCCATGAAGACCTCCTGGAACACCTTCACCTGCTCGGGGGTGTGCTTCTCCTTGTGGGCCTGGGCTGGCGTGCCGATCAGGAGGACGAGGACGGCGGCGGCGCCCGCGGCGATGAACACGGCCCGTCTGACTCTCATGGCTCTATCTCCCTTCCTGGTGCGAGAGCAGGCCGCCGTCACCTGAAGGCGCCGTAGCTCGGCCACATCTGATCGGCCACGCGCGGGTGGAGGACCTGGTTGGCGTTGTCGCCGCATCCCGAGTCCGTCGGCGTCTCGGCGAAGACGTCCTTCCGCCACATGACATACTCGTTGTCCACCTTGCCCTGCGCGTTGAAGGTGAGGCGCGACCAGCCGACCCCGTCGAACGGGTCGCCGGGATCGGCGCGGACCATGCACTTCGTCAGCGCCGGCACGCCTTCCGGCGCATAGGGCCACGGCCAGGAGGTCGCGAGCATCCCGATGGAGCGCAGCTTGCCGATCTCGTTGTAGAGCACCTGGTGCGTGTGGCCGTGGACGTTGGTCACGCTGGAGAAGGGCCTGAGGATCTCCTGCACCTCCCGCCAGTCCCGCACCCAGAAGTTCCACGGCGGGTAGTACTCGTAGAGCGGGTTGTGGGAGAAGACCACCACCGGCTTGTCCTTGGCCCAGCTCGCCAGCGTGCGATCGAGCCACTCGAGCTGGTCCCGGCCGACGCCAGCCCACGCCCCGGCGACGCTCCCGTCGAGGGTGGCCATGTGGCCCATCCGCTCCTCGGCGGTCATCTTCTTCACGGTCCAGTAGTCCGGGCCGCGGCTCACCGTGTCGAGGCCGATGAAGCGGACGCCCTTGTGGTCGAAGGTCCAGTTGGGCTGGCCGAAGAGCTGCATCCACTTCTGGCCCATGTCGAGGTACCAGTCGTGCTCCCCGGGGATGAAGACCTTCCGGGCCTTCACGTCCTTGAGGATCTCGTTCCCGAGATCGAGCTCGACCGGGCTACCGAGCTGGGCCAGGTCCCCGCCGAAGATGAGGAAGTCGACGGGCGGGTTCATCGCCTGGGCTTCCTTGACGGCGCGCGTGGCCTTGTCAACGAAGCGCGTGTTCACGTCCCTGGGATACAGGTGGGTGTCGGAGATCCACGCGAACCGGAAGGGAGCGAGCGCCCCGAACGACAGGTCGAGGGTGTTGATCAGCGGGAACCACCCGAAGCTCGCCGCGCCCCCGGCGCCGGCGAGGAGCGACCGGTGGAGGAACGTGCGACGCGTGATGCCGAGCGACCGGTCGGGGCGTTCACCCGCCCCCTGCAAGACCTGGTGAAGCTCGCTGCGCTCCCGCTCGTCCTGGGCCATGGACCTGTCCTCGCTGGTGGTCGGGCTTGAGTTCGCCCTCACTTCTGCAGCTCGACGGTCAGCCTCACCGTCTCCTTCGGCTTGACTGTCACCGGGCGCTCGGTCGCGCCCGTGTACTCCTGCCAGGTGACGAGCGTGTAGTCGCCCGGTGGGACGCTCGAGATGCTGAAGGTGCCGTCCGCCGCGGTCACCGCGTAGTACGGGTTCTCCGCGACGTAGATCCAGCCGAGCATCCAGCCGTGCGTGTCGCACTCCACGCGCATCATCCCCTCCTTCTTGAGGGGCTTCTCGATGCGCTGGCCCTTCAACGGCAGGGCCTGGTTGAAGACCGTGGTCTTGCCGAGGAACCCGTGGGTGTTGTGCATGACCGGGTCCGCGTTGACGATGACGATCGAACCGATGGGGAGCGCCTGGACGTGGGGGACGAACTTGCACCCTCGGTTCACGATCTCCGGAGGGGCGGCGCGCTTCTGCCAGGCCTTCCCCTTGCTCACGTCCTTCAGGTAGACGACCGCCTCCTCGACGCCATGGCCCGTGCCGACCAGGACCTCCGGCTCCTCGCGCATCGCTCCGCACGTCGAGGCATCCTTGGTCGGGATGATCCGCTTCATGGGCACCTCGCCGCTGTACAGGACCTTCCCGGTGATGGTGCCGGTGTCGGGGACAGTGGCCGTCTCGTAGGCGTTCGCGCTCGACGGAGCGGCGAACGGCGCTGCGGCGAGGACGACCAGTCCGGCGATGTGCCGTCGGCGAGACGAAGCCACGAAGCCCCCGTCTGCTGGTGCGGGAGGAAGAGGACGAGGCACGACCTGTTCGGCTTCAGCGCGTCTCAACACCGAAGAGACACGCGCGAGCTCGAGTATTCCCGGCCGGACCCTGATGGGCGCATGCCGGAAGCGCGCTGGCCTGCTTCACCTAGAAATAGGCTGCGATCCCCAGCGTGAGATCCGCCGAAGGAGGCCCGCTGCCGAGCGGGATCCGCGCCGCGCCGCGCGCGGTGAGCGACAGGTCGCGCGCCACGAAGACCTCGACGCCGGCGCCCGCGGCGAGCATGGGGGCGAGCCGCCCGTCGCTCCACCGGCGAAACCCGGCCTCTGCCGAGAGCTGGGGGCGCACCGGGTCGGGGAGGAGGGACCACCGCGCTCCGGCGGACGCGAGGACGAACCGGTGCGCGCCGCGGCCCGCGGTCTCCGGCGCGGACCCGAAGGCGAGGCGGAAGGTGGCGTCCACGTCTCCCTCGAGCCACCGCGTCGCACCGAGGACGATCGGGGCGTCGGCACGTCCCGCGCCGCGGATCGGCGCGGAAGCCCCCGATTCCACGGCAAGGGAGCTCGGGGCGAGCTGCGCCCGGGCGGGCGCGGAGAGGGCCGCGAGCGAGGCGGCGAGGAGCCAGGTGGGGATGCGCATGCGGCACGGCCTTCGCAATTCCCGTGCGCGTGTCCGCGCCGCTCCGTGCCCCTGCCCTCCCCGGCCCCGCCCTCGTCGCGGCAGCCGCCCTGGCCGTGCTCTCCGCGGCCTGCGCCGTCCGCGCGCGCATCCATCCACGCGCCGCGGAGGAGGTCCGGCGCGGGTACGAGTACCTCCGGTCCGGGGACGCGGAGCGCGCCGAGGTCGCCTTCGAGCACGCCCTCGCCTTCGACCCGGATTGCCCCGAGGCGCTGAACGGCGCCGGGATCGTGGAGCGCACCCGCGGAGACCTCCCCGAGGCGCGGCGGAGGTTCGAGCGGGCGGTGCGGCTGCAGCCCGATTTCGCGGAGGGGCACGCCAACCTCGGCGAGACGTTCCTGGCCATGGGCCGCGCCGGCGCGGCAGAGGCGGAGCTGGAGGCGGCCCTGCGGGTCGACCCCGATCTCGCCGACGCCCGCCAGAACCTGGCCCGCGCCCTGCTGCGCCGCGGCGTGGACGATCCGGAGGGGCGAGAGCGGCTCTGGGCACGCGCCCGCCGCGCCTACCTCCACCTGCTCGAGGCGGAGCCGGAGCGCGCCGCCGCGCACGCCGACCTCGCCTTCCTGGACTACTCGCAAGGCCGCTTCGCCGCTGCGGAGCGAGGCTGGGCCCGCGCCGCCGAGCTGGACCCGCGATCCTTCGAGGCGCTGCACGGCCTGTGCATCGCGCGGGTGCGGCTGGGCCGGTGCGCCGAGGCGGCGCGCGCCTGCGAGCGGTGCCTCGAGGTGAACCCTGCGGCGGAGGCGTGCCGCACCAGCCTGCGCGGGGCGCTGGCGTGCGGGGAGTGAACGCGGCATGCCTCTCGACTCGCGGCGACCCGCGGCGGCGCCCGCGCAGCAGGCGCGAAGTCGAAGCACGCCCGCAGGATTCGATCGGGTGCCTTCGAGCACAGGGGAATGGAGCGGCCCGCCCGCACCCGCGAAGGCGCATACCGCAGCGCGCAACCGTGGATCAAAGGCGAGCGCGCGAACTGCGACTGACCCAGGCGCGCGAGAGCGACGTCAGCGTTCGCGGCGCCGAGGACCTGTCTGAGCCCGGAGCCGTCACGCCTCGGCACCGCGCGGAGGGCGAGTTCCGCAGGCGCCGCCGGAAAGGACGACGAGAGACGCTGCGCAAGAGGAGAGCGCGCCCACGGGGACGCTCCAGAGCGCGCGACCATGACGGTCCTGCGCGCGCGAGGACGCGCCGCAGCGGGAGCGGGCGGGCCGCGGGCACTCCCCGGTCCGGCCCGACCGCGATCCCGACCCCGACCGCGACCGCGACCCCGACCGCGAAACCTACTTCGCCGTCGTCCCCTCCCGCTTCACCGCGAGGAGCAGGTTCGAGTCCTCCGGCTTGCGGTATCCGATCACGAATGGCAGCGGGCGCGAGCCGAGCTCCTGGCATGCCTTGTCGAGGTCTGCCTGGTACGCCTTCTCGAAGGGCCGGTGCGGCCGCGTGTAGCGCCCGAAGCAGGTGAAGTCCCAGCGCCCCTTCTTGAAGGCACGAAAGGGGACGCCCGAGTCCTCCTGCAGGATCGCGTCGCTGCCCTCCAGCAGGAAGTCGCGCGGCTTCGAGAAGCGGTTGTCGTGGAGGATGAACGAGGCCGCCTTGAGGAGCGCCACCGAGGGGCCGAAGCCGCGCGCCCAGGCGAGGAAGCCCGGGGTGCTCGCCAGCGCGTCGTTGCCGAGATCGGCGCGGACGTACAGCATCTGCTGCGGCTCGGGCCTGCCCGGCATCTGGAACGCGATCCGCACGCCCGGGATCCCCGGCCCGAACGGCTCCGCGTCGCCCCGGTCGCGGACCGCGCCGCCGGCGGCGTCGATCTCGAACCGGCGGACCTCGAGGATGCGCGCCCCGTCGCGCGCGAGGAAGAGCAGCAGGATGGGCGTCACGCCGCGGATTCGATCGCCGCGCAGGTCCCGCCCCATCTCGTCGGTGCGGAAGAAGCTCGCCGGCACCGTGGTCCGCAGCGCCACCACCAGCTGCGAGAGCGCCCGGCCGACCTCGGCGGGCGCCAGCGACTCGGGGGGCGCCACCCCTCCCACCGGCTCGAGCCCCGCGAGCAGGTAGGCGGGAGCGTCGGGGAACAGCCGGATGGCGGTGATCGCGTCCGGACCGCCGAAGAAGTAGACGACCTTCCGCCCGGGCCGGAGCCGGGGTGCCAGCTCCCCGAAGGCCCAGGCGCTCTCCTGCTCCAGCCGCGGCGCCAGCTGCGCCCAGTCGGCGTCGAGCGCCGCCGCGTGCGCCGCCCACTCCGGTGTCGAGGCGAGCGGCGCGAGGGGCGACCCGTCCGGCTGCGGCAGGCCGGCCAGGAAGCGCGCCTGCTCGTCGGGCGTCGAGGGGCGCGCCGGAGCGGCCTCCGCGGAGGCGACGTAGGCGTCGACGGCGGCGCCGATCGACGCGAGCTTCCTCGACACGCACACCTTCTCGGCGTCGCAGGGGTGCCGGGGCGCCCCCGCGCGTCCCGCATCCAGGAAGCGCGCGCCCGCGCTGGAGAGGAGCGCGACGACGTAGCGGCGCTCGGGCTTGCCGGGGAGGCTCTCGACGATGCCCGCGTCCGCCGCGTAGTTCCAGGTGAGCCCGGTCTTGTGCAGGAACCGGACCTCGGCGGCGGCGTTGCAGGGCCGCACGTCGGCGCCGAAGGTGGTCTCGCCCACCGCCTCGACGCCGGTCCCCGGATCGAGGAACCGCTCCGGCACCAGCGCCGGGATGCCGGCCGGGCCCGCGCCGCAGGTGCTGCCGGTGGAGAGCACCTCGTGCAGGCCCTGATCGGCGAGGAGACGCTTCAGCAGATCGCGCCCCGGACCGGGCAGCACGGCGGCGCCGACCCGGCTCCCGTCTGGCGCGCGCCAGCCGGCCCGCGGACCGCCCTCGACCAGCCAGAGGAGCCGCGCCACGTCCATGGCCGTCGCGTGGATCTCGCCCGGCATCCAGCGCCCGCCGTCGTCGCGGCTGGTGCCGTCCACGCGCAGGGTGTCGAGCCCGAGCGCGGCCAGATCGCGGTTCATCCGGTCCACCTCGCCCCGCGCGTGGAGCCAGCGCAGCAGCGCCTTGGTGGCGCGGTTGTCGGAGGAGGCGATCATCCGGTCGAGCCACTCGCCCACCGGGTGCGTCTCCGCGCCCGGGCCGGGCGGCTCCGCCACCCTGGCGTCCAGCCGGAGCGCCCCCTCGGCCGTGCGCCGCGCCACGTGGAAGGCGACCATCAGCTTGAAGAGCGACGCCGGGTACGGCGCCATGAAGTCCGGGCCGGCGCCGGCCCGCGACGGGGCGAGGTCGTCGCTCCCGCCGGCGAACGCGGCCGGCACGGCGCTCTCGCGGCGGGCCTGGTCCCAGCGCCGGAACCGCACCCCCGTCGCGGCGAGGTTGCGGTCCAGCGCCACCAGCCGGCCGCCGGGGGTGGAGGGATCGAGCTGCACGTTCGCCGCCTCGAGCGCGCGGCCCTCCGCATCGAGCCGGATCACGGCCAGGTCGAGGTGCGGCGGCGCCGTCACCCTCGGCAGCGGGAACGGGCAGGCCGAATCCCCGGGGCACCGCCCCTCCTCCGGCCCCGCGTCCACCAGCTCGTCGAGCCGCGCGGCCGCGACGGTGGAGAGGAGCGCGCGGGCGAGGCCGCCCGCGGGGGGCGGCCGGAGGGGGAGCTCGGGGTTGGCGGCGGCGAGGGCGAGGGCGGCGGCGAGCGGAGCGAACATGGCGGGGACCGGGACGTGTCCGGCGTCCCTCGACTTCGCGCCGCTTCCGCGGCGGGCCGCTCGGGACGAACGGATGCGGAGGGCGGAGGATGCCAGGGACCCGCCGCGGCGGCAACCCGTCCTGGAGAGCGACGGGCGCCGACCCTGGCGGATCGGCGCCCGGTTGCTTGCGGCCGCGTTCTAGTTCTTCGCCTTCGCCTTCAGCGCCTTCCCGTAGGCGAAGCCCTTGTCGAACGCCTTCATGTTGAGCTCGACGGTGGCGGGCGGGACGGAGTCCTTCACCGCCTCGCGGGCGGCCTGCTCGGACACGAGCCCGGTGACGGCCGTGAAGAAGCCGACCATCACGATGTTGAGGACCATCTTCTTCCCCAGCTCCTCCGCGAAGCGGGTGGCGGGGATGCCGAACGCCTTCACGCCGGCCGGGAGCCCCTTCGGCTGCACCAGCTCCTCCTCGTAGAGGAGGATGCCGTCCTCGCGCAGCTCCGGCGAGAACTTGGTGAAGGCGTCGGAGGACATCGTCACCATGACGTGCGGGCGGTGCACGTACGGGTACAGGATGGGGTCGCTGTCCACCACCACCTGCGCGCTGCACGCCGAGCCGCGCGCCTCCGGCCCGAACGCCTGCGTCAGGCAGGAGTGCTTGCCGTCGAAGAGCGCGGCGGCCTTGCCGATGATGATGCCGCCGAGGATGACGCCCTGGCCGCCGAGGCCGCCGACCTTGATCTCCGTGGGACCCATGATCACTCTCCGTGGACAGCGTCCGCCGCGGGATCGGCGGGGTGGGCGACGTCGGACGCCTCGTCGGCGCCGGGGGAGACGTACGGCACGTACTTGCCGCCGAGGGCGTCCTTCATGCGCTGCTCCATCGCCTCCTCGAGCGTGGGGCGGGCGCGGTCCACGAACTTCCCGACCACGATCTCCTTGCGGTAGTCGAGGCCGACGGTGCGCGTGTCCGCGCCGTGCTTGATGACGCTCTTCTCCTTGTAGAACTTCATCTCGTCGAGCCCCTCGCCCAGCTTGTTGCGGCGCAGGTAGAGGGTCGGGCAGGGCGCGGCGATCTCGATGAAGCGGAAGCCCTTCCTGTTCAGGGCCTCGCTCATGGACTTGGCGAGCTGGCGGACGTGGTAGGCGGTCCAGCGGGCCACGTAGGTGGCGCCGCAGGAGTCCATCAGCATGGGGAGGTTGAAGGTCTCCTCGTACGCGCCGTACGGCGTGGTCGAGGCGATCGCCGGCCGGAACGTGGTCGGCGTCACCTGGCCGCCCGTCATGCCGTAGGTGAAGTTGTTCACGCAGACGACCATCAGGTCGGCGTTGCGCCGCGCCCCGTGGACCAGGTGGTTGCCCCCGATGGCGGTCAGGTCGCCGTCGCCGGAGTAGACGATCACCTTGAGGTCCGGGTTCGCCAGCTGGAGGCCGGTGGCGAAGGGGATGGCGCGCCCGTGGGTGGTGTGGAACGAGTCGAGCTTCAGGTAGCCCGCCACGCGGCCGGTGCAGCCGATGCCGGAGACGATGGCGACCTTGTCGAGCGGGAAGCCGGACCCGCTCAGCTCGTCGAGCGCCCGCGCGAAGCAGTTGACCGTCGTGCCGATGCCGCAGCCCGGGCACCAGATCGTCGGCATGCGCTCGGTGCGCAGGTACTTGTTGACGGGGTTCTCCATGACGGCGGCGCTCATCGGACCGACTCCAGGATGGCGTTGAGGATGACTGCGGGGTCGTGCACCGTGCCGCCGACGTGCGGCACGAGCACCGTCTTGGTCCGGCCGTTCACCACGCGCTCCACCTCGAGCGCCATCTGGCCGAGGTTCAGCTCGGGGACGACGAACGCCTTCACCTTCCTGGACAGCGCGACGATCTGCTTCTCCGGGAAGGGCCAGGCGGTGATGAGCCGGAAGGTCCCGACCTTCACGCCCTTCGCCCGCGCCTGCTGCACGGCCTTCTCAGCGATGCGGGAGGTGATGCCGTAGGAGACGACCACCACCTCGGCGTCGGCGAGGTTCTTCTCCTCCCAGCGCACGAACTTGTCGGCGTTCTCGACGATCTTGTCGTTGAGCCGCAGCTGCATCTTCTCGTGCGTGGGCACGTTCATCGCCGGGTACCCGCGCTCGTCGTGGGTGAGGCCGGTGACGTGGATGCGGTAGCCGTCGCCCGCCTTCACCATCTCCGGGACGAGCGAGCCGGCGGGGACCTCGAACGGCTTGTACTCGCCCGGCTTCTTCTTGGTGTAGCGGCGGGGCGTGACCTGGATCTCCTTCGCGTCGGGGATGACCACCTTCTCGGTCATGTGGCCGACCACCTCGTCGAGCATGACCAGCACCGGGACCCGGTACTCCTCGGAGAGGTTGAAGGCCTCGATGGTCAGGTCGAAGCACTCCTGCGGGGAGTTCGGGCAGAGCGCGATGAGGCGGTAGTCGCCGTGCGAGCCGAACCGGGCCTGCATCATGTCGCCCTGCGCCGGCTGCGTGGGGAGGCCGGTGGACGGGCCGGCGCGCTGCACGTTGATGAAGACGCACGGCGTCTCGGTGATGGCGGCGAGGCCGATGTGCTCCATCATCAGCGAGAAGCCCGGGCCGGACGTCACGGTGCAGGCCTTGGCCCCGCCCCAGGCCGCGCCCTGGAGCGCGATGGAAGCGGCCAGCTCGTCCTCGAACTGCTGGAAGCGGCCGCCCACGTGCGGGAACCGGACCGAGAGCCGCTCCACCACCTCGGTGGACGGCGTGATGGGGTAGCCGGCGGCGAAGCGGCAGCCGGCGGCGATGGCGCCCTCGCTGCAGGCGTGGTCGCCGTCGAGGTAGTGACTGCCGGTGAGCGTGCCGCTGGAGTTGGCGTTGGACATGGTCGGTCGCTCCTAGGCCGCCGCCGCGTCGAGCTTCTCGCGGTAGCCGTAGATCGAGAAGTCCGGGCAGAAGAGCCCGCACATGTCGCAGCCGTTGCACAGCTCCGGCTTGGCGAGCACCGGCGGGTGGTAGCCCTTGGCGTTGTAGGTCTTCTCCAGCTCCAGCGCGCCGAGCGGGCAGAACTCGATGCAGAACGCGCATCCCTTGCAGGTCTCGCGGTTGATCACCACGACGCCGCGGAACTTCTTGTCCTTCTTCGCGGCGGGCGAAGTCGCACTCATCCTCGGTCCTCGGTGCCCGGCGTCCCGGGCGGTGAGAGAGAGTGCGTTCCCTATCAGAACGGCCCGCGCGAAAATTGGACTGCGATCAATTCGGCGCAAAAATCCCCAGAAGGATTGCGGACAAAATGAACCTATACAATCCACGGTTCATCGCCCGATTGCGTCCACGATGCGCCGCCGCGGCGCCCCGGGAACGAAAAGGCGCCCGGCCAGCGAGGGCCGGGCGCCGCGGGTCCGCAGGGGCGGGCCGTCGACCTACTTGATCGTCCAGGTGTCGTTGCCGGCGAGCAGCTTCTCCAGCGGCACGTCCTTCTTCTTGGCCGTCCTGATGAGGTCCCAGGTCAGCTCCTCGCCCGTCGGCCGCGTCACGTTGCGGAACACGCCGATGGGGGTCGGGAACCCCGCCTTCTCGGAGAGGTTCGCGAGCATGAAGGCGAGCGTGGGGTCCGCGCGCTTCGAGTCGTGGACCAGGATGTCCTTCTCGGTCACGCCCTTCTCGCCGAGGGTGACCACCTCCAGCTCCGCCGTCTGGGTGTTGAAGCGGATGCCCTTCTTGCCGTCCTTGCCGAAGACGAGCGGCTTGCCGTCCTCCATGCGGAGCAGGGCGTCGGCCTTGACCGCCTTCTCCGTGAGGAAGGTGTAGGCGCCGTCGTTGAACACCGGGCAGTTCTGGAAGATCTCGACCAGGGTCGAGCCCTTGTGCTCGGCGGCCGCCTTGATCACGCCGCCCATGTGCGCGCCCTCGACGTCGATGGTCCGGGCCACGAAGGTCGCGCCGGCGCCGAGCGCCAGCGCCGGCGGGTTGAACGGGTAGTCCGGCGAGCCGTGCGGCGTCGTCTTGGTCTTCTTGCCCAGCTCGGAGGTCGGCGAGACCTGGCCCTTGGTGAGGCCGTAGATGCGGTTGTTGAACAGCAGCATCTTGAGATCGAGGTTGCGCCGCATCGCGTGGATGAAGTGGTTGCCGCCGATGGCGAGGGCGTCGCCGTCGCCGGTCACGATCCAGACTTGAAGCTCGGGCCGAGAGACCTTGAGGCCCGACGCGAAGGACGGCGCGCGGCCGTGCAGCGTGTGCATCCCGTAGTTGTTCATGTAGTACGGGAAGCGCGAGCTGCAGCCGATGCCGGAGACGAAGACGATGTTCTCCCGCTTCACGCCGACGGCGGGGAGCGTCTTCTGCACCTGGTTGATGATGGAGTAGTCGCCGCAGCCCGGGCACCAGCGCGGGTCGATGCCCGACTCGAAGTCCTTCTTGGTGTAGACCGGGAGTGCGGTGGAGGTCGTGCCGTTCGTGCTCATGTTCGTTCTCTTTCCTTTTTTCCGGGGGCTAGAGGACCTCGAGCACCTTGCCCGCGAGCTCGCCGATCTTGATGGGCTTGCCGTTGATCCGGTTGTACTGGAGCGGATCCACCCCGGGGAACATGCCGCGCAGGTAGAAGGCCAGCTGCCCGTCGTTCACCTCGGGCACGAAGATCTTCTTGAACGCCTTCAGCACGGCGCCGAGGTTCCTGGGCAGCGGGTTGAGCCAGCGCAGGTGGACGTGGCTCACCTTCTTGCCGCTGGCCTGCAGCTCCTCCGCCGCGCCGCGGACGGCGCCGAAGGTGCCGCCCCAGGAGACGAGGAGCAGGTCGCCCGTCTTGGCGCCGAACACCTCGACGTCGGGCACGTCCTCGACGACGTTCCGGATCTTCTGGGCGCGCGTCTTCACCATCCGCTCGTGGTTCATGCCGTCGTACGACACCATGCCGGTGAGCGAGTCCTTCTCCAGGCCGCCCACGCGGTGCTCGAGGCCAGCGGTGCCGGGGATCGCCCAGGGCCGGATGAGCTTGGCGTCCCGGAGGTACGGCATGTAGGAGCCGTCCTGGTAGTTCGGCGCGGTCTGGTACTTCACCTCGAACCGGGGGAGCTCGCCGGGAGCCGGGATCTTGAACGGCTCGGAGCCGTTGCCCAGGTAGCCGTCGGTGAGCATCAGCACCGGCGTCATCCACTTGGCGGCGATCTTCATCGCCTCCATGGCGGTGTAGAAGCAGTCCGCCGGGCTCTGCGCCGCGATGATGGGCATGGGCGCCTCGCCGTGCCGCCCGAAGAGCGCCATGAGGAGGTCGGCCTGCTCGGTCTTGGTCGGCATGCCCGTGGACGGGCCGCCGCGCTGCACGTTCACGATGACGAGCGGCAGCTCCATGATGACGGCGAGGCCCATCATCTCCGACTTGAGCGCGAGGCCCGGGCCGGAGGTGGAGGTGCAGGCGAGCGCGCCGCCGAAGGCCGCGCCGATCGCCGACCCGATGCCGGCGATCTCGTCCTCGGCCTGGTACGTCACCACCCCGTGCTCCTTGAAGTGCGACATCTCCTGGAGGATCTCGGTGGCCGGCGTGATCGGGTAGCTGCCCAGGAACACCTGGCGGCCGGTGAGCCGCGCGACCGTGGCGAAGCCGAGCGCGGTGGCGAAGTTGCCGGTGACGCTGCGGTAGGTGCCGGCGGCGAGCTTCGACGCCGGCACGCTGTAGCGCGCGTAGAAGATCTCGCTCGTCTCGCCGAAGGCGTAGCCGGCCTTGAAGACCGTCTGGTTCGGGACGGCGAACTCCGGCTTCTTCGCGAACTTCGCCTTGATCGACTCGAGCTGCGGCTCGATGGGCTTCGAGTAGAGCCAGAACATGAGGCCGAGCGCGAAGTAGTTCTTGCAGCGCGCCACCTCCTTCGACGACAGGCCCGAGCCCTCCAGGGCGGACTCGGTGAGCTTGTTCATGTCGACGAGGAAGATCCGGTAGTTCGCCTTGACCGCGGGGTCCTCGAGCGGGTTCGACTTGTAGCCCGCCTTCTCGAAGTTCGACTCGGTGAACGCGCCCACGTTCACGAGCAGCATCCCGCCCTGCTTCAGATCGGCGAGGTTGGTCTTGAGCGCCGCCGGGTTCATGGCCACCAGGACGTCGGGCGCGTCGCCCGGCGTGTGGATCTCGCGCGATCCGAAGTTCACCTGGTAGCCGGAGACGCCGGCCAGCGAGCCCGCGGGCGCGCGGATCTCGGCGGGATAGTCCGGGAAGGTCGCGAGGTCGTTGCCGGTGAGGGCGCTCGCCTTGGTGAACTCGGTCCCGGTGAGCTGCATCCCGTCGCCCGAGTCGCCGACGAAGCGGATGGTGACGGTTTCGACCTGCTCGACCTTGTGCTTGGCCGCTTGAGTGGACATGTCGCCCTTCGTCTCCTTGAGTGGTGCGTCGACCGTGGAACGCCGACCGGGCGGCTTCTCTGCCCGGCCGATGAGGGATGGCTGCGCCGCGTGCCCGGCGCACTTGCGCCAGGACAAATCGAGAAAGGGCAGACTGTATGCCGCACTGCCACCTCGATTGTCAAGCCGCGAAGCGGGACAACTCCGCGAAAGGACTCGGTTTATTGTGGACCTGTTCCGTCCCCAATGGTCCGCGCGCCGCCGGTCGCGAAAGGAACCGAGTCATCACGCCCACTTGCTCTGGATCACGCGCCGGCGCCTCCGCGCCCAGCCCCAGAGCCGTCCTGCCCCGCGGGATCGAGCGCGCGAGACGTCCTCGTCGCCGCCATCAGGGCTCCGGGAAGATCTTCCCCGGGTTGAGGATGCCGAGCGGATCGAACACGGCCTTGATCCGCCGCTCCAGCGCCACCACCTCGCGCCCCTGCTCGTACTCGAGGAAGTCGCGCTTGGCGAGGCCGATGCCGTGCTCGCCGGTGAGGGTCCCGCCCAGGTCGACGGCGGCACGCAGGATCTCGCCCACGGCGGCCTCGACCTCCGGCTTCTCCTCGGCGCGGTCGAAGAGGACGTTGCAGTGGAGGTTCCCGTCGCCGGCGTGCCCGTAGGTGGCGACCGCGAAGCCGTGCGCCTCCCCGATCGCCTTGGCCCGCGCGATCATGTCCGGGATCCTCGAGCGCGGGACCGCCACGTCCTCGGAGAGCTTCATCGGGTGGACCGCCTTGAGGTTGAGCGACAGGTAGCGGCGGGTCTCCCAGACGTCGCGGCGCTGCGCCTCGTTCTGCGCGAGCACCACGTCGCCGCGCGCCTCGGCCGCGACCAGCGCCCCCACGCGGGCGATCTCGGCGAACACCTGCTCCTCGTCGTTGCCGTCGGTCTCCACCAGCAGCGCAGCCCCCGCCTCG
>Ga0335082_10002346_pt1 | contig 20356 bp, 17 predicted proteins | sample Lox_Sample_41_FD_206718 | JGI IMG/M metagenome (GOLD analysis project Ga0335082, IMG submission 206718) | Soil microbial communities from Loxahatchee National Wildlife Refuge, Florida, United States - Lox_Sample_4.1 | ecosystem: Environmental > Terrestrial > Soil > Wetlands | place: USA...
GTTCGAGACCATCGAAGACCTCGGCGCGTTCCCGACCCCGCGCGCGCTGGAGATGCGCAACCTCAAGACCGGCTCGCGCACGCGCATCGAGACGTCCGACGTGAAGTACGACCAAGGATTGTCCGATGACCTCTTCACCCAGCGCTATCTCGAACGCGGCGCCCCGTAGCGCCGCGGCGCCGGGCGGCGAGCTCGTGGCCGCCAAGGGCGCGGTGATCTTTCGCCAGGGGGATCGCGGCGACTCGATGTTCCTGATCCGGCGGGGCCGCGTGCGCATCCTGCTCGAGAGCGGCGGACACGTCGCCGTCGTCGCGACCCTCGAAGCCGGCGCCTTCTTCGGCGAGCTGTCGCTCCTCAGCGAAGCGGCGCGCAGCGCCACCGCCGAAGCCCTGGAGGACACCACGCTCCTGGTCGTCGGCCGCGACGTGTTCGCGATGATGATGCAGGACGACATCGACGTCGTCTTCTCGATGCTGCACACCATGGGCGAGCGCCTGGGCCGCACCGACCGGCAGTTTCGCGACATCCTGGAGCGGCACTGCCGCGTGCGCCTCCTCGCCGCCGGGCTCGACCGCGCCCGGACGCAGACGCCGGTGGCGCTCGACGTCGACCGCCTGGCCGCCGACCTGGAGCTCGATCGGGCCATCGTGTGGACCATCGTCGGCGAGTTCGTCGCCCACGGTGCGGGCGCGCTGCAGGACGGCCGTTGGCAACTCGCCGGCGCCGAGCACCTCGCCGCGCTCGTCGCGCTCCTGCGCACCTTCGCCGAAGCGCCCGCTGCCGGCTCGAGCTAGTCCTGCTGCGACAGCAAATGCTTACGCGTACCCGCGTGTCGGCGTGTACGGGTACACTCGACACGCGCACACGCACACACGCGTTCACGCGCACACGCGTGCACCTGCGCTAGAGGAAGCCGCGCTGATCCATCTGGCGGGTGAGGCTCACGAAGATGTCCTCGAGGCTCGGCGGCACCGAGCGAATGCCGAGCACCTCGACCCCCGACTGCACCAGGCGCTGCCGCAGCACCTCCATGACCTGGGCGCGTACGGCGGCGACCGAGTAGGCGCCGGCGCTGTCGGGCGCGGCGGGAGCCTCGGGGACGTCGCGCAGGCGGACGTGCAGCGCCTGCCCGAACACGCTCACGTCGTCCACGTGCGCGGCGTCCTTCAACGCCGCCAGCGCCGGCATGAGCGGCTGGCAGATGATCTCCACCCGCCGGTGCGTGGTGAGGATCTCCTGGTCCTTCATCTGCTTCGGATCGCCGCTGACCAGCAGACGCCCGTAGTACACGTAGGCGACCTGCGTGCAGCGCTCCGCCTCGTCCATGTAGTGCGTGGTGACGAAGAGCGTCGTGCCCTCTTGCGCGAGCCGGAAGAGGAGATCCCACAGGAAGCGGCGGGCGACCGGATCGACGCCGGCCGTGGGCTCGTCGAGGAAGAGGATGCGCGGCGAATGGATGAGCGCGCAGGCGAGCGCCAGACGCTGCTTGAGGCCGCCCGAGAGGACCCCCGACGACTGGGCCTCGCGCCCGTCGAGCCCGCACAGCGCCAGCAGCTCCTTCTTGCGCGCGGCGGCCTTCGCGGAGGGCACCTGGTACGCGTCGCTGTAGAAGTCGAGGTTCTCGCGCACCGTCAGGTCCGGATAGAGGCTGAACTTCTGCGACACGTAGCCGATCGACCGCTTCACCATCTCGGGCTCCCGCCCGACGTCGTACCCGCCGACCAGCGCGCGCCCACCGCTCGGCGCCAGCACGCCGCACAGCATGCGGATCATCGTCGTCTTCCCCGAGCCGTTCGGACCGAGGAGACCGAAGATCTCGCCGTCCCCGATGGTGATGCTCACCCGGTCGAGCGCCACGCGGGAGCCGAACTTCCGCGTCAGGTCCTCTGCCACGACCGCATCGCCCATGCGCCGCTCACCTGCTCCGTGAACCGCTGTGTCCCGCGTGGTGCATCCGGGTCGTCCCAGCGCGGCTAGCTGCGCTGCTTCTTCATGTTGGCGACGCTCAGCCCGCCGAAGACCAGCACGGCCGCCGCCAGGCCGGCGAAGTCGCGCAGCACCGCGCCGGCCCCGACACCCTTGAGCATGAGGCCGCGCATGCCCTCGAGGAAGTAGGTCATCGGCAGCAGCCAGGCGGTCGGCTGCAGCGCGCGCGGCATCGCCTCGATCGGAAAGATGAAGCCCGACATGCACAGCGAGATCACGAACACGAAGATGTTGAGGAAGCTCGCCTGGAGCTGCGTCTCCGAGATCGCCGAGATCAGCGTCCCCAGCGCGAGCAGCGCCAGGATGAAGGCGCCGGTCAGACAGATCACCGCCGCCAGCGAGCCGTGGATCGGCAGATGAAACACCGCCAGCGAGAGCACGATGGCGAGGGCGGCGTCGAGCGAGGAGATGATGCCGCACGGCAGGATCTTGCCGCCGAGCAGCGCGGTGCGGGTCAGCGGCGTCGCCCACAGCTGCTCGATCGTCTGTTGTTCCTTCTCCCGCACCAGCCCGGTGGTGGTCAGCGTCAGGCTGACCAGCGTGATGACCACGGCGATCGTACCGGGCAGGAAGAAATCCGAATCGCGCATGGCCGGATTGAACAGCACGGTCTCGTCGATCTTCACCGGCGCCGGCCGCGGCGGCGGCGCTGGGCTGTCGGGATCGTCGAGCGCCAGCTCCTTGGTCGCCTCGGGGCTGGTGAGGACGCGGGCGCCGTACAGTGCGGAGAGGGCGATGGTGGGCATCGTCCCATCGACCAGGAGCTGGAAGGTCGTCTGCTGCCCGTCGAACACGCGCTTGGAGAAGTCCGGCGGGATGATGAGACCCAGATGCGCGCGGCCGTCACGCAGCATCTGGTCGATCATCTCCGCCGACTCCACCTCCTGCACCTGCATGCCCGCGTCGTTCCGCATCCGGTCCTTCAGGGTCATGCTGAAGAAGCTCCGGCTCTGGTCCCAGACGGCGACGCGCAGGTTGTCGACCTTGATCCGCAGCGCGAACCCGAACAGGAGCAGGATGATCACCGGCAGCGCGAGCACGTAGCCGATGAGGCGGGGATCCCGCCGGATGTGCAGAAACTCTTTGCGGATGACCGCGCGCAGCCCTTGCATCGGCGATCCCCGGAACGCCGCCGGGGCCTCGTGGAGGTAGCCGGTCGAGCCGCCCAGCGTCAAGCTGTTCAGAGACCCGATCGCTATAATGCGCTTCACCACGCAGGCACGGAGACGCGGAGACTTCCACGGCTCTCCAAGCGGTGCGCGCCGCCGTGTCGCCGTGGCGAAGAGACCTTCGAAGCGCACCCAGCCGAACGCGGGCGAAGCCGATACGGGCCCTAGGCCGGACGGGGCGCGATGGCGGCGCGGATCGCCGGCAGCATGGCTTCGGCGGCCGCCTCGCCGCGTTCGACGATCTCGTCGACGCGGCGGAAGTCGCTCACCGTGATGCCCTTCATGTTGGGCGTCACGCAGGCGTCGACGAGAGCGAGATTCGCCATCGTGCGCTCGCGGGCGCCGATGTCGATCGCGGTCAACATGTTGCGGCCGATCGACGGGCTGGTGATGCGGCGCAGCCAGGTCCGCCAGCCGGTGGTCTCCGGCGGCGGCACCGGCGGCGGCGCATCGTCGGACGACGACTGACGGCCCGAGACGCACACGGCCAGCACCGTGTCCGCCCCCTCGCGGCGCAGGACATCCGCCGGCAGCGAGTTGACGATCCAGCCGTCGACCAAGCGGTGTCCGCCGATCGCGACCGGGGGGAAGATCCCGGGAATCGCGGTGGTCGCGTCGACCGCCTGCCAGACCAGGCCGCTGGAGAGGACGATCTCGCGGCCGGTGACGAGATCCGCCGTCACCGCCCAGAACGGCGTCGGCAGGTCCTCGAAGCGCACCGTCGGCCCCTGGCGCCGGAAGATGTCGCTCTTCTTGCGCCCGCGCAGGATCGCATCGCCGGGCAGGCCGAAGTCGAGCAGCGTCCGGCGTGGGTTGCCGGCGATCTCGGACAGCAGGCGGTACAGGTCGGCGCTGGTCATCCCATAGGCGACCCCGCCGCCGATGATGCCGCCCATGCTGGTGCCGGCGATCAAGTCGAACTCGATCCCGGCGCGCTCCAGGCAGCGCAGCGCGCCGACGTGCGCGATGCCGCGGGCGCCGCCGGCGCTGAAGGCAATGGCGATGCTGCGCCGCGCAACGATGCGCGCGAAGCGACGCAGGGCACGCGCGGCGTCGGTGTGGCGGCCCGCCCGCACGGTCGCCGGATCGTCCAGGACGCTGCGGTCGAACACCGCCGCGCGTTGGTCGTGCACCCGCGGGCGCACCGCCGTCCACTCGATGTGGCTCGCCGTCAGCTGCGGGTACGCCGCGACCAGCTTGCGCGCGTCCACGCCCCCGAGCACCCAGAGCGCATGTGGCCGGAGCGGCGCGAGCTGCTCGGCATGCCGGTCCGGGTCGACGCACACGATGACCAGCGGCGCGGTGTCGCGCGTTTCCTCCGAGACCTCGGAGCGTACGGTGACGCCCTCGGGAGCGCGGGGATCGCCATGCGGGTCGACCAGCGTCACCGGCACCTGCGTTTCGTCGTGCAGCGCCACCGCCAGGTTGACGAGCATGCGCCGTGCATCGGCGGTGGGCGGCGCCAGCGCGGCGATGCAACGCGGCCGCACGTGCAGCGGTCCGGCGAGGAGGTGCGCGCGCAGCCGCCGGCTCAAGGTGTCGCTGATCACCATCGCCGCGTTCGGCGAGCGCCGGAGCATCTGCTGGAAGGCGCGCCGCTCGAGCACTACCAGGGTCGTCTCCACCGCGGCGACGACGGTCGCGGAGCGCGGCTCGCCGGTGATCAACGCCATCTCGCCGAACCATTGCCCCGGCCCGAGCTGCGCCACCAGCTCCTCGCCGCGCGGCGTCGGCGCCAGCACCCGCACCATCCCGCGATGGACCACGTAGAACGCGTCGCCGGCTTCGCCGGCGCGGCAGAGCACCTCGCCGGCGCGCACCACGCGCTGGCGCGCCTGCGCCGTCACCTCGGCGATCACGTCGCCGGGCAGATCGGCCAGCAACGGCAGGCCGCGCAAGACCGCCGCGAGCGCCGTGTCCGCGTCGGCTCCGCCGCCGGGGGCCCGCTCGCCGGCGCTCATGAGAAGCGACTGCTCGGCCATGGGTGGTTCCGCGCTGCGTCTCGCCGGCGACTTGCCCTGGTCTCGGCTCGATGAACGAGCGACCGGCTCAGCCCCAGCCCGGCGGCGGCAAGGACGTCCCGTCCAACAGCGCGGTGATGTGGGTCATCAACTGGTTGGCCAAGGCGATCTCCGCGTCGCGGCCGAGGCCGGCCGCGGGCGGCGGAAGCGGCGGCCCGAACGCCAGCGCGATGGGACGCGGGCGCGGCAGGAAATGTCCGAGGGGCAGCGCCTCGGGCGGGCCGCGCAGGGCGACCGGCACGATCGGCACCTGGGCCGCCGCGGCCAGCCGGATGATGCCCGGTCGGCCCATCTGCGGACGGCCGCTGCGCGAGATGCCGCCTTCCGGGAAGACCACCAGCGGTCCGCCGGCGGCGAGCACCGCATGCGCGAACGGCGAGCCGCCGAGATCGAAGTGGGTGGCCGAGAGGACGACCGGACCGATGATGCGGCACAGCAGGCGAACCGGCAGCTGGTCGTGGATGCGGCCGATCACGAAACGCGTCGACAGGGGCAGGAAACACCAGAGGAACGCCCAGTCCAGCATCGAGAGATGATTCGACGCGATGAGGTAACGCCCGTCGGGCGCCAGGTGCTCCAGGCCTTCGGCGCGCATGCGGAAGTAGAGCCGAAGCAGCGGCTTGAGGGTGAGGTACAGCGGCACCAAGAGAAAGCGCAGCCGTGCCGGCAGCTCCACCCGACCGTTGCCGCCGGCCGCGGCGGCCTGGACACCCTCGTCCGGTACGCTCGTCGTCATGGCCTCAACGACAGCCGTTCTCCCGGCCGACCTCCGCCGCACTGGGTTGCCAGCGCGCCCCGCGCTCGGGGGTCGGATAGAAGACGCGCCGCAGGCCGCTGCGATCGAACGGCCGCCACGCCGATTCCGGCTGCGCCAGCCGGTCGGCGATCACGTAGAGCGCCAGTGGGTGATGGCCGACGCCGAAGTGGCTGCTCTCGATCTCGACGCTCTCCTGCAGCGGGCCGGCGGTCTCCACGCATCCCTGCCAGGCGACGATGCCGTCGGTGCGGCTGTAGATCGCGGTGGTCGGCACCGGTGGTGGCTCGGACAGATCGCGGCCGTGCGGGTGGTCGATGCGCTGCTTGCTCAGGCGCTCGTAACTGCGCACCGAGTTCGAGGCGCGCGGATCGACGGCGAATGGGCTGCACAGCGTGATCACCTGACGCACGTCGCCGGGAAACGCCTTGGCCAGCTCGCGGGCGTAGATCCCTCCCAGGCTCCACCCGATCAGGCTCACTGTGCGACCGTGCCGGGCGCGCGTGCGCACGAGACACTCGCGCAGTCGCGCCGCCATCCCCGGGACCGGACCGCGGTTCCGGCCCAACCCCCAGCCGCGCGCCGCGTACCCGCGTCCGCGCAGAAACGCGCGCAACGGGATGGTCGCGGCGTCACCGGCGCCGAGCGGCGGCAGGACCAGCACCGGATGGCCGTCGCCGTGCGGCACCCGCCGCAGCAACGGGTAGGTCAGCGCGAAGGCGCCGAGCTCGGGGATCGATCGGAGCTCCAGGAACCGGAACAGCAGGGAGGGCGGAGGCGGATGGGGTGCGGTCGTCGACACGACGGCCTCATCCTGAAGTGGGGTCTTCGCGCCCGCCGTGGTCGGAGCCCGCGGCCGGCAGCCGATCGGGGATGGGCCACCCGCCTTGCTGCTTCGGTTCGGCGCCATGCAGGGATGCATCGCTTATATGCCGACTACCCAGTAGCTAGTCAACGCGTAGACCAGGCCGCTGAAAAGCGTCCGGCGACCCCCGGGCGCCTCGCATGGCACCCGGGCCGGCCGCGGCGCGGGCGCGCCAAGGCGCGCCCCTACGGGCCTTTGCCCTTTACCCTGAGCCTGTCGAAGGGCATTGCGGCCTTGCCCCTTGACGCCCGGCCCGGGCATGACGCAAGACAACCGCATGAACGCACCGGACGATTTCTATGCCGCCGTCGAGGCGCTGACCGCGGTCGAACGGCTCGACATCGACGCGCTGCGCCTGCTCTACCGGGTCGAGTGCTCGGGGGAGGACTTCTACAACCAGCTCGCCGATCGCATCGGCGACCCGCGCGCCGCCGAGCTGTTGCGCCGCAACGGACGCGAGGAGCGCGGTCACGCCGAGCGCGTGCGCCGCATCATCGGCCTCAAGCTCGGCCACGCGTACGAGCCGACCAGCGACGACCGCGCCCCCTACGCCGTGCCGCTGCCGGAGACGATCTCGCCCGAGCTCCTGCCCATCATCGTACAGGCCGAGCTCGACGGCGACACCGGCTACCAGCGCTGGGCCGATCGCGAGAGCGACCCCGAGGCGCAACGCCTGCTGCGTCTGAACGGCCGCGAGGAGACCACGCACGGCGAGCGCGTGCGCGAGGTCATCGCCTTGCTGGCGGCACACCGCGACGGGCGCTGATCCTTCCGCCCCCGGACGCGACCGGAGCGGGGGCGTTGGACCGGGGCGCGGTTGACCTCGTCACCCGAGGGGCCTAAAGGCGACCATGTCGCGGCATTCCGGGCGGTGGCCGGGTGCGGCGGGGGACCGATGCGAAGCGGCTTCGTACTGACCGACCGTCCCAACCCGCACATCAAGCGGGGGAAGGACCTGATCAAGCGCCATCCCGAGGTGCGGCAGTATTTCGCCCCCTACCCGCCGACCGGGGCGTACATCACGGGGATCGTCGCGCTGCAGATGACCGTCGCCTACGCGCTGCGCGACGCGAGCTGGGTGTGGGTGATCCTCTGCGCCTATCTGGTCGGCGCGTTCGCCAGCCACGCGCTGTTCGTGCTCATCCACGAGGCCACGCACGATCTGGTCGTGCGCGGACCGCTTCCCAACCGCCTGTTCGGCATCCTGTGCAACGTCGGGCAGGGCTTCCCGAGCGCGATGTCGTTCCGCACCTACCACCTGCTGCACCACTACCGGCTGGACGAGTACTTCTACGACGCCGACCTGGCGTTCGATTGGGAGGCGCGCCTGGTCGGCAACTCGGCGCTGGGCAAGGCGGTGTGGCTCTTCCTGTTCGCCGCGATCGAGATCGTCCGCCCGCTGCGCGTGAAGCGCCCCTATACGGACGCCTGGATCCTGGGCAACACCGCCGCCATCGCGCTCACCGACTGGCTGATCTGGCGCTTCTGCGGCACGCGCGGGCTGGTCTACGTGCTGCTGTCGACCATCGTCGGCATCGGCCTGCACCCGGTCGGCGCGCGCTGGGTCCAGGAGCACTACACCTTCCACGAGGGGCAGGAGACCTACTCGTACTACGGCATCCTCAACACCATCGCGTTCAACATCGGCTACCACAACGAGCACCACGATCTGTTCAAGGTGCCGTGGGTCCATCTGCCGAAGGTCCGCGCGATGGCGCCCGAGTTCTACGACCACCTGCGCTGGCACCGCTCGTGGACGCGCGTGCTGCTGCAGTTTCTCTTCGACCCACAGCTCGATCTGTTCGCGCGCATCACGCGCGAGCGCGCCGAGACTCGGGCGGACGAGACGGCGGCAGCGGCCTGATCGACGGTGCGCGGCGGCCGCTACCGGAAGGCGCCCTTCCGGTACATGCGCCACACTTCCTCGCCGAGGGCGAGGATGGGATGGCGCTTCTCCCGCCAGGACGGGTCGATCTTGAGGCCGGAGTGGCGCTCGACCTTCCAGATGGCGTAGTCGACGCTGCCCTCCTGGGTCAGGCCGCTCTTGAGGATGCGGAGCAGCGACAGGAGCTTGCCGTGGGCGCGGCGGACGCGCCACAGCGCCGCGGCGGCACCGGGTGCGCCCTGCGCCCGGACCTGCATGGTTCCGTCCACCGTCTCGGCCGCCGCCGGGAAGGGCAGGCGCGCCAACGCGGCGCGGGTGACGCGCTCGTAGCGTTGCGGGGCCGCCGCGTAGAGCTGCTCGGCGACCGCCGAGCGCTCGGCCCGCAGCTCGGCCCCGTAGCTCAGCGTGAGCTGCGTCGTCCACAGCGCCGCCACCGAGCACGGCGACGGCAGCAACGGGAGCCCGCGCTGCACGAAGGTCGCGACCGCGGATGCCAGCGCGTCCCGCACCGCCGCGCCCGCCGCCGCGTCGGCGGCGTAGACGAGTGCGCAGGGCTGGGCGAACCGCGCCCAGAAGTAGGGCTGGAACGTGCGCGACGAGTTGTAGCGGGCGAAGTCGGCGACTGACACGATGGCGTACTTGGCCTGGACGGTGCGGCCGCCCTCGCTCACCATCAGGTAGTACACGTTCGGCGGCAACAGGCGGTTGAGCGCGGCGTAGAACCGGCGCGTGCCGAGCGTCCAGTAGCTGTCCACCAGCACGTAGAAGTCGAGCAGGCTGTGTTGATCGTCGCGAGCCCGCAGGCACGAGCCGTAGAACACGATCGCCCGCACGCCGTCGCCGTGGCGTGCGCGGATGCGCTCGGCCACCAGCGCCGCGCCGGCCGGCACCGGGGTCGCCAGCTCGCTGTCGATCAGCTGCGCGAGCTCGTCGGCCACCGCGGTCATGCGTCCTGCTGGTGCAGGAACGACGCGGTGTATCCTGAGTGGAGCCGGACCGGCGTCCCCGCGCGCGGGGTGAAGAGCTCGCCGTCGAGCGTGAACCCGCAGTCGAGGTGCAGCTCGAGCTCGTTCGCGTTGTGACTGGTGTAGCCGAACTCGGGCCTGACGAAGCGGTTCGGCTTGCCGCGCATGACCGCCGGCGCGGCGCGCCAGAGGTGCTGTGGCGCATAGCGCATCGCGGTGTACTTGAGCGGCGCCGGTTCGCGTCCCCAGAACGGCCGCAGGCCGAGGAACTGCCGCGAGACGGTCGAGACCAGGACCCCGCGGTAGGCGCCGGCTTGCAGCGGCTTGCCGTCGACACGGCCCGACAGGTGCAGCGGCGGAAACATACTGCCGCCCTGCCCGAGGGCGATCTTGGCGAGGAACACCGCCAGGGCGACGCCGGGGCCGACCTCACCGCGCAGGCCGAGCGTGGCGACGTAGTGCCGGCAGAACCGGATGCCGTGGTAGATGGCGCCGGTCCCGAAGAACAGGGAGAACACCGCGGTGTTCGGCGCGATCTCGGCGCGCATGATCGGCCGCTCGACCGCCGTGCCGCGCAGATGACCGTCGCGCGCGGTGTCGAGGAGGCGCTGCAGCGCCGGGATCGGTTGCATCATCGCCCCGATGTCCGCGGCCACCATGTTGGTCGTGCCGGCCGGCAGGACGGCGAGGAGGGGGAGCGTCTCCAGCGGGCTGCTGCCGAACAGACCCGTCAGCACCGCCTGCACCGTGCCGTCACCGCCGTTGACGACGATCAGCTCGCAGCCCGAGTCGAGCAGCTCGTGGGTCGCCTCGGCGATGTCCTCGGGGCGGTTCACCTCGTGATGCGCCACCCACGGATGCGCGCGCAGCACGTCGAGGACCTGGGGGAGAATGTGCCGCTGCCGGTTGCGGAAGCTCAACGGGTTGTTGATCACCCCGGTGCGGATGGGCCGTCCGACGTCGACCCCCGGCGTTACGAGAAGCCGAGGCTCCGATGGCTGGTGGTCGATCGCGTCGAGTCTGCGAACGGCCGGATATCTCAGTGCGGTAGACAATGCGGCCCGCCAAAATTTTGGGCATTCATAGCACACACGGCGGTCGGAACAAGGCGCGCCCCTGTGGAAAACTCTGTTTGGACCACACTTTCGCGCCGTTTTGCGGTTTCATGCGGCGTCATGACGGAGGTGCCGCGGGCGCCTCCGGACCCGCCTCCGCTCCGCTCGCCGACCCGCCGCGGAACGGCGCAAAGATCGGCGACGCCAGCAGGACGTCGGCGGCCAGCCGGTGCCCGGCCGGGGTCCAGTGCGCATCGACGGCATAGATGAGCCGCTCGCCGGCCTGGGTCCGTTGCCGGAACGCTGGGGACAGATCGATCAGGGGCATGCCGTCGCGGCGCGCGATGTCTTCGACCATCGCGTGCACGGTGCGCACGTATGGGAACGGCGCATCCAGCTCGATCTCGCTGCGCTGTGGAATGTAGGCGAGGTAGAAGCGCGCCCCGTGCTCGCGCGCCAGGCGGTGCATCTCGCTCAGCAGGCGTGCCGTCACCGCGTAGCCGGGCAGGTCGTGGAAATCGGCTCCCGGGGCGGTGCGGTAGGTGCGCTCGTCGTTGGCCTCGCCCGCGAAGCGCCGCTTGAGCATGCCGAGCTCGAACGCGACCAAGCCGTAGGCGCGGCTGTGCTGTTCGAGGAAGTGCTCCACCGGGCTGCTCTCCACCAGCGCCGGTTGGTTGCGCGGCCGCAGCTCGCCGTCGACCAGCTCGAAGTACGGCCGGTGACCGTCCTTGCCGTCGGTGTTGTCGGTCAGGTCGTTGATGAAGAACATCACCACCACGGCGTCGTACGCCCGCGCGGCGAGCTCGCGCTCGAGCAGCAGGTACTCCTGCCCGGTGCCGAAGCCGACCACCCCGCGGTTGTACACGGCGACCGCGGGTGCCAGCGCGGCCTGCAGCCGATCGGTGAACACCTCTCCCTGGCCGACGCCCCAGCCCCACGTGAAGGAGTCGCCCAGCACGAGGACGCGGTGGACGGCGGCGGCGGGCGGCGGCGGCGCCGGCTGGCGCCACCCGCCGGCGTCGAGCTCGACCAGCGTATCGAACTCCGGGCGGTGATAACGCAGATGCGCGCCGGGCGTGCCGATCCAGCCGAGGTACGCGTCGCCCTGGTGGAAGCCGGAGAGCGGGCTGCCCACTTCCGGCACGGCGTCCGAGACGCGCAGCGCGATCTCGACCGGGACCGCGGCCAGGAGGACGCCCAGCAGGATCAACCCCAGACGGCGGATCAGCGCGCGCATGGCGGCGGCGACTCGAAGCAAGGGCGGCGCGGCGGGCGAGACGCCCGCCCCCACTGGAGAGGAACTGACGGCGTGCGTTCCACGCTCCAACCGGCGCAATCGCGTGCCGGCGGTTGCGACGCGAAGGTGGAGTTGACAGAATTCGCGATCCGCACCGACGCGCGCGCTGGCGACAGCGCGCGGCGGCGCCGGCGCGGGTGGGCGCGATGGCAAGAGCAGAGGACATCGTCAAGGCGGGCAGCGGCGCGGTGCTGGTGTGGGGCCTGCTGCCCGAGGACGGCTCGCCGTCGACCTTCATCCACCGGTGCTTCAGCCGCGAGGGCTGGCGGGAAGCCGACTGGCAGGGCCGTCTGGAGCTGTGCGCCGGCGTCGCGGCGTGGCCGCTGGTCATGCCCGCCGTGGTCGCCGTGTTCACCTGGTACAACGGCGCCTGGGTCAAGCGGGCGAGCGGCAAGGGTATCGTCCGGCAGGTCTGCGAGCAGCTCAAGCTCGCGGCCACCAATGCCCTGCTGCCGCCCTGGTACTACATTTTCGAGCTGTACGACGACGACAAGCGCCGCCGCGCCGGCGAGTACCTGAACCGCTTCGAGACCAAGCGCTTCATCTATCCGTTTCTGCGCCGCTACAACGGTGGCCTGCCCGTCCCGGCCGAGCGCAGCACCGTCTACCTCAGCGACAAGGCGATGTTCGCCGATCGCTGCGGCGCCTTCGGCCTCCCCGCGGTGCCGGCGCTCATGGTGCTGGAGGAGGGGCGCGTCGTGCGCGGCGCCGACGATGCGGCCAGCCTGCCCGAGGCCGACCTGTTCGTGAAGATGCTGCGCGGCACCGGTGGGCGCGGCGCGCAGCGCTGGGAATACCAGGGCGGCGGGCGCTATCGCGACCACACCGGCACGATCCTCGACGCCGCCGGGCTGATCGAGCGGCTGAAGGCGTTGACCCTCGCCGCCGGCAAGGGCTGTGTCGTCCTGCCGCGCCTGGTGAATCATCCGGACATCGCCGCCGTCAGCAACGGCGCCCTCGCCACGGTGCGCGCCGTGACCTGCCGCAACGAGCGCGACGAGTTCGAGGTCACCAACGCGTCGCTGCGCATGGCGCAGGGCCGCGCCAGCATCGTCGACAACTTCCACGCCGGCGGCATCGTCGCCAAGGTCGACTTGCGCACCGGCGTGGTGGGGCCGGCCACCGACGGCGCCATGGCCCTCGGCCCCGGCCGCGGCTGGTGCGAGCGGCACCCCGACACCGGCGCGGCCATCGCCGGCCGCGCGCTGCCGTACTGGCGGGAGACGCTCGACCTCGCCCGCCGCGCGCATACGCTGGCGTTCGCCGACCACGTCGTCATCGGCTGGGACATCGCCATCCTCGCCGACGGGCCGCGGCTGGTGGAGGGCAACAAGGGGCCGGACCTCGACCTCGTGCAGAAGTCGCACCGCGAGCCGCTCGGCAACGCCCGTCTCGGCGAGCTCCTCGCCTTCAATCTCCGCCGCACCATCAGCGCCAAGCCGGCGCGCCGCTGACGCGCCTCACAGCGGGCTGCGGCTCAGGAACCACGCCCCGACCGCCAGGGCCGACAGGGTCGGCAGCGTCGCGCTCAGCCACGGCGCAATGCCGTAGACCAGCCCGAAGCTCGCGAACGTCTGGTTGAGCATCTGGAAGCCGATGCCGAGCAAGCCGCCGACGAAGATGCGACGCCCGAGCGTGGTCGCGCGCGGCGTCGACAGGATCAACGCCACGGCGAGGAAGGTCATCACCACGACGACGATCGGCATCGTCACGTGCTGCCACCAGGCCAGCTCGAGGTCGCTGGCGCGGTCGCCCTGCCGGCGCGCGGTCGCGATGGCGCGGTAGAGGTCCGCCATCGACAGCTCGGCCGGCGGGATGCGGGCCAGGTCGAGCTGCCGCGGGCTCAGCTCGATCGACAGCGGCCGCTCGGCCACCTCCTCGGTGGTGACGCCGTCGGCGCTGATCGTGTGCTCGACCAGTCCGTGCAGCAGCCACTGGTGGTTGGCGTAGGTGGCCTCCTCCGCGGTGGTGAAGCGGCGCATGCGGTGCTCGGTATCGAAGTCGTAGACGTAGACGTCGCGCGCCGCCCCGTTCGGCAGCACGGTGCGCAAGTTGACGAAGCTCGGCCCGGCGCGCGTCCAGACGCCGCCGGCCACGGTGAGCGCGCGGCCGCCGGAGAGCGCGATCGAGCGCTCGGTGCGCGCGCGATAGGCGAGCGGCGCGGCGACGAGCTCGCTCAACGGCAGGCCGGCCACCACCAGCACCAGCGCGACCCGCAGCACGCTCCACATCAGGCGGCCGCGCGACACGCCGCCGGCGGCGGCGGCGATGATCTCGTTGCGGTGCGCCAGTCCGCCCAGGCCGATCACGGTGCCGAGCACGGCGGCGGCGGGGAACAGCGCGTAGACCTCGTTCGGCAGGGTGAGGACCACGAACCACAGCGCCTGGCGCACCCCGTACGCGCCGGCGCCGACCCGCTGCAGCTCCTCGGTGGCGTTGATGACCGAGAACACGGCAACCAGCGCCGCGAGGGCGAAACAGAAATTCTGCACGACGTTCACGGCGAGGTACCGATCGAGCGTCGGCAGGCGCAGCGGCCGCCGCATCTAGCGCGCTCCGGTGGAGCCGACGTCCGGCGAGACCTTCGCGCCGGTGCCCCAGCGCTGCGCCCCGAGCTCGGCCACGCGCGGCACCGCCAGCAGGAGCAACGCGGTCGCCAGGCACATGGCGTGCACGACCCAGGTGCCGGGCAGGACCGGCCAGACGCCGTTCGCCACCCACTTCTTCACGATCCCGAGCAGCTGCCCGTAGGCGAGGAAGAGGCTGATGGCGATGAACAGCTTGGTGTACTGCCCCCAGCGCGGACTGATCTGGCTGAGCGGAATCGCGAGCAGGACGAGGAGAAACGCCGACACCGGGCTGGCGATCCGCCACTGCAGCTCGGCGGCGTCCTCCGGGTTCGAGGAGCGGGCGAGCTCGAGGGCCGACAGGCCGTGATTCTGCTCGTTGTCCGGCACCATGCCGCTGAGCGGGGTGCGCAGCACCAGCTCCTGGTAGGCGGTCACCTCGAAGTGCTTCTGGTCCTCGCCGAGGTCGTAGCGGTAACCGTCGAACAGGCGCAGGAAGCGGTAGCCGAGCTGCGGGTCGACGACCTCGGTCGCCCGCGCGGCGGAGAGGACCGACAGGCCGTCGGGGTCGCGCTGCTCGACGAAGACGTTCTCGACGTAGGAGGGATCGGTGGGCGAACGGGACTCGGCGAAGACCGCGCGCTCGCTGTCGCCGCTGAACTGGTAGAAGCGGCCGGGGCTGAGCTGCGCGATGCCGGTCTCCTTGACGGCGTCGTCGCGCAGCGCGTGGAAGGTCACCGCCGCCCAGGGACGCGCCCAGAACGACAGCCCGGCGGCGGCGATGGCGGCGAACACCGCGAACGTCATCACCGCGCGGTAGATGCGGCGGGGCGAGACCCCGCACGCACTGAGCGCGGTCAGCTCGTTGTCGTCGGACAGGCGGCCGAGCCCCAGCAGCGCGGCGATGTAGAGCGCTGCCGGCAGCAACGACGGCAGCGCCATGACCGTGCGCAGGCCGAGCAGGCGGAAGAGCACGCTCGACGGCAGGTCGCCTTCGGCGGCATCGTCGAGGAACTCCGCGAAGTGGCGCACCATGAATACGGTGACCACCAGGACCAGCACGCCCACCAGGTGCGAGAGGATCTCCTTGATCGTGTACCGGGAGAGGATCGACATGCCGCGGTCAGATCAATCCGACCTGCTTGCCCGCTTTCTCGGTTCTCTCCAGCGCTTCGTCGATGAGCGCGTCGGTGTGGCTGGCCATCAGGCTCATGCGAATGCGCGCGCCGTGCTCCGGCACCGCCGGCGGGATGACCGGGTTCGCGAAGACACCGTGATCGAACAGCGCCCGCCAGAACACGAAGGTGCGCGCCGAGTCGCCGACCATGATCGGCACGATCGGCGTGTCGCTGGTGGCGGTGTCGAACCCCAGCGCCACCAGGCCGTCCACCAGGCGCTGCCGATTGCGCCACAAGCGCTCGCGCAGCGCCGGTTCGCTGCGGATGATGCGCAGACACTCGCGCACCGTCGCGACGGCGTACGGCGGCATCGCGGCGCTGAAGATCAGCGCCCGCGCGTGGTGCTTGACGTAGTGCAAGACGGTGTCGTCAGCGGCCGCGAAGCCGCCGATCGAAGCGAGCGACTTGCTGAAGGTGCCGACCAGCACGTCGCAGTCGTCGGTGACGCCGAAGTGCTCGTGCACCCCGGCACCGGTCGCGCCCAGCACGCCGACCGAGTGCGCCTCGTCGACGACCAGGCGCGCCCCGTAGCGCCGGCAGATGGCGATGATGGCGGGCAGATCGGCGAGGTCGCCCTCCATGCTGAAGACCCCGTCGACCACCACCATCGCCCCGCCGCGGGGCAGCTCGCGGTGGGCGCGCGTCAGGGCGCGCTCGAGCGCCTCGAGGTCGCCGTGTCGGTAGCGGTAGACGGTGGCGCCGGAGAGCTTGGCGCCGTCGACGATGCTGGCATGGTCGAGCTTGTCGAGGATGATCGCGTCGCCGCGGTGGGCGAGCGCCGCGATGATGCCGAGGTTGGTTTGGTACCCGGTCGAGAAGACGAGCGCGGCCGGCTTGCCGACGAACTCGGCCAGCTCGTGCTCGAGCTGCTCGTGCAGATCCAGGGTGCCGTTGAGCAGCCGGCTGCCCGTGCAGCCCGATCCGTAGCGGCGGGCGGCCTGCTCGGCCTGCTCCAGCACGCGCGGGTCGTGCGTCAGCCCGAGGTAGTTGTTCGACCCGAGCATGATCTTGCGCCCGCCCTCGATCACCACCTCGGTGCCCTCGGAGCCGGAGATGGGGAGGAAGTACGGATAGACGCCGGCGGCCTGGGTCTCCTTGGCAAGGGTGTACCGGCCGCACCGCGCGAAGAGGTCAGCGAATTCGGGAGCGTCGGCGCTGGGCAGCTGGCTGGCGTTGGCTTCGTTCGTGCGCATGTGCCCCTCGGGTGTGCGTATCGAAAAGCTCAAAATGCTATGGGGGGACCTCGCCCGCGAGTCAAGCACGCGGGACAGAAGAATGCGGCGGCGTCCGCGCCCGCCAGCTTGGCGGCCGCCGCGCGGCGCTGGTAGGTTGCCACCCGTCGTGAGCGCCCCGCGGGTCAGCGTCGTCATCCCGGCTTACAACCGCGAGGCCTTCGTCGGCGACGCGATCGAGAGCATCCTCAAACAGTCGTTCGCCGACTTCGAGCTCCTGGTCATCGACGACGGATCGACCGACCGGACGCGCGACGTGGCCGCCGCGTTCCGCGACCCGCGGGTTCGCCTGCTCTGCCACGACCGCAATCAGGGGTTGCCGAAGACGCGCAACGCCGGCGTCGATGCGGCGCGCGGCGAGTACTTCGCCTTCCTCGACAGCGACGACGTCGCCCTGCCGAACCGGCTGGCCGTGCAGGTCGCCTTCCTCGACCGCCATCCGGATTACGCCGCCGTCGGCGGATGGATCGACTGGATGGACGCGCACGGCCGGCCCACCCACCGGATCAAGCGCCGCCCCGTGCGGGCGGAGGACGTCGCGGCGCTGCGGCTGTTCCGGCAGGGCATCGAGAACACCGCCAGCATGGTGCGCCTCGCCATCCTGCGACAGTACCGCCACGACGAGGGCTTCACGGTCAGCGAGGACTTCGAGCTCTGGGCCCGCGTGGCCGCCGACCACGCCATCGCCAACCTGCCGGAGGTGCTGGTCCACCGCCGGGCCCACCCCCAGCAGACGAGCCGGAACCGCGACGAGGAGTTCCGACTCCACCGCCAGGCCATCTATGCCCGGCAGCTCGAGGCGCTCGGCATCGCATTTCAGGAGGAAGACCTGAGACGGCATCACCTCTTGCGCCGCATGCGCAAGAGCGGCTTCGCACCGGATCGCGCCTACGTCGACTGGGCCGAGACCTGGCTCAACGCCCTGCAAGCCGCCAACGCCCGGGCGCAGCGCTACCCCGAGCCGGCACTGTCCCGCCTGCTCGGCGGTCTCTGGGGCAAGGTCTGCTGGCACGCCGTGCCGGCGCTGGGCGGTCTCACCGCCTGGCGGCGCTTCCGCGCCTCGCCGCTGCGGCGCTGGACGTGGCCCGGCCTGCGCGCCCTGGTCTTCGCCGGCAGCGCGCCGTGACGGCCTGCGGCCGCGTCGTCCGTCATCCGTTGTCCGTTTTCCGTTCTGCTGCGGACGTTGTCCGTTCTCAGTTGTCCGTTGTCTGTTCCCCACCGCCCCCTCAAAGGACAACGGGCGGGGGTGGAGAACGGACAACGGCCAACGGGCAACGGACAACGCGAAGCGATCACGGCGCAACAGGATTGACGAAATCCACCGCCAGCAGGCCGCGGCCGTCGACGTCGAGGGGCGGGCCCTCGCCCGCGGGCGCGAGGTGCAGATGAAAGGCGGCCTCCAGCCACACCCACAGCGGCTGAATCCGGAGTGAGAAGAGGAAGCGGAACGGTTGCGGCACCGCGTCCAGGGGGTCGGTGCGCAGGACGACGCGTTGCGGCCGGATGTCGAGCGTCAACCGGCCGTTCTGGACCCGCAGCTGCTCGGGGATCGGGTACAGATGGTCCGCGCGGGCGCCGGTCGTAGCGGGGGCGAGCGTCACCTCCAGGTCCGAGGTCTGGTAGCCGGGCGCGCTGTTGGGCTGCAGCGCCAGCCAGCGGCGGTCGTCGCCGGACGGGGTGGTGATGTCGGACAAGTAGGCCGCCAGCTCGGGCTGATCGGCGACGAACTCGATGCGCCGCCGCAGGACGCTCGGGACGCTCTCGTCCATCCACGCGTGGGTGAGCGTGACCGTGCCACGCACCGGCAGCGGCGCGGGCATGCCGTACTCCCAGATGGTGCCGGCGATCGGAGACGCCACTTGCAGCGTCTCGGTGCGCAGCGTGGAGGCGGGCGGCGAGGCGATCACGGGCTGCGGCGGCGGGTCGGCGGCGGGGAACTGGAGATCGATCTTCACCCGCTGCGAGGTGCTGTCGATCGCCACGCGGCGCAGCGGCCCGCGCAGATCGAGCGAGCTCGACGCGATGTCGATGCGTCCGCGATCGGGGCTCAGCCTCCAGCGGCCCTCCTGGCGGCCGTTGCGGAACTCGGCCACGCGGCCGTCGGGATGGATCAGGTACCAGAGCGCCGCCGTGTTGCGCTCACCCGGCCCCTCGTTGGTGATGAAGAACCAGGTGAACAGCCGGTACCCGCCGTCGAAGCGGGCGGTGAGGTTCCACACCTCGCTGGCCTCGGGAGCCGACGAGAGGCGCACCACGGGGACGCCGCGCGGCGCGGCGGCGTCAGCCGCGCCGGTCGAGGAGGCGGCGAGGGCCAGCGTCGCTCCCGTCAGAAGGGGGAGCCAGCGGCGCGGCGGCGGCGCGATACGGTGTCGCATGGTGCCGGTGGATTGGCGTGCAATGGCGCTTCCTGCTACCTCTACGGCGCCGATGGCATGCTGAGAAATCACCGGGCCGGTTGGGAGTTTGGCATGGGAGATATTCTGCGCACCATCGCGGGAGTCGCAAGCCGGCGAGAACGCCGCCCGCCCGGCTTCCGTGATCGGCCCGAGCGCGTGGTGCTGGATGCCCGCACCGGCGCGGCGCCCAGCGCCGCGCCGCCGGTGCGCATCTTCGTCGGCACCGAGCCCGGCCAGCACCGCGCCGAACGGATCTTCGTCTGGTCGATCGAGCAGGTGCGCGACCCGTCGCGCGTCTACGAGATCTTCCTGATGGCCGACCTGCGCGGCTTCACGCGGCGGCGCTGGCTCACCGGCTTCACCAACTATCGCTTCGCCGTGCCCCGCCTCGCCGGGGGCCGTGGGCGCGCGATCTACAACGACGTCGACCAGATCTACCTCGCCGACCCCGCCGAGCTGTTCGACTCCGACATGGGCGGGCACGGCTTCCTGTCGATCACCCCGCGCGACACCTCGGTCATGCTGGTCGACTGCGCCCGCATGGCCGGCGTGTGGCGGATGGAGCTGGTGCAGCGGGCGCGCCGCAAGCGCATCGAGGCGCGGACCCGCGCCGCCGGCGATTTCTGGGGGCCGCTCGGACGCGAGTGGAACGCGCGCGACGAGGAGTACGTGGCGGGGCGCTCGAAGGTGCTCCACTTCACCACCATCCATACGCAGCCGTGGCAGCCGTTTCCGGAGCAGTTCGTCTACCAGCACAACCCGGTCGGGTCGGTGTGGCTCGACCTGGAGCGCAGCGCCGACATCGCCGGGTACCAGGTGTTCACCGCGGCGCACCCGAGCGAGGAGTATCGGGCGGCCCTCCAGCGGCCGCGCGCCGCGCGCTCGGGCACGCCCGTCGTCGACGGTCTCGAGGACCTGCTCGGCGAGGTCGGCGCCGACAGCGTGCTCGCCGTCGCGGTCGACGCCGACGGCAATGCGCCGCTCGT
>Ga0335082_10002347_pt1 | contig 20338 bp, 17 predicted proteins | sample Lox_Sample_41_FD_206718 | JGI IMG/M metagenome (GOLD analysis project Ga0335082, IMG submission 206718) | Soil microbial communities from Loxahatchee National Wildlife Refuge, Florida, United States - Lox_Sample_4.1 | ecosystem: Environmental > Terrestrial > Soil > Wetlands | place: USA...
GAGAGCAGAATGGACCTGTTCAGTCGAGCGGTAAACATCTGCCGCTCAACAGCCGGGCGCTCCTGAGTTTGGATTTCCATGGTGTGGTTATTTAGATGCGCACGTGTCCGCGATCGACGCGCACCCACTTCGGCACAGAGGTAGCCCGAGGGCCCTCACCTGCCGAACAGAAGTGCATGGCTGGGGAAACTAAACCGCGGCAATTGGTAGCGCAGGCTGGCGTTTATTGGCTACCTTGCGCACCATGGGAGCGGGCGGCGGGAAGATGTCGCTCAGTTGAACTCTGGCTGACTCGACCTGTTCTGGCATGGGCGGTCCGACTTGAATGACGACGTTGCTGTTGGGCTCGGACGTGACCTGAAACAGATTCTGGTTCAACATGATCGATTCCAACGAGCGTCCCAGATCGCGGGAATGAAATCCATTACTGAAGCGCGGACCACCTGACCAACCAGGGTTAACGGAGTAGTTGCAGATTAAGCTGGAATAGCCCCGCGGGTTGGAGCACCACATCTTCAGACAGTCCACGGCCCGGTCGCCCCCAATGTGGTATTCGATCTGGACGAGACCAGCCGACTGTCCCTGTACCAAGTCCTTCCAGTTCACGATGACGGCGCTTTCGAGAACATGGTCGAGCTTCACATCTTGTACGGGCAGTGACGGGACAGCAGTAGTCATCGTTCCTCCACGAGTGATCGAATCTTCGGGTCGCTACAGCGCGATGTTTATCCGGTTCTTTCGACAGGTTCGGTGTCGTCGGAGACCAGCAATGGCTCTTCGGGTTGATCGGCCTGCACTTGTATCCCACTGCGCCTCTTGGCGCTGGCGATCCGAAAACCAGCCTCCACAAAGCCGTTCCTCTGCGGCAGCGACTCACAACCTTGCTTCACGGCCCTTCGCATCGCATCGCCCCATTCCGTTCCGTGCTGCTCGGGAACATAAGAGCCGGGAGCGGGGTCGAGAGAGACATAGTCTGGCTTGCCCACCAGGAACGCGACCATTTGCCCTGGGCTGTCCTTCTTGATCTCATCGCGAAGGGCGAGAGCGCCGCTATAGTCCTTGCGAATGTCAATCAACACCATGTCATAACGATCTCGATGCCAAATGGATGCTGCCTCATCGAGGTTGCCGGCGCCGATCATCTCCACACCATGCAATGCCATGATTTTCTTGCGCAGTGCACGCCTCTCAGGGTTTGAATCCATAAGAAGCGCACACCTTTTAAGCTGGACAGTATTAGCGCCAAGGTTCGATGCTGTTATCATCAGGCTCCTTCAATATTTATGCGCGGACGGCTCTGGGCTTGGCTTCACTCACGGTCAGCGTAGCGGTACCAAGAGTCGAACCGTTCAAGCCCAGCAGGGCCTCGTGGGCTTCTTTATCGCTTTCCATTTCAACGAACGCGAAGCCGCGCGGCCGGCCGCTGTCACGGTCCTTGATAATGTTGACGGCCTGGACTGTTCCGTAAACCGTAAATGCATTGCGGAGTTCATCCTCGGTGGTGCTGAGGTCCATCTTTCCAACGAATAAGTTTTTCATTTTTTACCTGTGAAGCGTGCGGGAGACTCTGGAGGATACGAAACCAAGCTTCGTCCCCGGCAAAGACAGGCCGTCGCCGCTTTAGAAGAGCACTTGTGAGGAGAACTGAAGAGTGAACCTTCTTAACTTTCGGGAAGGCGCTATGGTTGTGGCTCGCGGGTTGCCCACTAATCCCAGTATACGCTCACAATGAAGGCCCTAGCAAACATTCTTACTCCACGGTGACTGATTTCGCCAGATTGCGCGGTTGGTCCACGTCGCAGCCCCGGCGCACGGCGATGTGGTAGGCCAACAACTGGCAGGGCACCACTTCGAGGATGGGCGAGAGCAGTTCCGGCGCCTCGGGAACGTAGAGCACGTGGTCGGCGGCCTCGCGGATCTCCTCGTCGCCGTCGGTGGCGATGGCGATGACCGTGCCCGAGCGCGCCTTCACTTCCTTCAGGTTCGAGATTGTCTTCTCGTAGCGCAGCACTGAGCCGGCATCGTTGTTGTCGCGGGTGGCAAGGATCACCACCGGCAGGTCCTCGTCGATGAGCGCGTTTGGTCCATGCTTCATCTCGCCGGCAGGATAACCCTCGGCGTGGATGTAGGAAATTTCCTTCAGCTTCAGAGCACCTTCCAGCGCAATGGGATAGTGGACGCCGCGGCCAAGAAAGAGGAAGTCGTGGGCGCGATGATATTCCTTCGCAAGATCTTCGGTGTCTTCATCGCGGGCGAGCACTGACTCCAGCTTTGCGGGCATGCGCGTCAGTTCAGTCAGGAGCCGCTTCGACTCCTCGGCGTTGAGTGTGCCGCGCACCTGTCCGAGATAGACGGCGAACAGGAACAGCGCGGTCAGTTGGGCGGTGAATGCCTTGGTAGAGGCGACGCCAATCTCGGGGCCGGCGTGGGTGTAGACGGTGCCGTTGGACTCGCGAGCGATCATGGAGCCGACCACGTTGCAAATGCCCAGCGTCTTCGAGCCTTTGGCGCGCGACTCGCGCATGGCGGCGATGGTGTCGGCGGTTTCGCCTGACTGGGTAATGAGAACGGTCAGATCGTTCGGGCCGTTGAGCGGATCGCGATAGCGAAATTCGCTGGCGTAGTCCACCTCCACGGGGAGTTTGGCCAGTCGCTCGATCATGAATTTGCCCGCTAGTCCCGCGTGCCAACTGGTGCCGCAAGCCGCGATGTAAACCTGCTCCAGCTTGCGGAAGTCGGCCTCGGTGATGTCCATCTCGTCGAGGAAGACCTTGCCCGAGTCGAGCGAGACGCGGCCCAGCGTGGTGTCGCGGACCGCGCGTGGCTGCTCGTAAATCTCCTTCAGCATGAAGTGCTTGAAGCCGCCCTTTTCGGCCATGATCGGGTCCCAGGTGATGTGCTGCACCTGGCGGTCAATGTGTCGGCCTTCAAAGTCGGTTAACTGCACGCCCGCCGGAGTAATGGTAGCGAGGTCGCCATCGGCGAGGAAAAACAGGTCGCGGGTGTGATACAGGATCGCCGGCACGTCGCTGGCCACGAAGTATTCATCTTTACCCAGTCCGATGACCGCCGGCGGCCCGTTGCGCGCCGCCACGATCTTGTTCGGCTCGTCGGAAGAGATGACTGCGATGGCGAACACGCCGGTGAGAAGCTGCACCGTCTTGCGCACGGCGTCCTCCAGCGGAACGCGGTGTCCATTGTGGCTTTGCAGGTTCTTCTCAATTAAATGAGCGATGACCTCGGTGTCCGTCTCCGTGGTAAAGCGATGGCCTTCCTCGGCCAGCTTCTTCTTCAGGGTGACGTAATTCTCCACGATGCCGTTATGGACGACAACGATCTTGCCGGTGCAGTCGCGGTGCGGGTGTGCGTTTTCCTCGGTGGGACGTCCGTGGGTTGCCCAGCGGGTGTGGCCGATACCGTAGGTGCCGTCGAGCGGCTTCAACCTGATGACTTCTTCCAGGTTGCGCAGCTTGCCCTCGGCGCGGCGCACCTGCAAGCCGTCGCCGTTCCCGGCCACGGCTATACCGGCCGAGTCGTAGCCACGATATTCGAGGCGGCGCAAGCCATCCAGAATGACTGGCACAACCCGCTTATTTCCGACGTATCCAACAATCCCGCACATAATTTCGGCTCCCGTGAAAAAGCACGTCTGCTGCCTCACCGTACTCGTCTCGTGAATTCGGGCGCTGGCGAGCACAGCAGGCTCGGAGAGGGTCTCTGGTTCGTGAATCTTACATTTGATTCGATGGTACCGCGAGAATCCGCGATGCGAAAGGGCGAATCGTCACCCAACGGCCTGTTGCGGCGAAGGCCCTGTCCGCATGGCTATTTCTCAATCGTGAACCGGTACTCCTCGATCACCGGATTGGTGAGCACTTCCCGCGCGATACGCTCAATCTCGGCCTGTGCCTCCTCCCGGCTGATACTGCTGTCGAGGGCAATCTCGAAGTATTTGCCCTGGCGCAGGTCATCGATGCCGCGATAGCCCATCTTCTTGAGGGCGCCGTGAATGGTCTTACCCTGCGGGTCGAGCACACTTTTCTTGAGCGAGACGTACACGTAGGCTTTCATGGGAGAAGCTCCATTATACTTGGGCCAGCAGCCATGAACCGCCGATGGATACCCGTGGTCTTCTGGATCGTGTTCGTCGCGATCCTCGGGCTTTCCGCCTGGTTCCCGCGGCTGAAAGCGGTATGGCCGGCGCTGCTGCTGTTGGCCGTGGGAGCTCTCGCGGTTCACCATCTCGTACAATCCCTGCGCCGTCGCCCCATGCCGTCGTGCAGCAACACGCGCTGGTGGATGCGCTTTCTGATGGATAAGGAAAGCCAAGGAGAGCCTCACCCTCCTCGCAGCATTCGCTGAAAGGTGACGGCTGACTTAGATCCTTCGACTCGCAGCCAAATGCTGCTGCTCGCTCAGGATGACGGCGGCGAGTCTCAGACGACTCACCAAGCGCCGTCATTCCACCGGCATCTTGAACTGCTCATCAATCTCAATCTGGTAGCCATTCGCCAAGCGGTTATTGGCGTTGGCCAGCGCCACCACCGAGATCATCTCGTGAAACATCGCGTCGGTCATTCCCTTCTTGCGCGCTGACACGGTGTGGGCCGCTACACAATAGGGACATCCCGTGGTCACGCTTACCGCGATGTAGATCAACTCTTTCATCACCGCGTCCAGCGCCCCCGGCGCCATCAGTTCCTTGGTCTCTTCCCAGGTGCGCTTCAGCAGTCCCGGATCGTGGGCAAGGGCCTTCCAGAAGTTGTTGATCCAGTCCGTCTTGCGCGTCGTCATGATGTCGTCATAGACCGCCCGCACTTCGGGGCCCGCATCTGCGTACTCTATGAGTCCAAAGGTCGCCATAAGAATCTCCGGAGAAAACTCCAATATAGTCTCACCACGGAGAACACGGGAAACACGGAGAAGAAGACAAAAAATACTCCGTGATCTCCATGATCTCAGTGTTGAATGGTTACTTCACTTGCACCCTCTCCCGATACGCTGCCACCTGCACATCCCATCCCAGCGCCTGTGTCATGGCATTCCTCAGCAGCGATGACGCTTGCGGCTCGCCATGCACCAGATACGTCTGTTTCGGAGGACGTCGAAAAGTGTGCAGCCACTCCAGCAGTTCGGGAGTATCGGCGTGGTCGCTGAACTGCTCGATTGAGGCCACCTGCGCCCGGATGGGAACTTCCTGCCCGAACATCTTCACCTGCTCCGCGCCGTTCTTGATGCTGAATCCGCGCGTGCCCGGCGCCTGGAAGCCGATGAACAGCACCAAGTTTCGCGGATTGGGCAGGCGCTGCATCAGGTGGTGCAGGATGCGCCCGCCGGTGACCATGCCACTGGACGACACAATGATGCTCGGATACCTCGACTCGTTGATCTCCTTCGACTCCTCCTGTGTCTGATCGAAGTGGAAGTTCGGCCACGTGAGCGGCGAACCGTACTTCGCAATCAGCGCCCTGGACTCGGGCGAGAACTCCTCGGCGTGCTTCAGGAAAATTTCCACCGCCTTGATGGCCATGGGGCTGTCGGCGTGGACGGGCACGCTCGGCACCTGCCGGCTCTCCATCAACTCCTTGAGCATGAATAGGAATTTCTGCGAGCGTTCAACGGCGAACGAGGGCACCACCACGGTGCCGCCGCGCTGCACAGTGGTGCGAATCAGTGCTGCCATCTCTGGCCGCGGATCGGTCTGCGGATGCTGCCGGTTGCCGTAGGTGCTCTCCATCACCAGCAGATCACATTCTTCGCCTTCGGTGGGGCCGGAGTGCACCACTTTCCCCGGCGCAACGTGGTTGTCACGGACGCGCCCGATGTCGCCCGTAAACAGCAGCCTCGACGCATGGCCATCGGCGTTGAGCATGATTTCAGCCATGGCTGAGCCGAGAATGTGTGCTGCCCGCACGAAGCGAAACGACAGCTCACCCGTCAGCTTCTTCACGTCGCCGAAGTTGACGGGATGAAACAGCGTCAGGCACTGTTGCGCTTCCTCCATGGTGTAGAGCGGCAGCGCTGGGGTGTGCTTGCTGGCTCGCGTCTTGTTGTAGTAGGACGCATCCTCTTCCTGCAGGTGTCCGGAATCCGGCAACAGAATGCCGCAAAGGTCAATGGTCGGCGGCGTGGCGTAGATGGGCCCGTGAAAGCCCTGCTTCACCAGCCGCGGGATCCAGCCGCAGTGGTCGAGGTGGGCGTGGGTCAGGATGACGGCATCAATCTCGCGCGCAGGAATCGGCAGGTCCTGCCAGTTGCGTTCTCGCCATTCCTTCTGTCCCTGGAATAGCCCGCAATCCACAAGTACCTGAAGGCCCTGCCTACCACTATCGTCGCCGGTGTTGATCAGGTGCTTCGAGCCGGTCACTACTCCAGCGGCGCCCAGAAATTGTATGTAGCTCAATCGATCCTCGCTCGCCCGCCACATGGCAGGCTATGTCCATACTACTTGTGACTGCAAATCGATGGTGAGCTAGGCAGGCGGTTAGTACTCCTAGCGCAAGACCCAGAGTGTATTGGGAGGTTTGCTGTTACTGGGGCAGGCGGAAATCGATGCCGCGGGCTTCGTTGGCTTTGGTGGTGGCGGCAACGTTCAGTTCAGCGAGGGGAATCTTGCGGGCGCGCTGCTCTGTGAATACCCACAGCGTCTTGCCGACGATGGCGTAGTTCTCGATTTCCTCGCTGTGATGATCACGAAATACCAGGACGGTTGTGGCGCGAATCTCTGCTTGCGCCGGCGGCTTGGGCACGGAAGCTCCCGCACCGCCAGCCTGCTGCTCGGCCCGCAGGCGCGTGACTTCGACGTTCAGCCGATCGATCTGCTGCTGTTGATCGTAGTTGATGTATGCGCTGGTGGTGTCAGGGGAGGAATAGGCGTAGGCGGGATAAGAAGTGGCGGGATATGAGTAGTCGTCGCCCGTCCAGCCGACGCTAATCCCTCCGTACCATCCCCAACCCGGATATCCCCACCAGCCGTATCCGTAGCCTCCGCGATAGCCCCACCAGGGGTAGCGCCAGCCGTAATAAGGATAGCGACCAGGATAGTACGGGAGATGACCGGGGTAGGGGCCGTGTCCAAAGCCTGCGTGATAGCCTCCCCAATTGCCACGGGGAGCAGCGGCGTAGCCTCCACCATGGGGAGCGTTGACGACACCACCGCGTCCGCCGCCCATGCCCATGCTACCGTGCCCGCCCCGCTGTCCCCGTGCCGGGACGGTGAGGACCACCGCCATCAACGTTGCCATGAACATCCAGCGCCGCATACGAATATTATCGCTCCAAACAAAGGAGTGGGAGCTGATGAATTAGGCTAAATTCGACAGCGCCGGATGATTTTACTTTGTCACCATGACTCGCTGCCGGCGCGGCCCGTCCCGGGAATCTCGTCGGGGAAGGCGTAAGATGGTTGTCCGTAGGAGAGTCGAAGATGGGTCATCAGCATTACCTCCCATTCTCCCGCCGGTCATTTCTGCAAGCGTCGACGATGGCATCGGCGGCGCTGACGCTACGCATTCTCACCGAGCCTATGCTGGCCCGCGCCGACTGGCCCGTTTATCCCCAGGATGCCATCCTCATCAACTCCAATGAGAATCCCTTGGGGCCATGCGACGCAGCGCGCGAGGCAATAGCGGCTATCACTCCACAGAGTGGGCGTTACCTCGACCATCATACCGATCAGCTCATCAAGCTCTACGCCAACACGGTTGATGTCAGCGAACAGAACATCCGGCTGTACGCGGGATCGAGCGAGCCGCTGCACTATACGGTGATGGCGTTCACCTCGCCCAAGGCGACCTATGTCACTGCCGATCCCGGTTACGAGGCAGGGATGCACGCTGCCCGTAACGCCGGAGCGCGTATTGTTAAAGTTCCCCTTACCGCAACCCATGCCCATGACGTACGGGCAATGCTGGCGGCAGGGCAGGATGCAGGCGTCTTCTATGTCTGCACTCCCAACAATCCCACGGGTACGCTGACGCCGCACTCCGACATCGAGTACCTCGTCGAGCACAAACCCCAAGGCTCCATCGTTCTCGTGGACGAAGCCTACATTCACTTCAGCGACGCCACCACCGCCATCGACCTGGTAAAGGCGAACAAGGACATCATCGTTTTGAGGACGTTCTCCAAGCTGTACGGCATGGCGGGGCTGCGCTGTGGGGTTGCTATCGGACGCCCCGACTTGGTGGAGAAGATCCAGAACTACGGAGGCGGAAATCCCATGCCGGTAACGGCCGTAGCGGCGGCAACTGCCAGCCTGCGGCAACCGAACTTGGTGGCCGAGCGTAAGCGTGTCAACGCCGAAGTCCGCGCTGCCACATTTGCCTGGCTCGACCGCAACGGATACTCCTACATTCCATCCGTCTCGAACTGCTTCATGCTGGACACCAAACGTCCGGCGCGACAAGTCATCGCGGCCATGGCGCGGCAGAAAGTTATTATCGGCCGCATCTGGCCGGCCATGCCTACCTACGCACGCATTACCATCGGCACGCCCGAAGAGATGGAGAAGTTCGAGGTCGCCTTCCAGAATGTGATGAGCGGCAAAGTAGTGGCCCAACTCGGAAACGATGGGCCGAAGCTCCGGAGCATCGATGGGTTTGGGCTGCCGGGCTGAAGCGTCTCGAACTTCAAGATTGTAGCCGTAATAAGCAGGTCGAAAATTGCGTGGGATGAAGTTTCGCGAGGACGAAGAGTCCCAGGCCCGGCGCGAACAAAGTGCGCGCCAAGAGTTCCGCCGGGTCCGTTCTTCCGGGCTGAGCGGCCGTGAAGCCGAGATGACGGCGAGCTACTAACCATGAGTAGTCGAAGCCCGAATCGAAAGAATTGCTGACTGCAAAGAGATCGCCTGCCTAAAGTGGAGCTACGCTGGACGAAGCTGCACCTCATCGACGTCGAGCGGATCGCGAATCATATTTTCGAGAATCCATCGGGGGTCCAGCAGGGTAGGTGCGCCAGCTTTGCAGTACCGCACTCCTATCCCCTTGGCTGACCGTTTGCTATCTCCCTTACTTGCTCACTTGTGATGCATCCGTCCAGCGACTGTTCGGATTCGGGCAGTCGGGTTGCGACGATGGACGGCCCGCACTGCACTCTGTCTAGGCAACTTCAATGGAATGTGTAGATTGAACTGACGGAACCGCGGCAGCGTAAGTGCGTCCTGAAGGCCACAGCTATGCATGATATTCGCCTTGCGTTTCGTCAGTTTCTTAAGTCGCCCGGCTTTGCCCTGACGGTGATTCTCACCATTGCTCTGGGGATTGGCGCGAATACAGCCATCTTCACCCTGGTACATGCGGTCCTGATGACGTCGCTGCCGGTGGTCGATCCCAAAACGCTCTATCGGGTGGGGGACCAGGACGACTGCTGCGTGAACGGGGGCTTCATGAACGACGACGGCGATTTTGACCTTTTTTCCTATGAGTTGTACCGGCATTTTCGCGACACCACGCCTGAGTTTGAGCAGCTGGCGGCGATGCAATCCGGATACAGCACCATGACCGTGCGGCAGGGATCGGAGCCTGCCAAGTCCGAACGCAGCGAATTTGTATCAGGAAATTACTTCACGACATTTGGCGTGGGAGCGTTTGCCGGGCGCACGCTGACCGAGGCGGATGACAAGCCGGGTTCGCCTCCGGCCGCCGTGATGAGCTACACGGCGTGGCAATCGGACTATGCCGGCGATCCTGGAGTAGTGGGCGCGACGCTGTACGTTCAGGGCCAGCCGATGACGGTGGTGGGGATTGCGCCTCCGGGCTTCTTCGGCGACCGTCTGCAAAGCCGGCCGCCAGCGCTGTGGATTCCGCTGTCCCTGGAGCCGGTCATCGAACGCGGCAATACGAACTTGCATGTTCCTGAGAGCAACTGGCTTTACGTCGTTGGGCGTCTGAAGCCGGGCGTGGGAGTCGGAACCCTGCAGGCCAAGATGTCCAACGCACTGCGGGTGTGGCTGGGCACGCAGCCGGCATACACAGAGAATGGGGGTTCGACGGTGATTCCGCGGCAACACGTCGTAATCACACCTGGTGGCGCGGGTATCCAGAACCTCCAGCAGGAAACGAGCAAGGGTCTCTACCTGCTGATGGCTATCTCGGCGCTGGTGCTGCTGGTGGCATGTGCGAACGTGGCCAACCTGCTGCTGGCGCGGGGCACGACGCGCAAGGCCGAGACTTCGATCCGTATGGCCCTGGGTGCGGCCCGTAGCCGTCTCGTGCGGCAGATGCTGACGGAGAGCGTGCTGCTGGCTTGTCTTGGCGGTGTGGCGGGGCTTTTTATCGCCTACGAAGGCACACGAACCATCCTGTCGCTAGCCTTTCCCGATTCGCCTCACCTGCCCATCGAGGCCAACCCGTCGCTGCCTGTGTTGCTCTTCGCCTTTCTCCTCTCGCTGGTGACCGGCATCGTATTCGGTATTGTGCCGGCGTGGATTACCTCCCACTCCGATCCGGCGGAGGCGCTGCGGGGAACGAATCGCTCGACCCGCGACCGTGCATCCCTGCCGCAGAAGTCGCTAATCGTCTTCCAGGCGGCACTGTCTCTCGGCTTGCTGGTAAGCGCCGGTCTACTCACCAAGAGTCTTCGCAACCTGCAAAATCAGGATTTCGGCATCCAAACCACCAACCGCTATGTTCTGCACATGGATCCGGCGGGAGCTGGCTACACGCCGGAGAAGTTGCCTGCACTGTATCAGGCATTGGAGCAGCGGTTCGGAGCGTTGCCCGGCGTGCAGGGCGTGGGTCTGGCACTGTATAGCACCCTGGAGGGCAACAATTGGAGTGAGGGAATAAGGGTGGAGGGAAGGCCGGAGCCCGGACCGAACGAACACAATGTGTCATCGTGGGATCGAGTGAACCCACGGTTCTTTGCGACTGTCGGTCAGCCGGTGATTCGCGGACGCGGGTTCACCGACGCCGACGCTGCGACCTCACAACTGGTCGCCGTGGTCAATGAAGCCTTCGTGAAGAAGTTCTTTCCCAAGGAAGACCCGATCGGGCGCCACTTCGGCGTCTTTGACCACCGATACGCCAGTGCCTTTGAGATCGTGGGCATCGTGGCCAACGCAAAGTACAACAGCCCACGCGCGGACTTCCGCCCCATGTATTTCCGCCCGCTGACGCAGCAGTTGCAAGTGACGGAGCCGAACTACGTCATGGCCGAGGGGCGGTCGCTTTACATCAACTCGGTGACCTTGAATTTCAGGAGCCGGCCGCAAAACCTGGATGCGACGGTGCGCCGCACTCTTGCCGACATTGATCCCAACCTGACGGTGATTGACCTGCATTCGCTGGACGAGCAGGTGAGCGACAACTTCACTCAGGACCGGCTCATCGCCCGGCTAACCATGCTGTTTGGGTTGCTGGCGCTGGTGCTGGCGGCGGTTGGGCTGTATGGGATCACCTCGTATGCAGTCGCCCGCCGGACCAGCGAGATCGGATTGCGCATGGCCCTCGGCGCCGACCGCGGCAAGGTGGTGCGTATGGTATTGCGTGGCGCCTTTGTGCAGGTGGGACTGGGATTGGCGCTCGGAATTCCTATTGCCCTGGTGGGCGCGCACTTCATGGTTGACCAGCTCTACGGCGTGCGCTCCTGGGACCCGCTCAGTATTGCCATGGCTGTGGTTGTCCTATCGGCAGCGGCAGCGGTGGCGGGATTCATTCCGGCCCGGCGCGCGGCTAGCATTGAGCCGATGGAGGCGCTGCGCATCGAGTAGCGGCAACGGGCCGCTTCCTGGCAAACACAGGTGTATACTCAGCCCGCCTCGGGAGAAACCTCTATCTCCCGGGCAAGGAGACATATCGCGATGCAACCGGATGCTTCGCCTGCCGGGCCGTTGACGCCCGCCATCGTATTTGAAAATCTGCAAGCCTTTCAGCGGACGTTCGCGCTGAAGGCGGCAATCGAGTTGGACATCTTTCGTGCCGTCGGCCAGGGACCCGGGGACGTGGCATCGATCGCCCGTCATGCGAAGGCGTCGGAGCGTGGCACTCGGATTCTTTGCGATTTCCTGGTCATCAACGGTCTTCTCCAGAAGGTGAACGGGCGTTATCAGCACACGCCGTCCAGCGCGGCATTCCTTGATCCCACTTCGCCACATTGCCTGGCGTCGATCGTTGGCTTCCTGTCGCTGCCGATGTTGCGCGAGCCCTTCGAACACCTGGCCGACATCGTGCGTAACGGGAGGACGGTGCTGCCGGGAGAGGGCTCGGTGGAACCCGAGAATCCGATCTGGGTAGAGTTCGCGCAGAGCATGGCGCCGATGATGGCGCCGATGGCGGGGCCGCTGGGGACCATTGTGCTGGATGGCAGAGCCGGTCCCATGCGGGTACTGGACATCGCCTGCGGTCACGGGTTGTTCGGTATCGAAATCGCTAAGCAGAATCCGCAGGCCCATGTCACCGGACTGGATTGGGCACCGGTGCTGCGGGTGGCGCTGGAGAACGCGCAGAAGGCAGGGGTACACGACCGCTACGACATGCTCGCAGGCAGCGCGTTCGAGGTCGACTTCGGTGGCCTTTATGACACCGTGCTGCTGACCAACTTTCTGCACCACTTCGATGTCGAAACGTGTGTAGGACTTTTGAAGAAGGTGCACGGCTCGCTTAAGCCGGGCGGATGCGCGGCGACACTGGAGTTTGTGCCCAACGAAGACCGCGTCTCGCCTCCTCTACCGGCGGCCTTCAGCATGACCATGCTGACCTCAACCGCCTCGGGCGACGCCTACACCTTCAGTGAGCTGTCGGACATGCACAGCCGGGCCGGCTTTCATGGGGTTACGTCCCATCCCGTTCCGATGAGCCCGCACACGATTGTCATGGCGCGAGCGTGAGGAGGCGGCGCCACCTGCCGCCAGGGTCATTCGTAACGAAGGGCGATCATGGGGTCCACGCGTGTGGCGCGGCGGGCAGGGATATAACAGGCCAGAAGCGCGGCCGTCATCAGGAGCAATATCACGGTCGCAAAAGTCACCGGATCGGTCGCTGTGACCCCGAAGAGCAGTGACTCTAGGGTGCGAGTGAGCACGAGCGACCCAACAAGCCCGATGGCGATACCAATCAGAATCGTGCGCAATCCCTGTCCCAGGATCATGGTTAGAACGGTGCGCGAGCTGGCGCCCAGGGCCACGCGCACGCCAATCTCGCGGGTGCGGCGGCTCACCGAATAGGCCATCACCCCAAACACCCCAGCCGTGGCCAGCAGCAATGCAACGATCCCGAAGGAAGCGAGCAGCATCAGGTTGAATCGGCGCGAGCCCAGCGAGGCAGCATAGACCTGGGCGAACGTCCGGAACCGCGGCGGAATCTCCGGATTTAGCTCATGCAGGATTCCACGCGCGGCTGAAGTCACCGATTGGGTGTGGGCATCGCTCAGCATGGTGATGGTGATTGCCGCGCGCGGGCGTTGGAACAGATTGACATAGACCGTGGGACGTGGCGGAGCTTCCAGGCCGTACTCGTGGACGTCGCCGACAACACCCACGATGGTCAGCAACCGCAGGTCACCGTCCATATTTCCGAACTCAATGGTGTGGCCGACGGGGTCCTGACCGGGCCAGCGCGCGCGAGCTAGCGAATCGCTGATCACGGCCACATGGGGAGAGTCCGCGCTGTCGCTCTCGTTGAATAGACGTCCTCGGAGTACAGGAATTCCGAGAGCCTGGAAATACCCGTCTGTAGCGACACAGAAGTCCGCGTTGCCAATGCGCTCTTTTTGTTGAATCAGGGAATCAAAGCCATCGAAGGTCTTGGGGACCTCACTCTGCGTCATCAGCAGAAACATGCCGTCGGGAAGCCCGCCATCCATCGGAAGGCCGCTCGTTGCCCCAACCTTGCGCACCCCCGGAATCTGTTTGAGCCGGTCGATTAGGTTGGAGAAGAACATCGCCAGACCTGCCTTGGATTTTGCATCGTCCGATTGCACCCACGGAAGCGTAACATCCATGGTGACAATCTTGTCCACGCGGAACCCGGGATTCACTTCGAGTACCTTCATCAGGCTGCGCCCGAGCAATCCCGCACCGACGATGAGAGCCAACGTGATGGCGATCTGGCCTGCCACGATTATGCGGCCCATGCGCTGGCTGCCTTGGGCACCCGCTTGTCCGCGTCCACCCTCCCCAAGACCCTCGCACACGTTGCGGGATGTGGCCCGCATGGCGATGAATACACCCAGTCCGGCGGCAACAGCGGTGGACAGCAGAAAGGCGAACACAAGCACGGGAATGCTTATGGAGACGCTGTCCAGGCGCGGGAGATTCGCGGGCGCCAGGGCAAGCAACCCTGCCACGCCCGAATAGGCTCCCAACACGCCGAGGCAGCCACCCACGATGGAAAGGAGGAAAGCTTCTGTAAGGCATTGACGAATCAGCCGTCCGCGCGTGGCGCCAAGAGCGCTGCGAATGGCGAGCTCTCGCGCTCTCACCGTGGCTTGCGCCAGCAGCAAGTTTGCGACGTTGGCGCACGCCACCAGGAGAAGAAATCCCACCGCTCCCAGCAGGATCAGCAGCGCCGAACGCGCTTTCCCGGTCATGGATTCCTGCAGGGGAACGACGATTCCATCTTTGAGGAGATAGTCGCTCTGCTCGTTTGAGGCATCGTGAATGCGACGGGCAATCGCACTGATGTCTCCCTTCGCTTGCCCGACGGTCACAGCGTCCCGCAGGCGCCCGACCGCGTTGTAGTTGTGGGAGGTCCGGCTCGGGTTTTCGCCATCAAGATCGGCTGGCAGCCAGAGGGCCACGTCTGCCGGAAACTGAAAGCCGTCCGGCAGCACGCCGACAACAGAGAAGACCGCGTTATCAATTTTCAGGTGCGATTGCGAAAGGTCCGGAGGCGATCCCAGATACCGCCGCCAATACTCGTAGCTGACAAGAACGACTGGCGCGGCCCCTTTCTTGGCGTCCGCGGCGCTGAAGTCTCGTCCGATAAATGGCTGAACGCGGAAAACCTTAAGAAATTCGGGCGAGACGCTTGCCACGGTCGAGCGTGTCGGCTGTGAACCGCCTGAAACCGAAGCGATGCTATCGCTGTACTTGGCAATCGCCTGAAAGCTCCGGCTTTGATCGCGAAAGTCGTCGAAGTTCGGATCGGCGAGGCGGGACCATGTGCCCTTGGTGTTGACCTCGAAGATGGCCATGATATGGTTCGGATCGTCGTATGGCAGGGGCCGCAGCAACACTCCGTACACAACGCTGAATATCGCCGTGGTGGCACCAATGGCCAGAGCTAGCGTGACCACCGCCACGGCGGTGAATCCGGGGCTTCTGCGCAATACCCGCAGTGCATAGCGCAAGTCTTGCGGTATGGTTCCCATGTTCAAGAAACTCCCCAGGCCGGGGGCGGCTAGGCCGGGAGTGAAGGAGCAAATGGCGTACCACACTCTTGAAGCTGTAAGAGGTTGGCTGCGAAGGAGTAACCGGAGGCGTAGCAGCCATGAAGGGCGACGTCTATGACCAGCTCCCGATGCAGCTGTCCGGGATCGGACAATCCGCCATTATCCGGCTTGGCGACACTTCTCGGTTTGCACTTGGAACCGTTAGCGAGTGTCGGGATGCTGAAAAGTTGACAGCAATCGCGGCGCGTTTGACCTGCTTGCCTAAACACGCTAGAATTTTATGGTTTGCCTGTACTAGCAGGTCCCGTCAGGGGCATCCCGGAGCCGGGCCACGCGGTCCCGCGAAGGTTTCCTTCCACGCTCGGGTAAGTGCAAGCGCACAAAGAGTTTAATGTAGTTCAGTAAGGCTTAGTTCTGCGCAGAGCAAGTCTCTCGGCTGTCCGCTTGGCGGATGACCTCGTCGCAGGGGAGACAGATTTTGAGATGGAGGCATGGCCATGTACGCGGTGATCCGCGCCGGGGGAAAGCAGTATCGCGTCGCGCCCGGAGACGTGATTGAGATTGAGAAGCTGCCGCAGGCGGGCGGCGATAAGGTGCAGTTCGACGAGGTGCTGGCGATCAGCGGAACCGAGGGCGAGCTGGGCAAGCCGTCGAAGGCGTTCGTTACCGGGCAGGTGGTCGAGCACGGTCGCGGCGACAAGGTCCTGGTCTTCCACTACAAGCGCAAGAAGCAGTACAAGAAGCTGAACGGACATCGCCAGCCCTACACCGCGGTGAAGATCACCGGCATCAACGTTGACGGCAAGGACCTGACGGCGTAATCGGGTCTCAGGATACAGGTCCCCGACTTAACGTCAGCAGCACGAACCGCTGGAACGAGCCCCGCCTGCGGGGCGAAATAGGTTAGCCCAGCATGGAGCCGCAGGCGGAATGCTGGGTAGGATGCGAAATTAGACCGGGAGTCCCTTCAGGGACGGCACAAATTTAAGCAGGCTTGAGCCCTGCGTCGTAAAGGAATTCCATGGCACACAAAAAAGGCTTAGGCAGCTCACGAAATGGCCGCGATTCGAATGCGCAGCGGCTGGGCGTGAAATCATTCGGCGGCCAGCTGGTTTCAGGCGGCTCGATCATCGTGCGGCAGCGCGGCACGCGCATCAAGCCTGGCCTGAACGTCGGACGCGGCAAGGACGATACCCTCTTCGCCAAGGTATCCGGCATTGTTGAGTTCAAGGACCGCGGCTCGATGGGCAAGTTCGTGTCAGTAGTTCCGAAGGAAGCGGCTAGCAACTAGCGATTAGCAACTAGCAATTGACCTTCGGATTCGAGAACGATAGAGGCCTCTCCACACGAGGCCTTTTCTCATGCACCTTTGATATTGTCGCTAGTCACTTGCTTCTGGCGCTAGCCACTCTTTGCTAGTCGCCAGCTGCTAGTTGCTGCTTTCATGTTCGTTGACGAAGCCAAAATTCGAGTCAAGGCCGGCGACGGCGGCAACGGCTGCCTGGCCTTCCGGCGCGAGAAGTTCGTCCCGCGCGGCGGGCCATCGGGTGGCGACGGCGGACGTGGCGGCGACGTCATCATGGAGTCCAGCGAGCGCCACAACACGCTGGTGCACTTCCGCTTCAATCCCGAATATAAGGCCGAGCGCGGACGCCACGGCGAAGGTTCCAACAAGACCGGCCGCGAGGGCGCCAACGTCGTGCTGAAGGTGCCTGTCGGAACCATCGTCTACGACGAGACCACGGGCGAGCTGGTGCACGATTTCTCGCGTCCTGACCAGCACATCGTAGTGGCGCACGGCGGCCGCGGCGGCCGCGGCAATGCCCGCTTCGCGACTTCAACCCACCAGGCGCCGCGCGAGCACGAAGACGGACATCCCGGCGAGGAGCGCGTGCTGCGCCTGGAGCTTAAGCTGCTCGCCGACGTGGGACTGGTTGGCTATCCCAACGTGGGCAAGAGCACGCTGATCTCGCGCATTTCGGCGGCGCGTCCCAAGATCGCCGATTATCCCTTTACCACGCTCGAGCCCAACCTGGGAGTGGTGCTGGTGGGCGAGCCGCCGGATGATATCAGCTTCGTTGTGGCCGACATTCCAGGACTCATAGAAGGCGCGAGCGAAGGCGCGGGTCTGGGCACGCAGTTCCTCAAACATATCGAGCGTACCCGCTTTCTGGTGCACCTGGCGGACGTCTCCGATGCCAGTGGACGTCCTGATCCGGTGCAGGACTATGAGGTCATCACTGGTGAGCTGGCGACGTTTGGCGGCGGACTGGATTCCAAGCCGGCCATCGTGGTCGCTTCCAAGATGGATGCGGTCAACCAAGATAAGCTCGCCAAGCTCAAGCGCTACTGCAAGCGGAAAAAGCTGGAGCTGTTTCCCATCTCAGCGGTCACCGGTGAAGGGATTGAGGAACTGAAGCAGGCCATGGCCCAGCGGGTCGAGAAGCTGCGAAACACAGTGGTCAGTGGCTAGGGCGTTTCGCTAGTTGCTCGCTAGCTGCTAATTGCCAGCCACTAGTCACTGGCCACTAGCCACTGCTCGGCTTGATGACTTTCGTCTTGCCCGTGGTCTTCAGCTTGAAGACTTCGCCCGGGATCTTCTTATTCAGTTGAATGTCGCTGTACTTGGCGAGCCGGTAGTCGCCGGAAGGTTCCAGGAACTTCTGCTGGACGCTGACGCCGCGCGCAGGGTCAATCCACAGCGTGATGGTCGAAAACATGCTTCTTACTTTTTGCGACTTGGGCGTCAGCTCCAGCTTCGCTGCGTTCACGCCTTGGACCTGCTCCATCCCGGCATAATTCAAGTCGAACGACTTGGTGAGGTCGTGGCCGCTTCCTCCGAAGCCCAGCACCAGATAGCTTTCGAAGTCTGCCTTGTTCTTGCCGGGGTCGTATTCGGTGAGTTGGTCAATCTTGGGCTCGTAAACGCTGATCCGGTCACCTGTGAACCGAACATACTTTCTGATAGGAGAGGTGATGTCGGCGGCCATCTGGACTTCATCGCCCTGGCGGCGAAAATACATTGTGCCCTTTTGGTAGTCGTGCTCGTCAACCACTCTCTGGTATTGGTCCCAGGCGAAGTCGCACTGAGCAGTACGAAAACCGGCAGCCGCCTTGTCCATCGAGGCCAATGCAGCCTCGAGATTCTGTGCCTGGGCGATGGCAGCGAGGATGGAGAACACTGCACTGGTCAGAATCGTCTTGAGCAATGTCTTCCTAGTTAGCAATGCTCAGTACTCCGCTACCGGCAAACCAGCTGACGGCCGATAGCTGATGGCTGACAGTTATTCACCGATGCCCCCACACCTTGTATGCAATCACCTGGTGTTTACTGTCGCGCACCGCCTCGTATTGGTCAATTGTAATCTCGCCGGCCACCGGCTCGATGATGCGCAGCAGCGATTCCCGAATATCGGCGTCGGTGTCGGACTTCACGGCCGATGCATCCACCCTGTAGAGGAAGCCGTCATCCACTTGTTGCACCACCACCTCGGTTTGACGCGGCGGACGCTCCTGCGGTTTGTCGCGGAAGTTGACCCATAGCGGCGTCAGGAAAATAAAGGCGAGGATGACTGTAACCATCACGTCATATGGAACGCTGCCCCGCGGGTACGTCCACCAGATATAGCTTTTGATGGTTTGGGAGATTTTGCCCATCGTTGTGTTCAGTGTACGCTTTTCGCTAATTGCTTTTGGCTATTCGCTTTTCGCTAGAGCCGACTGCTGCATGACATCCACTGACGCGCAGAGCGAGCAGCGAAGCGCGGCCAAGCGTCCTCCTAGGTCCGGAGCTCCACCACCGTCGCTCCACCTCCGCCCTCGTTCTGCGGAGGCTCGCTGACGCTGGCCACGTGAGGATGCGTCTGCAGGAACTGCCGCAGCGCTTTGCGTAGAATTCCCATGCCGCTGCCGTGCACGATGCGGACGCGAACGACTCCAGCCAGGAAGGCGCGATCGACAAATTTCTCCACAGCGCGAGTGGCTTCATCCACGGTTTGGCCGATAACGTTGATTTCTGTTGGAACACTGTCATCTTCGCGCGAGAGCGACACGTTGATACCACGGGCACGCGCCGCCGCCACGGGATTTACTCCGGCGCGGGCAACTACGCCGGCGATATCGTCGCGGGCGACCTTGGTCTTCATGGGGCCGACTGCCACCTCGAAGCTGTCGTCCTCAAAGTAGCGCAGCACTTTTCCCTCGCGTCCCAGTGACTTGAGGCGCACGGTGTCGCCGACGGAGACCTGTTTCACCACATGCTGCTGCGCGTGGGGATCGCCGGCGTCAGCGCCGGTGGTGTGGGCCACGACGGCGGAATCGAACTGCTCGCGGAATTCGCGCCGCAACTTGGCGATGCGCCGTTCCGCATCCTTCGACAGCTTGAGGGCTTGGGCTCGGTCCTGCACCGCATTGACAGTCTCGCGTCCGCGGTACTCGCAATCGCGCAGAAGGCTCTCCAGTTTCTTCTCCAGCTCCTGCACCTTGGCGCGCTGCTCCTTGCGGCCCTCGGCGACGAGATGACTACGCTCGCGCGCCAACTCCTGCTCTCGCGCGGCCAGCGCCGCACGATCCGCGTCAACCTGTCGCAATCCGTCATGCAGGCGGTCGAGGAAGCGCGAGACGTCCTTTGCCTGCGAAGTCATCCGATGGCGGGCCGCGGAAATGATCTCAGGATTGAGGCCCAGTTTCTGCGCGATGTTGATGCCCGCCGACGCCCCGGGTACGCCAATGCGCAGCTCGAAGGTCGGCGCCAGGGTCTGCTCGTCGAAGCCGACGGCGGCATTCAGCACGCCCGTCGTGTTCGCCGCGTAGACCTTCAGCGAGGTCAGATGTGTCGAGATGACGCTGCGGCACGCCAACCGCCGGAAGTAATCAGCAACCGCAACGCCAAGCGCGGCGCCTTCTTCGGGGTCGGTGGCCGAGCCGAGTTCATCCAGCAGTACAAGGGACTGCGCTGTCACGTGTCGCGAGATGAAATCGATGTTGCTGACGTGCGCTGAAAACGTCG
>Ga0335082_10002350_pt1 | contig 20333 bp, 20 predicted proteins | sample Lox_Sample_41_FD_206718 | JGI IMG/M metagenome (GOLD analysis project Ga0335082, IMG submission 206718) | Soil microbial communities from Loxahatchee National Wildlife Refuge, Florida, United States - Lox_Sample_4.1 | ecosystem: Environmental > Terrestrial > Soil > Wetlands | place: USA...
TCCACCACGATCGCTACGATAGAGCGGCTAAACGAATCCACTCGCGACTACATAGCCCTGGCCATCTGGTTGGCCGTTTTTGCGGGCCTGCTTTTTCTAAATCCCGATGACCGGTCAAAATTGATAACGGCCGGGCTTATGTTTCAGCTGACAGCAGCGTATTCGACGTTCTTGCTATGCGAGAAACAGAAATACCCACCGCTCGTGCACGGCGTGCCATATGTTTTCTCACTTATTGGTGCGGTATTGCTGTGCCTCGCTCCCAATTTTCGCGATCCAATCGGAGCCAGTCTGGTATTCCTCGCTGTTACAGCGATGATGCATGGATCAGTCATCTACGACGCGCGAAAAATGTCCCGGGAAAAGGGAAAGACAGCTTGCGTCAGCGAATGCATGACCTGATCGAAGCGCCTTGGATCAAGGCTCACCTCAGGTGCAGCCGGCGTTCCATTTAATGTAGCGAGCGTACCAATGAGTGCTGAGCGACACAGGAGACAAGCTGCGCAGTTGCGCGCCAAAGCGCGCAACGAAACAAGCCGGACCATCAGTGATGAATTGGAAGGCCTGGCTCAATGCTATGTGGTGCTCGCAGAGCAGCATGAGCGGAAAGGCCAAGGCGGTGTTGCGTAAGGGCTACTGCGAGTCGCCGCCGCCGATGAAGCCGCCGATCTTCCAGCCGCCGGCGTCCTTGACGTAGCAAATCTGGTCGTTGCCGATCGGCGCGACGGAATCGGCCGATACAAAGCCGATTTTGCCCGCGGGCGTGACGACGCGCAGGAATGTCGGAGCGCTGGGGCCGTTCTCCGGCATGATGCGCACGAATGCGGCCCCGAGTTTTTCGGTCACCGGCGCATTGGCTTGCGGCGCGGCGTGAACTTCGACGTTTCCGGAAACCGGATAACCCCAGTCGCCCAGATCGGTTTGGGTGCTCTGCAGCAGGTCGTTGAAGGCCTTGCCATCGAAACTCGGGTCGGCTGGCGCGCAGATGGCGCCTTTTTGCTCGGGCGAGGGCGCACCGGTCGGATCGTCGGCGTAGCTCGCCAGCATGTCCCAGCCGGCGCCGTCCTTGTTGTTCAGGCCGAGCGCCGCCGCGAGATTGTCGGCGCCTGATTTGCGCTTGTCGGCGCGGTCGCCCTGTTCGCGCAGCCAGAAGAAGCCCTGGCCGACGACCAGCTTTGCCAGGGCGCCGCGGTCCTTGCGTTGCGCGGCTTCGCCCATCTGTTTGCGAAAGGCCTCGAAGGCGGGATCGTTGATCGGTTGCGGCGGTGTCACAGTCACCGGCCTGTAGGGCCCGGCTTTGGGGGGTGGTGGCGGCTGTTGGCCGCGCGGCTGGTTTTGCGCCATTGCCGCAGTCGCGCATACGATCAGCATAGCTGCAAAAGCGAACGTCAAATGACTGGTGCGCATCGTATCGCCCCCGGTTCGGTGCGAGTGCCGCGCCGTGCATGGCCGCGGCCCCGGGCCACACGCGAAACCTAGCACAGGTTGTTGGCGGCAAAAAATTTGCGGTCCCGGCGAACAAAGTCGGCCGGCGGGACCGCATAAGGGGGGCTAAACGCACTACGCAACAAAGACAGACGCAGGATGTTAATAGCGCGCGGCTATGACGCAACGGTGACACGGGCCGGTTTGCCTGTGGACGCATGCGCCGTCAGGCCGCTACACCGTCATCCTGTCGCGCCTCGTCGCGCGCGTGCCCAATGAGCCTTCAGGGAACCCATGCCGATTTTGTCGCCCTACCTCACGCCGGTCCTGCTGTTGATCGGGTCCAATGTGTTCATGACCACCGCCTGGTACTGGCATCTGCGTTACAAGGAGGTGTCGCTGTTTTATGTGATCCTCATCAGCTGGGGTCTGGCGTTCATCGAATATTGCCTGGCAGTGCCAGCCAATCGCTACGGCAACGCCGTCTATAACGCCGCGCAGCTCAAGACGATGCAGGAAGTGATCACCTTCGCGGTGTTCGCCGTCTTTTCATTCGTCTACCTGCGTGAGCCGATCACGCTTGGTCAGGGCTTCGGCTTCGCGCTGATCGCGGCCGGCGCTTTCTTCGTATTTCACAAGTGGTGAGCTGACGATTTCTCCGCGGCCATGCCCGGCCTTGTGCCGGCCCGGCTGTGACGATGCCAAGCAGCACCGTCACTCGGGCCGAACGATACGCAGGATGCGTCCCGACGCATTGTCGGTGAGCAGATAGAGCGCACCATCAGGTCCCTGGCGCACGTCGCGGATGCGCTCGTGCAGTCCTTGCAACATGCGCTCCTCCTTCACGGCGTTGTCGCCATGGAGTTCCAGCCGCGAAAGCAGTGCGAATTTCAGGGCGCCGTTGAACAGGCTACCTTTCCAGCCGGGATACAGGTCACCGGTGTAGAACGCCATGCCGGACGGCGCGATCGACGGCGTCCAGTGCCAGAGCGGATCTGCGATCCCGTCCATCGTGGCCTTGCCGGTGCCGACCGGCGTGCCGTCGTAGTTGAGCCCATAGCTGACCAGCGGCCATCCGTAGTTTTTGCCTTTCTCGATGATGTTGATTTCATCGCCGCCCATGGGCCCGTGCTCCTGCTCCCACAATTTTCCGTCGGCGGGATTGAAGGCGAGACCTTCGGCGTTGCGCAGGCCATAGGCCCAGATCTCCGGCAGCGCATTTGGCCGTCCGACGAAAGGATTGTCGGGCGGTGCGGCACCATCGGGCGTGATGCGGATGATCTTGCCGATGTGGTTGTCGAGGTTTTGCGAGAGTTCCTTCGGAGCAAAATGATCGCCGAGGGTGACGAACAGATTTCCGTCCGGCGCCTGCACCATGCGGCAGCCGATGTTGAGGCCGCGCGAGACCGGTCCCTTTTGCCGGAATATTGTCGTCGGAGAGTCGAGCCGCGCCGTTTCGTCTTCCACCAGGCGCGCGCGCAAGACAGCGATGCGTCCGCCGCCGTCCGCCGGCTCCGCGTAGCAGACATAGATCGTGTGTGTGTGCCCGAAGTCGCTTGCCAGCATGACGTCCATCAGGCCGGCCTGGCTTTGCGCGTACACTTTGGGAACGCCGCCGAGCGGCGCTGACAGTTGGCCGTTAGGAGTGACAATGCGCATGCGGCCGGGCCGCTCGGTCACCAGCATGCGCCCATCGGGCAAGAAGGCGAGCGACCAGGGATGCACCAGGCCGCCGGCGACGGTTTGAACCGTGAGGTTGCCGGCAGAGCTGGGAAAGGTCGGATCGGCCGCTTGCGCTCCGGCGCCAGCCGTCAGCAGGGCGGTCAGAGCGAGCTTCCATCGCATGCCGGTCTCCATCGGTGTCGCCTCAACTGTGCGACAACGCCGGAAGTTCCGATAGAGGCGTTTCTAGCTGTGGGTCTTTTTGTGCCGGTGGAGGTGCGGCAATGACAGGATGGTCAGTCCGCCCATGCCGATAAACAAAAGGCCGAGCAAGAGCGCTATCGCGAACAGACCGCTTTCGTTATCGATGACGTTTCCCACCACATCCGCGCGCGCGATGCCGACCGAAACCACGGTCGCGGCAACGAGAGTGGACAAGGCGAGGGCGATGCTGGCGACCAGTTCGGCAATCGCGACGGTGCGACGCTCGCTACCAAGGACGCGCCGGGCCGGGGGCATAAAGCCAGCAGACTGAATGTGCTTGCGCATGATGAACCTGAAATTGCGATTTCGACAATGGTGCTTGAATAACGCCTGAAGCCGGCAACGGTTCGACCCGATTGGGGCGGAGCCGGTGATGAAGCAGGGCGTTTTCGTGGCAGTGGCCAAAAAGCCGAGCAATTCCCGCGCTACTGCGCCGGGGCCAGTTCGGGCTGCCAGTTCATGGGGATGTAGCCGGGCTCGCTTTCGACGCGGCGGAGCCAGGCGCGAATCGCCGGATAGCGGCCAAGGTCAAAGTCGCATTGGTCCGCGACGTGGGTGTAGGCGTAGAGCGCGATGTCGGCGATCGTGAAGTGGTTATCGACAAAATATGGATAGCGGGCGAGGTGGGTCTCCATCACGCCGAGCGCGCGATACCCGTTTTCCATCCAGTCCTCGAGCGCGTGGCTCTGCAAGTCGCGCCCGCCCTTGATGAGCGCCAGCCAGAAATAGGCGGCGCCGATATTCGGCTCCAGGCTGTGCTGTTCGAAGAACATCCATTGCAGGGCTTCCGCGCGTCCAATGCGGTCTTCGGGAGCGAGCGTCGAGCCGCCCGCGACATACCAGAGGATCGCATTCGATTCCGCGAGATGGCGATCGGGCGCGACTTCCAGCAGCGGCACCTGGCCGTTGGGGTTCTTGGCCAGAAATTCGGGCGTGCGGCTTTCGCCTTGCAGAATGTCGATCTCGACCAGTCGGTAGGGAATACCGAGCCGGGCCAGCGCGAGGCGGACCTTGTAGCTGTTGCCGGAACGCTGCATCGAATAGAGCGTGTACATCCAGAGCCGTTCAGAAGTTCGTTGCGAATGATCGCTTCCAAAAACGCGATACACTTTTCGAAGCGATGCGCGACCCCCGAAGCGCAAGAGCAGATAGGACGGACAAAGTCTGGCAATTGCAAGGCCGCGTCATCACACACGGTAACGAAAATATGAAATTGCGTTCGCTGCAGTGCAGCGAGCAAATGTCTCGTCTCCGGCAGCCGGTAAACGCAGAATTCTATTCCGCCGCCACCCGGTGCGCGCGGGCATATTCGACCAGCGCGTCGTCATCGACCGGCTCGATGGGCGTGAAATCGCGGTGCGCGATCCATTCCGGGCGCGTGAACTTGGTGATGTGGTTGGAGCAGGCGCACAGCGTCAGATAGACGATCTTGCGCGGATAGGGCGTGATGTTCGGCGGCGAGGCGTGCACGAGGTTGCCGTGGAACATGAGCACCGAACCCGGCTTGCCGGTCGGCGCCACGATGCCGATGCCGTCCGGGCCGGCGGCCTCTTGCGCAAGCCGCGTCACCGTTTCCTTGTCCAGCGTCCACAAGGGATAGGACGTCGTCGTCTTGTCGTGCCCGGCCGCGAGCACGCCCTGCTTGTGGCTTTTGGGAATGAGCATCAATGCGCCGTTGATCGGCAGCACCTCGTCCAGGAAAATCGCGATATTCATCGCGCGAGGCTCCGGCATGCCATCGTCGCGTGCCCAGGTGCCGTAGTCCTGATGCCACTGCCAGACGTCGCCTTCGAAAGCGGCCTTGGCATTGAGTTTGAACTGATGGACGTAGACGCTTTCACCGAAGAGCTGCATCAGCGGTTCGACCAGGCGCGGGTGGCGCGACATGACCTCGAACACTTTGTTGAACTTGTGAGCGGCAAAGGCCGTCCGCGGCGCGCCGGATTTCTCGCGCCAGACTTCCTGGCGATCGAGCTTGAGGATGTTTTCAGCCTCCGTGCGCAACAGCGCGATCTCTTCTTCGGAGAAGCAATTGGGGAAGAAGACGTAGCCCTGCTCGTCGAAAGCCTTGAGCTGTTCGGCGGAAAGTTTCATGGCGCACTCCCGGTTTCATCCGGCCCGTCTTTTCGGGGCCCTTTTGGAGCAGTTTAGCGGCAGAAAGGCCTGACGCCTAGTTGCCGGGGACGAGGCCGACGGCGGGCGCGCGGTCGAGAGGCGCGGGGGTTGCCGGAATCGAGCTTACGCGGCCGACCAATTTGCGCGCGGCTGCAAGGCATAAGATTGCGATCGCAATGCCGGCGAATACGTCGACGAAATAATGTGACCCGTCGATCGGCGTCGCAGCCAGCATCGACGCATTGACGGCGGCGCCGAGCCAGCGCGCAACGGGCACCGGCCAGAGTGCTGCCATCAAGATTACGGCCAGCGCCGCGTGCAGGCTGGGAAACGTGATGATGCCTTCCGAACCGGATGCCATCACGAGACGGAAGCTGCCGTCGCGGAGCCCGAGGAATACCGGCCAACTGGTATGGCTCACCGGCATTGCGGCCGGGTTTGCCTTCAGTCCGTAATGCAGCCAGGCGCCTTCTGCCGGCAGCAGCGCCGATATTGAGATCGTCAGCAGGGCAGCAAAGATGAACGCCAGCATATAAACGCGCAGCCAGGGCAGCCGCCCGGTGAAGCCGAGCAGCACCACCACCACCGTCATTTGTACGGTCAATGACAGATACGTCACCCGCATGAACTCGAAGAGTCCCGGCCAGCGCTGCATGACGGCGAGCAGTTCCATCCAATTGAATCCGAGCGCGCGGTCCATGGCATCGAAGGTGGCATCCTGCAGCGGCATCGGAGAGCTGGCGGCGATATAAGACAGAGGCGCAGCGACCGCCGCGAAGACCAGGACCTGCGCGGTGGATTCCAGCGACGAAGCCAGCTTCAAGTCGGTGCGGTACGCGCGATAGTAGTAGGCCGCGGCAATCAGCAGGAGGCCGATGCCGGCGGGGGCCGCATAACTGCCGAGGACGATATGAAAGCCGCCGGCGGCAGAGGCGACCAGCACGATCACGGCGACCCCGGCGATGAGGGCCCAGATCATGTCGTCCAGCCGGCGCAATCCCGCCGCATGCCCGATCATAGGTACGTCCTCGCGCGCCTGCCGATGCGCCGGAGCTAACACGGACGCGGTTGCCTGCCGGTTAATCGCTTCGATTCAAGCGTAAGAATGGGCGCCGGACGGGGGTTTCCGCAGGGTCCCCGACCGATCGCGGCGAGCGATTGGATCCATCGAATTTCTTCACCAAATCGCCACTTGCTGGACTCGAGAGCCCGCATTACGACAGGGACGCCGCCCTGACTGCGGCATCCAATGGAGTGTTTCGATGGCCTTTCTTGCGGACCAGCTCAAGCGCATCAAACCGTCGGCGACCATCGCCGTCACGGATAAAGCGCGCGCGCTCAAACTGGCCGGCCGCAACGTCATCGGACTGGGCGCCGGCGAACCGGATTTCGACACGCCCGACAACATCAAGCAGGCGGCGATCAAGGCGATCGAGAGCGGCAAGGCATCCAAGTATACGAATGTGGATGGCATCGCCGAGCTCAAGGACGCAATCGTCAGGAAGTTCAAGCGCGAGAACGGGCTCGACTACAAGGCCAGCCAGATCACGGTCGGCACCGGCGGCAAGCAGGTGCTGTACAACGCATTTGTGTCGACGCTCAATCCCGGAGACGAGGTGATCATCCCGGCGCCGTATTGGGTCAGCTATCCCGACATGGTGTTGCTCGCCGGCGGCGAGCCGGTCGCGGTCGCGACCACGATGGCGAGCGGCTTCAAGATGACCGCGCAGCAACTCGAACGCGCGATCACGCCGAAGACGAAGTGGGTCTTGCTGAACTCGCCGTCGAACCCGAGCGGTGCCGCCTACACGCGCGCCGAATTGAAGGCGCTTACCGATGTGCTGGTGAAACATCCGCATGTGCACGTCATGACCGACGACATGTATGAGCACCTGGTCTACGACGACTTCGTGTTCACCACGCCGGCGCAGGTCGAGCCGTCTCTTTATCCTCGCACGCTCACCATCAATGGCTGCTCGAAGGCCTATTGCATGACCGGCTGGCGCATCGGTTACGCCGGGGGGCCGGAGCCATTGATCCAGGCCATGGCGATGGTCCAGTCGCAGTCGACATCAAACCCGGCTGCCGTTTCGCAATGGGCGGCGGTGGAGGCGTTGAACGGGCCGCAGGACTTCATCGCCAAGCACAACAAGATCTTCAAGGAACGCCGCGACCTTGTCGTGTCGATGCTCAATCAGGCCAACGGCATCAAATGTCCGATGCCGGAGGGTGCGTTCTACGTCTATCCGTCCTGCGCCGGCACCATGGGCAGAACCACCCCGACCGGCAAGAAGCTCGCAACCGACGAGGATTTCGTCACCGAGCTGCTTGAGGCCGAAGGCGTGGCCGTCGTGCAAGGCACGGCCTTCGGCCTGGGGCCGGCGTTCCGCATTTCATACGCGACCAAGACCGAGGATCTGGAAGAAGCCTGCCGGCGCATCCAGCGCTTCTGCGGGAATTTGAAGTGACGTACTGGTTCCGTGTCGAAGTTTGAGCAAGTGCGCCCACCATCCTCGGTGTCATGCGCGGGCTTGACCCGCGCATCCATGATGAAGTGCACATCGGGAAGACCTGCAAAGAGTATTTGCTTGGAGAGTCATCATGGATTGCCGGGTCAAGCCCGGCAATGACAGCGGAAAGGCCGCGCAATTACAGGCCTTGATCCCGGATTCACTATCTCTTATGTGCGTCTTCGCTAATCTGCGGGGATGATTCGTCTTAAGGTTGCAGCCTGTCTCGTTGCCGCCGGACTTGCGGTGCCGGCCGCTGCGCAGGAGCGCGCTGTTATCGGCACGCAGCGGCTGACCGAAAATGGCGCGTTGTTCCTCGCGGCGGCTCAAGGCTACTTCCGGGCTGAAGGCATCGACCTCGGAATGACCGCCTATGAGTCCGGCCAGGCGGTCGCGGAGGCGCTTGCCGCAGGCACCACCGATTTCGGCCTCGCGGGATTCACGCCGGCAGCGTTCAATTTCGCCGGCAAAGGCGAGATCAAGGCGATTGCGGCGCAAACGCGCGAGAAACGCTTCTACGAAGGCGCCGAACTGGTTGCCTCCAACATCGGCTCTGCAAGAGGCCTGCGCAAGTTTGAAGATGTCGCCAACAAGAAGATCGCCATCGATGCGCTCGGCTCGGCATCGCACTATCAGCTCGAGCTGATTGCCCGCACCAAGCAAGTTGATATCGGGCGCGTCGAGGTGAAGCCGCTGCGAACGCTCAATGCGATTGCGCGCGCGGTCGGCACCGGCGAAGTCGACGCTGCGATCCTGCCTCCGCCCTACGCGCGCGAGCTCATGGCGGCAAACCAGGCCAAGCTCGTCGGCTGGTACTCTGAAATCGACGAGCAGCAACTTGGCGCACTGTTCGTCTCCACGAAAATGATACGAACGCGGCGCGACGTGGTGGAGAAGTTCTTGCGCGCCTATCGTCGTGGCGTTGCCGACTACGCCGCCGCGCTGCTGCGCAAGGATGTCCATTCCAAGCGCACCTCCGACACGAAGTCGCACGAAGCGGCGACGATAATCGCGCGCTATGTATATCCGGACCATAGCGATACCGGCCCTTCCATGGTTGAGGCGAGTGCGGGTTTCATCGAGCCGCAAGCGCAGCTCGACGTGGCCGACATCGAGCGGCAGATCGCGTGGTACAAGGGGCGGGGACTGGTCGACAAAAGTGTCAATGCGCGCGACGTGGTCGACCTGAGCTTCGTCAAGTAACAACTTTGTCGCGCGGGACGACGAATTTCCGCACTTGCCAGCACCGGTCCCACCTGAGACGATAACAACACAGGGCCGGGAAACCAGGTCCGACCTCCCGGCCGGCAAGGGAGGCGTTTATGGGACAAAACGGTACTGGTCCCAATGGCACAAGGAACTCGGGTCCACGGTGCATCGCGCTGGTGGGCCCATTCCAAAGCGGCAAAACCACATTACTGGAAGCGATTTTAGCCCGTACCGGCGCGATCCAGCGCCAGGGCACGGTGGATGCGGGTACCACCATCGGCGACGCCAGCAAGGAGGCGCGCCATCACAAGATGAGCGTTGAAGCCACCTTCGCCACCACCAATTTCATGGGCGACCAATATACGTTCATCGATTGCCCAGGTTCGATCGAATTCATCCAGGACATGCGCAGCGTCCTGCCGGCGGTCGATGCCGCGGTGGTCGTTTGCGAGGCGGATGAGAAGAAAGTTCCGCAGCTGCAGCTGATCTTGCGCGAGCTGGAAGACCAGAACATTCCGCACTTTCTGTATCTCAACAAGATCGACAAGGCCGACAAGCGAGTCCGCGAAACGATCAAGCTGCTGCAGCCGGCGTCGCGCGTGCCACTGCTGCTCAGGCAAATTCCGATCTGGAATGGCGACATCATTTCCGGCTTCGTCGATCTCGCGCTCGAACGCGCCTTTGTCTACAAGGAACACGCGCCGTCGGAGATCGTCGATCTGAAGGGCGAGGATCTCAGTCGCGAAAAAGAAGCGCGCTTCACAATGCTGGAGACGCTGGCCGATCACGACGACGAGCTGATGGAGCAATTGCTCGAGGACATCCAGCCGCCGCGCGACAAGGTGTTTGACGATCTCGCCAAGGAACTGCGCGACCGTATCGTGTGCCCCGTGCTGCTCGGCGTCGCCACCCGCAGCAACGGCGTGCTGCGCCTATTGAAGGCGCTCCGGCACGAATCCCCGGGCGCCGACGAAACGGCCAAACGCCTCGGCGTCAAAGCCGGAAGCGATGCAGTCGCCATAGTGCTCAAGACTTTCCACACCACGCATGGCGGAAAAATGTCGGTTGCCCGCCTGCTTGCAGGCCAGGCCGGCGACGGCACGACGCTCAGTACACCCGCAGGCGAGGCCGGACGCGTGTCGGGCGTGTTCAAGCTCATGGGGCAGCACTTCGACAAGCGCGGCCAGGCGACGAGCGGCGAGACAATCGCCTTTGGCAAGCTCGACGCCGCCAAAACCGGCGACACGCTTTCATCCGGAAAACAACCGCATGCTGCGCTCACGCAGGTGAAGCCCTATGCGCCTGTGCTTGCGATCGCGGTACAAGCCAAGGAACGCAAGGATGACGTCAAGCTCGGGCCGGCTTTCACCAAGCTGACGGAGGAGGACCCCTCGCTTTCGGTCGTTCACAATGCGGAAAGCCACGAGGTGGTGATCTGGGGTCAGGGCGAAATGCATTTGCGAGTTGCGGCCGAACATCTCGCCGACCGCTTCGCCGTGCCGGTGTCGACGCGGCCGCCGTCAGTCGGCTACCGGGAAACCATCCGCAAGCCGATCACGCAGCGCGGCCGGCACAAGAAACAATCCGGCGGCCACGGCCAGTTCGGCGACACCGTGCTGGAGATCAAGCCGCTGCCACGCGGTTCCGGCTTCAAGTTCGAAGACCGCATCACCGGCGGTGTCGTGCCGCGCAATTACATCCCGGCGGTGGAGGAAGGCGTCGTCGACGCACTCAAGCACGGACCGCTTGGATTTCCGGTCGTCGATTTGTCTGTTGCGCTGATCGACGGCTCCTACCACACGGTAGATTCTTCGGATCAGGCATTCCGTACGGCGGGACGCATTGGCATCGTCGAAGGCCTGCCGCAGTGCCAGCCGGTGCTGCTCGAGCCGATCCATCTGGTCGAAATTGTGTGTCCGACCGAAGCGACCGCGAAGATGAATGCCATTCTGTCGGGCCGGCGTGGACAGATCCTCGGCTTTGACACACGCGAAGGTTGGGACGGCTGGGACACCGTGCGGGCCCAGATGCCCGAGGCCGAAATCGGCGACCTGATTATCGAGGTGCGTTCGGCGACCGCCGGCGTCGGTTCGTTCAGCTTCAAGTTCGATCACATGGCCGAACTGACGGGCCGCACTGCGGATCACATCATCGCGGCGAGGCGGGCGGCGGAATAAAGCCCCTCGATCGGTCATTGCCGGGCATAGCCGTCCGAAGGACGGCGTGCTTTCGCCCGCCTATGACCCGGCAATCCATGCGGCCGGCCGGCGAGCGCCGGGCATGATGCGGAACGTGTGGCCCGCATATGCAACGGGTTTGCGTGCGGCCGCGACAATTTTCAGCATTTTGGTAAGCCGATACAAAGCAGCTTCACCGGCAGTTGGTGATTGTTAACAATGCAGCCGCCGGGACCCCGCAAAATCGCCATTGCGCGCAACGGGCGCGCGCAAGCGGGCAATGCGGCATGCTGGAAGGACTGCGAAATCTGTTTTCATCGGGACCGGCGTCCTATGCCGACCCGAAAGCGCCGATCCCGCTCGGCGAAGTGCTCCGGCGTAACTGGTTCGAGCTCTGGTATCAGCCGAAGATCGAACTGAGGACCATGCATCTCGTGGGCGCCGAGGCGCTCGTGCGCGCGCGTCATCCCACCCGCGGCATTGTCCCGCCGATATTCTTCCTGCCCAACGCCAGCAAGGAGGATATGCACGCCCTCACCGAGCGCGTCATCTTCACTGCGCTCGCTGATTGGGAAGATTTTGCTCACAACGGCGTGCCGATCAAACTCGCCGTCAACGTGCCGGTCTCGGCGCTGACCGACCTTCCAATCCCCCGGATGTTGCGCGAGGCGCGTCCGCGTGCGGCCAGCTGGCCCGGCCTGACACTGGAAGTGACCGAGGACCAGATCATAGATGATCTCGATCTTGCCAAGGACGTTGCCGGCGCGTTGCAGGAGCTCAAATGCGATCTCGCCGTCGATGATTTCGGCGCCGGCTACTCCTCGCTCGTTCGTCTCAAGCAATTGCCGTTCAGCGAGCTGAAGATCGACCGCAGCTACGTCGCCAACTGCAATGTGGATCATTTCAATGGAGGCCTGTGCGAGACGATCGTCGAGCTTGGGCGCCGCTTCGGTCTGCGCACCGTCGCCGAGGGTATCGAAACGACCCATGAAAGCCACAAGCTGCAATCCATCGGTTGCGAAGTCGGGCAGGGCTACCTGTTTGCGAAACCGATGCCGAAAACCCAGCTTATTGGACATCTGCGTGCGCGCATGAAAGGCGGGGCCGCCTCGCATGCCCTGAATGGGCGTCTCGTCACGGTCTAGCGATTGCCCGGTCCCTCTCGCAGAACCGTGACTTGCCAGTGAATGCCGTGTTCCGTAATTCTGGGTGGCGATTCAGGGGATCTGCGCCATGAACGTCATTCGCCGCCGCGGCTGGGAAATTCCCGACCGTCTCGCCACGCCCGAGCATCTGGTCTTCAACCGCCGCCGTTTTATTGCCGGCGGCGCAAGCGCGCTTGCATTTGCAACAACCGCCGCAAATGCGCAGCGTGTATCCGATCTCGACAAGCTGCCGGATCCGACCGCCGATCTCTATCCCGCCAAACGCAACGAAAAATATGTGCTCGACCGGCCGATCACCGACGAGAAGATCAACGCCAACTACAACAACTTCTACGAATTCAATTCGTCGAAATCGGTTGCCGCGCAGGCGCAGGCGCTCCCGGTCCGCCCGTGGATGGTGAAGATCGACGGCATGGTCGAGAAGCCGATGGAAATCGGCATCGACGATTTGATTCGCAAGATGACGCTCGAGGAGCGGACCTACCGTCACCGTTGCGTCGAAGCCTGGAGCATGGCGATCGCGTGGACCGGCTTTCCCTTCGCCAGGCTTGTGGATTTTGCGAAGCCGCTCGGCTCCGCCAAGTTTGTGCGAATGGAGGCGTTCAACGATCCCAAGGTCGCGGCCGGGCTGCGGCAGACCTGGTACCCATGGCCCTATATCGAAGGGCTCACGATTGCCGAGGCGACCAACGAGCTTGCCTTCCTCGCCACCGGCGCCTACGGCCATCCGATCGCCAAGCAGCATGGCGCGCCGCTACGATTGGCGGTGCCGTGGAAATACGGCTTCAAGTCGATCAAATCGATCGTGCGGTTCAGCTTTACCGATACCCGCCCGAAAGGGATGTGGGAGGCCTTGCAGTCGTCGGAATACGGCTTCTGGGCCAACGTCAACCCTGCGGTGCCGCATCCGCGCTGGAGCCAGGCGAGCGAAGAGATTATTGGCACCGGCGAGCGGCGGCCGACGCTTATTTTCAATGGCTACGGCGATTATGTCGCCGGCCTCTACAAGGGAATGGAAAGCGAGCGTCTCTGGGCGTGAGACTGCAACTCAATAGCCCATGCGTCCATACATCCGCGCGGCAATACCGGTGAGGACAGCGGTTACCGCCAGCAGGACCCCGAAGTCGAGCAGGAAACCATAGTCGGACGTGCCCTGGGTCAGCATCAACGATCTCAATACGTCGACCTCATAAGTGAGCGGATTGAGATGTGATACGGCTCGCAACCAGTCCGGCATGAGTGACAGCGGATAGATGGCGTTGCTGGCGAAGAAGATCGGCATGGTCAGCACCTGGCCGATCCCCATGAATCGCTCGCGCGTCTTGACGATGCACGCAATGATCAGCGACAGCGTGGAGAATAGTGCCGAGCCAAGCACGATAGCAGCTGCAACGCCGAGGATGTTGAGCGGGTTCAGGTTGATGCCAACGCCTAGAAGCGAAGCGAGCACATAGACGATCAGCGCCTGTGACAGCGCCCGCACACCGGCCGACAGGGCCTTACCCAGTACCAGAGCCGAACGCGGCGCGGGACTGACGAGATAGCGTTGCAATACTCCGAGGTCGCGTTCCCAGATCGCGGATATGCCGTAGAAGATCGCTACGAACAGGGCGCTCTGCGCCAGAATTCCGGCGGCAAGGAAATCGAGATATGGAAGGTTCCCGGGTGCCACACCGCGAACGCGCGCCATCACCTCGCCGAACAACATCAACCACAGCACCGGCTGCACAGCGCGTGTGAGCAGTTCCAGCGGGTCGTGATAAAGCTTCGCGACCTCGGCGGCCGCCACCGCATAGGTCTGGGTCGCATAGTCGCAGAGCGCCTGGCTGACAGACCTGTCAACCATGTTCGCGGGCCGCGCGGCGCGCTCGCCTGACCTCGCCATAGTTTCCCTCTGTTTCTGTTTCGCTCGTCGCCGTGACGAGCTGGATGAAGACATCATCGAGAGTGGCATCCGGACCGACCCGAGCTTTCAGTTCGGACGCAGTGCCGACGGCGACGATCCGACCGCGGTCAATGAGCGCAATGCGGTCGCAGAAATCGTTGATCTCATCCATGAGATGCGACGTTACGATCATCGTCCGCTGAAATCTGTCGCGCAGATCAAGCACACGTTCCCACACGGTTTCACGCGCGCTCGGGTCGAGGCCGACGGTGGGCTCATCCAGGAACAACACCGCCGGGCGATGCAGCAGGCTCTGGGCGATCTCTAGCCGCCGGATCATGCCGCCGGAGTATTGTCCGACGAGATGATGCGTCGAATTGGACAGGCCCATCCGTGCGAGCGCCCGCGTGATGCGTTCTTTCTGCTCCCGATGCGGTACGCCGTAGAGACGTGCGGACAAGAGCATGTTTTCATAGCCGGTCAGCGAGCCGTCGGCAGAAAGCAGCTGCGGGACATAGCCGATCTGACGTCGCACCGCGCCAGGCTGGCGGACAATATCGTAGCCGGCGATCGTGGCCGATCCCGACGTCGGCGGGAGCAACGTCGTCAGCATTTTGATGAGTGTGCTTTTGCCTGCGCCGTTTGGGCCGATCATGCCGAAGATCTCGCCCCGCTTGATCGTCAGCGATACCTGATCGACCGCGGTCAGATCACCGAATTTGCGTGTGAGTCCGAAAGCATGAACCACGACGTCCTGATCGGGAGCATTTGCATGATCGCCCGACATGAGTACAAATCCAGGTGCGCCCCAATTGTCAGCATAACAGAGCCGACGAGGGTTGCGGATCGCCGATTCGTCACGAGCCGATCCAACGAATTTCCGGTTCTTTTCGGGGAATCGGTGGCGGTTCGGATTTCGGGTGCCCAACAATGATCGGCGCGACCGGCACATAGGCGGCCGGCAGATTCAGCGCCGCTTTTCCTTCCGGCGTTCCAAGCCAGGCCTGCGCAAAGCCGATCCAGCATGTGCCCAATCCGGCGGCGCGGGCTGCCAGCATTAAATTCTCCGCCGCTAACGAGCAATCCTCAACCGTCCATGGGCTGTCCGTCACGCTCGAAATCAGGACTAGCACCGGTGCATGATAAAAAATGTGAAATTTCGGATCGTTGAGAATTGTTTGGAAATGATGCGACAGTGCAACTTGCGAGGTCCGAAGCATATGTGTTTTGGCTTTGCTCGATATGTGATCGAGGACGGCTTTGTCGCGGATCACGCAGAACGACCACGGCTGCTGATTGACTGCGCTTGGCGCTTGAATAGCCATCGCGACGAGCTGGCGTATCGTTCTTTCGTCGACAGGGTCAGCTGTAAATTCGCGCACGGCGCGCCGCGTGTAGATGGCTTCCTTGAGGTCCATGCTGCACCCGTTGAAATCAATAATCTTTTATAGGAAGCGGGCATTTCACGTTTTGATCCTGATCAAGCAGCTGTCCGATATTCGCGCCGGCAGCGCGTAAATACGGAGATTGAAGGCCGCGGCCCGCGGCGTGAGTGTTTTGCACCGCGCTATATCGAAACCACTTCCAAAGCGATATGATGCGGGCGCGGGAGCAACCTCTGGAGGCTTTCATGTCCACCCAACAATCCGGCATTCAAAACATTCAGCGCGCGGCGGCGGCCGCACTCCACGAGCATTGGGTGCTCTTTCTGGTCGAAGGTGTCGTGCTCCTCGTGCTCGGCGCGTCGGCCGTCGTCCTGCCGGCGATCGCCACCCTGGCGGTCACGATCCTGTTTGGCTGGCTGTTTCTGGTGAGCGGCATCGTCGGCCTGGTCACAAGTTTCTGGATGCGCCAGGCGCCCGGTTTCTGGTGGTCGCTGTTGTCGGCTGTGCTCGGTATCGTTGTCGGCGCGATGCTGCTGGCCTCGCCGCTGACCGGGGCAATCTCGCTGACACTCGTGTTGATCGCGTTCTTCCTGATCGAGGGCGTCGTAACGATCATGTTCGCGCTCGATCACCGGCGCGAATTGTCCGGTCAGTGGGGCTGGATGCTGATGAGCGGTCTCGTCGATCTCGCGCTCGCGCTGATGATTCTGACCGGCCTGCCGAGCACGGCGGCGTGGGCTGTCGGGCTGCTGGTCGGCATCAACATGATTTTCGGCGGCGCCGCGCTGATCGCAATGGCGCTGCACGCAAGGAAGGGCGCATGATCCCGAAAAGCTTGTCCTCGACGTGATCGGGGACGGGAACCGGTTTTCGGATAAGATCATGCGCAAACAGGTCAAAGCGGCCTGACGATCAAGACTCGACTTCTCCGGCCTCTGCCTCCGCCAGCTTGGCGCGCCAGTCGGCGCGCTTGAGCATAAACGCGTAGGCCGAGAGCGCGAGCAGGCCGATGCTGACGGCCATCAAGCCGGCCGAAATCGGCCGGCTGAAGAAGATCAGATAGTTGCCGTTCGACATGATCAGCGACTGGCGCAGGCTCTGCTCCAGGATCGGCGAGATCACCAGGCCGAGCACCAGCGGTGCCGGGTCGAAGTCGAATTTGCGCAGCGCATAGCCGAGCACGCCCATGATGAGCATGATCCAGACGTCGACAATCGAGTTGTTCGTTTCGTAGACGCCGATGATGCAAAACATGATGATCAGCGGATAAAGGTAGGCGTAGGGGATCCGCAGCACGGTCACGAAGACGCTGACCAGCGGCAGGTTCAGCAGCAGCAACATGATGTTGCCGACATACATCGATGCGACAAAGCCCCAGAACACATCGGGATGGTCGTTGACCAGTGTCGGGCCGACCGATACGCCGTGAATCATCAGGGCGCCGATCAGCACCGCAGTGATCGGGCTGGTCGGGATGCCGAGCGCGAGCAGTGGCACGAAAGCGCCGGTTGAAGCAGCGTTGTTGGCCGTCTCCGGGCCGGCGACGCCGGCGACCGCGCCTTTGCCGAATTCTTCGGGGTGCTTGGAGACGCGCTTTTCCAGCGCGTAGGACAGGAAGCTGGAAATGATGTGCGCCGAGCCCGGAATGATGCCGATGATGAAGCCGAGCAGGGTGCCGCGAGCGATGGGCATCGAAGCCTCGCCCCATTCCTTGCGCGTCGGCAACAGATCACGCAGTTTCGGCGTAATGATGTCTTTCACGGCATCGGCACTGGGCGTCGAGAGTATTTCGCCAAGGCCGAAAAGACCGACAGCAACCGGCACGATGCCGATGCCGTCGCCCAGTTCGGCGAGGTCGAAGCTGTAGCGGAAGTGGCCGGTCATATTGTCGATGCCGATCATGCCGAGCAGCAGGCCGAGGCAGGCCATCAGCAAGGTCCGGATCAGCGAGGATGACGACATATAGGCGAGGAAAATCAGGCCGAGCACGAGCAGGGCAGTGTATTCGGGTGGCCCGAAGCGGATGGCGATCGTCGCCAGCGGCGGCGCCACCACCGTGAGCACCAGCACACCAAAGGTCCCGCCGATCCAGGAACCGACCGCCGCGATGCAGAGTGCGGCGCCGGCGCGGCCTTTCTTCGCCATGGCGTAGCCGTCGATGCAGGTCATCACCGACGATGCTTCGCCCGGGATGCGCATCAGGATCGACGTGGTCGAACCGCCATATTGCGAGCCGTAATAAATGCCGGCCAGCATGATGATGGCCTGCGTGGCGTTAAGGCCGAACGTTACCGGCAGCAGAATTGATATTCCGGCGAGCGGGCCAATGCCCGGCAGCACGCCGACCAGCGTGCCGACCAGGCAACCGAGAAACGCGTACCACGCGTTGGCCGGCAGCAGCGCGACGGAAAAGCCGAGATAAAGGCTATGAAGGGTCTGTTCCACGAATTTTGCCTAGAAGCCGAATGGCCCGGTGTTGATCGGTGTTTTGAGCAGGTAGACGAACAGAACATAAGTGGTCACCACCACGCCCAGGCTGTAGACAGTGGCCGGCAGCAACCGGCGTCGCTCGATCACGACAAGCAAGCCAAAGATCAGCAGCACGTCGGTGGTGAGGAAGCCCAGCCATTCGAAGGCGGCGATGGCCGCCGCGGTAAGCGCCACGACGAGGGCGGCATGCTTGGCGTCGCCCCAGGTCAGTGTCGCGAAAACCCTGCTCTCTTTTGCGCGCAGCATCAGCACAAGACCGAAAAAAATGGTCAGTGCTGCAATGATCTTCGGCATGAATCCGGAGCCGGGCAGCGACAGGTTGCCTGTCGGCAGGTCGCCGCTGAGGGCGATCACCAAAAGCCCGAAGCCGACGAAGAAAGCGCCTGCGACGTGGTCCGCGCGCAGAGTCATTGAATAGTCCTTGACCGCTGGCAAAAATCTGGCGCCCCGCGAAGCGGGGCACCGGTGATAGCGAGCATCATCCCTGCACGCGGCCGATGGCGATGATCGCGTCTTCCTGGCGCTTGGCGTCGGCGGCCCAGAACGTGGTGAATTCGGGCTGGTCCATATACGCCAGTTCCTGGCCGAGATTGTCGAGCGTGTCGAGGAATTGCTTGCTGTGAGCGGCCTTGTTGAGCCCGTCGCGCAGCGTCGTGATGATCGGCGCCGGCGTGCCTTTCGGAGCGAAAATGCCGACCCAGAAATAATATTCCAGATCGTATCCCTGCTCCTTGAAGGTCGGGACGTCAGGCAGCGATTTGGTGCGCTTGCCGCTCGATACGGCCAGCGCGCGCACCTTCCCTGCGCGGATATGCGGCAATGCGATCGATGTCGGCGACATGAAGAAGTTGACATTCCCGCCGAGCACGGCGGTGACGGCCGGGCCGCCGCCATTGGTCGGCAGATGCCGCATCTTCAGGTCGCCTGCCGCTTTGGCAAAAAGCACCGTAGGAATGTGCGAAGCCCCGTAGAGACCGGACGAGCTGTAGATCAGCTTGTCGGGATTGGCCTTGGCATCGGCAACGAGATCCTTCACCGTTTTATACGGCACATCCTTGTTGACGATCATCACGATCGGATCGGCGACGATACGCGCGAGCGGGATGAAATCGGCATTGGTGAATTTTGGCGTGCGGCCAAACAACTTGTCGACGGCGGCAAAGCCTGAAATCGAAACGATGTGCGTCAGCAGCGTATAGCCATCGGGCTTGGCGGTCGCGACGAATTGTGCGCCCACCGCGCCAGCGGCGCCGGCCTTGTTTTCGAGCACCACCGGCTGCTTGAAAACGGCTTCGAGCGCTGCATCGAGCGGACGCGTGATGGTGTCGCTGACGCCGCCCGGCGGAAACGGGCTGACGACGGTGATGCTGTGCGAAGGATAGGCGTCTTGCGCGAATGCATTGCGCGACGCCAGCGTGGCGGCGGAGGCAGCGGTACCAACGACGAAACTGCGGCGATCCATAGTCCTTCCCCTCTGTTCCTGGTGCCGGTTAAACCGGTCTGGCTTTGAACAAACTGTCGATTATCCCTGTACGCGGCCGATCAGTTTCACCGCTTCATCCGAACGTTTGGCATCTTCCGCCCAGAACTTGGCGAAAGCGGCCGCGTTGAGATAGTCCGGCTCCAGTCCCGCATTGGTGATGGCGGTCTTGAACAGATCGGAATTCGCGGCCTTGTCGATGACGCCGTTCAGCGTGGCGACGATATTGGCCGGCGTGGCCTTCGGAGCGAAGATGCCGACCCAAAGGTAATATTCGACGTCGTAGCCGAGCTCCTTCAACGTCGGCACGTCTGGCAGGGCCTTCGAGCGCTTGCCGCCGAATGATGCCAGCGCCCGCAGCTTGCCGGCCTTGATATGTTGCAGGGTCGCGGAAACCGTCTGCGTGCTGATCTGCGCATTGTTGCCGAGCAGGGCGGTGACGGCCGGCCCGCCGCCATTGGTCGGCAGGTGGCGGAGCTTCGGGATGCCGGTCGCCTTTTCGAGCAGCGCTACCGGCAGATGGGTCGCACCGTAAAGTCCTCCCGAGCTGTAAATGATCGCCTCG
>Ga0335082_10002351_pt1 | contig 20329 bp, 11 predicted proteins | sample Lox_Sample_41_FD_206718 | JGI IMG/M metagenome (GOLD analysis project Ga0335082, IMG submission 206718) | Soil microbial communities from Loxahatchee National Wildlife Refuge, Florida, United States - Lox_Sample_4.1 | ecosystem: Environmental > Terrestrial > Soil > Wetlands | place: USA...
ATTATCGTTCCCGTCGAAAGAGCTTTACACCCCGAAGGGCTTCATCGCTCACGCGGCGTCGCTGCATCAGAGTTTCCTCCATTGTGCAAGATTCCCCACTGCTGCCTCCCGTAGGAGTCTGGCCCGTGTTTCAGTGCCAGTGTGGCCGTGTGCCCTCTCAGGCCGGCTACCGATCATTGCCTTGGTAGGCCATTACCCTACCAACTAGCTAATCGGCCGCGGACTCCTCTCTCAGCGCATTGCTGCTTTCCCTTCACAGGCTTATGCGGTATTAGCCCCGGTTTCCCAGGGTTATTCCCCACTAAGAGGTAGATGATCCACGTGTTACTCACCCGTACGCCACTTTACTCATGGATTGCTCCACTTTCTCGTGCGACTTGCATGTGTTAAGCGCGCCGCCAGCGTTGATTCTGAGCCGGGATCAAACTCTCGTTTGATCTTGTGAGACTATCGACCTGACCCGTAAAAATTAGGCCAAGCCATCATCGATCCGGTTTGACTCAAAGTTCTGACGAAATTTACTACTGCATCCAACCAGATTGTCAAAGATCTGCGCAGCCCGCCCAGCGATCCCTGTTTTGCAAGGAAGACCAAATCGACTGCCGGCCTCGAAAGCCGTTTTAGCGCAAGCCGTCCCATCATCGTGGAACTGCTTACACCAGAATTCTTGGGAACTTAAAGAACTACCTGACAGGAGATGAGGCGTTACTGCTTCTTGCTACCTGCCGTAGAAATCCTCTGCCTTTCGCTACGATAACAAACTGAAAGCTTCGATGGCAAGTTCCATTCGAAACTTTTTCCTCCACCTACCGCGAAAAGGCGACCTCGCTCAGAATAGCAAAAGGCTAACCACTTGGCAACAGGCAAATAAAAATTTCTTCTAAGCCACTGAAAACGCAGCTTCGAAACTGGCTGCGCGGCATCAGAGCAGACCCTCAAACTCTACTTCTGTTGCTCCAGCGGCCGTGAAATGCCCGGTACTCGTTCGGCCTGCATCAGCTTAACCAGGCTCTCTTTGCCGGCGATGGTCACTCGCGTTCCGTCAGGAGCAACATCGAAAGTCTCGGTCGGCAGTTCCGAATCAAAGCCACCCAACGCGCGGGCAGTCTTCAGAGTATCGCGGTCCGGAGAGAACTCCTGCAGATAAACGCCAGGCACGCCTTTCTCATTTCGACCCAGTAAAGCGACCGATCGCCCATCCGTTGACCAACGAGGTCGATTTCCGATCAGTGGTAAGGGTAATACCGCACCATCGCCGAACCGGGTGACACGCTCGCTCCCGAGGACTCCGCAGATTACGAATTGTCCATCCGGCGAAACCGCAGGAACCGGGCAAAGACCTTGATCGATCCGAGCCGCGCCCGTTCCGTCCGGATGAATCTTCCATCGACCCAGTTTGTCGGGATTGCGCGAATCGTAGACAATCCACTGCCCGTCCCGCGTCGCCGTGGGATTTTCCGCATCAACTCCGTCATTGGTGACCTGACGCGCGCCGCTTCCATCGGCATCAGCCATCCAGATCTCGAGATGTCCTCCCCGGTTTGAGCTCCATAGGATTTTCTTGCCGTCTGGCGTAAAGGCCGGGTCCCAATCGTCGGCCGCGTCTTCGGTGAGGCGCTTCAACGCGCCCGACTTCGTGGAGACTTCCCAGAGATCCAAATTTCCGCTGCGATTGGACGCGAACAGAATCCATTCCCCATCGGGAGAGTACACCGGCTCGCGGTCCTGGCTGTCGCCCTTCGTCAGCCAACGCGACTGAGTCGCCCGATCGTTCAGTGAAATCTCTCGAAGATTCTCGCGACTTGAATAGGAGTCGAATACCAGGCGCCCGGCAGCGGCCACATCAAGGACCGCGCTGTTATCGGGAATTCGAAAAAGTACTTTTGAAGTTCCCGAGCCGATGTTCTGAACAATCACGCGCGCAGTCCCGGCGGCAGGGACTCCTGAGCTTGCGGAAACGGACTCACCCTGAGAGTAAACGATGTCGCCCGAAGTGCCTGACCAGGCGACCGAAGAGATACGGAATCCCCCCGGAGGCGACGAGAGAGTTCGAAATCCCTTTCCTGTGGAATCGACAAGCAAGATGGAAGAAGGCGTGCCGCCCCCGGGAGGCGCGAGCACAACCGCAATGGTGTGCCCGTCCGGCGACCAACGTGGATATCGGAGAGCTTGCGTCAGACGCAGCTCGATTTGCGCAATCTCGCGCGGCGACGTACCATCGGCGCCGCAGATGCCGACCGCCCAAGAATCCGGCTTCCGGCGCACAAACGCGATCTGCCGGCCGTCTGGTGACCAGTCCGCCATCGCGGCGTTGCCGACCAGTTTCCGCGGCTCACCTCCGACAATAGGAACGCGATAAAGCGAAGGAACGCGATAAAGCGACGTCGAAGCGCCTTGGTTCCTGGTAAAGACGATTAACGATCCATCCACAGAGAATCGTGGATCATCGTCCGGGCCGCCCGTAGTGAGTGCGACTTCGCTGCCGCTGGCCAGATCTTTCAACCAGATTCGCCGCGTGCCGTCGCGGTCGGAACTGAACGCTATGGTGCGGCCGTCCGGCGACGCGGCGGGCGAAAAATCGTGCCCCGAATAGGTCAGCGCGCGCAGCTCCGGCGCGCTCGGCGCGGTCATGCGGCCCCTCCATTGCCCGATCGCAAATGCTCCAACCAGGGCGGCGACGGAAATGGCAATTGCGATCCACCAGCGCCGGTTCGCAACTACAGGCGGCTGATCCGCCGGTTGCGCGGTCGGCTCCGCGGCCCACAAAAGCGCAGTCTTGAGATCACGCGCAGTCTGGAATCGCTGATCCGGATCTTTCGCAAGGGATCGCTTCAGTACGCGATCCAGCGCCCGCGGCGCATCCCATGGCGCGGGTTCCCGGCCGAGAACTGCCGCAATCACGCTCGCCGCGCTATTGCCCTCAAATGCCCGCCTGCCCGTCAGCAATTCGTAAAACACACAGCCGAAGCTGAACAGATCACTGCGCACATCCACCTGCTCGCTCTGCAACTGCTCGGGTGACATGTACTGCAGGGTCCCGACGATGTTCCCTTGAGCGGTCAGCGCCATGGTCGTGACGTCGTGGCCGCTGGGGAGGAACGTCTGTTTGGCCAGTCCAAAGTCGAGCAGCTTGACGCCTTGCTTGTTCACGAGAATGTTCGCCGGCTTTAAATCGCGATGCGTGATGCCCTTTTGATGCGCCGCATCGAGGGCATCCAGAATCTGGCTGGCATATTCGACGGCCCGCTCCAGGGGCAGCGGGCCCGTCAGCGGCGCACCCTCGATGTACTCCATCACCAGGTAATCTGGTCCGACATCGTAGAGATGGCAGATATTGGGGTGGTTCAAGGCGGCCACCGCTCGCGCTTCCGCCTCGAAGCGCTGGGAGAACTGCTCCTTCGAGATTTTGATGGCAACGATGCGGTCGAGCCGCGTGTCGCGGGCCTTGTAGACTTCTCCCATGCCACCGGCGCCGATGGGCGCGAGGATTTCATACGGACCGCGTTTTTCGCCAGCGGAAAGTGGCATGGCTGGGAGTTTAGTCCAGTTTACTTGATGGAGAAGACCGCGGCCACACTTGTCGCGCTAGCGGATCGCCCAGTTCACCGGATGGAAAGTGGTTACGAACTGGAATCCCAGGACATTCGCACGCGTTCCCGTTGCGTATTGAACGTTCATCCATTCATAGCCGACCTTGAGAAGCTGATGCCTGTTCATCCAGAATCCGGCGGCCGCCTCATACGAGTCGATTGCCGGTGAGAGTTCCTTATAGTGGCCGCCTGCATTGTCGGCGATACGGCCAGTCCGCCACCAGCCGGCGCGGCCTGCGAGATAAAACCGCGGCGTGATGATCGCCTTGAGTTCACCGTATGCGGAAACCACAGTCGGCGACTTTGTGAACTGCGGCAGATCGAATTGGAATCTCTGCCATTCTCCGTTCGCACTGAAACGCCCACGCGCCCATTGAACATCCGTGCCGACACCGCTTGCCGGGAAACTGCGAAGCGACGTCCCTAATGGCAATTGCGATTTCACCGAGGAATCCAAGTAAGGACCGCGGAACCCGGATACTCCGACGCGAAATCCCTGGCGGATCGTATAGCCGCCTCCCGCCGTCCATTGCGCGTACTGACCGGGGCGTCCCCATGCGTTCGGATTCGCGGGTGATCCACTCGTGATTTGCAAACGCGCGTCCAGACGGTGGCCCGAAATGTCGGCCTCGACGCCCGGCAGCCCATACAGTGTGACCGGCTTCAGGCCGGAATCCGGCTCCACAACGTAGCTGGAGGTCCATAGTCCCCTGATATTGCCGGGAAGCTGATCCACGAGCAGGCCTGGTGGAACGATGTATGTCAGCGGTTGATCGAGTAGCGGGTTATCGGTGTCGTCATAGCGCAAGGGATAGGATCCGAAAGCTGAAGCCAGACGGCCTGCCTTCACTACAAATGACACATCGCCGTGCCGGATGGAATAACCGCCGAAGGCTTGAATGACTTCGGTATAGCGTTCGTGGTCCGGTTCGAAGGCATCGTAATAAAAATAGGGCGTGACCCGGAACTGCACTGCAGCGTAGCCAAACCAATGCTCACCCAACTGGATCGACGGGTACAGCATCGCGCGGAATCCGCCGGAAACTGGAGAAGCGGATGTTTCCTCGGATTTCAAGCGGTCGGTATAAAGACCCGCGCCACTCAACGTCACCGGCAAGCTGATTCCCGAACTTGCCGCTTCCTGAGCTCGCAGGGGCGCCGCAGTTGTGCTCACATATGCCGCAGCGGCCATAAGAACAAGCGGCAAGACTCTTTCCGCCGGAGATGACGCGCGCCGAGCGGTTCGTCGCGATTCTTCAGGTTCTGGTCCAGTCGCCAATGGAAGGCGCACCGTGAACCAAAATTTCGAACCCTCGCCGAGACGGCTCTCGACGCCGACGGTGCCCTGCATCAGTTCGACAAGTTGCTTCACGATCGCAAGGCCGAGTCCCGTGCCGCCGTAACGGCGAGTCATCGATCCGTCGGCCTGCGTAAACTTTTCGAAGATCAAATCGAGCTTGTCGGCCGGAATGCCGATCCCGCTGTCCTCCACCTCGATCCGAATTTTTGCTTCGCTGTCGGTGCGCTCCTGGCAAACCACGCGTACGACGATTCTGCCCTGCTGAGTAAACTTGAGGGCGTTGCCCACCAAATTGGTCATGACCTGACTGATGCGCACCGCATCGCCAACGAATCGGCGTGGTTCGTCCTCCGGATATTCGAGCTTCAACCCGAGGCCCTTTGCGGATGCCTGCGCGGACAGCAGCGCCGTAACGTCTGAAATCGTCTGGTGCAGGTCAAACGGCGCGGTGGTGAGTGTCATCTTCCCGGCATCGAGCCGCGAGAAATCGAGGATATCGTTGATGATCACGAGCAGCGACTGCGCTGAGGAGCGTACCGTGCTTGCATAATCGTTCTGTTCCTCGTCGAGCCGGGTATCGAGCAATAAATCCGTTAGCCCAATCACGCCGTTCATCGGAGTTCGTAGCTCGTGGCTGATGTTCGCTAAGAATTCGGTTTTGGCCAGGTTGGCGGATTCGGCCGCGACTTTGGCTTTCTCCAATTCGTCGCGCGTCTTTCGTTCCGCGGCAGCGACGCGATTGAAAGTCTCGGCGAGCAGGTTCAATTCGTCAACAGCGCCTCCAGCGGTGATGTGATCCGGAAACTGGTTGGTACGCTCGCCCTGCTGCAATTGTTTCACCAGGTCGCGCAGTGGTTTCGAAACGGAACGTGAGGTGACCAGTGTGAAAAGCAGTGCCAACAGCACACCGCCGATACCCACCTTGATCATGACGCCGACCCAACTGGAGGTGAAATCGCGTACCGCCTGGTCGAGCGAACGGAAAGCGAGCAGCCGGTAGTCCGCTCCTAAGTTGAGCTCCTGGACGGGAAGCACCAGGACAGTTTCGCCCTGCCGGGAGATCTCGCACTCCGCGGTCAAAGCCCGGCAATGATTGCGCAGTTCGGTCTCGAGCGCCGGCCATGCGGAGGGTGGAAACGTGCCGCGAACGATGTGGCTGTTGTGAAGCAATACAATATCGCCGGCCAGATGATAACGGCTCAAATCGAAATGGCTGCCCAGCCGCAGATTGCCGACTTGTTCATCACCGATATTGATTGGTGTCGTTGTTAGTTCGTAAAGGATACCCTCAGCGTCGACCAAGGTCGGCTCTGACGGAATTTCGGGAAGAGATTCGAGCGTTCGCGGCCGACCGCTGGAATATTCGACGGCTGCCACCACTCGGCCCTTCCAGTCCGTAATGGCAATCAGGTCGTAGCCGACCATATCATGCATTTCACGCAGTTGCGCTTCGATGGTCGCGCGCACTTGGAGGGCGGCTTCGGGTGTCGACGGACTCTCGTGCAGCAAGCCGATAGCTGCCTTCAGCCCGGCGCTCTCGGCCAACACCGCCACGAACTGACTCACGCGGCGCGAGCACTCTGCATTCGCTCGCGCCACCAACTCCTCCGACTTCTGCAACGACTCGCGCATGTCCGCCTTGACTCGTTGCGCCACAACCGCGCTCAAAGCGACAAACGTCATCACCAGGACCAGACACACCGGGACGAAGGAGAACAAGAACGCCCGAGTGGTGAGGGAACTTTTTGCCATCAGGGTCGTGGCTCTGTGTCGACGGGAATGCGAATGGTGACGTCTGCTTTACCGCTTTGCGGAACATCGACATCGGTTTTGAACATTCCCGCAATCTTGTGCCAAGCGACCAGGCGATAGTGGCCGGCCGGTACATTGCTCCACGAGAAGCTGCCATCCGCCGCGGGTTTGCCGTACCAGGGACTGTCCGTCACCACGATTGCCGCGTACATGTGGGAATGGATGTGGCAGTAGACTTGAACCACTCCCGGCCGATTGAATTTGACGCTGCGGCTTTGTCCCTGCGGATAGTAGCCAAGATCGAACGACTGCGCATGCGACAACGAAAACACGTTGTGGAAGATCGCGTCGTAGTTTGGGAACTGGACCGTAGATCCCACCGGAACCACAATGATGTCCGGTTCAAAACGGCTGTTCCGTTGACCGATCACCGCAGTCAGCGGTGCCAGTTGAGGCGGCGAGCCACCTGTCAGCATCACCGCCACACGATCAAATTCGTTGACTGGCTCCGAATCAACGGGAACAATAGGAGATGCGGTGCCGCGCAGGTTATAAGAAAGTGAAGGAAGCGCTTTCTTCGTGAGACGCCTGGTGATCAGGGCATGGCCCGAAACCTCCCCGGCGAACACGGGCAGACCGATTGCAAACAGGCCTGCAAATAGATATGAGCGCCTCAAGGTACTTCCCCTCGTATCCCTTAAATCGGTTGTACAGCCTCGGCGCTATAGACTGTGAAATTCCTAAGGTTGATATTCTTCCGAACGCTAAGAATCTTATAAATGTTCGCTGATTTACGATCTGTAACAATCGGCGGTTGGTTTAGTCGATGTAATACAGCCGGGAGCCCGCCGCCTCGGCCAGGCACTTCATGCCCCAAAGATTGGAGTAAAGGCGAAAGTCGTCCGATCCTGCGTTGTCCTTGTTAACCAAAACGTATCGGATGCCCCGGGCCTTCAGCTCGGAAGCAGCGGCTCTACGCTGGCTGACCGTGATTGGCCGGGGACTTTCGATTGGTTGAGATGCTATGGCGCTCCATTTGCCCTCTGCATCCATCCCCTCGAGCCGTACCTTGGCTTCCCCGCCGTCTTCCGATGTCTCCAGTGTCACCGCGTCGATTTCTTGCAAACGGCCGAAATCGACCTCGATGTACATCCCGGGTTGTGCGAGGTCCCAGCTTCGCCACCGGGTGACGAGCGCATTATCGAAGGCGAGTTGCACGTCCCACGGATTCGGACGGGCATTGAGTCGCCATTCGGAGGACCGAGGCAATTCCGAACCCTTGCTGAAAATGCGCAATTCCGCGACGCTCCACTGTGAGTTGTTCGCCCATACGGTCTGGAGCACACGAACTTTTCGAAATTCGCGCGAAGGGAAGGAAAATCTTACTACGCGGCTGGCTTGGAAGCCTCCAATGATCGGATTCCACAGGATGTCGCAGAGCACTTCATTCTCTGCACCCATGTAGCTGACTAGGATCTTCCGTGAGGTGTACGCTTCCGCGACCTGACTGAACGAAAAGGCTGGTTCTCCTGCGGGCACGAGCCTCTCCACCATTCGGGCCACGCTATATTCCGGCGATCGCCTTGTGAGGTATGCATCCTCCGATTCGATTCGCATCGCGGCTTTCAAAGGAAACCCGATCAATCGCCAGGCATACGGGTTCGCGTACAATCCAGCAACGCTCGGCCAGCAAGTGACCGCATGAAAGAGCACCAGTCCGAGGACAGCAACGTGGGGCACGTTGGACAAACCTCTGGTTTGTCCCGAACAAGCCGGAGGCTTGTTCAACGAGGTGTTACCAGGAGTCAGTTCCGACAGCATGTAGTACAGGGCCAACGCAAGACTCAACGCAACGAAAGGCACAGCAGGAATCAGGAATCGCGCGCCGATGTTGAACATGTAAGGTAGAGCGAAAACCATGCCGGCCGCGAGCAATCGGCGCCCCGCCTTGAGCTTGAGCGCCGCCAGCGCAAAAGGCGTCAGCAAAAACAAAGGACCGAAGAAGCCGACCAGCCGCCCGCCGTCCACAGTAAGCTGCCAGGGGATTTGAAAATAGCTGGCCAGGTCATACGATCGTTCCGCCCGCCGGAAATAATCTTCAAAAGAGACGTGCACATATTGATTCGGAAATATGCGATTACCGAAAGGCGAAACAGGATTGTCGACCCAGAGCCAATTTTTCATCAGCCAAGGAGCAATGAAGAGAATTGCAATCGCGGCGACAGGCAGGACCGCTCGCTTCCGCTTCCATAACAGAAACCCGAGAGCGTAGAACACAGCTACAAACGCCGTGTATTTCACCGCATAACTAAAACCCGCAAGAATCCCGACGGGAACCAGAAGCCGGAGGTCTCGCTGTTCATCCCAAACTTGCAGCACGTAAAACAAGGCGAATAAAACAGCCGCCAATGCAACATCAATATACGCGATCGACCCGTCGGTCCCAATCACTGGGCTGGCGTAAACGAAAATCGCCGCAGCCACTCCAGCCCGCGGATAGCCGATCCTCCGTCCATAACAAATCATCAATAGCGCGAGCGTCACCAGAAAACCGAAATGGACTAAAGCAGCGGCGGAGTGCCTCCCGAGCAAGAACGCGTGCAGAAATAGAAGCTCAATTCCCTCGGAAAGATTGGCATATATGTTTGTCGTAAGGTGCACGAACCCGCGCGCCCCCGCGTACTTGGCAACCATGCCGAGGTGATAGGCCGCGCCATCCGGACTCATCTCCGGCGCCAGGGCATTGACAAAATACAGAATTGTAAACGCCGCGAAGATGCCGGCCGGAATCCATCCGATCTTCGGAAATTGCGGCCGTTTCTTGCGAATGATGACGGATCGGACTGAAGCACCGATCGACACCAGCCCGAAGGCTATGAGAACGCCCCTACGGACAAGATGCGTGGCGCTCAGAACGAAAACAATCTCGCTCAGACATGCCGCTCCCACGACAAACGCCAGTAGCCATTCTTCCAACCGCGAAAATGACAGCCGCAACCAATCAAAAAGGAGCGTGCCGAGCGCCCACGAGACCGCGATCGTGAAACTCGCGCCAAATAAGATCGACGCAACGATCATCGCCGCTCAAAGCCGGCCTTAGTGAGAATGACGCCGAACTTCGCTCCGTCCTGGGGAGCCGTATAGAGCTTATCGATGGAGATCGCCACCGTGGATTCTACGTCTGTCTTGAGCCAATCCGCCGGAACCGGCTTCTCGAAGTGCTTGGCTCCGGGCGATTCGTAACGGACCTTGTCGAGCAGTCGCTCGTTCACGAAAAAAGATAACTCGAGCGGCCCGGTTTGTTTGAAACCCACATCCCAGATACTGAAGTCCACCACCAGCTTGAGCCCTTCGGTTTCAACGGCGAGGATTCGCAATGTAGGCCGCTGAGCCGTCCAGTACCATTGCACCTTTTCGTTCGTCGTCACGATGTCTCGGACGAAGTGCGCCTGAGCGTCTGGGTCGCTCATTTCAACCATCATTGTGGCGGCCGCTGCCTCACGATCGGTTGACGCCGACGCATGTCGCTGTTCCGGAGGAGGATAGCTGTCGGGATACCTCCGGCAGGAGCAAAGCAGGAGCGCGAGTGGGACAGCAAGTCGGTGAAGCAAGCTCCTATTATTGCTCTACTACAGAGATCCCTCCGAACAGCCGATAAGCTGGATGACAATGACTAGTGCCCTGCCGACCACCAAAGTGTTAGTGGCTGACGACCACGGAGTGGTTCGAAAAGGCCTGCGTTTTCTATTGCAAACCGACCCTTCCATCGAAGTCGTCGGCGAGGCGTCGGATGGGCGGGAAGCTGTCCGTTTGACGGAAGAACTATCTCCCGATGTCGTGGTCATGGACATTACCATGCCCCAGCTCAACGGGATCGACGCCGCTTCCCAGATCGTCAAGCGCGACCCGGATGTCGGCGTCATCATGCTGAGCATGCACTGCGACGAGACCTTCCTGGTACGTGCGCTGGCAGCAGGGGCCCAGGGCTACCTGCTGAAGGACTGTGCCGAGGCCGATCTGCTGCAGGCCGTCCGTGCAGTTGCCAGCAAAAAGCTCTTTTTCAGTCCGACCATTACGCAAACGCTGCTCGAAGACTACATGCGGCAGATGCAAAATGAGGGCCTGGAAGATTCCTACGACCTGCTGACCGACCGCGAGAAAGAAGTACTGCAGTTGCTCGCCGAAGGTAAGTCCAACAAAGAAGCTGCCAGCTTACTCAACGTCAGCTTGTATACCGTTGAGACGCATCGCAGCCGCCTGATGGCCAAGCTGAACCTTCACAGCACCGCGGATATCGTTCTCTACGCGGTGCGCAAGCGCATCATCCAGTAGTCGGGACGTCCTCAGGCCTGGCCACAGGATCGCTGGTCTTCTTTTCTTCGCGCGGCAGCACCACTTCAACTCGGGTTCCCTTCCCCGGCGTCGACTGTATCGCGATCTTGCCGCACAGTTCCCGGACCCGCTCCGTCATCCCTAACAGACCCAATCCATAAGCTACGCCGCCGTGTTGGTCGAACCCGACGCCGTCATCCTCCACCGTCACCGCAAGCCGGCCATCTTCATCCTGCAAATGTACCTTGATGTTCTTGGCCTGGGCATGCCGCGCGCAGTTGGTCAGCCCCTCCTGCACAATACGGTAGAGATAGGTGCGATGCCTGTCGGGCAGGTCCTTCAGGTCCCCGGCGACCTCTAATTGAATCGGGATGTTGTAACGCCGCGTGAACTCTCGCGCCTGCCATTCCAGCGCCGGGCCCAACCCCAGAACATCCAACATCGCCGGACGCAGCCCCATGGCGATGTCCCGAGTAGTTCGAAGCGTGCTTTCGGCTATCTTCTTGGCCTGATCGAGGTGCGGCCCAAAGTCCGCCCCAGTTGCCGCACGCACGCGCTCCAGATTACCCAACTCCATACGTAGCGCGGTCAACAATTGGCCGATCTCATCATGCAACTCGCGCGATAGAGACTTGCGCTCCTGCTCTTGCGAAGAAACCAGCTGCTGCGAAAGGTGACGCAGACGCTCTTCGGCCTGTTCACTGGCGCGCTGGTGGTCGGCAGTTTCCTTCTCGAGCGAGTTGATGCGGAAAATGCTAGCCGCTGCAATCACCGCACCGACAAATAATCCCGTTAATATCGTCTCCCAAATATCGTTTTGCAACGCCTCAACAGATTGCGTCAGGGCGCGGCGTCGAGATTCGAAATTCTGCTCATTGAGCCTGCCGAGCTGTTCGGCAACGGCAAAAATGGTACGGCTCTTAGATCCCAGCGGATCGTCGCTCGAGTCAATCTTGCCCTGCCCATCCGGATTCTGCCGGAACTCCGCCGCTACGGCATCCAAGTATGCTCGTAAGGCACTCTCCAAACCTGCGAACTCAGTACCATCCTGCTGTTGGCGCAACGCGCGTACCTGTTCGAGTCGGCTTTCCGTCTTCGAGCGAATGTCAGCCAACTGACGCGAATAATCACTGCCTGCGCCGCTCCGATCGAGTAGCCTATCCCGGTGTAGTACTTCCACGCGCGAGGTATCAGCGCGAATCGCCTCCACCAGATTCTCAATATTCCGGTAACTATCCTCAACTGTAAGGATTTGTAGATGGATTCGCCGGGTCTCCTGAATATTAGCCACACCTGAGAGACCCATAATTAACAAAAGAAAGCCCAGCCCGAAAACCGACACTGGCCATATGCTCTGTTGTGCGTAGCGCTTCACAGGTTCTTTCCTATCGCCTGCTACTCCATCGGCAGTATTGTTGTTTTTCCTTAAATCGCTGAGAATGAGAGCGATAAGTAGCTAGTAGGAGGAGGAGGATGAGAATGGTTCAACATCTGGTGGTTCTTGCGAGCAGGATTCTCAGGGACAAGCGCGGTCAAGATCTGATTGAGTATGCCCTTATGGCAGGTTTCGTGGCGGTGGCAGCCGGCGCGATCATGCCGGGAGTCGCAAATAGCATTAGCACCATCTTCAGCGAAATCAGTTCCGTGATGACCGCGGCGTCATCGCAGAGCTAACCGTTATTACATAAAAGGAACTCCCGCGCCCGTGTTCCGTACTAGGGACATGGGCGCTTTCACGTCTGACCTCCGCCACTCTGTCCGCATCCTTATCAAGACACCGGGCTTCACCGTTGTCGCGTTAGCCGCATTAGCCCTCGGGATCGGTGCCAATACCGCCATCTTTTCTGTTGTAAATACCGTTCTGCTCCAACCTCTCCCCTATCCTGAGCCGGATCGCATTCTCCGGATCGAGCGCCAGTTCCCGCAAGGGACCGGTTCCTCCATCTCCATACCGAAATTCATGGCCTGGAAAAAGAGCAACCAAACCTTCGACGCGATGACCATCTACGACTTCAGCGGTCCCGGATTGAATCTTGGCACGGGTGACCATCTCGAACAGATCAAGGGAATCCACGTCTCCACCGAATATTTCCGCGTCTTTGGCGTTACGCCGATGCAGGGGCGCACATTTATCTCGCAAGAAGATTTGCCGGGCGGACCGAAAGCTGTCGTGGTCAGTTATGACCTCTGGAAGAACCGCTTCGGCAGCGATGCCACGCTCGTCGGCAGGCCCATGATCCTTGGCGGCGATTCGTACAACGTAGTTGGCGTCTTGCCAGCGACTTTTCACTCCGATCCTCCGGCCGATGTCTTTATCCCTCTCCAAGCCGACCCGAACAGCAACAACCAGGGCAACTACTTGCTCGTCGCAGGACGGCTCAAGCCCGGAGTCTCAGTCGAAGCTGCCAAAGCCAATATGAAGGCGGCCGGAGAGCAGTTTCGTCAGGCCAATCCCGAATGGATGGATAAGCGAGAAAGCGTTACGGTCGAACCTCTTCGTGACGCGCTCGTGGGCGATGTCCGGCCGGCCCTTCTGATCCTCGTGGGAGCGGTGGGATTTGTTCTGCTGATCGCATGCGCGAACGTGGCCAGTTTGTTACTCGCTCGCGCAGCCGCCCGCCAGCGTGAGATCGCCATTCGAACTGCTGTCGGGGCCAGCCGTGGCCGCATCGTCCGGCAACTGCTCACAGAAAGCGCGTTCCTCGGCGCCGTAAGCGGAATTGCGGGTTTCATACTCGGTGCGTGGGGCGTCCGGGCATTGCTTGCCTTGAGTCCTGGAAACCTTCCGCGGATCAACGATGAGACCCACGCCACTTCGATGACGTCGGCGCTCGATTGGCAGGTTCTCGCCTTCACGCTCGGCATCTCGCTCCTCACCAGTATTCTGTTCGGCCTGCTGCCTGCGCTGCGTGTCTCGCGCATGGATGTGAACTCGACGTTGAAAGAAGCCGGCGGACGATCGGGCACGGGATTGCGACAAAACCGCGCACGTAGCCTGCTGGTGATCGCCGAGATGGCCCTCGCTGTTATTTTGCTAGCCGGCGCCGCGCTCATGATTCGGACGTTCGTTGGATTGCGTTCCGTGCAGCCTGGGTTCGACGCGCACAATGTCATTACCATGCAGACCTCCTTGAGCAGCGGTAAGTACGATACCACCGCTAAAGTTTCAAACATGATCCGGCAGGTGGCGCAACATGTCGAGGCGTTGCCCGGTGTTCAGTCCGCCGCCGGAACGCTCATGCTACCCGTGGAAGGCGGCGTGGATTTTCCCTTTTCGATCGAAGGGCGCTCACCGGCGAATGGCAGCAAATACGAAGGCGACGAACAATGGCGCTTCGTCTCACCGGCCTATTTCAACGCCTTCCGCATTCCTCTCGTCAAGGGCCGCATGTTCGACCAGCGCGACACTGGAAGCTCTGAGCGTGTGTTGGTCATCAACCAGGCGATGGCTAAGAAGTTTTGGCCCAAGGAGGATCCCATCGGGGCCAGGATTGTGATCGGCAAGGGACTGGGACCGACCTTCGAGGAGCCCGCGAGACAAATCGTCGGTATCGTCGGCAACGTCCGCGAAACTGGCTTGGGTGACGGGGAGCAACCGGTCATGTATGTGCCGCAAGCTCAACTCAACGATCAACTGACGAAGTTTGCAAATGGCGTCGTCCCGCTGAGTTGGGCGATTCGAACTACAGACGATCCGTCATCGCTCGTCCCCGCCATTCGCCGTGAGTTCCTGGCCGTCGACAGCCAGTTGCCCGTTTCCAAAGTGCGCACCATGGTACAGGTGGTATCCGAATCCACGGCGCGCCAGAACTTCAACATGCTCCTGCTTACGATCTTCGCCATACTCGCGCTATCACTGGCGGCGATCGGGATTTACGGCTTGATGTCGTATACAGTCGAGCAACGCACACAGGAGTTCGGCGTCCGCTTGGCGCTGGGAGCGGGTGCGCGGCAAATGCTCGCGACGATCGTCGGTCAGGGCATGATCCTCGCCGGTATCGGCCTGGTCATCGGCTTAGCCGCGGCTTACGGTTTGACTCGATTACTCTCAGGTCTGCTCTTCGGCGTTAAGGCGACGGACCCGCTGACTTACGTTTCCGTCGCAGCAACCCTGTCGATCGTCGCCTTTTTGGCAACCTTCATACCAGCGCGCCGGGCAACAAAAATCGACCCCGTGATCGCCCTGAGGTACGAGTAATTCCGTAGGACATGCCTCCGGCTTGTCCAGAACAACCCGAAGGATTGTTCGTTCTACGGATGCCCCAGCGTAACCAAGTTCGAAATCACCGTAGTAAAACCATTCACGAACGTCGTGCCACCGTTCTTCAGGTTATCGACCGTCATGTAATCAGCAGTAACGTCGGGATACACCCCGATGTTCTCAATCAGCGGGGCCGCCGGAAAACCGGGACTCGTGATATTCTGCGCTCGAATCCCAAGCGACAGCGTTACGCGAGCGGAGCCCTCCGAAAATGGAGTTGTGTCGAACGGTACCACCGATCCTCCTCCCCCGTCCGTCCGGGTACCGTAAACTGTCACGCGTTTCGCGTCTTGCAGGGTGGCGGCGAAAAGTTCGCCAGCCGACAATGTGAAATTGTCGGTTAACAACACGATCGGCTTCGTGTAGGCCAGATTATTTCCTTTGCTGTCCTTCAGTGGCGGGATGTTCTCAAAGCTCAAGCCACAGAGAGGAAGGGGACCTGTGGTTCCGCGATTCTGGCTCTGTGCCTTCTGGACTTCCGCCAGATAGGCTTTGTAGATATCGATTACATACTGAGGCGATCCGATCAATTGGGCCTGGGTCACCACGAAGGAAAAGCTTGTTACCCAACTTTGAGTCGCGCGCAGCTGAAATCCCACCTCTCGGAACGGCGTTGGTATCAGCATCTGCAACAGCGTATTCGTGTAGCAAATGGAACCGCCACCGTTACCCATCAGATCAATCACCAGCCCATCGGTGTTCTGTTGGAAGAACGTAACTTCCGAGAGAAACTGATTCAACGCGTTCGTCTGACTCGTCGGATCCATCGTGTAAATACGAATGAATCCGATGTTGAGTTTGCCGGCAGGATAAATTCCGGATAGAAATTCGTCCGTCGACCTGGAACCCAGCCGCAACTTGAACCCTGCCGGAGGAGCAAATATCGGATCGATGGCGTCGAACGGTTCGATGGACCCGGCGGTCAGCACGGCATGTTTATGATCCATGTGGCGGAGCTTCTCCAGTGGATCCGAGTAGTCGGGTACCGGCGGTTTTCCGGGCTGAACAGCCGCGCTCGCCTCTCTCACCGACCGTCTTCCGTGATATCGCAGCGCCTGACTGGTTTGCCGCACGTTCGCCGAACCGCCCCTGAAAGCGGCTGACGTTTTCGGATCCGGAACGGGTCCGTCACCCCCGAGCGGAGTCCCAAAGATTTGCCAGGGCATGACGTAGGTTTCCATGTTGCCGCCCTGCCGTTGGATTACTACTGACGCCGTGCTGCCGATTTGCGTAGCAAAGGGATACCAACCTTGGTAACGGTCGATAATCATCGATGCCGCGAGCCGGTTGCGGCTTACTTGATTCGCCGAGCCGTTCACCGCGTAAGGCTGCAACTTCGTGATCCAATCCGCGACCGTAGTGCCGTCAACTGAAACGAGTTGGTCGCCCACTTGGAACGGATACGTCTTCGAAGGCAGCATGGACCGGTCGATGAAATCGACCAGCACTTTGCCATCATAGATATCCACCGTAAACGGAAGGAACGCTTCGAAATCCGCATTCAGAGTGAACTCGTCATGGCTGTCTTGCAGGCTGGCGACATAGCGTACGCAGACGTCATAAAACGACAGGTCGTCCTTCGTAGCTTGCACTTGAGTTAGCCAAGGCGCGATATTGAGCAAGTCGAAACCGAACGTGTCTCGCTTCCATTCGTAAGGCCCGTAATTTTTGTCGTATAAAGCGGCAAGCGCGGTAAAATCCGCGACTTTTTGAGTTTGCGTCAATTGGCAAAAAGCCGGCGTGGCACAAACCAGAAATAAAGCACAGGTTAGAATCCGTTGCATAACCCCCACCAGAAATCAAGATATCCGGGCCGCGGTTCCACGCCCAGAATTGGATAGTATACAACCAACGGCAGGGCGATTTAGTGACAATTCCTAGTGAGTCCGCAGTCCTCGAAGTCGTGCCCGCGCCACGGCGCATGCCCTCGGAAGGTTTACTCAGCCGGATGCAGTTGTGTAAAGTGAAGGCATCGTCGTCTGATGGCAACCGAAGGCAAATCGGCCGAGGTTTTCCGGTGTCATCCGGAAGAGCCTCTTCCACTTCCGGATTTCCGCCTCCTTTTTGAATCGGCGCCCGGTCTTTATCTGGTCCTGACGCCCGGCTTTAAGATCGTCGCGGTCAGTGATGCGTACCTGCGCGCGACGATGACCTCGCGAGACCAGATCCTCGGCAAAGGTCTGTTCGAGGTCTTTCCGGACAATCCCGACGATCCCGGCGCAACCGGAGTCCGCAATCTGCGAGCCTCGCTCGATCGGGCGCTGCAGACCCGGCAGCCGGACACGATGGCGGTTCAAAAATATGACATCCGCCGGCCGGAATCCGAAGGCGGCGGCTTTGAAGAGAGATATTGGAGTCCCGTCAATTCCCCGGTCATCGGTTCGCATGGTGAAGTGGTCAACATCATCCACCGCGTGGAGGATGTCACCGAATTTGTCCGCCTGAAGCAGACCGGCCGCGAACACGAGCAGATGACCGAAGTCCTGAAGGATCGTGCGCAACAGATGGAATCCGAGATCTATCTGCGAGCGCAACAATTGGCCGAAGCCAACACAAAACTTCGGAAAGTGAATGGCGAACTGGCACGCCTGTATCGACAGGTGGAACTGCTGATGGCGCGGGCGGACGACGAATTGACGCTCCAAGGCGAAGAGGAACCCCATCCCGACAGGCCGATCACCCCGGAGGAGATGCTCACCCGAGTGGCAAGCTTGATCGCCGGCCGCAAGCGGCTGGAGGAGGAACTGCGGCACGCGCAGAAGATGGAAGCCATTGGTCAGCTCGCCGGCGGCGTGGCGCATGATTTCAACAATCTGCTGACCGTCATCATTGGATATTGCAATCTGCTGCTGGCTCAGGCGAAACCGGGCGACAAGACCCACCTGCGTCTGGAGGCAATCCTCACCGCAGGCCAGCAAGCGGCCGCTCTAACGCAACAATTGCTCGCCTTTAGCCGCAAGCAGGTTCTGCAGCCCGTCGCGCTCAACCTGGCTGCAACGCTCCAGGAAATGGATCGCGTGCTACGCCGCTTGATAGGCGAACATATCGAAATTGAGACGGTTATTGACGAAAACGTCGGAGTGGTCAAGATCGATCCTTCACAGATGCAACAGGTAGTCATAAACCTGGTGGTGAATTCCCGCGACGCAATGCCCCACCGTGGCAAGCTGACCATTGAACTGCAGAACGCGGAGTTGGACGAGTTCATGGGTCACCAGCACAACGTGCCTCCTGGAAGTTACGTGATGTTCACCGTGAGCGACAACGGCGTAGGGATCGAGCCGGAAGTCCAGCAGCGAATCTTTGAGCCGTTCTTCACCACCAAGGAGGTCGGGCAAGGAACCGGGCTCGGACTCGCAACCGTCTACGGGATCGTCAAGCAGAGCGGCGGCTACATCTGGCTGTATAGCGAGCCCGGCAATGGCACCACCTTTAAGATCTTTCTGCCAAGAGTGGACGAGGCCCTAAAACCTGCACCAGCGCCGCACACGGTAGAGATTGAGCGTGGATCAGAAACCGTCCTTCTGGTGGAGGACGATCCCAAGGTCCGTTGGTTAGTAGAAGAGACCCTTACCACCGCTGGCTACCAGGTCATGCCCGCACGCGACGGCGATGAAGCGTTTCGCATCGCTGAGCAATTTGATGGAGAGATTCACTTGCTGCTCAGTGACGTCATCATGCCCAAAACCGGCGGCCGGCAAACCGCTGACAATCTGCTGAGCCGGCGGCCTCAAATGAAGGTGTTGTTGATGTCCGGCTATACCGGAAGCGCCATGGCTCACCAGGGGATTCTGGACCCGAGCGTCGCATTCATTCAGAAGCCTTTCAGCCCCGAGGGACTGTGCACAAAGATCCGCACCGTCCTCGGCCCGCAGCGATCAGCCCGTCGAATTTTGGCGGTAGACGACAATCGGTCGATTCGCGAACTGCTCACCTATATCCTGAATGGCGCAGGCTTTGAAACATTCACGGCCGAAGACGGCCGGGAAGCCCGGGAGCAGATCAGCCGGCATGACGTCGATCTGGCCATCATCGATCTGGTGATGCCGGATGAAGAAGGTATTGAACTAATCCAAGCGCTGCGGAAACAGCATCCTCATCTGAAGATCATCGCCATGTCCGGAACATTCGGGAGTGACATCCTGAATGCCGCCCGTCACCTCGGTGCAGACGCCACGTTGTCGAAGCCGTTCACGCAGGACGCGATTCTCGAGTGCGTTCAGAAAATGTGGTGATAGTACGAGATAGTCCGAGGACGCAGGCTTGCGCTCGCGAGCGTCAGTTCGTAAACTCCACGCCTGTCACCCACGCCTCAAGCGCGGCCCCATAACGTAAGTGAACGCGGTAAGGCGGCTGTTGGTCAGGAGGCACGTTCGCTTGGGGGTTCAAACGGTGGAACGTATCGCTGAAGGGACTGGGAACGTGGATAGAGGAAGGCATCTCTCGGATACGTCCAAAGATCCGCGCGGGGTGTTGGGGATCGGGTTTCTTTCCCACGTATGGTGCCGGGTTCAGATAGATTGCGATCACAGCGGGCACGATTATTACGGTTCCGCGATCCGGATGGCGAGCCCGAAGCGTACCAGCATTGAGATCCGCATCAATAGCGACCAGGTGGCCTCGGTTCAGAAAGTAATCGGAATTGGCAGAATCGCCGAAATGATATTTGGCAAACCGTTCTGCGGCCCTGCGTTGATTGACCTCAAGCCAAGCCCGCCAAGCCGGACCATCGTACTCTAGCGCCACGAACGCCCGCCGTGGTCGTTGCCTCTGATAGAACCACGCCGCCCTTGCACTGTCCGGATTCACATTGCAATCAAAACCCAACCTCTGCAGGGTCGGCTTATCTATCCAATTCGGCTGGTCTTCAAACGGCAATGCGCCAGCGATGGAATCGACCCACGTCAAATGAAGGGTTACTCCACTGTCCTCATCCGAGGGAGAGCGACTGAAATATGATAGCTCTCGGCGAGTTAGCGTCAGTTCCGCTTCCACACTTCCTGCTCGATTGCGGTAGGCGTGCATCAAAGCAAAGACATTCGCAATCGCGATGATCAAACCCGCGGCGATGAGCGAGGCCTTTTTCATGCCGGC
>Ga0335082_10002352_pt1 | contig 20324 bp, 22 predicted proteins | sample Lox_Sample_41_FD_206718 | JGI IMG/M metagenome (GOLD analysis project Ga0335082, IMG submission 206718) | Soil microbial communities from Loxahatchee National Wildlife Refuge, Florida, United States - Lox_Sample_4.1 | ecosystem: Environmental > Terrestrial > Soil > Wetlands | place: USA...
TGAATAGGCAAGAACATTGTTAGAACATTGACGCGATTGAAAGGAGCATGCGTAAAGGCCGGCGGGAAGCCCGAATCCGCGTGACGACGAAGCACGAGATCCCCGCGCGCGGCGCTCTGGCGGCGGCGATCGAGCCCGGACAGCTCGGCGAGTAGTCAGGGCTGGATGATCTGGCTGCGGATCGCAAAGCGAACGAGATCAGGCAGGGAACTAAGCTCCAGTTTGCGCATGATGGCGGCGCGGTGCGTTTCGACTGTCTTGACGCTGAGGTCGAGCAGCTTCGCGATCCGTTTGTTGCTGTGTCCCTCGGCGAGCAATTGCATGATTTCGCGCTCGCGCGATGTCAGCCGTTGCATCGCCGTTGAAGTGCCGTCCGACCGTCCCGCCCTGAGGAAGCCGTCCAGCACGACCTCCGAAATCCGGCCGGTCAAAAACGGCCTATGCCTGGCCAGACTCTCCACGGCCGGCACCAGTTGATTGGCTGCGTCGGACTTGAGTAGGTAGCCGCGGGCGCCTGCCGCGAGTACCTCGCGTACCAGATCCTCACTTTCATGCATCGTGAACACCAGAACCTCGGTCTCCGGCACCTCCTGGCGGATGCGGCGCGTCGCCTCGAGACCGTTCAGCTCGGGCATCGAGAGGTCAAGCACGGCGATCTGCGGCCGATGCTTGATCGCCAGTTCGACCGCTTCGCGACCGGTGGCGGCCTCCGCGCAGACGCTCCAGCCGGCATGCTCTTCCAGCAGTTCTTTGAGACCACGCCGGACGATGCTGTGGTCATCGGCCAGGAGAATGCTGAGCATCACGTCGTCCCGCCATGCCTGCACTCGGGGACCAGGTCCGACTGCGCCGCTTCGGCGCCGCCGGCGGGGATAGGCAAGGTCGCGGTCACGCGAGTCCCCGATGGGCCTGACCGGATGTCCAGGCGCCCGCCAAGCTGTTCGAGCCGCACCCTCATGCCGGAGACACCCACGCCGAGCGCGGGAGGGCCTGTGCTCGGTTCGATCTGGCCGCTCAATCCCCTGCCGCAGTCGAGCACGTCGAGACGAATGACGCGTTCGTTCCGCTGCAGGTGGATCCGGGCCGAAGCGCTCCCGGAATGGCGGTGGACGTTCGACAGCGCCTCCTGCGCGACGCGAAAAAGCGTCGTCGCGATCTCGCGCGGCAACGCCGCGCCCTTGTCCTCGACGACGTGCACATCGACGTCGATCCCGCTCCGCTCGGAAAAACCCTTGGCGAACCAGCGCAGCGCCGATGCAAGTCCCATTTCGTCGAGCAACGGCGGATGAAGGAGATAGGAGAGCGTGCGCACTTCCTGCAGGCATTGCTCCGCCAGCCCCACAGTCTCCGCAAGGATTCGCCGGACCGATTCCCCGGCGCCGTTGAGCGGTTCGCGCAGCCGGGTCGCATTGAGTGTGATGGCCAAGAGGTTCTGGGCGGTGGTGTCGTGCAGTTCTCGCGCGATGGCGCGCCGCTCGTCGTCCTGGACCTGGATGAGCCGCGAACTCAGCCGCGCCAGCGCCTCCTGCGCCCGCTTGACCTCGGTTATGTCCTCGTGCGCCACCACGATGCGCGGTATCCGCGCCGGCCCCGGGCGCGTCACCCGCAACTGGAACCAGCGGAGCCCGTCCGGACTCTCGCAGGGATACTCCATCCGGAACTCCGACCTGCGCCCGCCGATGATGTCCCGCAGCGCCTCGGCGGTCTGCGCTGCGTCCGGCGATTCCCCGGCGGCGCGCTCGCAGACCGCAAGGTAGTTCATGCCGACGCCGCCCTCACGGCCGACGAAGCCGGCCGCGCGGGCGAACGATCGCCATGCCTGATTGACGGCGACGATCGTTCCCGTCCGGTCGAGCACGGCGATATGGGCCGACAGGGCGTCCAGGGTCGACCGCAGCAGCGCCTCGACCTCCCCCGCAGGCCCGACGGCCTTTGGGCGCGCCGAGGCCTTACCGGTCGGCCCGGTCGTGCCGCCGCTCCGGCGTCGGACCATCCTATTCCGCTTCATTTCTCGTCTCGATCGCCTGACAGGTCGAGCCATGTGTCCTGAGATCGCATGGGCGGACACGTCGATGCAAGGTTGCTGGCCGCGTCTACAGCGATTTCCTCGCCGCTATCCGTGATTTTCCCGATCCGCAACGGTTCGGCGGCGGTGCATATGACCGCTACCGCCCGCCACGTTCCGTGCGGGCGTGAAGCAAGGGAAAAGGAGAACTCAATGTTCATGAAACGGGGCATTCTAGCCGCCGTCGCGGCGCTTGGTCTGGCGTCTCCCGCCATGGCAGCCGACATCGTCGATACCGCGGTCAAGGCAGGACAGTTCAACACGCTGGCGGCCGCGTTGAAGGCGGCGGGCCTGGTCGACACGCTGAAGGGGCCGGGACCCTTCACGGTCTTCGCGCCCACCGATGAGGCCTTCAGGAAGCTGCCCGCCGGCACCGTCGAAAACCTGCTGAAGCCGGAGAACAAGGCCCAGCTCGTCAAGGTCCTCACCTACCACGTCGTTCCGGGCAAGGTGATGAGCGAGTACCTCGCCGGCAAGAAGACCGAGGTCAAGACCGTCGAGGGCGAAACGCTGTCGATCGATGCAACGTCCGGCGGCGTCATGGTCGACAACGCGAAGGTCGTGTCGGCCGATATCGCGGCGGACAACGGCGTGATCCACGTGATCGACACCGTCGTGATGCCCAACTAGCTGCCCGCTGACGCGGGTCGGGGCGCACGCCCGGCCCGCGGCTCGCTGCGCAAGGCAACCAGCAGCAACCGTCCGGAAGAGGACTCGAACGGACCGGAGCATCGAGGTTCGGGTAGGCCCAGAGGGGGTATGCTTGAAGCCACGACATCAATTCAACGAAGCGGTGATTGACCTCACGGAAGCAGTGACTGCGTTGGCAAACTATACGCATGCTCTCAAGAAGATCTCGGCAACTGAGGTGGCCATCGAAAGCAGAGAGGCACCCGATTGCATAAGGGCGGTAGATATCCTTGAGAAGGTCGCAAAGCAACTGGCGCGCGCCGCGAACGAGCTTCGCAGCCTCTACGCCTGCTGCGGCCACGCAGATTGGGACGACGCGGTCTATCTGGTCACCAAGGGCGATCATCAGCGTATTCGGGAGGAATTGCTCGATGGATATCGTCGACAAAGTAGGTGTGGAGACGCTGGTCGAAGAGGAAGCGCTGCAGCGAGATGTGCGAGCTACTACGAATAGGATTCGACCGCAGGCTGCTGACCGCAGAAGCTTGAACGACGTAAATCGAATGGAGAGGCAATGTGAAACGATTGCCCTCGTAGACAGCGAGCCAAGGGTGCTCCGGAGCCTTTCGCGATTGATGTCCAAGGCGGGGTATCAGGTCAGTGCATTTGCGAATGTACATGATTTCCTCGGTGATCATGACCCGCCGGCACCTGGTTGCATAGTGCTGGATGTTTGCATGACTGGCTCGAGTGGCCTTGAACTGCAGAGCGCGCTGGAGGCGTCCGGTGATCTGAGGCCGATAGTCTTCATCAGTGGCAGCGCTGATGTTTTCACCAGCGTGCAGGCGATGAAGCGGGGAGCAGTCGACTTTCTCTCTAAACCGATACACGAAGAGGCTTTGCTTGCTGCCGTGCACTGCGCCATGGAGAAGGGCCGCGAGCGGCGCAAGATTTGTGCCGAACTGCAGTGCATTGCCGCTCACCTAGCCTCATTGACGCCAAGAGAGCTTGAGGTGTTTCACCAAATCGTCGCAGGGCGCAGAAACAAGCAAATTGCGGGGAGTCTGGGCACCGTCGAGAAGACCATAAAAGTCCACCGCTCGAACCTCATGAAGAAGATGGGCGCCAAGTCATTGCCTGAACTAGTCCGTATGGCGGTACGAATGGAAGGCCTTCTAGGTGAAGCGCTAAGTGCGGAAGCTGCGAAGAGCGCAAACCCCGCGGCTATGGCAGCGCGATGGCGCAGGCGCATCGACGAAATCAGAATCTGCACGACCGGCACTGACGGTTACCAAAGACTAGGCCCAGCGATCATCGATTTGGAGTGCCGCGCCTTCGAACTGCCTGGGAGTGGCGCATCTTGCGGCACTGCGGCTACAACCCGGTCGCCGAGCGTTCGCGCCGTCTCGACCATGGGGTTACCTCGGCGAATACTCGCGAGCGGATGAGTTGGCTAGCCCGATCTATTCACGCTTATGCCACGCAGGAGTGTCGGTCGACGCCGGCGCGCTTGGCTGAACGGTAGGCGAGCATTCGCGACCGCTGTCCGACTTCGAGCGCCCTTTCTTAGATCGGGTGAAGCAATGACGACATTGCGGCATATCGACTGCTGCCGTTGCGCCAGTATAGGGAGTTGACCAAAAATGGACTTGCGTTGCCCCATCGATCGCGTTCCGTTCGTCACGCTTGCCATCTATGAAACCGAGATCAACTATTGCCGGAAGTGCGGCCTCTGGATCGATCCCGACGAAATCCGACAGGTCGATCGGTTTGATCGGCACGGTCGGTGCGTTGAGCGACTATTCGGCCGCTAGAGACATGGCGGCGGCTACACATGGTCGGGGATACCGGGTCGGCGACGTCGTCGTGGTCAACGACAGCATGCAGCGCTCCTATCGTTACGCCATCTCGGCACCGCCTGGCGGCGGGTTCGCTCCAGAATTCAAGCCCCGTTTCTCGCCGAAGGAGATGCTCGAGCTGGGCGTCTTCGAGGGCAAGTATTGCAACGACTGCCGTCCGGAGCTGCCTGAGGATTGGTTCGACCATGCGCGGACCAACTGTCAGCCTGATGCGGCCCTCAATTGCTTTGGCGTCAAGAGCCGCCAGTCGCTTGCGGTCTGGCGCCAAAAAGGGTGGATCATCGGTCCCGATCCGCGCGGCTGGTTTCAATGGTATTGCCGCTACTACCTTGGACGGAGGCTGCCTGAAATCGACCGAATCCAGATCCGCCGTTGGCGGAACTTTGCCCGACACGCTGCGCAGGTTCGCAAACACTGCCTGCCCGGCGACACCTCCTGCCGCCGACGACAGCGGCAAGCGCTGCTTCAGTGGGCTTACAACCCGTTTATCTGAGATTCAGGATCGAGCATGTCCCCGCAGGGGAAACCGAGAGACCTCGCTGGCTTCGCATTCTGGCTGGCGTTGTGCCTTGGCGTGTCAGGTATCGGGGGCGCAATCACGCGCACCTCGGTATCGGACTGGTACCAAGGACTATCCAAGCCTTCGTTCAATCCGCCTGATTGGGTCTTCATGCCGGTCTGGATATCCCTTTTCATCCTCATGGGCGTCTCGGCGTGGCTGGTCTGGCGGCGGACCGGTTTCAGGCGGGGCCGTGTTCCGCTGGCCTTGTTCGGCATGCAGCTTGCGTTGAACCTCGCCTGGTCCGGCCTCTTCTTTGGAATCCGATCCGTGGGCTGGGCACTGGTCGAGATCCTCGCCCTGTGGATCGCCATCCTGCTGACCGTGATCAGCTTCTACCGGGTAAACATGGCTGCCGGGCTGTTCCTCGTTCCTTACTTGCTGTGGTCGTCATTCGCCGTCGCGCTGAATGCGTCGATCTGGTGGCTCAACAGACTATGAGACGAGACCCGCTGACAAGGCTGCATCGCTCGAAAGAGGAGGGCTTCGTCTCATGTCCGTGACGCCGGTCTATGCCGGACTCCTCGCCCTGATGTTCATCCTTCTGAGCGTTCGCGTTATTGGCATGCGGCGCGCGGCCCGCGTGGCGCTCGGCGACGGCGGCAATCCTGCGCTGCTGCGGCGGCAGCGCGTACACAGCAACTTCGCGGAGTATGCGCCGCTCGCCCTCCTCCTGATGGCACTCGTGGAACTGCAGGGTCTGCCCCACGGGATGATCCACGCCATCGGCATCCTCCTGCTGGTCGGCCGGGCGACGCACGCCTACGGCGTCGGCTGCGAGCCGGAACTTCCGAGGGCACGCGTTCTCGGCATGGCGTTGACGTTCGCGGCGCTAGGCACGGGCGCGGTTGCGAACCTCGCAAGCGCGCTTCTGCCGCTGCCGTTCTGCAGCTCCTGAGCGTTGATGCAGCCGCTGCGATGCTCGGCAACCAGTGCCGGTTCGTTTGTGAAGTCTCCGGCAAGCAGACCCTTGAAGCGCGGCTCCCACCTTCTGCATGATGGCGATCAGAGACGGACAGTCGGTTGAGGAGCTCGAACTCGCGTGACCAAGCACGACATCCCCGCGCGCGCCGGGCTGGCGGTGCCGGTCAAGCGCGGACAGCGCATCCGCATCATCGCGCCGAAGGGCGCGCAGGCGGCGGACTTCTTCGCCTATGCGGCCGACAATGTGCGGGAGTGGCTGTCGCCCATGCACAGCTGGGTGACGACGCGCTCGATCAAGCCGCGGGTCGGCGACGTCTTTCTGTCGCGCTTCCGACGGCCGATGCTGGAGCTGGTGGAGGACGGCGCCGGCGGCATGCACGACATGACGATCGCGGCCTGCGACCAGGCGCGCTACGAGCAGTTCGGCTTCGTCGGCGCGCACGGCAGCTGTTCGGAAAACCTGCGCAGCGCCATGGCGCGGCTCGGCCATGCGATCGACGTGGTCCCGCAGCCCGTGAACTTCTTCACCAACACGGTGGTCGAGGCCGACGGCCGGCTGATCTCGCCGCCCAACACGGTCCCGCCCGGCGGCTATGTCGAGCTGGCGGCGCGCATGGACCTGATCTGCGTGATTTCGTCCTGCCCGTTCGACCTGCCGATCCCCGGCTGGACGATCAACGCGCCGGGCGGGCCGACGGAACTGGTCGTCGAAGTCACGTAGGAGATCGCATGTACGAAGCGCGCGCGCGACTGACGGAGCGGTTCGACCGCGCCCTGCTCTACGCAATCCACGTCCATGGCGGTCAGGTGCGCAAGGGCACGAGCGTGCCCTACGCGGCGCATCTGTTGGCGGTGGCGGCCACCGTGCTGGAATATGGCGGCGACGAGGACATGGCCATCGCCGGGTTGCTGCACGATGCAGCCGAAGACCGGGGCGGCGCCCGCCGGCTCGACGACATCCGCGTTCGGTTCGGCGGGCGCGTCGCCGACATCGTGCGCGACTGCTCCGACAGGCTGGCGGCGGCGGGTGAAGCCAAGGAGGAGTGGCGCGCGCGTAAGGAGCGCTATTTGCGCCATCTCGAGGGCTGTGACCCCGATACGCTGATGGTGTCGCTCGCCGACAAGGTACACAACGCCCGTTCGATCCTGCGGGACCTCCGCAAGTCCGAAGTCGGCCGGGCCGTGTGGCAGCGCTTCAAGCGCGGGCCGGAGGATCAGCTGTGGTACTTCGGCTCGCTCGCCGCGGCTTTTGTGCGATTGCTGCCGGGGCAGCTTGCGGAAGAGCTGGCGGAAATCGTCGCGCTGATCGGCAAGGAGTAGAGCATCAGCGTCCCGCTAGACTAGGCGAGCCGGCTCGAGTACAGCTTCCAATCGGCGTCGGAGAAGAGCTCACGGCTGGACGATCAACGCGCCGGGCGGTCCGACGGAGTCGGCAGTGGAGGCGGGATAAAGAGAAAGCTCACCGCGAAGGCACGAAGAGCACGAAGTCGAAAAGGGGCGGTCCCCATTCCTCCTCGGATGCTCAGACGGCATGCGGGATATTCCAGGACCGGTGCAGTTCGTAGCAGTGGTGGCAGAGAAGCTGGGCGTCGAGCGCCGCGGCGGCGACGGAGCGATCGTTCCACTCATCTTCTTCTTTGAATGCGGCGTGACAGGCCTCGCACCAAGCGTCCGGCCAGGGATTGTCCTCGGTCGGCGGCGCGGAATACCAGGAGGCGCCCCTCGCGCCAAGCAGATGCGCGCAGACGAATGTCCGATAGCTTTTGTCGTGTGTTGCGCAGATCGTGTTTTTGCGTTCACGTGTCATGGCCTATCGTCCTCGGCGATTCCGGGAGATCGCTCCATATGGGCTCAGCCACGGTTAGGAAGTCGTTAACCCAGGCGCGGCGTAGGGGCGACCGGAAGGTCGCCCGGGCCGCGAACGAATCGGATCGATGTGCCAACTCACGATGCCGCGGAGAGGCGGGCGACCTTCCGGTCGCCGCTACATGAGTCTCGAATCTCCGCGTGCAGAGATTCGACCGTTCGGCATGGTCTAAGCCAGCTTGCCGGCGTAGAGCTGCTGGTCGGCGTCCGAGAACACGTTGAAGATCACGCGGTCGAAGCGGTCGGGGTTGCGGGCGAGCCACGCGGCGACGGTCGCGAGGGCGATGGCGGAAGCGGGTTCCGGCGGGAAGCCGAAGACGCCGGTCGAGATGCCGCAGAAGGCGAGCGTGCGGATCTGCGGCAGGCGCGCCGCGAGGTCGAGGCAACTCTCGTAGCAGCGGGCGAGCAGCTTCGCGGCCTCGGGCGAGGGCTTTTCGGTGCGGGGCGGGCAGACCGGGCCGATCGTGTGCAGCACGAAGCGGCTGGGCAGGTTGTAGGCGCGCGTGATCTTCGCGCCGCCGGCGGGTTCGTCGCCGCCCTGCAGCTGCATGACGGCGTCGCAATCGGCGCGCAGGCGCGGGCCGGCGGCGCTGTGGATCGTATTGTCGATGCAGGGGTGGAATGGGCTGAAGCAGCCCAGCAGATCCTCGTTGGCGGCGTTCACGATGGCGTCGGCGGCGAGCGCGGTGATGTCGCCCTGCCACAGGCTCGTCTGGCGGGCGGCGGCATAGCGCGTGTTCGGGAAGGCCGCGGCGATTGTGGGGAGCGAGGCCGCGGCGGTCTCCCGACGGCGCGCGCGCTCGTTCTGCAGCAGGCGGTCGAACAGGGTCTGGATCTCGTCGGGCAGGGGCGGGCGCGGCCGCCGGATCGTGGCGAGCGCCTGCAGCCGTCCCCGCGGGCGGGTGCCGGCCTTGTTGATCCGGTGCAGGGACTCCGGCGCGGTCTTATGCTCGGCGAGCAGGTGATCGATCAGCTTGTCGACGATCTGCGAGAGCTCGGTGATTCGCGCCGGCGGCGGGGGCGCGAACGGCGCATCGAGGTTCAGGTGATCGCGATACTCCTCGAGGGGCAGCGTCGCTGCTCGGCTTGCCGGCGTCGGGGTGGTGGTGCGTCGTGGGGGCATGGCGCTCCCCTATAGCACATTGTGCTGGGCTCGACATGGGGCCCTGCGGCGCTAGGACGAGGCGCTCGACCATAGGAATAGAAGGAGCGTGAGTGCCATGAGGATCGAGGCCAGCCAGCCCAGCGCGCGCAGCCATCCCGGCAGCGAGAAGGTCTGCAGGCCGCGCCGGCTCGAGACGACGACCATCATGGCGAGCATCAGGGGTACCGCGATGACGCCGTTGATGACGGCCGTCCAGAACAGCATGGCGATGGGATCGATGTTGGTCGCGGCCAGGGCGGCGCCGGCAAGGGTTGCCGCGCCGACGATGCCGTAGAAGCCCAGGGCGCGATTGGCGGGCAGCTCGAGGCTGCCGCGCAGGCCGAAGGCCTCGGCCACGGCGTAGGCCGCCGATCCCGCGAGAACGGGAACGGCGAGCAGGCCGGCGCCGATGATGCCGGCGGCAAAAAAGCGCGAAGGTCAGGTCGCCGGCAATCGGCCGCAAGGCCTCGGCCGCCTGGGCGGCGGTGTCGATCCGGGTGACGCCATGGACGTTCAGCGTGGCGGCGGTCGTCACGATGATGAAGAAGGCGATCAGATTCGAGAAGACGATGCCGGTCCAGGTATCGAACGCGATATGCCGGAAATGACCCCGCGCGATCGGACCCTGGCGCCGTGACGGCGGCGATGGCTGAGGCGCGATTCCTCCGCCTCCTGCGACGACTGCCAGAAGAAGAGATAGGGGCTGATGGTCGTGCCGAAGACCGCGACGATCGTCAGCAGCTGGTCGCGGCTCAACGAGACGTCGGGAACGAGCGTCGCTGCGATCACCTCGCCCCAGGGAATGTGCACGCTGAAGGCCGTGGCCACATAGACGAACAGCACGACCGTCAGGAACTTCAGATAGCCGGCATAGCGATGGTAGGGGACGAAGATCTCGACGATGAGGCAGCCATAGCCGAAGGCGAGCGCGTAGAAGACCGCGGGGCCGCCGACGACGAGGCGCAGGGCGTCGCCCATGGCGGCGAGATCCGCCGCGATGTTGATGGTGTTGGCCACCAGTCAGGCTGTAGCCGAACTGGGCGCCCGCCTGAGAATAAGTAGCGATGCCGCTGGGATCGTCATCGGCGGCGCCGGTAATGAGGCCGGGGCCGAGGGCGCTCCAGAGCCTCCGGAGCAGGCGCCCTCCGGAAGCCGAGCCGCCGTGCGGGCGACCGGTCTCGGAAGGTCTCACGGCTCGTTCGCCTGAATGCGGCCGTCGACGACCTCGATGATGCGATCGCAGCGGCGCGCCAGGTCCATGTTGTGGGTGACGATCAGGAAGGTGGTACCGTTGTGCCGGTTGACCTGCCGCATCAGTTCGAACGCGCCATCGGCGGACTTGGTATCGAGATTTCCCGTCGGCTCGTCGGCGAGCACGAGATCGGGCTGCATGGCGAGCGAGCGGGCGATGGCGACGCGCTGCTGCTGGCCGCCGGACATGTTCATGGCAAGATTGCCGGCGACTCTCGTGAGGCCGACCTGTTGCATCAGGTCGGCAGCCCGGTGTTCGATGTCGCGCGACGGGAAGCCGCGGTCGACCAGCATCGGCATCATCACGTTTTCGAGCGCGGTGAAGGCCGAGATGAGATAGTGGTATTGGAACACGAAGCCGATGCTGTGGCCGCGCAGGCGGGTGAGCTCGCCGTCGCCGAGCGCGCTGGTGTCCTGCCCGTTGATGAAGAGTCGCCCGGATGTCGGCCGATCGAGAAGGCCGATGATGTTGAGCAACGTGCTCTTGCCGGAGCCGGAGGGGCCCATGAGCGCGAGGAACTCGCCCCTTCGCATGGCCAGGTCGATGTCGTGCAGAACCTCGGTCTCGACCGGCGTTCCCACGTTGTAGGATTTGCAGACCCCGTCGAGCCGGAGGATTTCGTCAGCCACGGATCGCCGCCACGGGATCGAGCTTGGCCGCGCGCAGCGCCGGCGCCATGGCGGCCACGACGCCGGTAGCCGTCGCCAGCACGGCCGCCGCGATGAACAGAGTGCGATCGAGGATCAGCGGAAACAGCTCGCTGCCGTCCACCTGCCGCGCGTAACCGTGCCAGAACACGAGGGCCGCCGCTCCCATCGCAGAGCCGAACAGCGAGCCGACGAGGCCGAGCAGGCCGCCCTGGATCAGGAAAACGCGCAGGATCTGGCCTCGCCGCGTGCCCATGGCGCGCAGGATTCCGATGTCCTTGGAGCGCTGGATCACCGAGACGACGAGAACGGCCGCGATGCCGAAGGCGACCGACAGGCCGACGAACAGACGGATCAGCGTGTTGGTGGTCGACTGGGCATGGACCGCGGTGAAGAATTGCGCGTTGGTCTTGATCCAGCTGTCGGCTTCGACGGGATAGGAGGCCTGAATCTCCTGCGCCAGCGTCTCGGCCGCGTAGACATCCTGCACCGTCAGATCGATCGTGGTGACGCCCCCGACGAGATCGAGCAGCGATTGCGCGGTCCGCAGCGCCACGTACGTCGAGCGTTGATTGGCGCCCTTGTTGCCGAGGTCGACGATGCCGGTGATCGTCAAGACGCGATCGGCGCCCGACGCGGCCCGGACGTTGAGCTTGTCGCCGATGGTGGCGCCGAGGTCGTTCGCAAGCTCGGTGCCGACGATGATGTCGTCGCTTTCGAGGCGCGTATCGCCCGCCACGATATAGTCGGGCAGGCGGACAATCTTGAAGTAGACGGCCGGGTCCATGCCGGTGATCGTGACGGAGCGGCTGGCTTCGCCGCGCACGGCGAGCGCCGAGCCCGACACGGTCGGCGATACGACCGTCACCTCCGGCATGGCCTGGACTTGATCGCGGATCTTCTGCCATTGGTCGATCGACAGCGTGCGCTGCGTGGGGCGCTGGATCAGCGCGGCCTCGATCTCCCTGGCGCCGCTCCGCAGGGGGCGCGCCACCTCGTCGGGCGCCAGGAGCTGGATCTGGGGCTGCGAGGTGAGCACGCGCTTGATGAAATTGGCCTGCAGCCCGGCCAGCATCGCCGACATGAAGACGATGACCGCGACGCCGATTGCGATGCCGCTGATGATGAACATCGTCTGCATCCGGCCTTCCCTGAGAAAGCGGATGGCGGTGATCCACTCGAACGGCAGCCAGCGGTTCACGGCAGCACCGGCCGTATGCGCTGGCCCGTCAGAACCCCGGCGGTGACGGGAACGGCGAGATCGCCCTCGGCAGCGCCCTCGAGAATCTCGACCTGGGTGTTGGCCCGGAGCCCGAGCCGGACCGGTTGCTTGTGCGCCCGGCCGTCCCTGGCGATCATCGCCCATGGCGATCCCGTCAGCGCATCATGGATGTCGCGCAAGGGCAGGACGACCGTGCCGCTGCGCCGCGCGACCTCGATATCGACCGAGACCGTCATGTCCTGCCGGAGATAGTCGGGAGGCGTGGGCACGGTGAGCTTGACCTCCACCGAGGCGCGCGCGATGTCGACGCCCGGATTGATATAGGACACCTGGGCGGGGAAGGTCTTGTCCGGGAAGGCGTCCGCCGAAGCGAGCGCCTTCTGGCCGACGGCAATGAGGCCGAGGTTCTTCTCGTCGATCTGCAGCACGAGCTGCACGTCGCCGGTAGGCGCGAGCACCAGGAGCGCCCTGCCGGGCTGCGCCACCGTGCCGCGCTCGACATTGCGCGAGATCAGCACGCCGTCGCGCGGCGCGACGATGGTCGCGTAGCTCAACCGGGAACGGGCCGTGTCGCGATTGGCGTTCGCCTGATTGAGCTGCGTCTCGGCCATCACATAGTCGCTGCCGCCCGGGCTGCTCGTGAAGACTTCGAGCTCCGCGGTGCGCATCTGCGTGCGCGCGACGTCGAGATTCTTCTGCGCGTCCTCCAGCGACGCCTTGGTCGCGTAGCCGTTCTTCGCGAGGTCGGCCGTCCGATCGTAGATCTGCTGCGCGTTGAGCAGGGTCGCCCGGGCTTGGGTGAGGGCCTCGTGCGCCGCCGGCAGCGTCAGCTCGCGCAGCTGGCGCAGGCGCGCGTCGGCCTGGGCGACCGCCCCCTCGGCCTGTACCACCGCGGCCTTGAGTTCGCCGGCCTCGATCGAGACGAGCGGCTGGCCCTTGCTGACGCGCTGACCCTCCTCGACGAGCACATCCTCCACCGTCCCGGTGATCTGGCTGCCGACCTCCACGCGAAACGGGGTTTCCACATGGCCGCTGGCCACGACCGTCTGGACGAGGTCGCCGCGCACGACCGGGTCGACGACGACGGCGACGCCGAGGACCAGGCGTGCGGCCTGCCAGCAGCCGAGCGCCACCAGCACGGCCACGAACAGCACGAACCATTTGTGCGCCCAGAGCGCGTGCGAAAGCCGGAACAGCCTGCCCCGCTCCGCCGCGCTCTTTGCGCGGGGAGGCGAGGGCGATCGGGGAACCGCAGTTCCGGGATCGCGCGCGTTCGAGCGCTGAGCTGGGATATCGTCCATCAGCGGACAGCCGTCGTCAGTCCGGAAGCGAATGTATCCTCGTTCTTGCCGCTTGTGGCAGAGTGCGCTGCGGACGCATTGCGCCAGATCAACGCATCTGCCGCTCTCTCATGCGCCATAGAGTCGCGGTGAGCGGGGGATGGCGGCCGGTTTCACTCCGCGGCAAGGGGCGACCAGGTGGGGTCGCCCCTACAATCTTCCCTCGATGCTGGCGATGAACATCTGCTTCATCTCGGGGATGCCGGCGGGGACGGGGTTGCCGCCGGTGGAGGGGTCGTCGTAGGCGGCCTGGCTCAGCTCGTCGAGCTTGTCGGTGCCGACGCCCAGGTCCTTCAGGGTGTGGGGGATGCCGATCTCCTGACGCAGGGCGAGCACCCAGTCGAGCACGGCCTGGTAGCTGTGCTGCTTCAGGCCGAGCCAGGCGGCGAGGCGCTGCATCTTCTCGTCGATGGCCTTGCGGTTGAACTGCATCACGTACGGCATGACGACCGCGTTGGTGAGGCCGTGGTGCGTGTCGTAGACGGCGCCCAAGGGGTGGCTCAGCGAGTGGATGGCGCCGAGGCCCTTCTGGAAGGCGGTGGCGCCCATGGTGGCGGCGCACAGCATCTGGGCGCGCGCCGTCAGGTTCTTGCCGTCCTTCACGGCGATGGGAAGCCATTCCTTGATGAGGCGCATGCCCTCGACGGCGACGCCCTCGGCCATCGGATGATAGAAGGGCGTGCAGTAGGCCTCGAAGCAGTGGGCGAGGGCGTCCATGCCGGTGGCAGCGGTGATCTTCGGCGGCAGGCCGACGGTGAGCGCGGGGTCGGAGATGACGATCGAGGGCTGCACCTTAGGATGGAAGATCAGCTTCTTGTGGTGGGTCTGCTCGTTGGTGATGACGGAGACGCGGCCGACTTCGGATCCGGTGCCGGCGGTGGTGGGCACGGCGATGATCGGCGCGACGCCGGCGGGATCGACGCGCGCCCAGTTGTCGCCGACGTCCTCGAAGTCCCAGATCGGGCGCTTCTGTCCGGTCATGAGGGCGATGGCCTTGCCGGCGTCGAGCGCGCTGCCGCCGCCGAAGGCGATGACGCCGTCATGCTTGCCGGCGCGGTAGGCGGCGAGGCCGTCATCGACGTTCTTGCCGATCGGGTTGCCCTTGATGTCGCTGAAGACGGCCGCGCCGAGGCCGGCGGCCTTGAGGGCGGCGAGGGCGTCCTTGATCATGGGCAGGCCGGCAAGGCCGGGGTCGGTGACGACGAGCGGCCGCTTGATGCCGAGTTCCTGGCAGGCTGCGGGCAGCTCGGCGATGCGGCCCACGCCGAAGCGCACTTTGGTCGGGTAGTTCCAGTTGCCGCGGAGGGCAGAGGCGTCGGTGGTCATGATGCTCCTGTGATGCGCTGGTAGGGCTTCGAGACGGCGCCACTTTAGCGCCCGCCGCCTGACTTGGCCCGGACGATGTGGCGCAGGCGGTATGGCGAGGGATCGATTGTTCTCTGTTCGTTCTTGGCACCGCTAGGGTCCGTGCCGTAGGATAGGCGCAATTATGCGATGGGCTTCTGCGCCCGCGCATAGGCGGACAAGGCCCGCCGACCCACCACACTTTCACCGCGACCCCTTCAGCAGCCGCAGGCCATCGCGACATCGCGATGGGTCGGCGGTGCGGCTGTGGTCATCGCAAATCAGGAGGACACAGATGTTCAGACCCTTCTATCCCGGTGCACCCCGCGACGTCGACGAGGCGGCGCGCAAGATTCATCGCCTGCTGGAGCAGCAGGCGTTGCGCGCCACACCGGCGGGCTTCTCGCCCGACGCGGCATCCCACGCCGACCCGGCCGCGTCGCAACCGGCGCAGGCCGACTCCGGCGACAGCGCTGCTTCCGACGATCCGCTGGCGGGATGGCCCGCGACGCAGTCGCCGCTATCTTCGACACATATCCGCGAGCCCGACGCCTATGCGCGGGAAGGGGGCGGGTTCCGCGCCAACCGGACCCATGGCGGGACCAACCTGCCGCACAAGGGCGTCGACCTCGCGACCGAGCCCGCCACGCCCGTCTATTCGCCGATCGAAGGCACGGTGACTCATATCGGCTGGGCCTATGAAGGCGGCGCCCACGGGCTGCGCAGCATCCACATCACCAGCCCGGACGGGCACGAGGTGAAGATGTTCTACGTGGACCCGACGGATGACCTCGCCGTTGGGCAGGCCGTCACGCCGAACACGCAGCTCGGCATGTCGCAGAGCCTGCAGGAGGCTTATCCGGTCAGGAAGAGCGGACCGATGACCGACCACGTGCATATCGAGTTCTGGGATCCTCAGGGCCGCCTCGTCGATCCCACGCCCTGGGTCGACCGCTGGCACGATCAGACCAGCAATTGGGAGCGCCTCGGGCAACGGCAATCGTGGTAGGCCGACGCTAGGTGCAGGGCGTATGGTACTCGACGACTAGCCCCGAGCTCGAAAAGCGGTCGCGGAACAGGTAGGAGTCCTTCGTCGGATTTGGAAAATCGGCGATGCTTTCAGCGGGCTCCTCGGCGTAGGCGCCGGCGTCTTCGATGAAGCGCAGCCCATCGGCGCCGACCTGCAGCAGAAGATCGCCGCCCTCAAGCTTGATCTGCGGGTTCGCCGCTCGCACGCCCTGCCACCAGGCGGCGACCTCCTTTCCCAAGCCGAAGTCGATGATCACTGCGCTCCCATCCGGCAGTACGCCGCGCGGAAAGACGGACCAGGGTACGTCGATCCGGCTGAGGACGGTCTTCTGGTCGGCCGAATAGACGATCATGGACTCGCCCTCGAGGCCGGCAGGCCGCGGCACCGTCAGCCGCTCCGCCTTATAGACGAGGTCGAGCGAGTCCGGACCGGCGCGGACGGCGGGCACGGTCACCCAGAACTCGCCGCAGGGGCCGATATCGACCTCGTCGGGCGTGCGCGACAGCAGGCGACGCGAGCCGGCCTCGAACACGACCGTGCGGTCCGGCGGCACGCGATCGTAGATGGCAAGCTCGTAGTCGAGCCCGTTCTCCGGCAGGCGCGCATTGGCGAAGGCCGCGACCTCCGCAAGCGTGGCGTCGGGATGGGCTCTTATGTAGTCGACGATGAGACCGCGGAGGGGCGACGACTCCAGCACGTCATCGGCCGTCGCCATTCCTGGCAGCGCGACGCACAGGCAGACGGCGATCCACAGAAAGGCGGGGATCCGGGATAGGACAGTGGCCATGGCGCCCGGCGCAGCGGTTGCATAGAGGAATAGTATTACAACCAGAATGTGGCGGACTCAAGGCGCCCGCTCAGATCGCTGTGCGCAGGTGGAACGACTTCGGCCGGGTCAGGAACTCGTAGCCGACGCGGCCGAGGGTGCAGCCGCGCCCGGAGTCCTTCACGCCGACCCAGGCGAGGGCGGGATCGAGATAGTCGCAGCGGTTCATGAAGAAGGTGCCGGTGTCGACGCGGTTGCCGATATCGAGGGCGGCCGTCTCGTCGGACGTCCAGATCGCGGCGGTGAGGCCGAGGGCGCTGTCGTTCATGTGGCGGATGGCGTCGGCGTCGCTCTTCACCTTCATGATGCCGGCGACCGGGCCGAAGCATTCCTCCTGCATGACCGAATTGGCGTTGCTGTCGACCCTGAAGACCTGCGGGGCCACGTAGGCGGTGCCCTTCTTGTCGGCGGCGAACTTCTTCGAATCGATGAGCGGCTTGGCGCCCTGGCGCGCGGCCTTGGCGATTGCTTTTCGGATCTCGTCGGCGGCTTTCGCGCGCACGACCGGGCCGAGGTTGATCTGCGGCTCCAGCGGGTTGCCGAGGCGGTACTGGTTGGTGAGGTCGACGAAGCCGTCGAGGAATTTCTGATAGACGTCCTGATGCACGTAGATGCGCTGGATGCCGCAGCAGGACTGGCCGGAATTGAACATGGCGCCGTCGACCAGGTTCTCGATCGCGTGCGGCAGGTTGGCGTCGGCGCGCACATAGGCGGGGTCGCAGCCGCCGAGCTCGAGGCCGAGGCCGATGAAGCGGTTCGCGGCCGCCTGCACGACGGCGTGGCCGGCCGGCACGCTGCCGGTGAAGTTCACGTAGTCTATGCCATCGGTGCCGATCAGCTTCAGCGTGTCGTCGTGCGACATGTGCAGATGCTGGAACAGGCCTTTGGGCAGGCCGGCGGCCTTGAAGGCGGCGGCGAAGCGCTCGGAGCAGAGCGGCGTCTGCGCGGAATGCTTGAGGATGACGGCGTTGCCGGCCATGAGCGCCGGCACGACGCCGTTGACCGACGTGAGGTAGGGATAGTTCCAGGGCGCGATGATGAAGACAACGCCGAGCGGCTCGCGCCGCACGAAGCGGGTGAAGCCGGCGCGCGGGCCGGCGTCGACGTCGGCGAGGGCATCGGGGGCGACCTCGATCATGTAGCGGGCGCGCTCTTCGAAGCCGCGGATCTCGCCGGGCGACTGCGAGAGCGGGCGGCCGATCTGGCGGGTCAGCTCCTCAGCGATCTTGTCCTTGTTCGCGACGAACCAGTCGACGGCCTTGCTCACGATCTTGCCGCGCTCGGCCACCGGCACATGCTTCCAGGCCGCCTGCGCCTTGCCCGCGGCCTCTACGGTCTTGGCGATCTCGGCCCGCGTCGCCAGCTTGCGCTCGACATAGACGCTGCCGTCGATCGGGCTGACGGTTTTCTGGATGGACGGCATCTCGTTTTCTCCCCCGATGATTTTGTTGAACGCAATCTATTTTGATTGTCATTCCCGCGAAAGCGGGAATCCAGGGCGACCACTCCGGCGCTGGCCCTGGACCCCTGCTTTCGCGGGGGTGACAAGTGAAGAAGCGGGGGGCGACTAAGGGCGGGCCATCAGGCCGCCGTCGACGATGAGTTCGGTGCCGGTGATGTAGGAGGCCTTGTCGGAGAGGAGGAAGACGCAGGCGTCGGCGATGTCCTGGGGCGTGCCGACGCGGCCGAGGGGAACGGCCCCGGCGACGGCCTGCTTGTGGCCGGGGTTGTCGCGCCAGCGGTCCTGCATGGGGGAGTCGACCGGGCCCGGCAGGATGCAATTCGAGCGGATGCCGTCGCCGGCGAACTGGATGGCGATGGATTTCGAGAGCGCGACCATGCCCGCCTTCGCGGCCTGGTAGGCGTCCTGCGGCCTGTCGTCGCCGCGCAGGCACTGGATCGAGGAGATGTGCACCATGGCGCCGCCGCCGCTCTGCTTCATGAAGGGCACGGCGTGGCGGGTGGTGACCACCATCGACTTGAGATCGATGGTCAGGACCCGGTCCCAGACGTCGAGGTCGATGTCGACGAGGGACTTGTCGCGGCCGAACCACAGCACGCCGGCGGCGTTGACGAGGTAGTCGAGACGGCCTGTCTCATGGAAGGCGTGGGCGATGGCCTTGTAGATGAAGGTCTCGTCGGTGACGTCGCCGATCAGGTAGAGCGCGCGGTCGATCGGCAGATCCGCCGGCCGATCCTTCTTCAGGTCGATCATGGTGACGTGCGCGCCGCCGGCCAGCAGGCCGCGCGCGATCGCGAGGCCCATGCCGCCGCCGGCGCCGGTCACGATCGCAGTTCGCGTGGTGAAGGCCATGCTTTCTCGTCCGGTTGTAGGGACGACCTGCTGGTCGCCCTACGTTAGCCCACTATCCCCGCTCAAACATGCGGATTCGCTCGTAGTCGGTGACCCGCCGGTCGAACTCCTGCTGCTCCCATTCGCCGGCGTGGAGGTAGTGGTCGATGACCTCGTCGCCGAAGGCGGCGCGCAGGGTCTTCGACTTGTCGAGGAGTACGAGGGCGTCACGCAAGGATTTCGGAACTTCGCGGATGTTCTTGCCCTCGTAGGCGTTGCCCTGGAAGGCGGGCTCGAGCTTCAGCTTGTTCTCGACGCCGTTGAGGCCGCAGGCGAGCGCGGCCGCGAAGGCGAGGTAGGGATTCACGTCGGCGCCGGGCACACGGCATTCCGAGCGCATGCTGTTGGGTCCGTCGCCGAGGATGCGGAAGCCGGCGGTGCGATTGTCGAGCGACCAGACCGCCTTGGTGGGCGCGAAGGTGCCGGCGGAGAAGCGCTTGTAGGAGTTGATATAGGGCGCAAAGAAATAGGTGGCCTCGCGCAGCCCGGCGAGCTGGCCCGCCAGGTAGTTGCAGAACAGCTCGGACATGTGGTTGGGCGCCGACTTGTCGTAGAACAGCGGCTTGCCGCTCTTCGCGTTCCACAGCGAGGAGTGCAGGTGGAAGCTGTTGCCGGCCAGGCTGTGGTCGATCTTGGCCATGAAGGAGACGGCCTTGCCCTGCAGGTGCGCGATCTCCTTGGCGCCGTTCTTGTAGATGGCGATGCGGTCGGCCATCTCGACGGCCTCCGCGTATTTGAGATTGATCTCCTCCTGGCCCGGGCCCCATTCGCCCTTCGAGCATTCGACGGGCACGCCGGCGCCATCCATGCCGTTGCGGATGGCGCGGATCAGCGGCTCCTCCTTGGTCGTCTGCAGGATGACGTAGTCCTCGATGTACCAGCCGGCGTGCTTCATGTTCTTGTAGTCCTTGGCGCGCAGCGCCTCGTAGGACTCGTCGAACACGAACAGCTCGAGCTCGGCCGCCATCATGACGTCGAAGCCGAGCTTCTTCGCCCGCGCCACCTGTTTCTTCAGGACCTGGCGCGGCGAATGCGGCACGTCCTCGCCGTGATGGTCGACGACGTCGCAGATGACGAGCGCGGTGCCCGGCAGCCAGGGGACGCGGCGGAGCGTCTTGAGGTCGGGCTTCAGCACGAAGTCGCCATAGCCGCGCGCCCAGGACGAGGCCTTGTAGCCGGGCACGGGCTCGATCTCCATGTCGATGGCCAGCAGGTAGTCGCAGGTGTGCGCCTCCTTCACGCCGCTCTCCAGGAAGAAATGCC
>Ga0335082_10002354_pt1 | contig 20304 bp, 16 predicted proteins | sample Lox_Sample_41_FD_206718 | JGI IMG/M metagenome (GOLD analysis project Ga0335082, IMG submission 206718) | Soil microbial communities from Loxahatchee National Wildlife Refuge, Florida, United States - Lox_Sample_4.1 | ecosystem: Environmental > Terrestrial > Soil > Wetlands | place: USA...
CGTCACGCACAGTCGGCGCATCTCTGTCACCACCGTAACATCCGGGTACGGCCGCCGTAGTTCGAACTTCCAACTCGTAGCGCTTTGCGACGGGGCGCTCGCGACGATACGCGCCCCTTCACGAAGTTCGGCGAGAGTCGGTCGCTTCGGGCCGGCTCTCGCCGCTTTTCTCACTCTCGCCTTCTGACCTTGTGAACTTCCTGTTCCACTCTCTTCGGCGCTGAAGCCCGTCGCCACGCGCGAGAGACTACGGGACCGCAGGCACGTAGAACTCCAGCCTCGCCCCGTACTGCGTGCTCGTCTGGAGCGCGCCCAGCGTGAGCGCGGGGCCGCCGAAGAAACGCATCGCGACCCACGCCTTCGGCGACCACGCCACGTAGCCGTTCGCGAGGATCGGGAAGAGCTCGTTGCCCGGCCAGATGCTCGAGAGGCTCACCTCCGCGTGCACGCCGAACTGGAGGTTCGTCTGCTCGCCGCCCATCACCGGCGCGCCGAGGAACGCGTCCACGAAGAGGTTGCCGATGAACGCGTGCTGCGTGCCGAGCCACGACGCGACCGACATCGGCGCGACCGACGCTTTGCCGCCGTAGAGCGCGCCGAGGTAATAGCTCCCCGCGCGGCCCGACATCGCCGACGTGCGCACGTAGAACATCCCGTAGAGCTGCCAGCCCACGTCGGTGAACGGGAGCCACGCTGCGTCGTCGGCGATGCCGCTCGAGAGCACGGCGCCGAGCGCGAGCGTCTGCGCGCGCGGGTCGGTGTCGTTCGGGCCGCTCCAGTTGGGCACGACGCGAACGCCGAACTCGAACCAGCGCTTCGCCGACGGCCACTGCGTGCGGAGGCCGAGCGAGAAGATCGGGCCCTGGATCACGTAGAACGAGTCGCGCGTCGAGTCGGCGGCGCCGAAGCTCACGCGGGCGACGAGCGCGAGGTAATCGCGCAGCGTGAGCGCGCGCGCGAGCTCGACGCGCTCGGTGAGGACGCGGTTCGTGTCGAACGACGTGTCCATCCGCGCTTCCCACATGCGGCACGGCGTGCCGAGCCCGCCGAAGTATCCGGGCGCCGAGGCTTCGACGTGCGCGAGGTCCTGCCATTTCAACGGCGTCGAGCCCGGCGGCGGGCTGCGGATCTCGGGCAAGCACACGCCTGGCGTCACGTGCGCGGGGCCGTTTTCGGCCGAGAAGAGCGCGAACGGCTCCGCGGCGGCGGGCGCGCTCGCGAGGAGCACCGCGAGGAGCGCGAGCTTGTTCACTGCGGGCCCTTCCACGCGGAGTAGTCGCACGCGAACTTCGCGACGGGGAGCGAGTCGGCGTGCGTTTGGCCTTCGGCTTTCTCCCACATGCGGATGGCGGCTTCGGCCGAGAGCATCAGCGAGTCGTAGACGTCCTGCCCGCAGCCCGGGTACGTGCGCGCGATCGCGAGGAAGTCGGCGAGCATGCCGTAGGTCGAAAACCCGCGCTCCTCGATGCGGACCTCGGTGCCGAGCGAGCCGTCGGCGTTGCGGATGCGCATCGGGGCGAGCGCGGCGGGCGCTTCGCTCGTCGTCGCCGTGGTCACGGGGCACGCGGAGGCGTCCTGCGCGCCCGCGGGCACGCCGTACTCGGAGATGTCGAGGAGACCGTTCAGCCCGTTGGCGTCGGTGCCGAACGCGACCGTGCCCATGCGGCTCTTGGCGACGAAGCGGCTCACCTCCGCGTAGCGACGCACCCAGTGGCCCACCGGATCGTCGATCGCTTCGATGCGCACCTCGTCCACGTCGAAGGGCACGTTCGCCTTCGGCCAGTCGAGCACGCTCACGTCGAGGCCGCACACGGGGTCGTCGCTCGGCGGACGCACGAACGTGTAGAGCTCGACGCCCGGATCCCACTCGCCGCGCTGGTTGAACGTGACCCAGCCCGCCGGGCACTCCGTCGCGCCTTCGGCCGGCGGCGCCGCGCTCGAGACGCATCGGCCTTGCACGGTCTGTCGAACGGAGACGCACACGTTCGCGCCGGCTTCTTCGGGGCTCGCGCCGTAGAGATGCGCCGGCCCGGCGCGCATCGTGACCTTCAGCAAGCGGCCGGTCGTGAGGATGGGCGCGGCGCTCGGGCGGTCGTCGCGGTTCCAGATCACGAGCGAGCCGCGCTCCCGACCGAGCACGGCGAGACCGGTCGTGCCGAGCGTCGCGAGGGTCGTCGTGGTCGCGCCGGTCTGCTTCGACGTCGCGTCGAGCTCGACGTGATCGATCGTCCAGCTCGGCGCGCGGGCGTCGTCCCAGGTCGTGCGGCACTGGTCGTCGACGGGTCCGCTTCCGACGTCGTCGTGGCACGCGCCGTCGCACGCCAAGTAGAGCCATTCGAGCGTCACGCTCTGGATGTCGTCCACCGTGTACGTGTCCGCGCCGCACGCCTGCGCGTCGACGCACGACTGGTCCTCGCACGCGCTGTCCGCCACGTTCGTGACGGCCTCGTCCTTCGGGCCGACCGGGATCGTGATCGAGCACGACTCGGGCGTGCACGTGACCGGCTGGACGAAGACGTGCCGCTGGAAATGCTGTTTGTCGACCGCGGCGCGCATCTCGACGCGCGCGAACGGCTGCGCGAACGATTTCGGCGCGACGATGCCGCCGACGGTATGGATCGTGAGCGTGTCGATGGGCGTCGCCGGCGGGACCGTGTCGACGAGCGGGACGTCGACGCAACCATCCGCGTGCGTGCGCGCGACGCACGCGGTCGTGGCGTTCGCATCGAGGGTGAAGACCGGGCCGCCGCGCACCGCGAGGAGCCCTTGCAGGTCGTACGCGCCCGTCCCGATGCCGAGGCCGAGCACGCCGCCGCGGTCGACGATCTGCCGCGCCAAGCTCGCCTCGAGCTGGCGCTCGCCCGACGGCCCGCGCTGCGAGTCGCGGCAATCCGGGTCGAGGCTCTCGGCGCAGAGGTGGTTGATGTCGCCGTGCGACGCCATCAGCGGATAGCTCCCGTCGGCGGTCGCGAGCAGCGTGTCGACGACCGAGCGCGTGCCCATGTGCGAGACGTCGAGGAGGAGCTTGTCGTCCTCGTACCGTTTCACGATGGCCATGCCGGGTCTCGGCTGGATGGCGCAATCGGCGACGGTGGAGCAGAGGCCGCGGTAGTTCTCGTGCCCGTACTCGATGAACGACTCGGACTCCGACTGCGACGCCGCGCACGCGCCGAGTGGCTCGTAACAGAGGCCCGCGTACGAAGCGTAGTGAATGGGGTCGAGCGACGCGTAGAGCGGCGCGGGCGTGAGCGTTCCGATCGCGACCGGCCAGCCCATCGTCTTCGGGTACGCGGTGGTCGGCGCGACGTCCATGTAACGGATGGGCGCGTGATCCGAGCGGTAGATCGAGCTCACGACCGACGACGCCGCGTTGAAGAGATCGCCGTTCGCCGCCGTGCCGCCGACCGCGTTGTCGACGAGGTGGATCGGGAACATGTGGCGGACGCCGAAGTCGCGATCGAGCTCCTCGACGTCGGCGGGGTCCATCCCGTCCATCTCGAGCGAGAGCACGATGGCGAGCCGCCCGCTCTCGATGATCTCGCGCGCCTCGCGCGGCGACTTCGCGATGCGCATCCACGTCGCGTTCTGCTCGACCATGTCCTGGATCAGGGTGAGCTGGGCGCGCGCCGAGAGGTAATCGGCCTTCGGGTTCGGCACGAAGCCGTCGTCGACGTTCGGCCCCGCGAGGAGCGCGCTGATCGCCTGGTTGTCGGTCGTCGCCGCGATCATGAGGCGGAGCCCGCCCTCGTACGCGCGGCGGATCGACGAGACGTTCATCTCTTGGTGGATGATGTCGCGCGCGTTCGGCCACGCGGTCGCCGGGCGGAAGCCGATGCTGCCGACGGGGCCGTGCGCGAACCCGCAGAGCCGCGAGAGCTCGGGGAAGACCTGCGCGCCGACGTTGCGATCGATCGGGCTCGACGAGATCGGATCGTGCGTCTCGACCGGGCACGGCGCGATGGCGGGGAGCTCGGCAGCGTTGATCGGGCCGGGGTCCATCGCCGTGCCCCAGATCAGCTTTCCGCCGAACGCGACCTCGATCGCCGGGTGCGCGTGGAGATCGGCGAAGCCCCAGACGACGCCGGACGGCGCCCGCACGAGCGGGGCGATCGTCCGGCACGCCGGCGGCGGCGGATACACGGTGTCGCAGCGCGCGGCCCCGATCGCCGCGAGCGCGAGCACCGCGAAGAGGCTATTTTTGCGGCTTTTCATAGCCTCCCCACGCGTATCCGAAGCCCAAGGCGACGCTCCAGCGGAACGTGTCCAGCGCGACCGACGTGTCGAGCGCGCCGCGAAGGCTGAGCGCGAGCTCGTGGCGGAGCCCGAACGGCACTTCGAAGTCGAGCACCGGCTGGAGCTCGGGCCGGAAAAGCACGTACGACGTCGCGTCCTGGAAGCGGCTGTCCTCCGTCGGGGTGACGTGCACGAACGACTGGCTCGCCGCGAAGCCGATGCGCGCGCCGACCAAGATGCGAAGCGGCGGGTGGCGCGCCGGCTCGTGCGACCAGAGCCCGCTCGTGAAGACGTACATGAGGTCGAGCTTCGCGAACGGGCCGGCCGTGATGACGTTCCACGAACCGTTCACGTCGGTGACCGACGAGATCGAGAAGCCCGTCGAGAGCGCGCCGTCGAACGGACGGTGCGCGATCTCGAGCGTGAACGCCGTCGTCATGTTGACGCTCTCGGCCGGGTCCGGGAACGGCACCGAGCCGAACCCGACGAAGAGGCGCGCGTAGTCGAGGTAGTCCTCCTTGGGCGCCTCGGCGCGCGCGACCGGCGCCGCGCAGACGATGGCCGCGACGAGCGCCGCGCGCCTCATCGGATCACGAACCGCGTGAAGATCTGCGTGCCGACCATGAACGTCCAGTCGACCGCCGAGTAATCCGAGCCCGCCACGCGGACGGTGTCGGCGCCCGCGAGCACGCGCAGGCCGAGCTCGAAGCGGCTCACGACGCGCGTGCCGATGTCGACGACGCCGTGCACGCCGTACGTCCAGCGGCCGAACGCCCACATCGGCTTGAATTCGCCGCCGAAGCGCCAGAAGAGCACCGCCGTCTCCCACGGCGGCAGCGACGGCACCGACGAGATGAAGTCGCGCCCGAAGAGCGTGCGGACGACGAAGCTTCCGCCGCCGGTGCTCGTCTGCTCGCCTTGCGTGTCGTAGCCCCAGCGGATCGATCCGACGCCGCCGAAGCCGAGCTCGGTCAGCCAGTGGAGATCGTGGCGGCGCGGGAGCGACACGTCCATGCCGAGCGTGGTCTCGGCGCAGACGACGTTTCCGCCGACCTGGAACCCCGTGCGCGTGCACCACCCGAACGCCGCGCCGAGCACGCCGTGCACGCGGCCGTCGCCCCATCGGTACGGCTCGCGCGCGAGCGCATCCCCGCACACGAGCGTCGCCGCCAGACCGAGACCCGTCGCCCATCGCGCCAAGACGTGGCGACGTTCGCACGACGGCCCGGATGTGTCGAAAAACCTGCGAAGACTACTCGTCGCCGTTCATCCCGACGTACTGGTCCACGCGGTAGCGCGGGTCGAAGACGTACGACACCATGAGCCGCGTCCACGAACGCACGGAGAAGAGCGGCGCGTAGAACTCGGGCGCGATGCGGCGGAGCGCGCGGAGGCGCCGCCACGGGATGTTCGGGAAGTCGTGGTGCTCGACGTGGTAGCCGACGTCGAACGACACGCGGTTCAGCGGGCCGTAGTACGAGTTGGTCGGCTGGTCGCGCCGAGCGGTGAGATGCTCGGAGATGCGGCGCGCTCCGAGCGTGTGCGGCCCGAAGGCCGCGAGCCCGGCGACCAGCCCGAACACGAGCGGCTTGAGCCCGCCGATGGCCAGCACGGCCGCCCCGTACGCGATGCACGCGGCCCAGTTGGCGACCATCCACCGATCGACGGGCACGTGATTCGCCGGACGCGACCGGAACCAGAAGCGCCCGAACGTGAAGCTCACGAGCTTGCCCCACCACGACCGGACGACGCGCGCCTCGTCGCGCGTGGGCGCCTGCGTGTCCTTGCCGTCGGCGTCGCCGAGGAAGCGGTGATGCAGCGCGTGCTGCGCGCGGAACTCGATCGCCCCCGGCGCGCCGAGCGGCACGTTCGCCACGATCGCGAGGAGCTTGTTCTTCGCCGTGCCGCGGAAGACGAGGTTGTGCCCCGCTTCGTGCACGAGCACGCCGAGCGCGTGCGCGGGGAAAGCGCCCGCCACGTACGCGACCACGAAGACGGCCTTCCACGACAAGGACGCGGCGGCGAACGTGAGGCTCACCTGCAGCGCGGCGAGCGCGAGGACCCAGAGCGCGGTCGTCCGGTCGTGGCCGTAGAGCGCCTTCACCTCGGGGTGGGCCTGCAAGATCGCCTTGCGCCGCCGCGCATGCCACGCGAACGCGTTCACGCGTTTCGTGATGCCGCATTCGCGCCCGCGGTTTCGTGAAGAAGGGTTTAGCGCGTCTTAAGTTCGCAACTGCGAGTTGCGTTTATTTCGCGCCGCGCCCTGGAGCAGCAGGTCGACGAGCCCCTTGACGAAATGCGACGGCACCCTACCCCCTTGGCGCCGGGCGCGATCGCACGATGTCTGGATCACGTCCATCATCAGGGCGACGTCGACGTCCGTGCGGAGGGCGCCTCGCGCGCGCGCCCGCTCGAGGACCGTGCGGAGGACGACGTCGCGCGCCGCGCGAAGCGAGCGCACGATGGCCATGAGCTCGGCGTCGCCCGACCCCTCCTCGAGCACGCGGATCATGGCGCTCCCTTCGGGCGAGCGCGCGAATCGGAGCTTTTGCTCGAGGAGCGCGAGCAAGTCGCCGCGCACGTCGCCGGTGTCCGGGACGACGAGGCCGCCGTGGCGCTCGGCGAGAGACAGGAGCGCGGCGCGGACGAGCGCTTCTTTCGTCGGCCACCGCCGGTAGACGGTGGTCTTGTTGACGCCCGCGCGCCGGGCGACGTCGTCGATGCGCAGCGACGCGTATCCGACCTTCGACAGCTCGTCGACGGCGGCGTCGAGCGCGCGGCGGACGACGCGCTCGCCACGGGGCTGCACCGACTTCGCCACGCTTCGAGCTTACGCGTGCGCAAGGATTTCGCAACCGCGCGTTGCGTATCAGATGAGCGCAGTGGCCGCGGCGACCGCCGCCGAGAGGAGGCCGATGAGCACGGCGTCGCGACGGATGCCGGCGGCGACCTTCCGGCTCGCGGCGACCTCGTCGGGCGGCGCGGCGGTCGTCGAAAAATCCTCGTTCTCGAAGGTCCCCTCGGACGCGCGCGCGATGCACGTGGCGCGCGTCGCCTGGAGAAAGCCGACCGCCGCGAGCGCCGCCGGCACGAACACCGCGCCGGCGCGGACGTACCACGGCCAGTGGAGGACGGCCCCGGCGCCGAGGGCAGCCACGCCCGCCGCCACGCCCACCCAACCGACGACACGGCGGCGGCGTCGCCCCGCGGCAGAAATGTTGGGCTTGCAGACCTCGTTCGCCATGCGCGTTGGATGCTCGGGCGCCGCGTCCGGTTCCGCGCCGATCGCGCGTCCGGGCGACGAATCGCGCTCACTGAGTGAGCGCGATCGAGCGCCACCTGCCCGATCGGAAGCGGAGCCAGAGCGCGAGCGCGAGCAGGGCCATGTACGCCACGATCCACAGCATCGCCTGCACGTCGGTGCCGCCCATGAGGCGCACGGTGACGTAGCTCCCGGGGAAGAAGAGCCCCCACGCGAGCGCGAGGCGCGCCCAGAGCGGCCACGCGGTGTCGCCGGCCGCGCGGAGCGACTCGGCCGTCGTCATGCCGATCGCGTCGAAGATCTGCCACGCCGACGAGAGCATCACCATGCGCGCGCCGATCGTCGCCATCGCGTGCGCGTCGGCGCCGCGCGCGAAGGGCGCGACGAGCGCGTGCGGAAAGAGGAGATACGCCGCGCCGACGCACGCCTGCCAGAGCATCGCCGTGCGGAGCGCGAGGCGGAGGACGCGCGGGACCTCGTCCTTTCGCCCGGCGCCGATCTTCTGCCCGACGAGGATCGCGCCCGCGCTCGCGACGCCGAACGCCGGCATGAACGAGAGGCCGTTCAGGTTGAAGACCGCCATCATCGCGGCGAGCGCGGGCGTGCCGAGCCCCGCGACCACGATGTTGATGAACACGTTGAACGCGAGGAACTCGAAGAACCAGTTCATCCCCGACGGGAGCCCGAAGCGCAGCATGCGCCCGAGCTCGCGGAGCTCGAGCTTCGGGCGGTCGAGGCCGCGCCCCTCGCGAACGAACCACGCGAGCACGCCCAGGAACGCCGTCCACGTCGCCAGCGTCGACGCGAGCGCGCTGCCGGTGACGCCGAGCGCCGGCGCGCCGAGGTGCCCGCGGATGAGCACCCAGTTGAGCGCGACGTTCAGCGTCATCGCGAAGACGGACGCGACCATCGGCAGGCGCGTGTTGCCGAGGCCGCCGTAGTACGACGCGAGCGCCTCGATGCCCATCGCCGCGCCGCCGCCGAGCAAGCGCACCTGCATGTAGCGCGTCATGAGCCGGTGCACGTCGGGCGCGTAGTCGAACCGCGCGAGCGCCGCCGGCACGAGCAGGACGCCGAGCACGCACGCGAGCTGCGTGACGAGCGCGACGAGCAGCCCGTACCACCCGAAGCGTCGCGCGCCGACCGCGTCGCCCTGCCCGAACATCTGCGAGACGAAGCTCTGCACGATGAAGAGCGTGCCCATCGGCAAGATGAGCAGCGCGAACGAGTTGAACGCGCCCGTGCCCGTCGCCGCGACGGCCGCGCTGCCGAGGTCCGCGACGAGGAGCGCGTCCGAGAGGCCGATCACGATCTGCGTCGAGCGCGACACGATGATGGGCCACGCGAGCTCGAGCAGAACGCCGAGCGTCGGCTCCGCGCGGGGCGCATCGGTTGCGTCGGCGGCGCCGGACATCAAGGCACTCTATACGCCGCCGCGCGCCGGATCTGACGTTGGCGGGTCAAACGTGGGACGTCCCGGGATCGAACCGGGCTCCTGCCGCTTAAAAGGCGGCTGCATCACCGTTGTTGCTAACGTCCCGTTCTTCTTCTGGCCACATGGTCACCGTCCTGGTTGGGTGGCAGAAACGACGAAGGCCGCGCTCGGTTTCCCGAGGCGGCCTTCCTTTTCGCGACTGCGCGCGTGATGGGAAGACCGCCGCTACGTGTCGACCTCCGGATTGCGCGCGAGGACGCAACGCGCCGTGATTTTCGCCATGGAGAGCATCAGAGCCCAGCGACGTCCGACGAGACGCGTTCCTGACGGAGATTCGGGCGCGCTCGCGCAGCGCGCGACGGTTTTCCGAGTCACTTCCGCTTCGGTTTCTTCGGCGCGCTCTTCGCGTTGAGCGCGACCGCCGCGCGGAGGAGCTTCTTCAAGCCGGCCGCGTTCACCTCGTCGCCCTCGTAGAGCTTGATCGCGCGCCACTGGCGGCCGCCGAGCTCCGCGTTGAAGAGGCGGTCCATCTTCAGCTGCGCGCCCTTGTAGAAGGTCACCTTCACGAAGTCCTTGAACGGGTTGCAGATGCAGAGGATGCCGTTCTTGCTCCACGTGGGCGTGCCCATCCACTTCGCTTCTTCGGTCACGTCGGGGACGGCCTCGTGGACGATGCGGCGGACGTCCGCCATCAGCTTGCCGCGCCAGTCGGGGTGTTTCGCGATCTGCTTGTCGATCACCTTCGAAGCATCCATGGCGTGATGCTAGCTCGCGAAGTCGATGCCAGTCGAAACGAACCGCGTGCGCGCGCCCGCAGGCGTGTCGCGGCACCGAACCTGCAGCCCATACGAGCGATGCTCGGCATCCTCCGCATCGCCTACAAGCTCCTCGTCAACGACAAGGGAAAATTCGTCGCGCTGCTCATGGGCATCACGTTCTCCGTGTTCCTCATGATCCAGATGACCTCGATGTTTTCGGGGATCATGAAGAAGGCGTCGTCGACGGTGACGAACACCGGCGCGCGGGTGTGGGTGATGGACCGCTCGGTCACGAACGTCATCAGCCCCGTTCCGATGCCCGACTACGTGCTCGACGACGTGCGCAGCATCGAGGGCGTGAGATACGCGGTCCCGCTCTACTCCGGCGCCGGCCTCGTGCGGCTCAAGAGCGGGGCGTATCAGCCCGTCACCGTGATCGGCCTCGACGACACGAGCCTCTTCGGACGGCCGGAGCTCGTGTCCGGGAAGATCGAGGACGTGTACGCCGACAACGGCTTCGTCGTGGTGAAGGACGAGGAGTTCGGCAAGCTCGAGAGCCCGGCGATCGGCACCGAGTTCGAGCTCAACGACAACCGCGGCGTCATCGTGGGCATCGCCAAGGTCCCGGCGAGCGGCCTCTTCGGCATGCCGACGCTCTACACGACGTTCAGCCGCGCGACGCAATACGTGCCGTCGATGCGCTACACGATGTCGTTCGTCCTCGTCGAGCCGCGGAGCGACGCGGACGTCCCCCACATCCGAGAGGAGGTCGCCAAGCTCGGCTACGACACGGTGACCGAGCAGGGCTTCATCGATCGGATCACGCACTGGTACGTGCTGCACACCGGGATGGGCACGAACCTCCTGGTCATGACGACCATCGCGTTCGTCGTCGGCCTCTCGATCTCCGGGCAGACCTTCTACACGTTCGTGCTCGAGAACCTCTCGAAGTTCGGCGCGCTCAAGGCCATCGGTGCCAAGGCGCGCGAGCTCGTCGCGATGATCTTCTTCCAGGCCGGGATGGTCGGCGTCGCCGGCTACGGTCTCGGCGTGGGCCTGTGCGCCGGGCTCATCGCGCTCGCGAAGCTCCGCATGCCCGACTACGCGAGCATCGTCACGTACGGGAACTTGCTGCTCGCGCTCGGGATGGTCCTCGTGATCTCGGCGGCGTCCGGATACATCGCCGTCCGCAAGGTCCTCAAGATCGACCCCTACGACATCTTCCGAGGTTGACGTGGACGACGTCGCGCTTCGAGCCGAAGGGCTCACGAAATGGTTCGGCGAAGGCGACGCGAAGACCTACGCGGTGCGCGACGTCACCTTCGAGGCGCGCTTCCGCGAGATGCTCTACATCGTCGGACCGTCGGGGAGCGGCAAGACGACGCTGCTCAGCATCGTCTCGGGGATCCTGCGGCCCGACGCCGGGCGCGTGCGCGCGCTCGACGTCGACGTCTGGTCGCTGTCGGAGGATCGCATCGCGAGCTTCCGGCTGAACAAGATCGGGTTCGTCTTCCAGGATTACCACCTGTTTCCGAACCTCACGACGGCCGAGAACGTCGCCATCCCGCTCATCCTCAAGCGCGTCGACTGGGACGCTGCGATGAAGAGCGCGCTCCGCTACCTCGACGTCGTCGGTCTCGGAAACCGCGCCAAGCTCGTGCCGACGCGCCTCAGCGGAGGCGAGCAGCAGCGCGTCGCGATCGCGCGCGCGCTCGCCGCGCAGCCCGAGCTCATGATCTTCGACGAGCCGACCGCGTCCCTCGACGGCGACACCGGCCGAAAGATCGTCGAGTTCGTCCGCAACGAGGTGCTCGGCGAGAAGCGCTGCATCGTCGTCGTCACGCACGACGACCGCATCTACGAGTTCGCCGACCGCATCCTGCACATGGAAGACGGACGGCTCCATGACCACGTGGAGGTGGAGCATGCGTAACCAAATCGTCTTCGCGCTCGTCGTCGCCGGCGCGCTCGGCGGGCTCTTCAGCGCGTACGTCTACGCCGTCCCGAGCAAGCCGCTCCCGCCGGCGTTCTCGCCCGCGTCGAACCCGTTTGCGCGCGGGGTCTTCGCCAACGGCATCGTCGAGAGCTACCAGGCGACCGGCGAGAACACGACGATCCACCCGGAGGTCGCGGGCGTCGTCACGCGCATCTTCGTCGCCGAGGGACAGCGCGTGAAGGCGGGCGAACCGCTCGTGTCGCTCGACGACACCGTGCAGCGCGCGATCGCGGCGCAGCAGAAGGCGCAAGCCGACGCGGCGCGCTCCGTGCTCGACGAGCTCCGCGCGCAGCCGCGCAAGGAGAACCTCGAGATCGCGCGCGCCCAGGTCGCGCTCGCGACGGCGAACCTCAAGAGCGCGAACGACAGCTACGACAAGCAGCGTCGCTCGTGGGAGATCGCGCCCGAGTCGGTCAGCAAGGACACGCTCGACACGACGCTCAACGCCGCCAAGGTCGCGCAGGCGAACCTCGAGCTCGCGAATCGCCAGTACGACCTCACCAAAGCCGGCGCGTGGATCTTCGACGTGAAGAACCAAGAGCGCCAGGTCGACGCGCTCGACAAGGCGTACACGGCGTCGGCCGCGCTCCTCGCGAAGTACACGCTCGTCGCGCCGACCGACGGCGTCGTCCTCTCGATCCAGACCGCGGTCGGGAGCTACGTGTCGCCGCAGGGCGCGTACGACACGTACACGCAGGGCTTCGCGCCGGTCGCCGTCATGGGGACGCCGGCCGATTGGCTCGCGGTGCGCTGTTACATCGACGAGATCCTCATCCCGCGCCTTCCGCCCGCGGAGAGAATGCGCGCGGAGATGACCGTGCGCGGCAGCAACGTGAAGGTGCCGCTCGAGTTCGTGCGCGTGCAACCGTACGTGTCGCCGAAGATTCAGCTCTCGAACCAGCGGCTCGAGAAGGTCGACCTGCGCGTCTTGCCGGTCGTGTTCCGGTTCGCGCCGCCGAAAAGCGTCGCCGTCTACCCTGGGCAGCTCGTCGACGTCTACGTCGGAGAGAAGTGATGCGCCGCTTTCTCGCGCTCTCGCTCTTGCTCGCGGGCTGCGCGGTCGGCCCGAATTTCGAGCGGCCGAAGGCGCCGACCGCGCGCTGGGACGCGCGCGATCCGACCGGCGTGCAGCGCTTCGATCGCGACGCCGAGGTGACCGGCGATTGGTGGCGCATGTTCCAGTCGCCCGCGCTCGACGCCGTCGTGGCGCGCGCGGTCGAGCGGAGCGCGAGCCTCGAGGCGGCGCGCGCGACCCTGCGCCGGAGCCAGTACGCGATGCGCGCGGGGTACGGCGCGTTCTTCCCGCAGGTCGACGCGCAGGCCGGCGGCGGCTACCAGCAGATGTCGCCGCTTCGCTTCGGGCAGAACCAGCCCGCGACCGATTTCTCGCTCTACACGCTGCAAGGGAGCGTGACGTACCTGATCGACATTTGGGGAGGGCAGCGGCGTCAGGTCGAGTCGCTCCGCGCCCAGGTCGACGCCGAGCGGTGGACGCTCGCGGGGGCGCGCGTCGTCTTGTGCGGCAACGTCGCCGACGCGCTCATCGCGAGCGCCGGGTATCGCGCGCAGGTCGACGCGCTGCGCGCGGTCGCGGACCTCGAGCGCGAGCAGCTCCGCATCACCGAGGCGCAGGCGACCGGCGGCACGGTGCCGTACGGGAACGTGCTCGCGATCCGAGCGCAGCTCGCGGCGACCGAAGCGCAGATCCCCGCACTCGCGCAGAAAGCCGATCAAGCCGACGACCTCGTCGCGATGCTCGCGGGCGAAGCGCCCGGAGTCTGGTCGCCGCCGTCGATCGCGCTCGGTGACTTCACGCTCCCGGCCGACGTGCCTTTGTCTCTGCCGTCGAAGCTCGTGCGGCAGCGCGCCGACGTCCTCGTCGCCGAGGCGCTGCTCCACTCCGCGAACGCGCAGATCGGCGTCGCGACGGCCGCGATGCTCCCGAACCTCACGCTCGGCGCGACGGCCGGCGCGAACAACACCTCGCTCGGCGACCTGTTCGCCCCGAACGCGCTCTTCGGGAGCATCGGCCCCGGGATCACGGCGCCCGTCTTCCACGGCGGGACACTCTGGTATCAGCGCAAGGCCGCTGTCGCCGCCCGCGACGCCGCGTTTGCGACGTACCGGCAAACGGTGCTGGCCGCCTTCGAGCAGGTCGCCGACACGTTGCGCGCGCTCGAGCACGACGGCGAAGCGGTCCGAGCCGAAAAAGACGCGCTCGACGCCGCGAGCGATTCGCTCCGCTTGGTACAGACGAACTACCGCGCGGGCGTCGCGAACTATCTCCAGGTCATCGTGGCGAACGAGCAGTGGGCGCAGGCGAAGATCGGTTGGGTGCAAGCGGTGACGCAGCGGCTGCAAGACACGGTCGCGCTGTACGTCGCGCTCGGCGGCGGCTGGTGGAACGTGCGCAGCCTCTGAGAGCACGCCGTTTGCAACACGATGAGGCATGAAAGCTCCCTATGTGGTCGCGATCGCCAGCTGTCTCTCGTGCGCGCCGCAGCAGGCGAACGTGCTGCCGGTCACGGCCGCGCCGGTCACGACGACCGTCGCCCCGTACGCGCAGCCCAGCGCGCCGGTGCGCGGCGAGGTGCGCGTCACGTCGTGGGGTCTCGTCGACATCCAAGCGAGCGCGGGCGCGGCGCGGCTCCGCGCGTGGCACGTCCGAACCATCCTCCGCAACGGAGACGACCGCGTATGGACGCTCGACGCACGCGATCAGCGCCTCGCGCTCGGCGGCCACGGTCGAAGCACGCCGGCGTTCGCGGCGAGCGATCCGGGCGTCGTGTTGCCGGTCGTGTCCGTCGCGCCGGGCGCGAGCGCAAACGTCGATCTCTTCTACCCGCTCCCGGACGATCTCCAAATCGCGAGCGCGATGCCTTCCGCGTCCGCGATTTCGTGGATCAACGTCGGCGAAGAGGTCGCCGTGCAACGCACGCCGATCGAGCACGTCGAGCACGGCGCGGAGCCGTGGGCGCCGCCGTACTGGTACAACGCGTTCTATCCGGACTTCTCGTTCGTCGGAGCCGCGGAGCTTCCGGCGGCGCTCGTCGGCAAGTCGATCGTCATCCGCCGCGTGCCGTGACCCGGCAACGTCACGGAGATCTGCTGAGGTCCACGATCCGGGCGTTGTCCGGAGAGGACAGAAAGAGAGCGCGGAGCTCGGGGTCGGCGATGCGCGCGGCGGCTTCGTCGATGCCGCGCTTCGCCGCACGCAGCAACGCGTCCGCTTCGTCGCGACGCCCGACGGCGAGGAGCGCCTCGATGCGCACGAGGTGGACGTAGCGCGCGCCGCCCTCGACGCCCGCCACCTCGAGCACGCGCATCGCCTCGTCGGAGATGCGCTCGGCTTCGACCGCGCGACCGCGGCGCAGCACGACGCGCGCGAGGACCGCGAGCGCGCGCGAACGGAGCGGCGGGAGCGCGCCGAGCGTGGCGACGGCGTCGCGCGCGATCGCCTCGGCGCGCTCGAAGTCGCCTGCCATCTCGAGGATCATCGCGAGGTAGACGCGCGACGCGCCGGCGAGACGGTCGTCGCTGCCGGACGCGAGCACCTGGAGCGCCGCGAGCTCCTCGCGCTCGCCGGCTGCGTGCTCGCCGCGGTACGCGAGGACCATCCCGAGGTTGTGACGCGCGGCTGCTTCGGCGCGACGCAAGCGGAGCGCGGCGGCCGTGGCGATCGCCCTCCGGAGCGCATCCTCCGCGCGGTCCCATGCGCCGAGCATCATCCAGGCGTAACCGACGTTCGAGAGCGCCGCCGTCGCGCCGCGGTGGTCGCCCATCGCTTCGTAGAGCTCACCCATGGCGAGCCACGTCGCGAGCTCCTCGGCGTAGTCGCTGCGGTACGCCGCGGACATGCCGCGCAGGTGGCGGACGGTCAGCGCGACGGCCGGGTCGTCGAGCATGGCGGCGGCCTCCTGCTCGACGCGCTCGGCGAGCCGAGCGCCGCCGGCGTGGTCGCCGGCGTGGTAACGCGCCGTCGCGCCCTCGCCGAGCGCGCGGACGCGCAGCGCCTTCGCGCGGGCGTCGAGCGGCTCGGTCGCGAGCGCGAGCGCGACGAGGCCGGCCACCTCGTCGCGCCGCCCGCTCGCTTCGCCGATGCACATGGCTTGGAACATGCTCGCGAACCAAAGCGCGCTCCCCGCCGTCAACGTCGCGAGCGCGTCCCGTGCGTCTTCGAAGCCGGACGGGTCGCCTCGCCATCGCTTCGCGAGCGCGCGCGCGTGGAGCGCTCGGCCGCGGAGCTCGCCGGCGGCGCCGAGCTCGAGCGCTCGCCCGACGTGCGCCGCGACGACGTCGTCGTCGCTCCCCTCGAGCGCCTGCTCCGCGGCGCGGACGTGCCACGCGGCCGCGCGCTCGCGCTCGCCGCCGAGGTCGAAGTGACGCGCGAGCACCGCCGCGTCGATCTCGCCCTGCGACTCGAGCCACGCGCCGGCGAGCGCGTGACCGACGGCGCGGTCCGCGTCGGTGAGCATCGCGTACGCCGCGTCGCGAACGAGGTCGTGTCGAAAGCGCACGATGCGTGGGTCGTGCGTCGAGGTCTCGAGCACCTCGCGCGCGACGAGCGAGCGAATCGCCGCGCGGACGGCCTCGATCGCGTCGTCGTCGCCGAGCAGCCGCGCGACGCCGTCCTCGCGCGCGACGCGGCCGAAGATGCTCGCCGCGCGCATCGCGCGCCGTAGCGCCGGGTCGAGCATCTCGAGGCGCGCTTGCACGAGCGCGAGCACGCCGTCCGGCACCGCGTCGCCGCCGTCGCGCGCCCACGCGCGCGCGAGCTCCTCGATGACGAACGGGCTCCCCGCCGCGCGCGCGAGCAGACGCGCCACCGACGCCTCGTCCACGTCGAGCCCGGCGAGCACCTCGCGCGCGAGCTTCTCCGCCGCCTTCGGCGCGAGCGGCGCCAGGTTGACGAGCTGCGCGCCGTGCTGCGTCCACAGCTCGGACAGCGCGACCTGTCCGTCGGGACGCCCGAGCGCGAGCACGAGCACCGGCGCGTCGCGCGCGGCGGCGAGCGTCGCGTCCACGAGCGCGAGCGACGCGGCGTCGAACCAGTGCACGTCCTCGAGCACCAGCACGATGGGCGCGCGCGCGACCTCGGCCGCGACGAAGGTCGTCCACGCGCGGGTGATCTGGTCTTGCATGAGACGGCTCGTGTCGCGCGCCGCGCGAAGCTGCGCGCTCGCCGCGGCGTCGAGCGGTGCTCCGATCATCTCCGCGAGAAAGACGAGCGCGTGCTCGCGCGCGCTCTCGGGGACGTCGTCGAGCCGAGCGACGAGGCGCTCGCGGGCGACCGCGTCCTGCGCGTCGTCGGCCCCCGCGAGCCCGCGGAGGAGGTGCGCGAGCGGCGCGAGCGGCGACTTCGCGCGCAGCGGGTCGCCTTGCGCGATCCAGACCTGCGCGCTCGCCTCGCGGCGCTGCACCGCGCGCACCACCTCCTCGCGCAAGCGCGACTTCCCGCTCCCCGCGGGTCCGACGACGACCACCGCGCTCGCCTCGCGCTCGAGCATCGCGGTCGTGAACGCGTTCTCGATCGCCGCGAGCTCGCGCGAGCGGCCGACGAACGGCGTGGGGCGCCCGCGCACGACCCGCGACGACTCGAGCGCGCTTCGCTCCGCGCGGAGCAGCGGTCCGCCGGCGTCGTCGGTGAGGACGAAGCGCGGCTCGAGCAGCGGCACGACGCTCGCCTCGACGTGCACCGCGTCGGCGCTCGCGGCCACGGCGCGCTCGAGGAGCGCCGCGGCGCGCTCGATCACGGCGCCCGACGCGCTCGATCCGTCGGCGACGCCGCGACCGACGGCGAGCGCGATCGCGGCGCCCGGGCACGCCGCGCGGAGCGCGAGCGCGCACTGCGCGGCCCGGAGCGCCTGGTCGCTCACCGACGCGCCGCCGCGAAGCGTGACGATCACCGTCCCGGTCCCCGCCGCGTCCACGCCGGCGCCGAACGGCTTCGCGGTGGCGTCGATCGCGGCGCGCGCGTCGTCGCCGCGCAGCGAAATCGTGGTGAGCGCCGCCGAGCTCGCGCTGGACGCGTCGCGCGTGTCCTCGACCGGCCGCTCTCCGACGAGGATCACGGCCATCACGCGCTGCTCTTCGCGCCCGAGCGCCGACGGCCGCATCGACGAGAGCGGCAAGAGCGACGGCGAGCTCCCGCCCGGGACGATCGCCGCGAGCGCGTCGCACACGGCGCGCGCGTCGCGCGGCCTCCGCTCGGGGTTGCGCTCGAGCATCTGCGCGACGAGCTCGTCGAGCGCGCGCGGCACCTCGGGTCTGTGCGCGCGCACGCGCGGCGCGTCCTCGATGAGGAGCTTCGCGACCACGGCGACGGCGTGCTCGCCCGAGAACGCCGCCTTGCCGGTGAGGCACTCGAAGACGATGCAGCCGAGCGAGAAGACGTCGCTCCGCGCGTCGACGTCGGTCGTGCCGCGCGCCTGCTCGGGCGAGAGATACCCGATGCTCCCCATCACCGCGCCCGCCATCGTCAGCGGGTTTCGTCCCGTGGGATCGCGCGCGAGCCCGAAATCGAGGAGCTTGGCGCGATCGACGCGCCCGCCGGCGACGAAGACGTTGGTCGGCTTCAAATCGCGATGGACGACGCCGCGCGCGTGCGCGAACGCGACGCCCTCCGCGACGCGCGCGGCGAGGGCGAGCGTCTCCTCGATCGCGAGCGGTCCGCGCGCGAGCCGCGCGCCGAGATCTTCGCCGTCGAGCCACTCCATCGCGAGGAAGGCCCGTTCGCCGTCGACGCCGTGCGCGACGTAGCGCACGATCGCGTCGTGCTCGAGCTCGGCGAGCACGTGCGCCTCGCGCGTGAAGCGCGCGGCGTGCGCTCGATCGGCGAGCACCTTGAGCGCGACGCGCTCGCCCGTCGTCCGGTCGACGGCCTCGTACACGACGGCCATCCCGCCCGAGCCGGCCTCGCGCAGGATTTCGAATCGCCCGGCGACGACGTCCGGCATCGGGGCTCAGCGTAGCCGACTGACGAAATCGGGGAAGCGCGCCGGCTCAAGGCCAGTAGCGGTCCGCCTCTTTGGGCCCGCTGCTCACGATCCGTCCGCACGAGTCCTGCGCGGCGGCGCCGCCGCCCTCCCCGATCACCACCGCGGACGTTCCGTCGGACGCGAGGCGCGTGATGCGCGTGGACGTCACGAGGACGATGCCGTCGTGGCGCGGCAGCACCGCGGACGGAGCTCCGGCGATGTTCAAGTCGCCCGACTCGCCGAACGCCGTGTCGACCGAGCCGTCGTCCTCGAACGCGCGAAGCACGCCCAGAGCTCCCGCGTAGACGGTGCGGTCTTCGCCGATGCCGACGGCGCTGAATTGGTCCATCCCCGTTTCGTCATCCTTCGCGGAGAACGCGAGGTGGCCTCGAAGATCGACCTCGAAGAGCCCGTGGTAACCGGCGAGCGCGATGCGATCGCCGTGCAGCGCGCAGGCGTAGGTCGAGTTGATGTACGGATCGCTCGTCCCCACCGAGCCCTCGTGCCCGAAGCTCGTGTCTACCTCGCCGCTCGCCGTGTACCGTTCGAGGAACCCGCAGCAGTCCCACGCCCATCCGCACACGTAGGTCGACTGATCGGGCGCGACGAACGTCTGGACGGCGTCCGACCTGTCGCACGAGATGTTGTTCGGCTCCGGAATGGCCGCTGGGTTGCTCCCGTCGCGCGAGAGCACGGTCAAGTGCGAGCACGGCGTGCTCTCCTCGAGGCTCGACGTGCCGACGACGATCGAGCCGTCCGCTCGCGTCGCGAGCGAGCCTCCGGAGATGCCGAGCACGACGCTGCCGCTCGAGCCGAAGGTCGGGTCGAGCGTCCAGTCGCGACGCAATCGCACGAGCGTGGTGGTCGGCGCGACGCCGTTGTCGTTCGGCGGGACCTCCGACGTCTCGCCGACGATCGTCTCTTCGCCTTGAACGGCAATCAAGTCGCGGGCACCGGGGCTGAGGGAGAGCGACACGACGTCGGGTGTGCCGAGCTGCGGGCCGACCCAGAGGATGAAGGACGCCTTGCGACCGTTCGCGTCGATGGAGATCTTCGCTCTTCCGGGCGTGCTCGCGCCGACGTCGAAATAGAGGAGCCCCGAGGTTCGTCCCGCGGGAATGGTGAGCGGCTCGACGCTCACGCCACCGGGCAATCGCGTCGCCGTGATTTCGACGTCCTTCGCGGCGGCGTTCGGATCGCGTTCGACGGTCACGAGCACGCCGATGCGAGAGCCCTGCGCGACGCACGCGACGTCGGGGTCGAACCGCAGCGTCAGAGGGACGCGCGCGTCGCCCGCGTCACTCGGTGAGCTCCCGACGCGACCGCCGCAAGCGGCGAGCGCCCCGATGAACAGACGAATCGCCCCCGCTCGCATGGCCCCGCTCGAGAGCTTACCTCAACCACACAGGCTCGTGCTCGAGCTTGACGCGCGGCGACGGAAAGATCACGACGACCGAGCCCGATGCGTCGCGCCCTCCTTCCGATCGCGTGCCTATTGCTCGGGTGCTCGTCCAGCGTCTCCGCGCCGCGCGTCGAGCCGACCGTCGACGACATGCTCCGCAACGTCGCGCTCGACGGCGTCCACAACGTGCGCGATCTCGGCGGCCTCCGCGGGAGCCGCGGCGTCATTCCGCACGAGCGCT
>Ga0335082_10002355_pt1 | contig 20302 bp, 21 predicted proteins | sample Lox_Sample_41_FD_206718 | JGI IMG/M metagenome (GOLD analysis project Ga0335082, IMG submission 206718) | Soil microbial communities from Loxahatchee National Wildlife Refuge, Florida, United States - Lox_Sample_4.1 | ecosystem: Environmental > Terrestrial > Soil > Wetlands | place: USA...
TTTCGGCCTGAACGAGCAGCATCCCAACAGCTACAAAGAGATTCTCGACTCGTTGTGGGAGAACCGCGACAACCTGCCCTACGCCTATCGCATCCTGCGCGACGGCTGCTGCGACGGCTGCTCGCTGGGCACCACCGGCATGCGCGACTGGACCATGAAGGGCATCCACTTGTGTGCGGTGCGGTTGAACCTGCTTCGCCTGAACACCATGCCGGCGATGGACTGGCGCCTTCTGGAGGACGTGAAAGTACTTCAACATCAAAGCGAATCCGGACTGCGCAAGCTGGGCCGGCTCGCCGTGCCGATGGTCCGATACCGCGGCGACAAGGGCTTCCGCCGGATCTCATGGGACGAGGCCACAACGCTGGTTGCGGACCGGCTGCCCGAGACCGACCCCCATCGCATGGCGTGGTATATGACGTCGCGCGGGCTCACCAACGAGGCCTATTACGCGCACCAGAAAGTGGCCCGCTTCCTGGGAACGAACCACGTTGATACCAGCGCGCGCATCTGCCATGCGCCCAGCACTGCCGGGCTGATGGAGACGGTTGGATGTGCAGCCACCACCTGCTCGTATTCGGATTGGGTGGGCACCGACCTTCTGGTGCTGGTGGGGACGAACATCGCCAGCAATCAGCCGGTCACCACCAAGTATCTTTACTACGCCAAGAAGGCGGGCACGAAGGTTTTCGTCGTCAACCCTTACGTCGAGCCGGGCCTGCAGCGCTTCTGGATTCCTTCGGTCACCGAGAGCGCACTGTTCGGCACACGTCTGGCTGACGACTTCTTCCAGATTCATGCCGGCGGCGACATTCCGTTCTTCTACGGGGTGCTCAAGCACCTGATTGAGAACGGCTGGATTGACCGGAACTTCATCTCGCAGCGCACCACGGGATGGGAACAGGTGGAGTCGAAGGCCCGCCAGTTCTCGTGGCCGGCACTGGAACGCGGATGCGGGCTTACGCGGCAGCAGATGTTTCGCTTCGCCGAGGCCTTCGGCAAGGCGCGTTCCGCAATCGTCGTGTGGAGCATGGGAATCACCCAGCACAGCTACGGCAGCGACAACGTGCGGGCCATCGTGAACCTGCAACTGGCGCGCGGCAACGTGGGCCGCGAGCACACCGGCCTGATGCCCATCCGCGGGCACAGTAGCGTGCAGGGCGGGGCGGAGATGGGCGCGATGCCGGGCGCATACGTTATGGGTTCTCCCGTGAACGAAACCAACGCGGAAAAGTTTGCCGCTCCGGAGTTCTGGGGATTTAAGCCGCCTGCATGGAAGGGCCTGGGAGCGGCACACATGCTGCTGGCTGCGGGCCGCGGCGAGATTGACGCGCTCTGGCAAAGTGGCGGGAATTTCAAGCACACTCTCCCGGAGCCCGAGCTGGTTCACCAGGCGCTGGCAAAGATCAAGCTGCGCGTACATCAGGACATTGTGGTCAACGAGACCATGCTGGTTGAGCCGGCCGACACGGTGGTGCTGTTGCCTTCGCGAACCCGTTACGAGCAGCGCGGCGGGGGCACCGAAACCAGCACGGAGCGACGCGTCATCTACAGCCCCGAGATTCCCGGCCCGCGTCCGGGGGAAGCCAGGGACGAATGGGAGATCCCGGTGTTGGTGGCGCGCAAAGTCGATGCCGGGCGTGCGGGCACGGCGTTCCCCTGGCGCGACACGCAGGACATTCGTGACGAAATCGACCGCGTATGCCCGACCTATCGAGGCATCGGCAATCTGCGCGAGAAAGGCGACAACTTTCAGTACGGCGGCGCGCGCTTGCTCGCTGAGCGGTTTCTCACGCCCGATGGGCGAGGGCACTTCAGCAGCGTGAACCTGCCCGAAGAGCAGGTTCCCGAGGGGCAATTCTTCCTGACCACTCGCCGGGGCAAGCAATTCAACAGCATCATCCACGCAAACCTGGACCCGATTACGGGCGCCCAGCGCGATGAAGTGCTGATGGCTCCGGAAGACGCGGCGCGGTTGGGCCTAGCGAACGGCGACGCCATCGCTCTTCGTAACTCGCTGGGTGAGTTTCACGGAAAGGTGAAGATTGACCGGGTGAAACCCGGCTGCCTGCAGGCCCATTGGCCGGAGATCAACGTGCTGATTCCTGCCGGGAGGCTGGATCCCAGCGGCGTGCCCGACTACAACGCAGTAGTGGAAGTGGTTTCTGCGAGCTGCCTGGCGGCCGAGGTGGGGAGAGACACACCGGTCGAGGTGACCGGAAGTGGTGACCGAAACTAGCGCCCGCCGGGGTCAGCGGGTGAGTCTAGCTTCGAGGCTTGGTGGAAACGCAGCGAGGAGCAGAGCGCCGCAACCGTGGCCGGCTTGCTCTGTTTTGCGCAGTCGTCTTCAGCTGCTCCATTTCAGCGAACTGGCGCGCCGCCATTTCCATCACCAGATCGAGGACCGTCTTTTGTCTGACTTCACCAATCTGTACGAGTTGCATGGCGAAAGACTACTCCCGCGAAAAGTTAACAACATCCCCCGTAAGTCGCAGGCGTGCTACCACATCAGTATGGGCCGGGCGGGATGGGCAGTTGGGTGCGAACGGGAGCGGTACACTCGGAGTTGTGTCCGCCGAGTCCCAATCTGGCCAGAACAGCTCCGTCCTCCGCATCGTGGCCTTAACGGGCTTCATGGGCGCGGGCAAGACCAGGATCGGGCGCGCGCTGGCATCGCTGCTAGGCTGGACCTTCGTTGATCTGGATCAGGAGATCGAGGCCCAGGAAAAGATACCCATTCGCGATATTTTCCAACTCCAGGGCGAGACGCGGTTTCGCGAAATGGAAACTGCGGCCCTGCGCCGTGCGCTTGCCGAAGTGTCGTCTCCCAGAGTGATTGCGCTGGGAGGTGGAACGTTCATCGAGCCCGGCAACGCGGCGCTGCTGCGGTCCGCCGCTGCACAAGTGGTCTTTCTGGAACCGGCGGTGGAGGAGATGCTGGAACGCTGTGGAATTGAGACGGCATCCTCGCCGGAGAACGCGCGGCCGTTGGCCGGCGATGCAGAGACTTTTCGCGCGCTCTATGCTCGGCGGCTTCCGCAATACCGCCAGGCCGATCTGACGGTGAATACCGCGGGTAGGAGCGTGGAGGAAAACGCCCGTGAAGTTGCCAGAATGCTGGGGTTCGGGCTCGAGCCGGGGCTTTAGTATGGGTTTTTAGCCGCCCCAAAATATGTCCGTCCCCTGTTCGGCACGACTAAAGGTCGTGCCCTGATACAAGCCAAAAAACGATCTGCCGGAGTGGGCTCCCGCAATTTTTTCAAACGCTTGAATACCCTCCTCCGTCTTAGCTGATGAGAACGGCGGTTCATCGGCGAATGGACATGGCAGCCCAGGTAACCGGCCCCACACTTCGCTGGCAGGAGACAGCCACGTTGGCCGAGGCAGATGAGTTCACGACGCTGGAGACAGTGGTTCGCGAGCACGCCCGCTTCGTCTTCAAGGTGGCCTACGGGGTTCTGCGCAATTCGCATGATGCCGAGGACGTGGTGCAGGAGGTCTATCTGCGAGTACACCGTGCGGGACTAAAGGACGTGCAGGACGTGCGGGCATGGCTGGCGCGGGTTACATTCCGGCTCGCCCTTGACCGCCAACGCAGACCGCAGGGAGTTGAGCTGGATGCGATTGAACCACTCAGTCACGGACCCGACGCCGAGCACCTGGCGATACAAAGGCAGCGCGTGGAGCAGGTACAGAGGCTCATAGCGGCGCTGCCGGAGGAGCTGCGATATCCGCTGGTGCTATCGGCGATGGAAGAGCTGAACTCACGCCAGATCTCCGAGGTGCTGGGCATTGCGGAGTCCTCGGTGCGCGGCCGCATCTTTCGCGCGCGGCAGATGCTGAAGGAAAAACTCTCCGCGCTATCGGAGATGAAGCGATGACGAATAACGACGAGCTTGATCAGGTTCTCGACGACGCCCTGGCAGAGTATCGGGAGGCTGAACCGTTGGCCGGGCTGGAAGAGCGCGTGCTCCAACGGTTGCAATTGCAGACCGGACGGCGGCGAAAGCTCTGGTGGCGATGGAGCGCGATCGCCGCGGCAGCAACGGCTTTGGTGATGGCGGCGTGGATCGGCCTGGGACATCGAACCCGGCCGGAAGTTGCGCCACGGCTCGCAGCAGGAAACGCGGCGCCGGTCGAGCCGCCACAGCCATCCGGCACTCTCAAGTCAGGACAACCAGTGGCCAAGCCGGTCGCCGTGGCGAAGCGCGTTTCCAACATCGCATCTGTGCACTCGCCGGCGAAACTTGCCGCCGACAACCCTGCGCCCAAAGCGGAGAGCTTCCCATCACCCGCGCCCCTCAAGGCAGAAGAGCGAACGCTGCTGGCGTTGGCCAAAACGCACCCCGAATTGCTGACGAAAGACTCTGACGCCGACAAGGAAATCGTCATCAACCCGATCAACATTAAGCCGCTGGCCGACGAAACCGGCAGCTCGCAAGGAGAGAATTGATGCGCACTCGACTGATCTGTTTCGCCACCATGGTTTTACTGTTCGCGGCCCTGCCGGCAGTCTCGCAGCAGGGACCGGCTGACACCAAGACGCCTGGCGTGCTACTGCAGCAGCCGGCCGCGAAGCATTACTACAAATTGCTCTTCGTGCTGCGTGAGACCGATGAGGGCAAGGTGCTGAACCAGCGCACCTTCAACCTGGACGTCAGCAGCGATCCTCGCGAGTGGTGGCATCTCCGCTCCGGCACGCGAGTTCCCTTCTCTGGTTCGAAGGACGTCACGTACATCGATGTGGGGGTCAATCTCGACGTGCGCGCCGAGGAGGCCACCGAAGCTCTCCAGATGCAAATCACCTCCGAGATCTCCTCCGTGGCCGGCGAAACCGGCGGCGGCACCAGTGCTCCCGCGCTTCGCCAACTGAAGGTAACCGGCGCGGTCCTGGCGCCGATCGGCAAGCCTACGACGGTCTTCACCGCCGATGATGCCGCCAGCAAGCACCGCTTTGAACTGGAGGTGACGCCTACGCGGGCGAAGTGAACTGCAGGGCGTGGTTGCCCTGGACAAGGACCAGGGATCATCAGCGCCCGCCCTCGCGGGCGCTGCTTTGTTCAGGATGAAGATCTGAAACTTACACCGACGCCAGCGCCTCCTGCGCCGCAGCGATGGTCGCGTCGATGTCGGCCTGGGTATGTGCCGCGCTGAGGAATGCGGCTTCGAACTGCGACGGTGGCAGCCACACGCCGGCGTCGAGCAGCGTGCCGTGGAAGCGGCCGAACCTGGCTGTATCGCAGACTGACGCGCTGTTCCAGTCGGTGACGGGCTTGCCGGTAAAGAAGAACGTGAACATGGAGCCTACGCGGTTGACGGTCATGGGTATGCCCGCGGCCTTCGCGGCCGCCAGGACCCCGATCACCAACCTGTTGGTCATCCTGTCCAGTTGCCGGTAGAAGCGCTCGCGGTTGGCCTTCATATGGCATAGCGTCGCGATACCCGCCGCCATCGCCAGCGGGTTGCCGCTCAGCGTACCGGCCTGATAGACCGGGCCAAGGGGGGCAACCAGGTCCATGAGCTTCGCCGGGCCTCCATAGGCGCCCACGGGCAGGCCGCCGCCGATGATTTTTCCCAGCGTCGTCAAGTCAGGCCTGATATTGTAAAGTTCCGAGGCGCCGCCGAAAGCCACCCGAAATCCGGTCATGACCTCGTCGAAGATGAGCAGCGCGCCTTCGCGCGCCGTGATGTCGCGCAGGGCCTTCAGGTAGCCGGGCTCAGGCGGGACGCAGCCCATATTACCGACCACCGGCTCGACGATCACGCATGCGATGCTGCCCTTGAACCTGCTGAAGGCTACCTCGACGGCATTGCGATTGTTGAAGGGCAGGGCCAGCGTGAACTCGACGAACTCCTCGGGAACCCCCGCCGAGCCGGGAATGCCGAGGGTGGCGACTCCCGAGCCTGCCTTCACCAGCAGGGCGTCGCTATGGCCGTGGTAGCATCCTTCAAACTTGACAATGTACTTGCGTTTGGTGGCGGCGCGCGCCAGCCGGATGGCCGACATGGTGGCTTCCGTGCCGGAGCTGACAAATCGCACCTTCTCGATGGCGGGAAAGGCTTCCGTTACCAGGGAGGCCAGTTCAGCCTCGCGCGGCGTAGATGCGCCGAAGCTGGTACCGTTTCGTGCGGCCAGCGTGATGGCCTCAACAACCTCGGGTTTGGCGTGCCCGAGGATCAGAGGGCCCCATGAGCCGACATAGTCAATGTAGCGGTTGCCGTCAGCATCCCATACAAAAGCGCCCTGGCCACTGACCAGGAACCGCGGGTCACCGCCGACGGAACGAAAGGCGCGGACCGGCGAATTCACTCCACCGGGAATAAGCTGCTCCGCGCGTTTCTGCAGCGCGCGTGACTCCTTTAGGTCGCGAGCCATGTATCCTCTCAGTTCTGGGGGAAAGTAAAGTTTATCAGGCCGGGAGGCGCCGATATGTGAGCCATGTCACACTACCGTTTGACAAGCTGTTGCGTCCAACCTCCAGCCGGGGCGGTTCCCATTTCGGAATGCCCGAATTCCCGCCACCTTCGGCCATGTGCAGCATCGAAGTGAGGTAGAATGGAAGAGAAGTCGCGGGATTTCCCTTCCCATCAGTGAATTATCACATGTCCAAGAGCACCAAGACTATCGTTCTAAGCCTGTCCTTTCTGATTGCCTCGTTCGTGATTCTCGGCGGATTGGGCGTCAAAGCCAAAACCAACGATGATGGCTCGTATCGCCAGCTCGGAGTTTACAGCGAGGTGCTGTCACGCATCCGCACCGAGTACGTTGAGGAGCCGAACATTCCCGCGGTCACCGACGGAGCGCTGCATGGGCTACTGGAGTCGCTGGACGCCAACTCCAGCTACCTCGACCCCACCGAGTACAAGCAGTACAAGCAGCGCAAGGAAGGCAAGGCTGGAATTGGCGCGGCCGTCTCCAAACGCTACGGCTACGCGGCTGTCATCTCGGTGATTCCCGGCGGGCCGGCGGACAAGGCTGAAATCGCCAGCGGCGACATCATCGAGGCCATTGAAGGCAGGTCCACTCGCGATATGTCACTGGCAGAGATTGACGGGCTGCTTTCCGGGCCTCCCGGCTCGGTTGTGAATGTCTCTGTGGTGCGTCCGCGTCGGGTGCAGCCGCAGAAGTCAGCGCTTACTCGCGCCATCGTGAGCGATCCGGCCGTGACCGACAAGATGATGGATGACGGCATCGGGTACATCAAGGTCGACGATTTTCCCAAAGGCCGTTCCCAGGAAATTGCCGCCAAACTGAAGGCGCTGCAGAAGGACGGAACCAGGAAGATCATCCTCGACCTGCGCAACTCAGGAAACGGCCTGGAGGAGGAGGGTGTAGCGACTGCAAACCTCTTCCTGAATCACGGCACCATCACCTATTTGCAGGGACAGAAATTCCCCAAAGAGACCTTCAACGCTGATCCCCAGAAGGCCGTGGTGACCAACCTGCCGCTGGTTCTGCTGGTGAATCGCGGCACAGCCGGTCCGGCGGAGATTGTCGCGGCGGCGATCATGGAGAACGCGCGCGGCGACGTGGTGGGGGACAAGACCTTCGGCTCCGGCTCCATCCAGAAAGTCATTGACATGCCCGACGGCGCGGCGCTGGTGCTCTCGGTGGCCAAGTACTACACCCCCTCGGGCAAGGCGATTCAGGACACCGCCGTTACGCCGAACATCCTGATCGCCGATAATAACGACGATTTCATCTCGCCTGACGAGGACGATAACGAGCCGAACAATCCACCCAAGGACGAGAAGAAGGTCAATCAGCCCGATGACCAGCTCAACAAGGCGATCGAAGTGCTGAAGGGCCAGGGCAACACCAAGGCTTAGGACGTATAGAGAGAAGCTGCGGCACGGAGTACCCCGGTTCTCCGTGCCTTTTGCTTTTGATGCCAGGATTTATGCTTCTGTGGAGGTCAGCAATGAAACGAGTCGTTGGCTTGGGCGGGATCTTCTTCAAGGCGAAGGATCCGAAAGCACTTTACGAGTGGTATCGCAAGCATCTCGGCATCGAAAGTGCGCCTGACGGTTCGGGCGCGATGTGGCGCGACGCCGACCATCCCGAAATTCCCGGCTGCAATGTGTTTGCCGTTTTTCCTGCGGACACTAAGTACTTTTCTCCCAGCTCGTCCAGCTTCATGCTCAACTTCCGCGTGGACAACCTTGACGAGTTGCTGAAGGCGCTGCGCGAGGAAGGTGTCGAAGTCGATGCCAAAGTCGAACGACAAGATTACGGCAACTTCGGCTGGATCATGGATCCGGAAGGCAACCGGATCGAGTTGTGGGAACCGCCGAAAAACGGTAGTGAGCCTACTCCGTCCAGCGCTTGAACACCAGGCAGCCGTTGGTACCGCCGAAGCCGAAGGAGTTAGTCATGGCGTAGTCCATGGTGACTTTGCGGGCGGCGTTGGCCACGAAGTCGAGGTCGCAGCCTTCGCTGGGGTTGTCAAGATTCATGGTGGGCGGCACGATCTGGTCGCGCAGCGCCAGCACGGTGATGGCGGCCTCGAGTCCTCCTGCGCCGCCCAGCAGGTGACCGGTCATGGACTTGGTTGAGCTGACCAGCATCTTGTAGGCATGATCGCCGAAGGCACGCTTGATGGCCATGGCCTCCAGTTCGTCGCCCAGCGGCGTTGAAGTGCCGTGGGCGTTAACGTAGCCGATCTGCTGCGGTTCGAGGCCGGCATCGCGCATGGCGTTGCGCATGACGCGGTATCCACCCTCGCCTTGGGGCGCCGGCTGCGTGATGTGGTTGGCGTCGGCGCTCATGCCGTAGCCGGCAAACTCAGCGATGATCTTCGCGCCCCGCTTGCGAGCGAACTCCAACTCTTCCAGGATGAGGATGCCTGCGCCTTCGCCGATGATGAAGCCGTCGCGGTCACGGTCCCAGGGACGGCTGGCGTGGTGCGGATCGTCGTTGCGCGTGGAGAGCGCACGCATGGCCCCGAATCCCCCGACACCCATGGGAGTAATCGCAGCTTCGGTGCCGCCCGCGATCATGACGTCGGCGTCGCCGTAAGCGATCACACGGGCGGCGTCGCCGATGGAATGCGCGCTGGTGGTGCAGGCGGTACAGGTCGCCTCGTTCGGACCTTTGGCGTGATGGCGGATGCTGACCTGTCCGGCAGCAAGATTCACGATCGCCGCTGGAATGAAGAAGGGTGATATCTTGCGGGGGCCGCCGTTCAGCAGGTTGGAGTGCTCGCGCTCGATGATGTCGAATCCGCCGATGCCGGAGCCGATGTTGACCCCGGTACGCTCGGCCAGATCTTCGTTCTCGACTTTATAGTTGGCCATCTGCAGGGCTTCATCGGCAGCCGCAATGGCCAGATGAATAAAGCGCGCCATTTTGCGCGCTTCTTTCTTCTCGATGTACTGGAGCGGGTCGAAGTCTTTGACCTCGGCCGCGATCTGGCAGGCGAACTGGGATGCATCGAAACTAGTGATGCGTTCCACGCCGCTCTTGCCGGCCAGCAGCGCCGGCCACACGTCGGCAACATTATTGCCGACGGCGCAGATGATTCCAATTCCGGTTACAACTACGCGACGGCGCAAACTACTTCGATCCTTTCGCGTGCGCGTTGATGTAATCGATAGCGTTCTGAACGGTGCGGATCTTCTCCGCGTCCTCGTCGGGAATCTCGATTTCGAAGGCCTCTTCGAAGGCCATGACCAACTCAACGGTGTCCAGCGAATCAGCTCCGAGGTCGTCCACGAAAGAGGCGTTGGGCGTCACTTCCGCTTCGTCCACGCCCAGTTGCTCCACAATGATCTGCTTTACCCGGTCTTCCACGGCGGTTGGCATGAGGTCAGTAATCTCCTTTCACCCGGCTGCGCTGGACGGCGAAATTGGCGCGCGGGTTGGACGAGCGCTCTACTTCTTGGCCTTGGCGTGCTGCTCGATGTAGGTTACGGCATCCTGTACGGTGCGGATCTTCTCCGCATCCTCATCGGGAATCTCAATCTCGAAGGCCTCTTCGAAAGCCATGACCAACTCGACCGTATCCAGCGAGTCGGCCCCAAGATCGTCCACGAAGGAGGCGCTGGGCGTCACCTCCGCCTCGTCCACACCTAACTGCTCTACGATGATCTGTTTCACTCGTTCTTCAGTCGAAGCCATCGATTTCTCCTGTCACTCCGTATCTGCAACGGGCAAACCTGTAAGTGTAATTGCGGCGATGAAACCCTGTAAATGATGACAGGGATACCCTTCGCGGATAGAAAACTCTGCTAATCGTCAAAGGCAGCCCGATTCATCCTACCCGTTCGTGTTTGGGGCGGTCAACGCGGGAATTTGAGGAATGTAGATGCTCCAAGATAATGTCACCCCTTAACTGCAACGAGACTTTGTCACCCTGTAAGGATGGTGACCATGAGTCAGAAAGAGTTCCAACGGGTGAAAGTGATTGAGAATGCAGCGGGCGGGAGGCTGAGCGTACGCGAAGCCTCCCGCCTGCTGCAACTGAGTGAACGCCAGGTGCAGCGCCTCAAACGCCGTTATCGGCCCGATTCCATCGCCTGGGTGCAGCACGGCAATCGCGGACGCTGCATGCCGTGGGCGGTTTCCCTCCCTCAGAAGCAGTTGATTTTGAGCCTGGCCCGCAGCAAGTACCAGGGCTTCAACGATTCCCACCTGGCGGACAAACTTCGTGCCGAGGAGAAGCTCTCCGTCAGCCGCGAGACCGTGCGCCGCATCTTGCGCGCCGCCAAACGGGCCTCACCACAGAAACGCCGGCCCCGCCAGTACCGCTCCCGCCGCCCACCCCGCCCGCGTTTCGGCATGATGGCGCTCACCGATGCCAGCCGCCATGACTGGCTGCAAGGCCGCGGCCCCGCACTTACCCTCATCGGTTTTCAGGATGACGCCACCGGCCGGATCCTCTCCGCTCACTTCCAGCTCGAAGCCGAAAATACCCTCGGCTATCTCCGCGCCCTCGACGCCATGATCGCCGCTCACGGCGTCCCCCTCAGCCTCTACCGCGACTGCCACAGCATCTTCCAGCGTAACGATGCCCACTGGACCCTGGCCGAACAACTCGCCGGAAAACAAACTCCTACCCAACTGGGACGCGCCTTGGAGGAGCTCGGCATTCAGCAGATCCCCGCCCATTCTCCCCAAGCCAAGGGCCGCATCGAGCGCGCCTGGCGCACCTGCCAGGACCGCCTGGTCAGCGAACTCCGCCTCGCCCGCGCCACCACCCTGCCGCAAGCCAACGCCGTGCTCCAGCGCTTCTGCGTCGACTACAACCAGCGCTTTGCCCGCCCCGCCCTCGACGCCACCCACGACTTCCGCTCCCTGCCCCGCCGCTTCGATCTCGCCCGCTGCCTCAGTTTGCGCTATCAGCGCGTCGTCGCCGCCGACCACACGGTCATCTTGGGTGCCCATTGCCTTGCCCTTCCGCCCTTGCCCGGCCAGCGCGGCTACGCCGGAGAAACCGTCGAACTCTCTCACCAGCTCGATGGCACGCTGCGTGTCTATCGCGGCGACTCTCTGCTGTTGGCCCAACCCCTGCCCCTGCTAGAACATTCCCATCGCCGTCCCGCTCCACGCACCACCGCTCAGAAGCGAAAAACCCCGATGCCTCGCATCTACAACCTCTCCGGCCGCCCCGCTTTGGCGGCCGTTACTTAAACGATAAGGGGGTGACAGAGTCTCGTTGCAGTTAATACGACATTTTCTGGTTGCAACAAAAACTGCAACTCACGCCAAGTTGTAGAAACTGAGCGATGCATCACCCTGGTCAAGCCGGCGATAGCGTATCAGAGCGCCGAAGCGCTCGCCGAGGTCGAACTTCTTTTCATGCTCTGCGATGACCATGGTTGACGGTTGCAGCAGCCGTGATTGCGAAAGATATCCAAGGGTCCGCTCGTAGGTGCCGCGCATGCGGTAGGGCGGATCGAGGAAGACATAGTCGCAGACAACGCCGGCGCTGTCGAGCAGCAGCAGAGCCTGGGCGACCTCCCGCTCCTCTATCTCGTATGTCCCGGTGATGCCGAGTGACGCCAGATTTTCCCGTAGCAGGCGTGCGTGTTTTCTTGCTGACTCAACGAAGTACACTTGCCGCGCTCCGCGGCTCAGGGCCTCGATGCCGACGGCCCCGGTTCCTGCGTAGAGGTCGAGCCAGACGCTGCCACGCAGGTCGCGCGCCGCGCTCAGCACATCGAACAAGGTTTCGCGCAGACGGTCGCTGGTGGGACGCAGGTCGGGCCCGGGCAACGAGAGCAGAGGACGGCTGCGGTATTGTCCGGCGATAACGCGCATCGTCTTAGTTTCGAGTTTCTAGTTTCAAGTTTCAAGTGCGCTACCTTGAAACTCGAAACTGCTCTCTCCTCCGCTATAGAATGGAAGCAATGAGAAGCTGGTCGTTCCCGGCAGGGCATTTGTTTGGCGTGGACATACGTATCCACCTGACTTTCGTATTTCTGCTGGCGTTTGTGTGGTTTACGCAATCGGTCACGATGGGCGCGGCCGGCGCGGTCCGGGGGCTCGCGCTGGTGGGCATTATCTTTGCCTGTGTGGTCCTGCATGAGTTAGGGCACGCGATTATGGCCCGGCGCAATGGTGTAATGGTGCGCTCCATTATCTTGCTGCCCGTCGGCGGGGTCACGCTGATGGAAGATGTGGGCCAGCGCCGTGCCGATCCTGCGCGCGATATCCGCATTTCGGCGGCCGGACCGCTGGTCAACCTGATAATTGCCGCTGCTTCCGGCGCCTTTATAGTGGCGTTCCTTCCGGAGGTTCGCCTGTGGAGCCAGCCTTGGGTCTATGCCGGCAACCTGCCCCGTTCCCTGTTCTGGGGCAACCTCTTTCTGGGCGCTTTTAATCTGCTTCCCGCATATCCCATGGATGGCGGCCGCATCCTGCGCGCCATTCTCGCCGAGCGCATGGATTACGTGCATGCCACGCGACGCGCCGTCACCATTGGACAATTGTTTGCCATGGCTTTCATTCTTGTGGGCGTGGTATGGAATGCGTGGCTCATGCTCATCGGCTTCTTCCTCTTTGTGGGCGCGCAGCTCGAAGACCGCTCGGTCATGTTCCAGTCGGTGCTGGAGAGCGTGCACATGGAAGACGTCATGCTGACCGGCTTCTCCACGCTTTCGCCTGCGGACACCCTGGAGGCGGCCCTGCACAAGGCGGTGCACACGCTGCAGGACGACTTTCCCGTGGTACGTGGCAACGACATGGTGGGCGTCATCAGCAAACAGCGCATTGTGCAGGCACTGCGGGTCGGGGGCAACGGCTATGTGCAGTCGGCAATGGTGCGCGCATTCGAAATTGCACAGCGTACTGACTCGCTGGCGTCAGCCTTTCGCAAACTGGGCGGCCGCGGACTGAACATGATTCCTGTGGTGGACCAGCAGCGGTTGGTGGGCATCGTCACCATGCAAAACCTGATGCACAGCATGGCTCTGCTGGCGGAAACGCGACGATTGAGAAGGCTGCAGGAGAGTGGCTAGTTGACGGCGGCTGCCAACAGCTTCTCTCCGCTGATTAAGTCGTTATCGAAGATCTGGCCAAAGCCGGATCATCGTAGTCGCCAACCTAGAGTTGGCGCCTTTTTTGCCGCTTCTGCCGGATAGGTCTGCGCTTCAAGCGAGAAGTGGCGCTCGCCGGCAAACGGCGTCGGCGACAGCGTACTCACGCCGTCCTTTGCTTGCAACCTGATCGTCTCGCCCTCTGGCCCGATGGGCTGGGGGAACTCGACGTCTTCCTCCGATCCACAGCACAGGTATAGCGAAAGCAGATCACAGAACTGAAGCACGTCGGTCCAGTAATCTACTTCCTTCTCGCTTCGGTGTTGCACCCGCAGCAGCCGCCGCCTGCGCTGTTCCTCCTGCGCGATGAACTCGCGCACCTGCTGCGTATCGTGCTCCGAATACGTGCCCGTGCTCACGCCGAACTCTCCGATGCGCCGGAAATGGGCGCTTACGATGAGGGCGGCGACAGGCGCGACCGCTTCCGCCGATGCGATCGAACCACGCCATGCCTGCAGGAAATCTCCTGCCTTGATGTCCAGAAAGGAAAGCGGCTTCCCTTCTCCGTCAACTGGGATATTCACATCGGAATAATGCGCTGGAGTCGCTCGAAGCTGTTTGCGGCCGGAGTCGAAGCCGTCCCAGCCTTCGTCGTGCAGACTCACGCCCCGAACGATGTCGTCATCGATAACGGGTGCGCCGGGACTCGAGAACCGTTCGGCAATTTGCCCCGCAAGCCGCGCATGGTCGGGCTGGCGAACCAGATAGTACCTCGCAGAACTCTTCTTCTGAGCGTTGGCAACCGCCTCCCACGCCGAGACGAAGCCTGCCTTGAGACTTCCGCCAGGACCTTCGGGCCGAAGGACCATGCTCTACCTTCGCCGGGCAGCGCGGGCGTGCCTGGAGGCTGTCGCGCGAATGGGGCCAGTGCCGGTAGGCGGCTTGCGACTGCCGTCCACCAACTGTTTGAGCACGGTCGCATTGTTGTGCTCCTCGTTCTTCGACGCGTACAGAAGCGTGACGCGAGGGCGCTTTTCCTTCAGGTCGTAGAGCTGCTGCAATGCGCCGTGCGCGGCGTCGTTGGAGAGTTCCTTCAGGTACTTCTCCCGGAATTTACTCCACTGCTGTGGATGCGCGTGATACCACTTGCGCAGTTCGTCAGACGGCGCGAGATCTTTGAGCCAGGCGTCGAGGGCGGCGTGCTCTTTGGTTAGACCGCGCGGCCAAAGCCGGTCCACCAGGACGCGCGCGCCATCTTCGGGGGATGGTTCCTCGTACACGCGCTTGAGAAGCACCGTCATATGAGGTGTATTCTAACTCTGCCGGAGGCGCGTTGCCGGTCTCCGAGCTCTTGCAGAAGAGTCGAAATCCGGTAGGTCGCGTTTGAAGCTGAAGCCTGGGCAGTTGCTCTTCTTGTCTGCCGTTGTCCTGATCGCCATCACCATTCTTACCGCCTGCGAAGCGGAGCCGCGCAAGACTGATGCGGAGCTCGGGCTTAACCCCGAGCAGGCTTATGGGCGCAAGGTGTACGATGCGCGCTGCGCCGAATGTCACTATGCCTACAGCACGCGCGGCCTTCGCGGCCCAAGTCTCGCCGGACTGTTCAAACATCCATATATGAAGAACGGGATGCCTGCGAATGACGAGCGCGTGAGCGATATCATTCTGCTGGGCCGTTCCAAGATGCCGGGCTTCCAGCAGAAACTGACGCAGCAACAGATGCAGGCGCTGATGGCGTATCTGCATACGTTGTAGCCGTCAGCTATCAGTTATCAGCCGTCAGGTAGTTCTTCAGGAGTTGCGACCGTAAGCCTTAGCCATTGTGGCGGAAGTCCGGAGCTGATGGCTGACAGCCGATGACCGACAGCCAACAGCTTGTACAATAGTGGCGTGGCCACGGCTCCAGAACTGATCCAGATTGATGTTGGCCAGCGCCTGCCGGCGCCCAAGCCGGAGTGGCTGAAGGCGCGCGCGCCCGTGGGCGAGAACTATCACAATCTGAAGACGCTGGCACGCAGGCTGGAGTTGCACACTGTCTGCGAGTCGGCCCACTGTCCCAACATCGGCGAGTGCTGGAACCATCGCACAGCGACCTTCATGCTGCTGGGGAACCTGTGCACGCGGCGCTGTGGATTTTGCGCCGTGCCCAAAGGGCGTCCGCAGGCCATTGATTTCGATGAGCCGCTCCGTGTGGCCGAAGCAGTGGAGAAGCTTGGGCTGAAATTTGCCGTCGTCACCAGCGTCAATCGTGATGACGACAACGTTGGCGGCGCGAGGGTGTTTGCCGAGACCATTCGCGAAATTCGCGGACGCGTCCCGGAATGCCGGGTCGAGGTACTTATCCCCGACTTCCAGGGTCTGGACGAGCCGCTGCGCATCGTGATGGATGCCAAGCCCGACATCCTGAACCACAACACCGAGACTGTGCCGCGCCTCTATCGCGTGGCCCGCTCAGGTGCGCGCTACGAACGGACGCTTCGCCTTCTGGAGCGTGCGAAGGAGATGAATCCGGCGACCCCCACCAAGAGCGGCGTCATGGTTGGCCTGGGAGAGAGCACCGACGAGTTGCTCGCGGTCTTTCGGGACCTGGCGGCGCGCGGCGTGGACATCCTCACCATCGGCCAGTATCTGCGGCCGTCAAAAGACCACCTGCCGGTGGCGCGGCTCTATCCGCCCGATGACTTCCTCTTCCTCAAGGAGGAGTCGGTGAGGATGGGCTTCCGCCACGTCGAGTCAGGGCCGCTGGTGCGGTCGAGCTACCACGCGCACGAGCAGGCGGAGGCGGGAAGCGCGATCGTGTAACACTAATCCGTCACCTCATCACATAGTTCCTCATCCTTCGCAGCACGGATTCCGGCGCCTGCACATCGAGATCAACGTAGCCGTCGCGGTACTCGCGCGCATAGACCCGCGCCCTGGCGTCGAGCGTCGCCAGCGCCTTGCCCTCCGACTGCGGCACCCGCAGATGTACCCGGCGCAGCGGATTCTCCGCTATCTGCGAGTCGATGTGCTCCAACAGGTGGTCGAGGCCGCTTCCCTTGGCCGCAGAAACGTGGATCACTCGGTCCGTATCGAGCAGGCTGTCGCGCTTTGCGTCCGGCAACAGATCCACTTTATTCATTACGTACAATCGCGGCTTGTCCTGCGACTCAAGCTCCCGCAACACTTCTTCCACTTGTGCCTGCTGCTCGTCCGCGGTGGGACTGGTGACATCGGCCACATGCAAAAGGAGCGAGGCGCGCTGCACCTCTTCCAGCGTGGCACGAAAGGCTGAAACGAGCGTGTGCGGCAGGCTGCGGATGAATCCGACGGTGTCGGACAACAGCACCTCACGCTTCGACGGCAAGGTCACACTGCGCAGTGTGGGATCGAGAGTAGCGAACATGCGGGGACTCTCCAGTACGCCTGCCTTGGTGAGCGCGTTAAAAAGTGTGGATTTGCCCGCATTGGTATAGCCGACCAGCGCCACCGTCGCGATCGGCACCGACTCGCGACGCTGCCGCTGCTGTCCGCGAATCCGGCGAACGTTTTCCAGTTGCTGCTTCACATGGCGGATGCGCCGGAAAATTTTGCGGCGATCGGTTTCAAGCTGGGTCTCGCCGGGGCCGCGGGTTCCGATACCGCCGCCAAGCTGCGACATCTCGATGCCGCGTCCTGTAAGCCTCGGAAGCAAGTATTCCAGCTGCGCCAGCTCGACCTGGAGCTGGCCCTCGCGGGTGCGAGCATGGCGGGCAAAGATATCGAGGATGAGCTGCGTACGGTCAATCACCCGCGCTTCGAGCTCCCTCTCCAGGTTGCGCTGCTGCGATGGCGTCAGCTCGTGATCGAAGATGACGAGGTCAGCAGAACCCGAGGCTACGGCGCCCTTCAGCTCTTCCAGTTTTCCTTTCCCGATCAGTGTCGCCGGATTGGGCTTCTGCCGGCGTTGCAGAAACTCGGCGATTACGTCACCACTGGCGCTGATCGCCAACTCGCGCAGCTCAGCCATAGACTCTTCCGGCGAAAACTCGCGCCGATCCGTGAGGTGAGTGCGACGCCCGGCAGATGCGGCATCCCGAGCAAGACGCGCGTTGGGCGGAACCGTGCCAGAGAGCTCGGCCTTCTTTCCAGTACTTAAAGTGATGTTCGCCGGTCCTCGCAGCTTGTCAGCCGCGCGCGCGGGCAGTTCCACTCCAACAAGGAACACACGCTCCGGCCTGTTCCGGCCGGCCCACGAGGAAGGGCGTTGCGCCCCACAGTTCATGCCCACAGCGCGAGCGATAGATTAATCCTCTGCGGTCGAGCCTGAGCTTTCACCGCCCGCCTGTGGTGACTGCTCGGGTGCTGTACGGTGCTCGAAGTGTCGTTCGGTGTGAGAACGGGCCATTACCACCGTGGAAATCGCGTGCTTGAAAATCAACTGTTCCTGATTGTTGGTCTCCAACACGACCGAATATTTGTCGAAGGATCGGATCCTTCCGCTTAACTTAACACCGCTGAGAAGATAGATCGTAATGACACACTTGTCCTTGCGGGCTGTGTTGAGAAAGGAATCCTGGATATTTTGTGCTGGCTTGAGTTCCATGGGTCCTCCGCGGCAAACGCGCAAAAACTCTCCAGGCCCCACGACTTCGCGGCCCCAACGATTAAGGGTCTGGCGTCGCTGCCAACCGCACCCGGTTACGAAAGCCCGACCGGAAGCGGAACCAAAGTGTTAGCTACTTAACGATAAGTCGGTTGAGGTGCAATTTCAACTAAAACAAGCACATGGGGCTGTGATGTAAAATTCGCCCACGGCCGCGACTGGCGGGCGACCGAGAAGCTAAGACCATTGAATACCACACTTTGGAGGCGAAATGCCTGTTCCACTTATAGGGTTATGGATGGCCCCGCAAATCGACTTCCCGGGTGGCGAACTTGCCGCTCTCATGATTCTCCGCTGGATACATCTGGTGGCCGGCATCACCTGGGTTGGACTGCTTTACTTCTTCACCTTGGTGAGTATGCCGTTTATGAACGAGCTCGATGCCAAATCACGCGGAATCGTTATCCCAAAACTAATGCCGCGCGCAATGTGGTGGTTTCGCTGGAGCGCCTTTGTAACCGTGCTGGTCGGAATCGCGTATTGGATGCACATTGTTGCTACCGACGCCCGTTCCGCGACTGTGGCGGGCGAAGCAGCCTCCCCCGGCAAGATGTTCGGCAGCTTCTTTGTGCTCTGGACGCTGGCGTTCGCCGTTGAAATGGGAGCACTGATGTCTCCTGCCGAAACCCTTCGCAAAGCTCCGGTATTAGGTGTAATTGTGGCGGTGGCAGTATTTGCGGCCGGCTACGTCTTCTTAGTGCTGAATCAAACGGGATGGGAGAGCAGTCGCGCACTGGCCATAGGCATTGGCGGAGGGTTGGGCTGGTTCATGCTGTTAAACGTCTGGGGCATCGTCTGGCGCATGCAGAAGAAGATGATTCGCTGGACGGAGGCCAATGCCACTCAGGGAACGGCCATGCCGCCTGAGTCCCCGAAGGTCATGCGGCTGACCATGCTCGCCGCTCGGATAAACTTTGTTCTGTCGTTTCCCATGCTGTTTTTCATGGGTGCGGCGAGCCACTACCCGATGTTCCCCGGAAGGTAACGCGGCGTGCCTGGTTCAAGACATCGGTCCGCGCCCTACGTTAAAATAGCTGTGCTACCCGACGAGTAGAGTGTGGCGCTGAGCGCCGGTAGTTGGCCCGACGTAAGCGGCCACCCGCTTCGATCACAAGTTTTACTCCCGATATTGGGCTGGTTTTTTCGGTCCGCAAATGCGTGCGGACGAAGTCATTTACTGTTCAGGAGAAATGAATGGCGAAAGTTGCAAAAACGGCTGACCGCAAGAAGGTCATGGACACCACCAAGAGCACGGATTGCCCTAAGTGTGGCAAGCCTACTCGCGTCGTCAAGCGGGTCAAGGACCGCGAGCGCGACGTTCCCGGTGGTATGTACATCTCCTGCTCGGCGTGCGACTTCTACGAAAAATTGTAGCCAGACTCGTGGCAAGGCCCGAGGATTCAACCCACTGATCAGGATGTCTTGGGCTTCCGCCAGGATACTTAGTCGAGCGTCAGGGCGGCATCGAAGTCGGCCTCAACCTTATCCGTGGCCTCTTGCCTCCAGCGGTCATCCCAGACGCCGCGCTTGCTCATGTAGTGCTCCAAATGGGCCAGCGGGTCGCCAAGTTGGGTACATCGAGTTTCGCACAGGATTAATGTGGGGCCGCCTCGGCTGCGGGCGCGATGGATGGATTCCTGGGTGACGCGCCAGACCGCCACCGCGTCGTTGCCATCGACAATGACACCCGGGAACCCGCAACCCTTGGTCATCAAGCTGATCTCTTTCAGATCCGGCGCCTTCGTCGCGCTTCCGGTATCGAATATGGAGCCGCACCTGAGCACGTAGATGATCGGCAGCTTGTAAACTCCTGCGATTTTCATCGCCTCCTTCCACCGATCGGGTGGGGCGCTCCGATCGGTAGCCAACGCAACTACCACGTTGCGCGCCTTGTCCAGGTGGTGGCTGAGAGCGATACCGGTTCCGAGGTTGAACGGATCAAGCGAACTGACAGGACCTGGACCGGCATTTGGAGCGCCAAAATGGTTTCCGTCCTCACCCGTAACAGCTGATATCGGCGTGCCCTTCGTGCTCCATACGCCAAAGCGGCAGGACGAGGTTACGACCGTATCTTGCGACCCAAGCTCGAGCGTAGCCCCAGCCATGATAGCTTCGTTTCCACGGGCTAAATCGGTATCTTCGGGGGCGAGTTGAACCGCCGAGCGTGATATTCGATCACACAGCATCCGGCACTTCAGC
>Ga0335082_10002356_pt1 | contig 20299 bp, 12 predicted proteins | sample Lox_Sample_41_FD_206718 | JGI IMG/M metagenome (GOLD analysis project Ga0335082, IMG submission 206718) | Soil microbial communities from Loxahatchee National Wildlife Refuge, Florida, United States - Lox_Sample_4.1 | ecosystem: Environmental > Terrestrial > Soil > Wetlands | place: USA...
CCTTCCCCGGACGAACGAAGGCTCCCTGTACCACCAGATCACGGCCGGTCACTGCGGCCTCGACCCCTATGCCTCGGCCGTCTCGGACGTGTACCAGGACCTGTTCGGAGAGGGGTCCTACACCGGGAAGGGTATCTACGACGTCGATGCGTTCGAGGCGGCGCTGCGCGGTCGCGTGCCGGAGAACGCGCTCCTGAGCCACGACCTCTTCGAGGGGATCTTCGCGCGCGCCGGGCTCGTCTCCGACCTGGCCGTCTTCGAGGAATTCCCTGCGGACTGTGGCGTGGCGCTGTGTCGTCAGCACCGCTGGGCCCGCGGTGACTGGCAGCTCCTGCCCTGGATCCTCGGGCGACGCGCCCGCGGCGTGCCTCGGCTCGGTCGCTGGAAGATGATCGACAACCTCCGGCGCACGCTCTCGGCACCGTGTGCGCTCCTCACCCTGGTCATGGCCTGGGCGCTCCCGCCGCTGCCCGCAGCGGCCTGGACCGCCTTCGTGCTCGCCGTGCTCGGCATCCCCGCGTTCCTGCCCGCACTGTTCGAGATCGTGCCGCGCCGCACGGGCATCTCGAAGCGCAGCCACGTGCGGGGCGTCGCGTCCGACCTGGGCATGGGCGTGGCGCAGATGGCGCTGCAGGTGACGCTGCTCGCCCAACACGCGTACCTGATGCTCGACGCGATCGCGCGCACCCTCCTCCGGCTCTCGAGGCGACGAGGCCTGCTCGAGTGGGTGACCGCGGCGCAGACGAAGGAGAGCTCGGCTCCCGAGCTCTCCTTCGTAGGTTCCCGCATGCTGGCACCCGTCGCCGTGGCCCTCGGCGGCGCGGGGCTCGTCGCCGCCCTGCGACCCGAGAGCCTCGTGCTGGCGACGCCCTTCGTCGCGCTCTGGATGCTGTCCCCCTACGTCGCGCGGCGCATCAGTCTGCCGCCGCGCGCGGCGCGCGTCGTCCCGCTGACGCCACCTCGAGAAGCGCTGCTCCGCCTCACAGCCCGGCGGACGTGGCGCTTCTTCGAGACGTTCGTCGGCCCGGAGGACAACGCGCTCCCGCCCGACAACTTCCAGGAGGATCCGAAGCCGGTCGTCGCGCACCGGACCTCTCCGACCAACATCGGGCTCTACCTGCTCGCGACGGTGGCCGCACGCGACTTCGGCTGGATCGGTCTGCTCGACTGTGTGGAGCGCCTCGAAGCGACGCTCGACACGCTGTTCCGCATGGATCGATTCCGCGGGCATCACTACAACTGGTACGACACGCGGAGCCTGCGTCCGCTCGATCCGCCCTACGTGTCGTCGGTCGACAGCGGGAACCTCGCGGGACATCTGACCGCCCTGGCGCACGCCTGTATCGAGCAGATCGAGCGCGCACTGCTCGCTCCGAACGCGCTGACAGGCATCCAGGACGCGCTTGCGCTGGTACGCGAGTCCGCCGCTTCGCTTCCCGAGCGACGCACACAGACCTTCGGTCGCCGGCATCTGGACCACGCGCTGGCGGAGATCGAAGCCACACTCTCCGGCGCGCCACGCACGCCCGCCGCGTGGGCGCAGAGGCTGCGCGAGCAGGAGGCGCTCGCCGTCACCCTGGTCGACGTCGCACGAACCCTGGCGGCCGAGCTCGGCGACGGGAGCAGCGACGAGCCGCTCGCCTGGGCCGAGGCCGCAGCCCGAGCCGTGCGCAGCCACCGCCGCGATCTCGAGACCCTGCTGCCGTGGGCTTCGCATGCGGACCCCCGCGTGGACGCGGGCGCCCCGGAGTCCAGCATGCCGACCCCCGCGGAGGCGGCCGCGCGCTCCCCTGCGGCAGACACCTTGATCGGCCGCCTCCTCACCCTGGCGCGGCGAGCACGCGAGCTGCGCGACGCGCAGCGCTACGACTTCCTGCTCGACCCGACGCGCAATCTGCTCGCGATCGGCTATCGCGTCGGTGAGGGCACCCGGGACTCCAACTGCTACGACCTGCTGGCCTCCGAGGCGCGGCTCGCCAGCTTCGTGGCCATTGCCAAGGGCGACCTGCCGGCCTCGCACTGGTTTGCCCTGGGCCGGCCGATGACTCCGGTGGAACGGGGCTCGGCGCTGATCTCGTGGTCGGGCTCCATGTTCGAGTATCTGATGCCGGCCCTCGTCATGCACTCGCCAGCGGGCAGCCTGATCGAGCAGACGCATCGGCTCGTCGTGCGCCGCCAGATCCACTACGCGGCGACGCGCGGTGTTCCGTGGGGCATCTCCGAGTCGGCCTTCAACGCGCGGGATCTCGAGTTCACCTACCAGTATTCGAACTTCGGGGTGCCGGGACTGGGATTGAAGCGCGGGCTCAGCGAGGATCTCGTGATCGCGCCCTACGCGACCGCCCTGGCCGCGATGGTCGATCCCGCCGCCGCTGCCCTGAACCTCACGCGGCTCGAGAGCCTCGGCGCGCGCGGCGCGTACGGCTTCTACGAAGCGCTCGACTACACGCCCGAGCGTCTGCTGGAGGGCGAGGTCGTCGGCATGGTGCGGACCTACATGGCGCACCACCAGGGCATGTCGATCGTCGCCATCGCGAACGTGCTCCACGGCGGCTCGATGCGGACGCGCTTCCACCGCGAGCCGATCGTGCGGGCTGCCGAGCTCCTGCTCCAGGAACGGTCGCCGCGAGACGTGGCCGTGTCGCGGCCCCGCGCCGAGGAGGTCGAGACGGCGGCCCACGTGCGAGACCTCGTGCGCGCGGTGCCGCGCCGCTTCACCACTCCCCACGAGTCCGCGCCGCGGACTCATCTGCTCTCGAACGGCGAGTACGCGGTGATGATCACGTCGGCCGGCTCGGGCTACAGCCGCTGGCGGGATCTCGCCGTCACGCGCTGGTCGGAAGACGTCACGCGCGACGCCTGCGGACACTACGTGTTCCTGCGCGACACGGACACGGGTGACGTCTGGTCGGCCAGCTATCAGCCGAGCGGCGTCGAGCCGGATGAGTACGAGGTGACCTTCTCGGAGGATCGCGCGGAGATCAGCCGCCGCGACGGTGCCATCGCGACCAGCCTCGAGGTGGTGGTCTCGTCCGAAGACGAGGCCGAGGCGCGTCGCGTCTCGCTCACGAATCACGGCACGCGCCCGCGCGAGATCGAGCTCACCTCCTACGCCGAGATCGTGCTCTGCGCCGCGGCCGCGGACGCGGCCCACCCCGTCTTCTCCAAGCTCTTCGTGCAGACCGAGGCGGCTCCGCAGCTCAATGCCCTGCTGGCCACGCGCCGCTCGCGATCCCCCGAGGATCAGCCCATCTGGGCGGCGCACGTGGTGGCCGTGGAGGGAGAGCGTGTAGGCGGCATGCAGTACGAGACCGACCGGGGGCGCTTCCTCGGTCGTGGCCGCGGCATCCGTGCCGCGGTGTCGGTCGTCGACGGCCGGCCTCTCTCGAACACGGCGGGCTCGGTGCTCGACCCCATCTTCAGCCTGCGCGTGCGAACTCGCATCGCCCCGGGCAGCACGGTCCGCGTCACGTTCTCCACGGTCGTCGCGGCTTCGCGCGACGCCGTGCTCGATCTCGCGGACAAGTTCCACGACCCGGCCATCTTCGACCGGGTCGTGACCCTCGCGCGGACGGAGGCCCAGGTCGAGCTCCGACACCTCGGTGTGGATGCGGACGAAGCCCACCTCTTCCAGCGGCTCGCAAACCGCATCCTCTACGCCGACCCCTCGCTGCGGCCGCCGTCCGAGGCGCGGCATCGCGCCACCGGCGGCGCGCGGGCACTCTGGCCGCACAGCATCTCGGGCGACCTGCCCATCGTGCTGGTGCGCATCGACGATGCGAGCGACCAGCAGATCGTGCGCCAGCTGCTGCGCGCGCACGAGTACTGGCGCCTCAAACAGCTCGCAGTCGATCTCGTGCTGGTGAACGAGCAGGGCACGTCCTACGCGGGGGATCTCCAGACGGCGCTCGAGTCCCTCGTGAGGACGAGTCAGTCGAAGCTCGGATTCGACGTCCAGCCGGCACACGGGCGCGTGTTCATCCTGCGCGGCGACCGCCTCAGCCCCGAGGACCGGCTCGTGCTGCAGACGGCAGCGCGCGCGGTGCTGCTCTCCCGGCACGGAACGCTCGACGAGCAGGTGGCGCGCGTAGAGCGCAGCGAAGAGCCGTCGCCGCCGGTGGCGCTCCGGCCCGCCGCGAGGCGGCCGTCGCCGGAGCTGCCGGCGCGACTCGACCTCGAGTGCTGGAACGGCCTCGGGGGCTTCGCCGCCGACGGCCGCGAGTACGTCACCGTGCTCGGTGAGGGCCAGTGGACGCCGGCTCCGTGGATCAACGTCGTGGCGAATCCGCGCTTCGGCTTCCAGGTGTCCGAATCCGGTAGCGGCTACACCTGGTCGGTCAACAGCCGTGAGAACCAGCTCACGGCCTGGTCCAACGATCCGGTGTCGGACCCGCCGGGCGAGACCTTCTACGTGCGCGACGAGGAAAGCGGCGAGCTGTGGAGCCCGACGGCCCTGCCGATCCGCGAGGAAGCCGGGCGCTACATCGCGCGCCACGGTCAGGGCTACAGCCGCTTCGAGCACACCTCGCGCGGGGTCGCACTCGAGCTGCTCCAGCTCGTGCCAGCGGACGATCCGATCAAGGTGTCGCAGCTCGTGATCGAGAATCGATCGTCGCGCCGGCGGCGCATCTCCGTGACCGCCTACGTCGAGTGGGTGCTAGGCGTCTCGCGCAGCGCCTCGGCGTCCCATGTGATCACGGAACGCGATCCGCAGAGCGGCGCTCTGCTCGCGCGCAACCCCTGGAACACCGAGTTCGCCGGGCGCGTCGCCTTTCTCGATCTCGGGGGGGCCCAGAGCGCCTGGACCTGCGACCGCACCGAGTTCCTGGGCCGGAACGGCGGCGTCGAGCGCCCGCTGGCGCTCTCGCCAGACCACGAGCTGTCGGGCCGTGTCGGCGCCGGCATCGATCCCTGCGGCGCGCTCCAGACGACGCTCGAGCTGCGGCCCGGCGCGCGCGCCACGGTCGTGTGTCTGCTCGGCGAGGGGGCGAGCGCCGAGGAAGCGGCCGCGCTCGTCGCCGCCTACCGCAAGGCCAACCCTGACGCGCTCCTGCAGGAGATCACCACGCGCTGGGACGACGTGCTCGGCACGGTGCAGGTGGAGACACCGGATCGACCGATGGATCTGCTGCTCAACCGCTGGCTGCTCTACCAGACTCTGGGCTGTCGCGTCTACGCCCGCGCGGCGTTCTACCAGGCGGGGGGCGCCTTCGGCTTCCGCGACCAGCTCCAGGACGTGATGGCGCTCGTGGTGTCGAAGCCCGCGCTCGCGCGCGAGCATCTGCTGCGCGCCAGCAGCCGGCAGTTCGTCGAAGGGGACGTGCAGCACTGGTGGCATCCGCCTTCGGGTCGCGGCACGCGCACCCGTATTTCGGACGACCTGCTGTGGCTGCCCTACGCCGCTGCGCATTACCTCGAGGTCACGCACGACGAGGCTCTGCTCGACGAGAGCGTGCCGTTCCTCGAGGGACCGCTGCTCGCGCCGGATCAGGACGAGTCGTACTTCGAGCCGGCCGTCGCGGAGGAGAGCGCGACCTTCTTCGAGCATTGCGCGCGCGCCCTCGACCGCAGCCTCGCCGTCGGGAGCCACGGCCTTCCCCTCATGGGCACCGGCGACTGGAACGACGGCATGAACCGCGTCGGACGCGAGGGCAAGGGCGAGAGCGTCTGGCTCGGCTGGTTCCTGCACGCGACGCTCTCGAAGTTCGCGGGAATCGCCCTGCGGCGTGGTGAGCCGAAGCGCGCGGAGGTCTGGCGCCTCCATGCCATCGCGCTCGCCAGGGCGCTCGAGTCAGCAGGCTGGGACGGCGACTGGTACCGGCGCGCCTACTTCGACGACGGGACGCCACTCGGCTCGGTCTCGAACCAGGAGTGTCGTATCGACTCGATCGCGCAGTCGTGGGCCGTCATCTCCGGCGCCGGCGATCGCGGCCGCGCCGTCCGCGCGATGGCAGCCGTCGAGGAGTACCTCGTGCATCGGGGCGACGGCCTCATCCTGCTCTTCACGCCGCCCTTCGATCAGTCGCCGTACCAGCCAGGTTACATCAAGGGCTACTTGCCAGGTGTGCGGGAAAACGGCGGCCAGTACAGCCACGCGGCGGTCTGGTGTGTGATCGCGTTCGCCGCACTGGGCGACGGCGACAAGGCGGGCGAGCTCTTCGCGATCTTGAATCCCATCAACCACACGAGCACGCGCGCTGGCGTCCACCGCTACAAGGTCGAGCCGTACGTCGCCGCAGCCGACGTGTATGCCGGAGCGCCGCATGTCGGGCGGGGGGGATGGACCTGGTACACCGGCTCCGCGGGCTGGATGTATCGCGCCGGCCTGGAGTCGATCCTCGGCTTCTGCTTCCGCGCCGGGAGGCTCGTGCTCGATCCGTGCATCCCTCGCGCCTGGCCCGGCTTCCAGATCCGCTTCCGCTATCACTCGGCGCGCTACGAGATCCGGGTCGAGAACCCGAAGGGTGTGATGCGCGGCGTGGCGCACGTCGAGCTCGACGGCAGGCCGATCGGGGGCGCTGCGATCACACTCTCGGACGACGGCGCCACGCACCAGGTCCGGGTCGTTCTCGGCTGAGCCGCCAGCGCACTCGCACAGAGCCGCAGTGGCAGCGATTGGAGTAGCATGGGGCCGCGCATGAATGCGCGTGCAGGGGAGATCCGATGGCGGCGAAGTCGAACAGTCGCAGCCCCAGCCGGAAGAGCCGCCGCGGCCCGGCACCGACGCCGCCCATGAAGGCGGCCTACGGCGACATCAAGCAGGGCGTCCGGCACGTGGAGAAGTCGATCGACGAGGTCCAGAAGGGCCTCCGCAAAGCGGAGAAGGCGATCGAGGCGCAAGCCAGGGCGCGCATCCGCGAGCTGCGCAAGGAAGCGAAGGGCCAGCTCGCATCGCTGAAGGCGAAGCGGCGCGAGGCGGCGCACCTGGGGAAGAACCTGCTGGCCGCGGCCGAGGGATCGTGGCAGGACGTGAAGCAGAGCGCGGATCAGGTGCTCGCGGACGCGCGTGCCACGGCGAGCTCCATCGCCGATCGGATCCGCACCGCGCTCCAGACCTGATCGTCTGACGCAGCACCTGCGCGATTCCTGACCGATCCCGGCCCTCCGGTCAGCGATTTGCTTTGCGGGGAAGCGGTTCGAGCAGCGAAGTTTCCGCTCGAGCCCTCGCGCATCCGGGGGGCGATCAGGGGGAGAGGGCCTGGACACACTTGCGTGCATCGACGACCCGCGCGCGCTGCGCGCCCTGCCGGCCGAGGCGCTCGTGCGCGTGGCGGGCGAGCTGCGCTCCCATCTCGTCGACGTCGGCTCGAAGATCGGCGGCCACTTCGCGGGGAGCCTCGGCGCCATCGAGCTGACCGTGGCGCTCCACGCGGTCTTCGACACCCCGCGCGACCGCGTCGTCTGGGACATCGGGCACCAGGCCTACGGGCACAAGGCGCTCACCGGCCGCCGCGACGCGCTCTGGCAGATCAAGAAGGCGGACGGCCCGGCCGGCTTCCTGCGCCGGTGCGAGAGCGCCTACGACAGCTTCGGCGCGGGCCACGCGGGCACTTCGATCTCGGCCGCGCTCGGCATGGCCGAGGCCGCCGCGCGAAACGGCGACACGCGCCGCGTGGTGGCCGTGATCGGCGACGGCGGCGCGACGGCCGGCATGGCCTTCGAGGCGCTGAACCACGCGGGCTGGCTCCGTCGCGCGCTGCGCGTCGTCTACTCCGACAACGGCATGTCGATCGCGCCGACCGTCGGAGGGCTCTCGCGCACCGGCCGCGTGCGCGAGTACGCCGAAGCGCTCGGCCTCCGCTACCTCGGCCCCGTCGACGGCCACGACCTCGCCGCGCTGCTGCCCGCGCTGACACAGCTCCGCGACGCGAAGGTCCCGACGCTCCTCCACGCGCTGACCCGCAAGGGCAAGGGCTTCGGCCCGGCCGAGGCCGATCCGTTCCGCTGGCACGCCACCTCACCTTTCGATCGCGCCAGTGGTCGCGCAGCGAAGCCGTCGGCCGGGGCCCCGTCCTGGACCTCGCGCTTCGCCGACGCGCTCGCGAACCTCGCCGACCGCGACCCGCGCGTCGTCGCGATCACGGCGGCGATGCCCGACGGCACCGGCCTCGACCGCTTCGCCATCCGCCACCCCGACCGCATGTACGACGTCGGCATCGCCGAGCAGCACGCGGTGACCTTCGCGGCGGGGCTCGCCTGCGAGGGGCTGCGGCCCGTGTGCGCGATCTACTCGACCTTCCTCCAGCGCGCGCTCGATCAGATCGTGCACGACGTCGCGCTCCAGGAGCTGCCCGTCACCTTCGCGCTCGACCGCGCGGGGCTCGTCGGCGCGGACGGCCCGACGCACCACGGCGCCTTCGATCTCGCCTATCTGCGCGCGATCCCCAATCTGGTGATCGCCGCGCCGCGCGACGAGAACGAGCTCCAGCATCTGCTCGCGACCGCGGTCGAGAGCGGGCGTCCGTTCGCCTTGCGCTTCCCACGCGGCGCCGCGCCGGGAGTGCCGCTCGACCCCGAGGCGAAGCCGCTCGCGATCGGACGAGGCGCGCTCTTGCGCCAGGGTGGCGACGTCGCGCTCGTCGCGCTCGGCAAGGCGGTCGAGGCCGCGATGCAGGCGGCCGAGCGCCTCGCCGCCTGCGGCGTCGACGCCGCGGTCGTCGACGCGCGCTTCGCGAAGCCGGTCGACGTGGAGCTGCTGACCTGGATCGGCGAGCGCACCGGCCGCATCGTGAGCGTCGAGGACCACGCGCAGGCCGGCGGCTTCGGCAGCGCGCTGCTGGAGGTCGTGTCCGAGCACGCGCCCGGCGTGCGCGTGCGTCGCCTCGGCCTTCCCGACCGCTTCGTCGACCACGGCGACACCGAGGCGCAGTGGGCTGCGGCCGGCATCGACGCCGACGGCATCGCCGCCGCCGCGCGCGATCTGCTCGAGCCCCGGCGGGCCTAGCATGAATTCCGCCCCCTCGCTCCGCGACGCCTACACCCACTGCGGGCGCGTCGCGCGCGCGAGCCGGTCGAGCTTCCTGGCCGCGTTCTGGCTCTTCCCGCGCGCGCAGCGCCAGGCCCTCCACGCGATCTACGCCTTCTGCCGCATGGCCGACGACATCGCGGACGACGACTCCGTACGCGGCGATCGCCTGCTGCTCCTCGCGCGCTGGCACCGGGTCCTCGACGAGGCCTACCTCGGCAAGTCGGAACACCCGGTCGGCATCGCGCTCGCCGACACCGTCGCGCGTTTCGAGCTCAGCAAGCGCTGGTTCGAGGACCTGCTGACCGGCATCGAGGCCGACCTCTTCGGCGCGCCGATCGAGCGCTTCGCCGACCTCGAGCGCTACTGCTACTGCGTCGCCTCCACGATCGGCCTGCTCGTCGTCGGCGTGCGCGGCCTCCATGGCGACGCGATCCGCGACTACGCGATCCACATGGGGATCGGCGTGCAGCTCACCAACGTGCTGCGCGACGTCGGCGAGGACGCGGCCCACGGGCGCATCTACCTGGCGCGCGAAGATCTCGAGCGCATGCAGGTGGCGCCCGAGAGCCTGCGCGCCGCCGCGCGCAGCGAGGCGCACCGGCTGCTCTTCGCCCTGTACGCCGAGCGCGCGCGCATCCGCTTCGAGCGCGCCGAGGCCGCGCCGCTCTCGCTCGAACAGCGCCGGCGCCTCCGTCCCGTCGAGGCGCTCGGCGCGATCTACCGCGATCTCCTCGACACGCTGCAGGCGCGCGGATTCCCCTGCCTCGAGCCGTCGCTGCGGCTCTCGCGCGCGCGCCGCATGGCGATCGCCGCGCGCGCGTGGCTCGCGCCGGGAGCCGTGGCGTGAGCGAGATCCACGAGCGGAAGCTCGAGCACCTCGCGCTGTGCGTGCGCGAGGACGTCGAGGGTCGCGGCGCGACCTTGCTCGACGACGTGCAGCTCCTCCACGAGGCGCTGCCCGACTGCTCACTCGACGAGGTCGATTCCTCCGCCCTGCTCTTCGGACATTCGCTGCGCGCGCCCCTCGTGATCGCCGGCATGACGGGCGGTGCGCCGCGCGCGGGCGAGATCAACCGCGGGCTCGCGGCGGTCGCGCAGAAGGCCGGCCTCGCGATGGGGCTCGGGTCGCAGCGCGCGCTGTGGAAGGATGCGTCGCTGCTCGACTCGTACCGCGTGCGCGACGTCGCGCCCGACATCCTGCTCTTCGCGAACCTCGGCGCGGTGCAGGCGCGCGACGCCGGCCCCGCGGCCGCGCTCGATCTGGTCGAGGCCGTTGGCGCGGATGCGCTGTGCGTGCACCTCAACGTCGCGCAGGAGCTGGTGCAGGACGAAGGCGACCGCGACTTCCGCGGCTGCCTCGATGCGATCGCGCATCTCGTCGACGAGCTGCCGGTGCCGGTGGTCGTGAAGGAGACGGGCTGCGGCTTCTCGCCGGCGACCCTGGCGCGGATCCGGTCCGCGGGAGTCCGCTGTGTCGACGTATCGGGCGCGGGCGGGACCTCGTGGACCCGGGTGGAGTCGCTGCGCGGCTCGCGCCGCCAGCGCGAGCTCGGCGAGACCCTGCGCGACTGGGGCGTGCCCACGGCGGCCGCGATCGTCTACGCGCGCCGCGCGGGGCTCGAGGTGCTGGCGTCCGGCGGCATTCGCGACGCGCTCGATGTCGTGCGCTCACTCGCGCTCGGCGCGAGCGCCGCCTGCCTGGCGCTGCCCTTCCTGCGCGCCTTCGAGGAGGGCGGCGAGCGAGCCGCCGGCGCGCTCGCCGAGCGACTGTGCGAGGGCGTGCGCGCGCTGCTGCTGCTGATCGGCGCGCGCACGGCGCGCGCCGCGCGCATCGCGCCGCGACGCATCGGGCCGACGCTTCGCGGATGGCTCGAGCTCGGAGCGGAAGACGAGGCGACGCGCGCCGTTCCGGCCGGCAGCGCGAGCTAGGATGGCGAGCGCGATGCCGAAGCAGGCCCCGCCGACGCCGAGCAAGCAGACGCGGCCTCGCAAGGGCGAGACGCAGGAACGCATCCTGCGCGCCGCCGTCGAGCTCTTCGCCACGCACGGCTACGAGCGCACCAGCATCTCGGCGATCGCGTCGCGCGCCGAGGTCAGCCGGCCGGCCGTCTTCTGGCACTTCGGCGACAAGGAGAGCCTCTTCCGCGAGGCCTTCCGGCGCATGCTGCTGCCCTTCTTCGGCGAGCTCCAGCGCAAGCTCGCGCACGTCGACCCGGGCAAGCGCGTCTTCGAGATCTTCGACGTCTACGAGCGCGTCGTGCAGGAGAACCGCAAGACGATCCTCGCGATCGTGCGCTGGTTCCTCGAGTCGGAGGCGCTGCGCGCCTCGCTGCGCGCGACGCTCTTCGCCCTGCACGACGAGCTGATGCGCGACTTCCGCACCGCCTTCGAGGAGCTCGCGCTCGACGCACAGGAGGCCGACATCCTGTCGGCGGCCGTGCTCTCGATGCTCGACGGCAACCTGCTGCTCTCGCTGCTCGACCCCGACCCGCAGAAGCACGAGCGCCGCCGCGCCGGACTGCGGCGCTTCACCGAGCGGGCGCTGCGCGCGCGGCATGACCGCTGAGGCCTGGCTCGAGTCCGCGCCGGAGCTCGCGCCCGCCCGCATCCTGGCGCTCGCGGCCGGCGAGAACTTCGCGGTGGCGCCGCGATTCCTGCCGCGGCGCGTGCGCGAGCCGCTGGAAGCGCTCTACGGCTTCGCGCGCCTGGTGGACGAGATCGGCGACGCCGCGTCGGGCGATCGCGGCGCGCTGCTCGACGCGCTCGAGCAGGACCTCGAGCGCGCGGGGAGCGGGCGCGCGCGCCATCCGCTGCTGCGGCGCCTGTCGCCGTGGATCGAGTCGTGCGAGCTGCCGCACGAGGCCTTCCTGCGCCTGATCGAGGCCAATCGCTGGGACCAACGCCTGCGCCAGATCGCCTCGTGGGAGGAGCTGCTCGCCTACTGCTCGCTCTCCGCGAATCCCGTCGGCGAGCTCGTGCTCCGAATTTTCGGCGCGGCGACGCCGGAGCGCGTCGCCCTCTCGGACTCCGTGTGCAGCGCGCTCCAGGTGATCGAGCACTGCCAGGACGTCGCCGAGGACCACGCGCGCGGCCGCGTCTACCTTCCGGCCGAGGACCTCGCCGACGCGGGCTGCGGTGAGGCCGAGCTCGCGAACCCGCGCTCGCCCGCGCTGCGGAGCGTGATCGGAGTGCAGCTCGCGCGCGCGCGGCGCCTGCTCGAGTCGGGCGCGCCGCTCGTGGCCGAGCTCTCGGGCTTCGCGCGCTTCGCCGTCGCGGGCTACGTGGCGGGCGGGCTCGCGGCCTGCGAGGCGCTCGTGCGCGCGGGCTGCGACGCGAGCGCGCCGGGCGCGCGCGGCACGAAGCGCGCGGCACTCCGCCACGGTGTACGGCTCGTCTTCTCCGGGGTCCGCGCATGAGCGCGCCGCACGTGGCGATCGTCGGCGGAGGGCTCGCGGGGCTCGCAGCCGCGCTCGACTGCGCCGACGCCGGTGCACGCGTCTCGCTCTTCGAGGCGCGTCCCCGCCTCGGCGGCGCCACCTGGTCGACCGCGCACCGCGGTCTCGAGGTCGACAACGGGCAGCATGTCTTCCTGCGCTGCTGCGAGGCGTATCGGGGCTTCCTCGAGCGGCTCGGAGTGCGCGACCGCGTCAGCTTGCAGGATCGCCTCGCCGTGCCGGTCGCGAGCCCGGGTCGGCCCCTCGCGTGGATCCGTCGCGGCGCGCTGCCGGCTCCCGCGCACCTCGCGCGTAGCCTGCTCGCCTTCCATCCCCTGCCCTTCGCCGCGCGCGTGCGCGCCGCACTGTCGGCGCGCCGCATCGCGACGCTCGACCCGGATGATCCGGCGCTCGATACCGTCTCGCTCGGCGACTGGCTCGCGCTGCGCGGCGAGAGCGACGCCGCGATCGACGGGCTCTGGGATCTGCTGGTCCGCGCGACCTTGAATCTCCCCGCGCGCGAGGCGTCGCTCGCGCTGGCGGTGAAGGTGCTCCGCACGGGATTCCTCGACCGCGCGGACGCGGCGGATGTCGGCTGGTCGCGCGTGCCCCTCTCGCGCCTCCACGCGGAGCCGGCCGAGGCGGCGCTGCGAAAGGCCGGCACAGCGCTGCATCTGCGCGCGCCCGTCGACGCGATCGAGTGTCGAGCGGGCGGGCCGCCCGCGCTGCGGATCCGCGGAGCCGCGGTCGAGCCCGACGCCGTGATCCTCGCCTGCGACCACGAGGCGGCCGCGCGGCTGCTGCCCGCTTCCGCGGGGGTCGACACCGATGCGCTGCGCGCTCTCGGCCGCTCTCCCATCGTGAACCTCCACGTAGTGCTCGACCGGCGCGTGCTGGAGCTCCCCTTTCTCGCGGGCTTCGGCACGCCGCTTCAGTGGATCTTCGACCGCACTCGGGCGTCCGGCGTGGAGAGCGGTCAGGTGCTCGCGATCTCGCTCTCCGGGGCGGACGCGTGGCTCGGGCGCTCGAACGCGGAGCTGCGTGCCGTGTTCCTGCCGGCGCTCGAGGCCCTGCTGCCCACGGCGCGCGAGGCGCGCGTCCTCGACTTCTTCACCACCCGTGAGCCCGCGGCCACCTTCCGCCAGGCGCCCGGCACGCGCGCGCTGCGTCCACCCGCGCGCACGGCCGCGTCGGGCCTCTTCCTCGCGGGCGCGTGGACCGCCACCGGCTGGCCCGCGACGATGGAAGGCGCAGTCCGCAGCGGGCGCGCTGCGGCGACGGCCGCGCTCGCCGACCTGCGCGTGTCTCGCGCGCGCGAGGCCGCCTGATGCAGGGCCGCGAGCTCGAGACCGCCGCACGCACCGCGCTCGAACGCGCCTGCGCGCGACTTCTCTCGCGCCAGCACCCGTCCGGCTACTGGAAGGCCGAGCTCGAGACCAACGTCACGATGGACGCCGAGGATCTCCTGATGCGCGAGTTCCTCGGCATCCGCAGCGAGGAAGAGACCGCGCTCGCGGCGAACTGGATCCGGCAGCAGCAGCAGCAGGACGGAGGCTTCGCGAACTACCACGGCGGGCCGTCGAACCTCTCGACCACGATCGAGGCCTACGCAGCCTTGCGTCTGGCCGGCGATCCGCCCGAGGCCGAGCACATGAAGCGGGCGCGCGAGCTCGTGCAGGGACAGGGCGGCATCGAGAGCTCGCGCGTCTTCACGCGCATCTGGCTCGCGCTCTTCGGCGAGCACCGCTGGCAGGATCTCCCGGCGCTTCCGCCGGAAGTGATCCTGCTGCCGGCGTGGTTCCCGCTCAACGTCTACGACTTCGCCTGCTGGGCGCGCCAGACGATCGTGCCCCTCACGGTGGTGGCGTCGCATCGGCCCGCGCGGCCGCTTCCCTTCACGTTGTCGGAGCTCCGCACGGGTCTCCCGCGCGCGCCGCGCGCGCTCTCTCGCTGGGGCCGCCGCTTCCAGCGCCTCGATCGGGCGCTGCACGCCTACGAGCGCCGGCCGCTCGCGCCGCTGCGCCGCCTCGCAATCTCGGCGGCGCTCGAGTGGATCGTGCGCCGCCAGGAGTCGGACGGATGCTGGGGCGGGATCCAGCCGCCGTGGGTCTACTCGCTGCTCGCGCTCCACCTCTCCGGCTACGCGATGGATCACCCCGTGATGGCGCGCGGGCTCGCGGGGCTCGAGCGCTTCCTGATCGTCGAGGGCGATCTGCGCCGGCTCGAGGCCTGTCAATCGCCGGTGTGGGACACGGCGCTCGCGATGATCGCGCTGCGCGACGCGGGCATAGCAAAGGAGCACGCGGCGATGGCGCGCGGCGCGCATTGGCTGCTGCGCGAGGAGATCCGCGTGCCTGGCGACTGGGCTGTGCGGCGGCCGCGCCTCGAGCCGTCGGGCTGGGCCTTCGAGTTCGACAACGACCACTACCCCGATATCGACGACACCGCGGAGGTGATCCTCGCGCTGCGCGCGGCGCGCGACGAGGATCCCGAGGCGCAGGCCGCCGCGATCGCGCGCGCCACGCGCTGGACCGAGGGCATGCAGTGCCGCGACGGCGGCTTCGCGGCCTTCGACGCCGACAACACGCGGACGCTCTGCCGCGAGCTCCCCTTCTGCGATTTCGGCGAGGTGATCGACCCACCGTCGGCCGACGTCACGGCCCACGTGCTCGAGACGCTCGCGCTGGAAGGTCGCGCCGACACGCCCGCGGCTCGGCGTGCGCTCCGCTGGCTCCTGCACGCGCAGGAGCCGCGCGGCTCGTGGTTCGGTCGCTGGGGCGCGAACCATCTCTACGGCACCGGCGCGGCGGTGCCCGCGCTCGTCGCGGCGGGCCTGCCGGCACAGCATCCGGCGATCCGGCACGCCGTGCGCTGGCTCGTCTCGGTCCAGAACGATGACGGTGGCTTCGGCGAGGACCTCCGCTCCTACGGCGCGGGCGGCGAACCCGGTCTCGGCGCCTCGACACCCTCGCAGACCGCTTGGGCGCTGCTCGCACTGCTCGCGGCCGGCGAGCGCGGCGAGTCGACACGCAGAGCGGTCGCGTGGCTCTGCCGCGCGCAGCGCGCCGACGGCGACTGGGACGAGGCGCACTTCACCGGCACCGGCTTCCCCGGCGACTTCTACATCCGGTACCACCTGTACCGGCTCTCCTTCCCATTGATGGCGCTCGGCCGCTTCCTGCGCGCACCCGAGTCTGCCGCCAGGAGCTGACGCATGGGCGTGCCGATCTCGCAGATGTGGACCGTCGCCACCTATCTCGCGAAGCAGAAGCTGCGCGGCGAGCGGCGCTTCCCCTTCGTGCTGATGATCGAGCCGCTCTACCGCTGCAACCTCGCCTGCGCGGGCTGCGGGAAGATCCAGTACCCGGCGCGGATCCTGAAGCGGCAGCTCTCGGTCGAGGAATGCCTGCGCGCAGTCGACGAGTGCCCCGCGCCGGTCGTCGTGCTGCCGGGCGGCGAGCCGCTGCTCCACCCGCAGATCGACGAGATCGCCGCGGGCATCGTCGCGAAGCGGAAGTACCTCTACCTCTGCACCAACGCGCTGCTGCTCGAGCAGAAGCTCGAGCTCTTCACGCCGAGCCGATACCTCTCGTTCAGCGTGCACCTCGACGGCGACCGCGAGATGCACGACCACGCCGTCTGTCGCGACGGCGTGTACGACGAGGCGGTCGCGGCGATCCGCGCGGCGCTCGAGCGCGGCTTCCGCGTCACCACCAACACCACGCTCTTCGAGGGCGCCGACCCCGACCGCACCGCGCGCTTCTTCGACGCCGCGATGGCGCTCGGCGTCGAGGGCATGATGGTGTCGCCCGGCTACTCCTACGCCGCCGCGCCCGATCAGGAGCACTTCCTGGCGAAGGCGCGCACGCGCGAGTTCTTCCGCCGCGTGTTTGCCCGGCCGGGCACGCGGCGCTGGCGATTCAACCAGTCGCCGCTCTTCCTCGAGTTCCTCACCGGCGCGCGCGACTACGACTGCACGCCCTGGGGCATCCCGACCTACTCGATCTTCGGCTGGCAGCGGCCGTGCTACCTGCTGCAGGAAGGCTATGCGGCGAGCTTCCGCGAGCTGATCGACGAGACGCGCTGGGAGGACTACGGCCCGCAGAGCGGAAACCCGAAGTGCCAGGACTGCATGGTGCACAGCGGCTTCGAGGCGAGCGCCGTGATCGACGCGTTCTCGTCGCCGCGCGGCATGCTCGCGATGGTGCGCGCGCTGCTCTTCGGCCCGCGAGCGCCGCGACCGTCGGCCGGCGCGCCCGCGCCGGCTGCTGCGGTCTCCGCCGCCGAGGAGCTGCCGCCGCGAGGCCTCGAGCTCGACGCGTCTCCCGCGGCGCTGCGCAGCGCGTTTGCCTACCGTGGCGACGTGACGCTCACGCTCGACGACGGCAGCGCGCTCGAAGGCTACGTGGCGGACCCGGGTCCGGAGCGCGTGCGCGTGTGGCCGCGCGACGGCGGGCCGGAGCGCGTGGTCGAGGCCGCGCGCGTGCGGCGCGTCGCGCTCTCGGGCCGCGATGCGGCTGCGGGCTCCCACGCGCGCAGCCCCGCCGCGCCGGCGCCGCCGCCTGCGTGAGCGAAGCGCCTCGAGCCGCCCCGAGCTGGTGGCTCACGCGCTTCGCGATCCTGCGCCTGCTCGGCGCGGTCTACGCGGTCGCCTTCCTCGCGGCCGCGCTCCAGCTCGTCCCGCTGATCGGAGAGCACGGCCTGCTGCCGCTCGGGAGCTTCCTCGACCGCGTGCGCGAGCACACGGGCTCCGCGGTGTCGGCGCTCGCGGCGGTGCCGAGCCTCTTCTGGATCTCGCACTCGGATCTCGCGCTGCGCGCGGTCGCGTGGACGGGGTTCACACTGGCCTGCGTCACCGTCGCTGGCTACGCCAACGCGCTCTCGATGGCGCTGCTCTGGGTGCTCTACTCCTCGATCGTCCACGCGGGACAGGAGTGGTACGGCTACGGCTGGGAGATCCAGCTCATCGAGACGGGCTTCCTGGCGATCTTCCTGTGCCCGCTGCTCGACGCGCGCCCGTTCCCGCGCCGTCCGCCGCCCGGCGTGGTGCTGTTCCTCTTCCGCTGGCTCGTCTTCCGGATCATGCTCGGCGCCGGGCTGATCAAGCTGCGTGGCGATCCGGCGTGGCGTGATCTGACCGCCCTCTTCTACCACTTCGAGACCCAGCCACTCCCGAATCCGCTCTCCCGCGGCTTCCACTTCCTGCCGAAGGCAATCCTCCGGACTGGCGTCGCCTTCAACCACGTGGCCGAGCTGATCGCGCCGTGGCTCGCGCTCGGACCTCGTGTCTTTCGGCGTGTCGGCGGCGCGCTGATCGTCGCCTTCCAGAGCGTGCTGATCCTCTCCGGAAACCTCTCGTTCCTCAACTGGCTGACGATCGTGCCGGCGCTCGCCTGCTTCGACGACGGCATCTGGTCGCGCATCCTGCCGCGCGCGCTGGTCTCGCGCGCGGAGCGCGCGGCCGCGGCCGCCGTGCCGAGCGTCGCGATGACGCGCATGTCGTGGGCGCTCGCCGCGCTCGTGGGGCTCCTCAGCATCGGGCCGGTGCTGAACATGGCGTCGTCGCGACAGATCATGAACACCTCCTTCGATCCGCTCGCGCTCGTCAACACCTACGGCGCCTTCGGCACGGTCGGCCGCGAGCGCCTGACCGTCGTCTTCGAGGGCACCGACGCGGAGACGCCCGACGAGTCGGCCGTGTGGAAGCCCTACCTCTACGTCGCGCAGCCGGTCGACGTCGCGAAGCGACCCCGGCAGATCGCGCCCTACCAGCCGCGCCTCGACTGGGCGATGTGGTTCGCCGCGATGGGATCGCCCTCGCAATACCCGTGGACGCTCCACGTCGTGTGGAAGCTGCTGCACGGCGACCCGGGGATGCTGTCGCTCTTCGGTGACGATCCGTTCCCCGACCATCCGCCGCGCTTCGTGCGCGCGACGCTCTATCGCTACGCCTTCGCGCCGCCCGGCAACGCCGACGGCGTCACCTGGACGCGCGAGGCGCTCGGCCCGTGGCTGCCGCCGCTCTCGCAGAACGATCCGCGCCTCGTGGGGTTCCTCAGCGAAGAGGGGTGGCTGGACCCCGCGTCGCCGAGCGCGCAGTAGGTCAGGTCGGTAAGCGTCAGCGCACCTCGCGCTCGACTCGGCGGCGGCGAAGCGCCTTGAGTCGTTCCACGTGCTCGTTCCCGAAGCCCGCGAGCCAGCCATCTCGCGCGCGAAGGATCGGCCGCGGATCCAGGACGTACAGATTCTCTCGACCCTTCACCTCGGACGTCACGAGTCCGCACTCCCGCAGGACTCGGAGGTGTTGAGAAATCGCGGGACGCGACAAGCGTCGAAAGCGCGATGCGATGTCGCGCACGTTCACCGAACGGCGCTTTCGAAGGAGCTCGAGAATCTCTCGCCGCGTGGGATCGGCGAGGGCCGCGTAGACGTCTCTATGCCTCAACGAGCTCTCGCAATGCCTTGAGGTGTTTGATGTCCCAGCCCTGCTCGTAGCCTTCGAGGTTGTCGGCGGCGTCGTCCCCGGACAGCTCGAATCCGTGGTGGAATATCTCGACGAGCGTGCCGTCGTAGAGCGGCGTGAGCCGGAACGTCCAGAAGCTCGGAATCGGCGCCGAGTAGGACGCTTCCCAGCGCGCCGCCCAGACCACTTCGAAGGACATCTCCCGAGAAGGCTCGAACACGAGAATCGAACCGCCGTAGTGCCGCCGCTTTCCATCGACCTCGACGCTCATGTCGACGCGACCGCCGAGCCTGGGCTCGATCGAGTGGAGCTTGTGGCCGCGGTCGAGCCACTGCGCAATCCGCACGGCAGTCTCGAACTCCTTCCACACTCGTTCGGGAGACCCGTGGATGAAGATGCTCCGCCGCACGGCGAGCCGACCGATCTGAAGACCCATCTGAGGTCACCTCCATGCCGGTAGACTACCCGTAAGTGATTACTTACTCAATGAAGAACGCAGCCATGACTTGCCGCCCTGGGTGACGCGGCGCCGCCCGAGCAGCGCCACTGGATCGACGCGAGCGCGGCGAGCGCGAGCGCGAATACCGTCGCGATGCCGAGGCGCTCGAGGCCGAGCCCGAGCACCGCGAAGAAGGCCGCGAGCCCGTAGAGACCGTTGCCGAGACCGCGCAGCAGATGGACCGCGAACTCCGGACCCTGCGTGCGGTGCCACGAGACCGTCAGCACGGTGGTCGCGACGGGGAAGACGGTCAGCAGCCCGCTCCAGGTGGGCCCCAGCACGTCGGCGAGCGCGGTCACGCCGATCATCAGCGCGGCGCCCGCACCCATCCGCCCGAAGAGGCCCGCGCGCGAGACGGGCCGCACGCGCTGCGGCGGCGGAGGACGCGGCGCCAGCGCCTGGACGCAGAACGGCGATGCGAGCGCGAGCGCGGCCGCGACGGCGAGCAGCGCCGCCAGGGTCGCGACGGCCGAGCGCGCCTCGAACGCGGCTCCCTGCTCGATCGCGACGAAGAGCGCGATCGGGCCCGCGACGACGGGCACCGCCGTCAGCACGCCCGCGACGCGAGGCCCCGTGCGCTGTCCGATCACCGTCACCGCGCCGATCAGCGCCGGCACGAGGAGCAGCTTCAGCAGGAAGAAGGTCAGGCCTCCAGCACCTTCGGGCGCGGCAGCTTCTGCGCCTCACAGATCGCGTAGTAGAACGCGAGCGTCGTCGGGCCGTCGTCGACGCGCCAGATGGAGCCGTCGGGCGCGAGATTCAGGTTCGAGCCGCGCATCACGAAGAGCACGTCGGTCGGCTCCGTGTTGTCGGCGTCGACCGTCAGCGTGTGGACCGAGCCCGCCGGCTCGTAGAGGTAGGTGCCAGCGCGATAGCGGATTCCGTACTCCGCGTAGTGCCAGCAGCCCGAGAGCGTGAAGCCGTGCACGTCGCCC
>Ga0335082_10002357_pt1 | contig 20298 bp, 17 predicted proteins | sample Lox_Sample_41_FD_206718 | JGI IMG/M metagenome (GOLD analysis project Ga0335082, IMG submission 206718) | Soil microbial communities from Loxahatchee National Wildlife Refuge, Florida, United States - Lox_Sample_4.1 | ecosystem: Environmental > Terrestrial > Soil > Wetlands | place: USA...
CGGAGTCTACCACTGCTGGGGCATTGCTCTGCCCCTGAAGCCTTGTCATTTTGAGGCCTGCGTTTCTGCAGGCCGAAAGACCCATGCAATCTGCTTGCGTCTGATCCGCTGCCGGCAAATTGCAGAGGTCCTTCGCCGCAAACACCGCGGCTCAGGATGACAAACGAAAGGAATTGCTGACCGCATAACTTTTTCCCTACGGTGACCGTTATGCTAACGTACTGAACTCACGAGTCACCATGACCCCCAACGACTTCCGCAAGCTTGCGCTTGCGCTCCCTGAGACCGAAGAGCGCGCTCACATGAGTCATCCCGACTTCCGCGTCGCCGGGAAGATTTTCGCTACGCTGGGCTATCCCGACAAAACGTGCGGCATGGTCAAGCTCTCGCCCGAGGATCAGCACTATTTTTCGAAGGACCATCCGGAAGTTTTCGTCCCCGTGAAAGGCACCTGGGGACGACGCGGAGCAACCAGCGTCCACCTCAAAGCCGCGAAAAAAGAAGTGCTGAGCAAAGCCATCGAAGCTGCCTGGCGCAACACCGCGCCGAAGCGTCTGCTTTCGCGCTGAGTGCCACGCCAAATTGACGCAATCGAACTCGCGCCCCTAAAATCAGTGTGAAACGAAGTTGTCCCTCACAACCGTCTCAGACCAATGCCACTTTACGAATATCAGTGCAAGAAGTGCGGCCATCGCTTCGAGAAAATCCAGAAGTTCTCCGACAAGATGGTCAAGAAGTGCCCCGAATGCGGCGGCGCGGTTGAGCAGATGATTTCCGCTCCTGCGGTCCAGTTCAAAGGTTCCGGCTGGTACGTGACCGACTATGCTAAAAAGAGTTCCTCGCCCGCTCCATCGTCGGACTCGGGCAGTAAGGATTCGAAGGAATCGAAGAAGGAAGAGAAGAAGACCGAGAACACCACAAAAGAAAGCTCTTCGAAGAAAGCCGACAAGCACAAGTAGCACGCCGCGTTCACGTTCCCAAGCGATTGTCATCCTGAAGCCCGCGTAGTTTGCGGGCTGAAGAGCCTGCCCTGAGCGAAGTCGAAGGGACGTATGCAACTTGTATGCAGCAGATCCGCTGCCGGCAAAGTGCACAAATCCTTCGCTTCGCTCAGGATGACAAACGCGATTGTACTGGCAACTGGGAACTGGCCACTAGTTCTTCAGCTCCCTCTCAAAATGGTCCGCAATCATCGTGAACAGATGCACTCTCGCATCTTTACCCGAGATGCTGTGTGTCTTGTTGGGATAGATCATCAGCCGGAACTGCTTCCCGGCATTGATTAGCGCATTGATCATCTGAATGCTGTTCTGGAAGTGGACGTTGTCGTCGCTTGTCCCATGCACCAGCAGCAGCGCGCCATGCAGCTTATCGGCTGATTTCGTCACGTCGGACTGCTCGTATCCGGCCTTGTCGTCTTTCAGCAGACCCATGTAGCGCTCGGTATAAATCGAATCGTAGTTCGCCTGATTCGTCACCGGAGCCACCGCCACGCCCGCCTTGAAGCGCTCCGAATGCGTCATCGCGTAAAGCGTCATCGATCCGCCGTTCGACCAGCCCCAGATTCCGATTCTGTCCTTATCAAGCTGCGGATACTGCGCCAACAACTGATCCAGAGCCGTCAGCTGATCCTTCAACTCCAGCGCGCCGAACTCATGCCGGATTGCCGTCTGGAAGTTTCGGTCGCGCCCGGGCGTCCCGCGATTGTCGACCGCAAAAATGGCGAATCCCTTTCGCGCCAGGATTTCGTCAAACGCGTCAGGCACGCCCTTCCGCACCATCTGCCCGGCCGGACCACCGTAGATGTTTACGATCACTGGAATCCTTGCAGTGACCGTCCCCTCGGGCGGCAGGAGCAATTGGCCGTAGAGAACCGTTCCATCGTCAGTCTTGAACTCCAGATTCTTCGGCGCCCGCAGCCCATATTCGCCAATCTCGTCCGCGCCCTTCCATACCGGATTGCACGCACCACCCACGGCGCAAAGCGTAATCACCGGCGCCGACTGCGGCCCAGAATACATATGCCGGTAGTGCTTGGCGTCATCGCTGAATATCGCGAAGTGGAATCCCTCTTCCGTGGTCAACGCCTTGAATCCCGATCCATCCAGCTGCACGGAATAAATGTGCATCTGCCGCGGATCATCTTTGTTGGCTTCGAAGAATACGGTCCCCGCAGCCTCATCGATGCCTTCAATACCCAGTACCTCGAAGTCGCCCTTGGTCAACTGCCGCTCCAGCTTCGCCTCCTCCGCCATCGGACTCTGCTTGTCGAAGCTGTAGAGATAAATGTGCATGTTGCCGTCGCGCCAGCTCGGCCACAGAAACTGCGGCGTGGATTTCAGGAAGCGCACTTCCACGTGCTCAAAGTCAATCCACGCACCAGGGGTCGACTCGGTGAGCACAATCCGCGACTTGCCCGACTTCGCGTCCACGAAGTACAAATCCATCTTGTCTTCGGTGCGGTTCAGCACCTCGGCCCAAATCACGCCGCCGTTCACCCATCCGAAACGCGGAATGTACGTGTCCGGGTCATTATTCAGATCGATCCAGCGGACCTTTCCCTTTTCTGCGTCCAGCACGCCCAGCTTCACCACCGGATTCGGATCGCCCACCTTCGGATACTTCTCCGGGTCCACCGTCGGATGCGTCGGGATCCAGTCGGTGATGGGATACGTCGGCACATTGGTTTCGTCCATATGCAGGAAGACGATCTCTTTGCTGTCGGGCGACCAGAAGTAGTTGCTGCGCACGCCCAGCTCTTCGGCGTAGACCCAATCGATGTCGCCGTTGAACAGGTTCTCGCCGGTGTCCTTGGTCAGTTGTTTCTCGTTCTTCCCGCTCGCTGGACTTACATACAGGTTGTGCTTGCGCGTGTAGGCCACGTGGCTGCCGTCGGGCGAAAACTTCGGATCTCCGCTCGGATCGCCCGCCGACGTAAACTGCACCGCAGTCTGCGTCCCCAGGTCATACATCCAAAGCTGCCCCTGGGAGTCGAAGATCATGTGTTTCGAGTCCGGAGCCCAGAGATAGGCCGCCACGTGATACCGCGTCAGCCGCTCCTTCTCGCGTTCGTTCTTGACTTTGTTTACGTCCGGATCGAGCGACGCCAGTTTCGCCGCGCTTACCAGCACCTTCTTCTCTCCGGTGGCGGCGTCCACGTACCACAGCTCGCCCTTCTCGCCTTTTTCGTCGCGCTGCACGAATGACAACTTCGTTCCATCGGGACTCCACTCGGTCGTCTCGGGAGCGCGCCCGGCCAGCCCGCCCGGCTGGAATAGCGATTCAATCGTTAACGGCTTGGAGGGCGCAGTCTGGGCGAATGTCGACGCCGAAAGAATAGAGCTGGCAATGAACGTAAGCACGACAAAGCAGGGCGATACGGTGATCTTTCTTTTCACGAGGACCTCGCAGGAAGTATTGACCGCACCCCAAACGCGAACCCAAGAGTTTACACCGCATCGGCTCACCTGCACGAGGCGCGCCTGCTTCCATCAGGCCAGCAATACGCGAAGTTTATCCGCAGCAGCGGGTGCCGTGCATGCAGGACCGTGGAAGAGGCGCTTCGGAGCCGCCGCGGACGCCCCAAAAAGACAGGGCTTTAAGCCTCTGACGCCGCGTCTCCACATGCTAGAATCAATACAGCCGGATGCTCCCAGACATAGAAAATCTGCTGAAACTGCAAGACGTCGACAAGGAAATCCGCCGTCTGCGGGACGAAGTCGCTGAACTCCCCAAATGCGTCGCCGCCATTGAACAGAAGCTCGCCGGCACCCAAGCCCAACTGGAAAAGGCCCAGGCTGCGGTAAAGGCTGATGAAGCGTCCCGCCGCAAATACGACACCAACATCAGCGACCTTCGCGGCAAGATCTCGAAATACCGCGATCAGTCCCTCGACGTAAAGACTAACGAACAGTACAAAGCGCTGCTGCACGAGATTCAGTTCGCCGAAAAAGAAATCACCGCGAACGAGGACAAGATTCTCGAGCTGATGGTCAACGCCGACGCCCGTGACAAAGAAGTCAAAGCGGCCCAGGCGGAGCTGAAAGAAGAAACAGCCGAGATCGAAAAAGAGAAAGAGGAAGCGCGCCGGCGCACCGCCGTAGACGAGAAGCTCCTGGCCGAAGCCCGCGCCAAGCGCGATCAACTCCGCACCGGGGTCCGCGAAGACCTGCTCCGCCACTACGAGCGCGTATCGAAATTCCGCGGCAGTGGCATCTCGGAAGTGCGCGACCACAAATGCATGGCCTGCCAGGTCATGCTGCGCCCGCAGACCTACAACGAAGTTCGTTCCGGCAACCAGACTATCGTCTGCGACTCCTGCCAGCGCATCCTCTACTTCAATCCCGCGGAAGAACTCGTTGACCAGATACAGACCGTCCATCGTCCCAAGCGCCATCATCCGAAAATCGACGCGCCGCAAGCCTGGTACTACCGTTCCGAATTTGCTGGCGACGGCGAAGTTTTTCTCTGCCTGACGAATGCCGGAGGCCAGGCCAGCCGCCGCGTCTACGACATCCACACCGGACGTTCGATCGGCGACGTCCTGATCCGCGAAGGGAACTACCGAGAAGCCTTCCCGGAGGAAATCACCGGCTCGACCCGCCTGAACGGCAACTGGAGCGAAGAAGAACTCGACAGCTTCGGCGCCGAGCTCCCGATGGTGATCCTTGATGCCCTGAACGGCGATCTCGATGCCGCCCGCCACGAAGCGGCCAGCGGATCGCACGCGAAACCAGCGGTTCCCGCCCCGACCGAACAGGCCGCCAGCTAGTAGTTCGCCCACGAGAAGAAAGGGGTATCCAGGCATTACCATGTCCTCATGCCTCCGACCAAGCCTGCCACCCCATCCGTGAAGATCTCCCCCCGCGGCGCCACGCGCCTGAAACAAGGCCATGTCTGGGTCTACCGCTCCGATGTCACGTTCTCCGACGGAATCGCTCGTGGCTCGCTGGTGACTGTCTCCGATCAGCGTGGCAAGCCACTGGGTACCGCGCTGTATTCCAGTTCGTCACAGATTGCGATCCGCATGCTCGCGCGTGAGAACGTGAACGATCTTCCCGCGCTTATCCGCCGGAGAGCCGAGGCGGCCATTGCCTACCGCCTCAAGGTTGTCCGCGACAGCAACGCTTACCGCGTCATTTTCAGCGAAGCCGACTTCCTGCCGGGACTGATCGTCGACCGCTATAACGACATTCTGTCGCTGCAGATTCTCACCCAGGCGATGGACGGCGATCTTGTGCGCGAGACCGTCATCTCTGAACTGAGCCGCCTGATCGCCCCCGTCGCGATTTTCGAGCGTGTTGACCCTCGCGTGCGGGAACTTGAATCTCTTCCATCGCGCGCCTCCAGCCTGTTGCAAGGCTCGAAGATTGCTACCACATTCACCATGAATGGCGTGCAGTTCCAGTTTGACGCCCTCGAAGGCCAGAAGACCGGAGCTTTTCTCGACCAGCGCGAGAACTACGCCTCCGCGGCGGAATATGCCCGCGGCGAAGCCCTCGACGTATTCTGCTATCAGGGAGGCTTCGCCCTCCATCTCGCCCCCCGCTGCTCCCAGATCACCGGCGTCGACAGTTCCCGGCCCGCGCTCGAGGTGGCCGACCAGAACGCTACCCTCAACAAGGACCGGCTCGCCGGCAAGGAAATTGAGTGGATCGAGGCAAACGCCTTCGATCTGCTCAAGGACTACTCGTCATCCAATCGGCAGTACGACACAATCGTTCTCGATCCGCCCGCTTTCGCCAAGACAAAGCGCGATCTCGATTCGGCTCTCCGTGGCTACAAGGAACTCAACCTTCGCGCTCTGAAGATGCTTCGCCCCGGCGGGATCCTCGTCACTTGTTCCTGCTCCTATCACGTCGGCCAGGCTGATTTCCTTGAAATGCTATCGTCGGCCGCCCTCGACGCTCACCGCACCCTCCGCCCGCTAGAGGTCCGAGGCCAGGCCAAAGACCACCCAATCCTGCTGAATGTGCCGGAAACCTCCTACCTGAAGTGCGTTATAGCGCATGTAAGTTAATGAAAATAGGCGTAAAATATATATTGACAATAAAACACTCAACTTTTATGCTTCTTTTACGCTAACTATGCGTCTAATGAAGTGACCGCTGCTTTGGGCCAACCAAAGGCCGAGCGCGGATCGCAGGCTTCAAGTTTTGAACACTAATCCATATCCGAAGGAGGATTTACCCATGACCGTATTAACCCGTTGGGAGCCATTCCGTGAATTCGCCACCCTGCAGGACCGCATCAACCGCGTGTTCCGCGATTCCTACACCGGAGGCGACCGGGACGAGTCCCTCACCACCTCGAGCTTTGCCCCCGCCGTCGACGTCTACGAAGACGAGCACAAGGTCGCTCTGAAGATCGAAGTGCCCGGAATCGACGAGAAAGACATCGACGTCCGCGTGGAAAACAACACCCTCACCGTCCACGGCGAGCGCAAGATCGAGAAGGAAGAGAAGGAAGAGAACTACCGCCGTGTGGAGCGCCAGTACGGCAGCTTCACCCGCACCTTCACTCTGCCTCAGACCGTCGACACCGAGAACGTTTCGGCCACCTACGACAAGGGCGTCCTGAAGATCGCTCTGCCCAAGAAAGCCGAAGCCAAGCCGAAGCAAATCAAAGTCAACGTCGGCAGCGAGAAGCCGGGCTCCGAGAAGACCCTCGAAGGCAAAGGCCCCAGCAAAGCCGCGTAAGGCAGGAGTCAGGAACCGGTAGTTGGGAGTCAGCAAGATCCATGTGGGGACAGCCGCCTCGGCTGTCCAGTCGAGCGAAGCTCGACTCGCTCTTTGCCGAACCTGGCAAGAGGGTCGAAGGCAAGCAAAACCGGGAAGGGCACGACTTCCAGTCGTGCCGCCAAGGCTGAAAGACTGAATTGGGGGCTTCAGCCCCTGAGGTCCACGGGAGGCGGCAGAGGTGACCGCCTCCCGCAATTTTTGACGCGAAATTTCGGAATCGACTAATTTGAACCGGAAGACAATAATCGCAATATCAAATTACTCAATTACTAAATTTCCCAATTACTAGATTCGAGGTTCCCATGCCCATCCGTTGGGACAAATTTACCGTCAAGGCGCAGGAAGCCGTCCAGCGCGCGAGCCAGCTCGCCTCCGAGCACGGCAATCCCGAACTGCGGCCGATCCATCTGCTGGCGGCTCTGCTCGAAGACAAGGAAGGTATCGTTCCCCCGGTTCTGGAAAAAATCGGCATCGGCCCACAAGCCGTGTTGAATGAAATCTACGACGAGATCGACAAGCTGCCGAAGGTGTCGGGCGAAGCGTCGCAGGCCTCGCTCTCGAATGAAGTTAACAAGCTGTTGGAGCAGGCTTTCAAAGAAGCCAGCAACTTCAAGGACGAGTACGTCTCCACCGAGCACCTGCTGCTCGCCATCACACAACTGAAGCGCGACAGGGCACCGCAGATCCTGGCGCAACACGGCGCAACGTACGATGCAATTCTGAGGGCGCTAACCACAGTACGCGGATCGCAGAAGGTCACCGACCAGAATCCCGAGGCGAAGTACCAGGCACTGGAGCGCTACGCGCGCGACCTTACGGAGCAGGCCCGCCGCGGCAAGCTCGACCCGGTCATCGGACGCGATGAAGAAGTCCGCCGCGTGGTCCAGGTCCTCTCGCGGCGCACGAAGAACAATCCCGTGCTCATCGGCGAGCCCGGAGTCGGCAAGACCGCCATCGTCGAAGGCCTGGCACAGCGCATTATCTCCGGCGACGTTCCGGAAGCGCTCAAGAACAAGCGCTTGGTCGCGCTCGATCTGGGAGCCATGCTCGCCGGCGCAAAGTATCGCGGCGAATTCGAAGACCGCCTCAAAGCCGTTCTCAAAGAAATCGAAGACTCGCAAGGACAAGTTGTTCTCTTCATCGACGAATTGCACACGCTCGTCGGAGCCGGTGCGGCCGAAGGCGCCATCGACGCTTCCAACATGCTGAAGCCCGCGCTGGCCCGGGGAGAACTCCGCGCCATCGGCGCCACTACGCTCAACGAATATCGCAAGCATATCGAAAAAGACGCGGCGCTCGAACGCCGCTTTCAGATTGTTTTCGTCGGCGAGCCCAATGTCGAAGACACTATCGCGATCCTCCGCGGCCTGAAAGAGAAGTACGAGGTGCACCACGGCGTGCGCATCAAAGACTCGGCGATCGTCTCGGCCGCCACGCTCTCGCACCGCTACATCTCCGACCGCTTCCTGCCCGACAAAGCCATCGATCTTATCGACGAAGCAGCCGCATCGCTGCGCATCCAGATTGATTCGCTGCCGACCGACATCGACCAGCTCGATCGCAAAGCCACGCAGCTTGAAATTGAGAAGCAGGCGCTAAAGAAGGAAGATGACCTGAATTCCCGTGAACGTCTCGCGGTCATTGAGAAGGAACTCGCCGAAATCCGCGAGAAATCCAACACGCTGAAGGCGAACTGGAAGAAAGAAAAAGATCTGATCGCGCGCACGCGCGCCCTGAAAGAGCAGATCGAAAAGCTGAAGATCGAAGAGCAGGCCGAGGAGCGCAAAGGCAACCTGCAACGGGTCGCCGAAATCCGTTACAGCCTGATCCGCCAGGCGGAAGACGAACTCTCGAAGCTCACGAAGCAAATGGAGAGCCAGGGCAAGCAGCGCATGCTGAAAGAAGAAGTCGACGAAGAAGACGTCGCGCGCATCGTGTCCAAATGGACCGGCATTCCTGTCTCCAAGATGCTCGAGGGCGAAGTCAAGAAACTGGTCACGATGGAAGAGCGCTTGCGCCAGCGCGTCGTTGGCCAGGATCCAGCGCTGGAGCGAGTCGCCAACGCGATCCGCCGCTCGCGCGCTGGACTTAGCGATCCCAAGCGCCCCATCGGCTCATTCATCTTCCTCGGACCCACGGGCGTCGGCAAAACCGAACTCGCCCGCGCGCTTGCCGAATTTCTATTCGACGACGAGCACGCCATGCTTCGCATTGACATGTCCGAATACATGGAGAAGCATTCGGTGGCTCGGCTGATCGGCGCGCCTCCGGGCTACGTCGGCTACGAAGAAGGTGGACAGCTCACCGAGCAGGTCCGCCGCCGTCCGTATGCGGTCGTGCTCTTCGACGAAATCGAGAAGGCGCACCCCGATGTCTTCAATGTGCTCCTGCAGATGATGGATGACGGCCGCCTTACCGACGGCAAAGGCCGCGTGGTGGACTTCAAGAACACGATCATCATCATGACGTCGAACATCGGGTCTTCGTTCTTGCAGGCTGAGGGTCTACGCTCCGAGGCTGAGTTCCAACAGGCCTCGCAGCAGGTGATGAATCAGTTGCACGCGCACTTCCGGCCCGAGTTCCTGAACCGTGTCGACGACATTATCGTGTTCCGAGCGCTGGGGAAGGAGCAGCTGGTCAAGATCATCGAGCTGCGGCTCGAAGACGTTCGCCGCCTGCTCGCCGATCGTAAAATCTCGCTGGAACTCACGGACGCGGCCAAGGAACTGCTCTTCACGCAGGGCTACGATCCGAACTTCGGAGCGCGGCCGCTGAAGCGCGCCATCCAGAAGTTCGTGCAGGACCCGCTCGCGATGAAGATCCTCGACGGCGAAGTCCTCCACGGCGATCACGTGGTGGTCGACGCCGACAAAAAGGCGGGCAAGATGACGTTCGAGGTCAGCGAGCGCGTACGCACGAAGGAGCCCGCCAAGCGCTAAAGAACCCGGGTACCCCATTTCTCGCGCGTTCTTCGCGCGAGAACTGGGGATTTCTACATATCGGATCAGGCAGTTGGTTTGAGAGACAACCAGCTGCAGACAGATTTCCTGCCGCTGGGTTCAATTCGCGTATGATGTTTCCGGCGCGAGGCCTCTTATGATCAAACGCATCGCTGTTTCCGCCGCTCTCCTCCTGTTCTCTCAACTCTCCACCGCGCAAGCTCCCATGAAATGGAAGATTCACGACCTGAATCGTCCCGTTCCGCCGATCGTTGATCCCGGGACAGCGAGTACGCAGGACACTCCGGGGCGGCCGCCTTCCGATGCGGTCGTGCTTTTCGACGGCAAAGATCTGTCCAAGTGGACCGGCAAGGACGGTGGCCCGGCACAGTGGAAGGTCGAGAACGGCTACATGGAGGTGGTTGCGAAGACCGGATACATCGCCACGCACGATTCCTTCGGCGATTGCCAACTCCACGTCGAATTCGCCGAACCGACGCCCCCGCATGGCGAGAGCCAGGAGCGCGGCAACAGCGGCGTCTTTCTGATGGGCCTTTACGAAATGCAGGTGCTCGATTCGTACGAGAACAAGACCTACGCCGACGGCCAAGCCTCCGCTGTCTACGGCCAGTATCCGCCGCTGGTGAACGCCTCGCGTCCTCCGGCCACGTGGCAAACCTACGACATCATCTTCCACGGCCCGCGCTTCGGCGCCGACGGAAAGCTGCTGCATCCCGCGCGCGTCACCATCCTGCACAACGGCGTGCTCACGCAGGACAACGTGGAACTTACGGGACCGACCGCGCATGGCGAGCGTCCTCCATACAAGCAGCATCCGGAGAAGCTCCCCCTGCAATTGCAGGATCACGGCAATCCGGTGCACTACCGCAACATCTGGATTCGGGAGCTACACGCCGCCGAGTAACACATTCTGAATTGTCATCCTGAGCGGCGTTTTTTGCCGCGAAGGGCCTATGCACTTTGCCGGCAGTTTCGATGTTGCCGGCAGGTTGCATAGGTCCTTCGGCGCTAAAAGCCGCGCCTCAGGATGACAATGTGTTGTTGAAGGTTTAGGGTCACGCGAGATCAAACAGCAGCACTTCGGCGTCTTCGCTGCCCCTGATGGTCAGGCTCTTCTCTTCGCTGATCGCGGCGCCATCGCCCGCGTTGAGCTTCTTGCCGTTGAGTTCAACCGCACCGCGGGCAACCTGCAGCCAGCCGTGACGGCCATCGGCGATATCGCGCTTCACTTCCTCCCCGGGCTTGAGCAGGGAGACATACAGCTTCGCGTCCTGGTTGATCTTCACCGATCCGTCGCCGGCATCACGCGAAGCGATCAGCCGCAACTTCCCACTCTTCTCCGCCTCCGGAAAGCTCTTCTGCTCATAGCTCGGCGGCAACGCGGCCTTCTCCGGCTGGATCCAGATCTGCAGCAGGTGCACAGGCGCCGTCGCCGAGGGATTGAACTCGCTGTGGCGAATCCCGCTGCCGGCGGTCATTCGCTGTCCGTCGCCGGGAAGAATCACCGAGCCCGTTCCGAGGCTGTCTTTGTGTTCGAGCTTGCCTTCCAGCACGTAGGTGATGATTTCCATGTCGCGGTGCGGATGGGTGGGAAATCCCGTGTTGGGTGCGACCCAGTCTTCGTTGATGACGCGCAGCGAGCGGAATCCCATCCACTTCGGATCCCAATAGTCCGAAAAGCTGAATGTGTGACGCGTTTTGAGCCAGCCGTGGTCGCCGCCACCGCGCTCATTCGCAGGACGAATGGTGATCATGAATTTTTCTCCGATTGCTCTTACCGGCTATTAACCAACTGATAACGATTAGATGCGCGCGCAGCGAAAAAGTCTCAGGCTACGGATTGGCACGGATCAACACGGATCTACAAAGGCTAACGAAACGGCGTTGATCCGAGGAAATCCGTGTGAAATCCGTGGCTAAGGTTTTTTATGGCACACTGGAACGCATGCATCGCCTCACCCTCGGCGACTTTGAACTCAGCGTCTTTTCCGACGGTAACTATCCGCTCGACGGTGGCGCGTTCTTCGGCGTCGTCCCCAAAATTATGTGGTCGCGCAAAGTGACGGCGGATGATCGCAACTACGTCACGACCGGGCTCAACACGTTGCTGGTTCGCACCGGCAAGCAGACCGTGCTGATTGAGACGGGCATGGGCAACAAGCTCTCCGACCGCATGAAGAAGTTCTACCGCCAGCCGGCCAAACTGCTCGACAATCTGTCGGCGGCCGGGATCGCGCCCGACGATATTGACATCGTTATCAACTCACACCTCCACTTCGATCACTGCGGATGGAACACGATCCGCGACAAGAACGGCAAGATTGTCCCCACGTTCCCGCGCGCGAAGTACTACGCGCCCGAAGGCGAGTGGCAGTATGCTCGCAAGCCGAGCGAGCGGGACGCTATCAGCTACATTCCGGAGAATTACGATCCGCTATTCGCCAGCGGCCAGATGACATTGCTCAAGGGCGGAGAAGAGATTGTGCCCGGGATTTCGGTCGAGACGTTTCGCGGGCATACGGCGAGCATGCAGGCGATCATCGTGCGGGGAAGTCAGAGTCAAAATCCGGCCGTAGCCTGCTACATCTCCGATCTCATCCCCACCTCAGCACACATCGACATCGCCTGGGGCATGGCCTTCGATCTCTATCCTCTCGACACCATCGAGAGCAAAAAGCGGTATTATGCTCGTTCGATTCCCGAGAAGTGGCTGACGGTGTTCACGCACGATCCCGATACACCGTGGGCCTACGTGGAACAGGATGAATCGGGAAAGATGATTGCAAAGGAGCCTGCATGAAGAACTCGCGCACAACTCGAATGATCCTCAGCCTAATCGTCGCATTATCCTGCATCGGTTTGGCGCGGCAGGCAAAGAGTGCCTCTTCCAAAGATGTGACCGGCCACTATGAAGGCAGCGCTAAGAATAAAGCAGACGAAGTGATCACGTTGTCACTCGACCTGACCGAGAAGGACGGGACGGTCACGGGCATGATCCATTCCGACCACGGCGATTTCACCATCACCGGCGGCACGCACAAAGGCGACGCGATCACCCTCGATTTCGAAACAGGCGGCCCGACTGGCACCATTACCATGAACATGGCGGCCGACAAAATGATCGGGACGTGGACCGCAGGTGACGATGGAGGCTCAGTCGAGGTAAAGAAGGCGGCCGCGCCGGAAGCGCCGAAGGGGAAGTAGGCCGGACCGTTCCTAAACAACGCGGGCGGCAGTGCCCGCGTTACAAACCTGTAGCCTCGCCTCGAAAAACACCTCTACCCGCCCCAAGACTTCCGGCGCACTCTTCGATTCGTAGATTTCCTTGCGCAGGTGGGCTCCGCCCGGGACGCCGTGCGTGAACCAGGACGCAAACTGTTTCATCTTGCCGACCGCGTCCGGCAATTTCTCTTCGATCAGCATCTGGAAGTAGGTGCGGATCATCTGGTAGCGGTCGGCCTCGGAAGGGTGATCATAGAAACGTGTGGGGACAGCCGCCCTCGGCTGTCCGTCGGGCCATAGGCCCGATTGCGATTCCCGAGTTTCATCCTCAAAACCAAAGCCTGTCGAGCTTCGCTCGACCGGACAGCCGATGGCGGCTGTCCCCACATGGCCATTGCCCACCGCCGTGCAGTACTGCTCGATCTGGCGGAAGATCCACGGGTTGCTGGGCGCACTCCGCCCGATCATCACTGCATCGCAGCCCGTCTGCGTCACCATGGCGCACGCATCCTCGGGCGAGCGGATGTCGCCATTGCCGATCACGGGGATCTTCACCGCGTCTTTGACGGCAGCGATCCACTCCCAGCGGGCATTGCCGCTGTAGCCCATCTCGCGGGTGCGGGCGTGAAGGGCGACGGCTGCCAGCCCGCACGACTCCGCCATCTTCGCCAGCTCCACGCAGACAATTTCTTCGTCGTTCCATCCGGCGCGAAACTTCACGGTGAACGGGATCTTCACCGCCGCGCGCACCGACTCAAAAATCTTCCCAATCGCCGGCAGATCGCGCAGCAGGCCCGAGCCTCCATTGCACTTCACCACTTTCTTTGCCGGGCAGCCCAGGTTCAGATCGACCAGGTCGAATCCGAGGCCCTCGACCATACGCGCCGCTTCGGCCATGACTTGCGGATCGCTGCCGAAAAGCTGGGCCGAGATCGGATGTTCGTCCTCGTAGAAATGCAGATAGCGCTTGGCCTTCTGATCTTTCTTGCGCAGAACGCCGTCGGCCGAGGTGAACTCGGTCATGATGAGGCCGCATCCGCCCAGGTTGCGGATGAAGCGGCGGAAGACGGTATCGGTGACGCCGGCCATGGGCGCGAGCACAGTGGCGGGAGAGATGGTGACGGAGCCGATCTGTAGGCTCGCCGGGACTGGCTTCAGAGACACGTCCTCGCCGGCGCTGCCGTTCGCACCGTTGACGGCCGAAGTGTCCCAGAATTTCCGCATCTCGCTTAGTCCCGGGGCCCTCAGCGGCTAAAGCCGCGTCATTTCCCGGCGCTTTATCGGCACGACTGTAAGTCGTGCCCTTCCCGGTCTCATTCTAGCCCGGTTGCCTCAGCCTGACCGCGCGTTCTTTGCGCGCCAGGGTGGCCGCGACTGCATGCATCCAAACGAAAGCCCCCGCTTTGAGCGAGGGCTTCTTCGAATGATTGATCCGCAGGGAAGACGTTACTTCTTCGCTGTCTCGGCCTTGGCGTACTTGCGGCGGAAGCGTTCCACACGGCCCGCGGTATCCATCAACTTCTGCTTGCCCGTAAAGAACGGATGGCAGTTCGAGCAGATTTCGACGCCGATGTCGCCCTTGTGGGTCGAACGGGTCATAAAGGTGTTGCCGCACGCGCAGTGCACACGAACTTCGTTGTAAGACGGATGAATAGCTGCTTTCATGGGAGTTCCCAACCTCGATTCAGATATTAGATTCTACTTGATTTCCACAGGATTCAGCAAACCCAGCTGTCAGCTCTCAGCCGCGAGCTATCAGCTTGTTGCATATGGTTTTACGGAAAGCTGAGAGCTGATCGCTCTAGAAGCGAAACATATAGCTGACCTTCAGAAAGAACTGCCGGCTGTCGTTGATATATCCGCGCGGCGTGTTGGTCACGAACCCGGACGCGCCATCGCCAGCCGGGACCACCATCAAGTTCTGCAGATCGCTGTTGTAGCCGAGGTAAATCGCCGTACCGGGATGGACCAGGTACGTGATCAGGAAGTCGGCGTTGAATTGCCGCGACGTCGGCAGATAGGTATAGGGCGATCCCACGCCCGGAGTCCCCGCGAGCAGCGCATTGTATTGCAGGATCACGCGCACCGAGAGCTGAGGCGTGAACTGCCAGTTCCACTTGCTGCGGATGATGTGATCATTCAGAATGCTGCGCCCCGCTCCGGGGAATTGCGCCTGCACAAACTGCGCCGTGGCATCCTGCGCGCGCAGCCGCTCAAACAGGTACGTGTTGTCGATTTTGAGCGGCCGGATCGGCCGCAACGTCAGCGAGGCCTGCCCGGTGTCCTCGCGAGTGATGTAGGGATGTCCGTATGGATCGGGTGTGAAGAAGTTCGCCACAAAGTTCACGCCGTCCCCGAACTGGTAGCTGGCGAGAATGGTGGCCTTCTTGAAGTAGCTGGTTTGGATCGAGCCCCCGCTGACGCGCTCATGAAAATCCTGATTCGGATATGGGAAAGGCGGCGGGATGGCATTCGGGCACGCGCCGTAGCCGTAGAAGCAGAAATCCTGCGGGCGCAGGCGCTCGCGCAACTCCTCGTAGGGATGAACGGTAATCAGCGTCTGTCCTCGACCCAGGATGACGAAGTAAGGACTGTAATCGGTGTCGAGCCGCAGCCCGGTGTGATCGAAGTCGTAGCGCATCAGGAGCGACGGGCCCCAGTCGACGATCCATCCTTTCTTCGGACGGAAGCGGTAATCGACCTCCTGCTTGGTCTCGCGAATGTCGACGCGATTGATGAATCCCGGCAGGGACACAAATCCCGGACTGATGTCGTTGTACTGCCCGTCGTAGGTGAAGTGATATCCATCACGGTGCAGTTCAAGGCGCGACGCGGGCCCCGCGTAGTGATTGCCGTTGCCCTGATTTCCCGAGCTGAACGGATACGCGTTCGCCTCGCAGTTGTTAGACGAATACGTCGAGGCGAAGAAGTTGCCGGCGATGTTGCTTGAACTGGTGACGGCCTGGCCGTCAAGCGTCCAGTTCGGATTCAACTTCAGGCGCGTGTCCACGCCGCCGAGGCGGTTGTACTCGCCCGTGGTCGGACACTCCCAGTCGGTGTAGAGCGCGCCCACGCTTGATTGCTTCCATAGATCGCGAGTCACGCGCGCCACGGTGAAATACGTACGTAAGCCTGACAGCGGATCGGAATCGCGCACGGCGAGGCCCGGACTGCGATCGTCAGCCGTCATGAACCCGACGGAGTATGGGCCGTCTTTCCCGGTGAGCCGAATCCCCGCCGAGGGATCGCCGATGCTCCGCGTGAAGAACAGATTCATGGGTGTGCGGAAGAAGTCCTCGTTCTCCAGAAAGAATGGCCGCTTCTCGGGGAAGTACACGGCATAACGCTGGTTGACCGTAATCTGCGGGTCTTCCGATTCAACCTGGCTGAAGTCGGGATTCACCGTGGCGTCGATCGTGAAGTGATCGCGCAGCACGAACTTCGCGTCCATGCCGGGCTGGCCCTGCGCCGTCGCTTTCTGAAAATACGGGTTCGAGGGATCGCGAGTGTCGAGCGCGCGGAATCCGCGCATCACGCCGTAAGGGATCAGTTCGATGTCGCGGCCGGGAGAAATTCCTTCGAGTCCATTGAGGGTTGCGGCCTGTCCGAGGCGCCCCTCAAGCTTGTAGGTAATGTGCGGCCAGAACGAATCTTCCGTCTTGCGCTGGATGCCGCGATACAGAATTACTCCCCAGTTTTGCACCTTGTTCGCAGGGAACCGGAGGCTCTTGAAGGGAATCGCCATCCACACCACGTATCCGCGGTCGGTGACCTTTCCGCGCGAGTCCCAAACGGTGTCGAACGAGGTATCGAAGTGGCCCTGCGTCTCTTCTTCGCGCGAGGCTTCGGTCCATATGGCGTCCCACTGCACGCCCAGCGGTGTTGTCTGGAATGCATAGGCCCGGCGGCGGTCATGAAACGTGTCGAGAATGATCTCCACCTGGTCGTCGTCGTAGATGTCTTCGCGCCGGGACATGCGCGCGCGCACTTGCTTGGGATCGTCGAAGCACACGAAGACCACGTAGAGATTCTTCTGGTCGTAGCCGAGATAGGCTTCGGTCGGCTCGGTCACCGCCTCGCCGTCATGGGGATTGCGCTGCGTGAAGCCGGTGACCTTCGCCATCTGCGACGCGATCTCCCCCTGGGGATGCATTGCGAGGAAATCGTCGAGCGACGGCGCACGCGACAAGCGCGGAATGGTGAGCCTAGGTGGACCAATCTGCGGAGCGGGACTCTGCGCGGTCTGTGCCAGGGTGGCTGGCTGCTGTACCTGGACTGTGTTCTGCGCAGCTGCGGTCAAAGATAGCAGCAGCATCGCGGAGTACCCAACCCAGCGCCACTCACGCGCCCGGCGCAAATCCCAGTGACCCAGTTTCGAGCGCACGCAGCCTCACGGCTCCCCGCTCCGCACGGGGAGGGAACTGTGAACGATACACCACGATGGGTCGACACAAAACAAGAAAACGCTGTTGTCCGGTTTCCAGAACGGTACGTGCTTAGCCCGTTCGAGCGGACCGTCACGGCAAATAGACGATGGTCCCTTTGGGCCCAACGGCGAGTGCGCCGCCTTCCGGGAACGGGCTCACGGCGTTCAGCGCAATCGGAGTCTTCTTGTTGCCGCCGACGCGGCGGGGATCGTTCGGCGGCCGGAAATCCAGGATGAAGTCCTGCCCAATAATGAAGATTCGTTCCGGCGCAATTGGCTGCGCACGCAGTTTCTTGCCCTGTGCTTTGGCGGCCGCCCGCTCCGCTTCCTGATGCAGAGCGGCTTCGTTGACTTTTTGGTCGTAGGCGACTGCGGAAAAGTAGGCTTGCGGCTTGAGGTCGGAGAGGTTCCATGTCCTGCCGCCGTCGCTCGTGAAGGCGAGGTTGGGACCGTCGTCGTTGGGATGCTTGTAGTCTCCTCCGGCGATCACTCCGTGAAGCGCATCCCGGAAGGCGATGGAGAAGATCCCGGCGGACTCCGGTCCGTGAATGATGGGAGTGTCGTGGACCTCCCAGGTTTTGCCGCGATCGGGGGAGTGAACGACGCGCGCGGCCTTACCGCCGGTGGCGAACCAGAGATTCTGGTCGGAGCTTTCGATCTTCGCTGTTGCCGCGCCCAGAATCGCGATGCACGAGTTGCTGGCGGCGAAGGCGCCTTCCCCGTCCACCGCTTCCGGCAACTGCGATGGCGGGATCTGATGCCACGTCTGCCCATCGTCCGTTTCGAGCAATTCAAATTTCAACTTGCCATTCTCATCCGGGATGGGGTCGCCGAGAACCACGCCGTGCTTCGCATCCCAGAAGGCCATAGAGTCGAAGAATCCTTTGGGATTCGTGTTGGTGAATTGCAGCTGCCAGTGCTGGCCGCCGTCGGTTGTGCGATAGATGCGCGATTGCTCGCCGGGTCCGGCGGACATGAGGAATGCCTCGTCCGCGGAGAAGGCAACGACCGCGCGGAAATCGAGAGCCGTCGCGTCAGGGACCTGCGCTGGGTTCCAGGTCATCCCACCGTCGGTTGTGCGGAGAAACGTGCCATGCGTGCCGCTGGCCCAAGCGACTGTGCGCGAGACGGTGCTTACCCCGCGCAGGCCTTCGGTGGTGTGCGAGATGTGAAGACGGGGACCGGATTGTGCCGAGGCTAACGCGGAGAGCAGGAGGAAAGCTACCAAACGCATGAGGAATTCTCGCAGATGCGGAATACATTCACCACAGAGAACACAGGGGAACACAGAGGAAATACACCCGGCCGCGGATTTTCACAAATCATCGGATACGACAACTCTGATTGTCTTATCCGAGGAAACCCGTGCAGATCGGTGGCAAATGATATTCGAGAAGGCAGAGATCCTTCGCAAAGAACGCTCAGGATGACCGCCGCGGTCTCCCGCTTCGCTCAGGCTCGCGAAACGCGGTCACTTTGCATGGAAGTCCGCGAAGGACGCGGTCTTCCCAATATAGATTCGGATGCTGCAGCGGTTGCCGACGTGGGCGAAGGCCACTTCCAGAGACTCCGACGCCGATTCCACCTGCGCCGTTTCCATCTGGGTGCGCGCGATGTCTTGCTTTTCGTCGTAGGTGCTTCCCGCGGTCACATTCTTGTTGACCACCAGCGACCAGTTCCCTTTCGCTGGAATGGGATACACCGTGTACGCACCGACAGGAATCGTCGAACTCCCAAGAGAAAGTTGCGCTTCGGTAAACAGAGTCATGGGCGTGCCGCCGGGCGACCAGGGCTTTCCGTTGGAGATCTTTTCCGATTTCGTGGGAACCGCGTTGTAGCGGATGTAGACTTGGCGTCCGTCGTCGAGGTTGCAGGTGGTGGTGGATTGGGAGCCCGACTGCGCTGCCAGGCAGGGAGTCAAGAATAACGATATGAGCACCGCACTCCAGACGTTCATGGCGGACATGGGTCGGAAGCCTCCGCGCAAAAGTGTAGCGCCGGAAGGGTGTTCAGGGAAAGGAATTTAGCGGAAACATCGCAGTTTGTGTGGAGAAGACGCATTTCGTCCGCCCTTGCGCGGAGGGCGCCGGCGCTGAACCGGGTGGCCTCAAGCCTTTACATCTCCTTCGGCATGGACCTTCGGTGACGTTTAAAGGGGGCCAATCGGTTGCTACCGTCACTGGCAGGTGCCGGTGCGTCTGGCGCCATAGCGAGGATGGGAGTCCATGGGAAAAGCAAAACTTAGAATTCTTTATGGCGAAGGGGATGGAGACGTTTTGACTTCACAGAGCGCGGCATTTGAAAAGGCCGGGCACACGGTGCAGAAGGCCGCAGGCCGCAAGGGCGTGGATGAGGCGCTGAAGAAGAGTTCGTTTGACCTGGTCGTGCTGGGATCGACGCTGTCGCGCAATGACCGTCATCATCTTCCGTATATGGTGAAGAAGGTGAACTCCGAGACCAGCGTGCTGGTCATGCACGCCGATGGCAGCCGGCACCCTTACGTGGATGCGTGCGTCGATACCGGATCGAGCATGGAGCACGTGCTGACCCGGATCGAGGGCATGTCGATCGCCGGAATGATGCCGAAGGCGGCGGGAGCAGCGGCGGGAAAGTAGTACCCAGTTGCCAGTACCCGGTACCCAGCCTGAAAGGGCGGCCTCGCGGCCGCCCTTTCTCTTTTTGCTGAATTGATGTGAGCGTGCCTGAACCTGCTGTGTCACGAATCAAGATCGACAAGAGGTGGTCTGATTGAGCCTTCCCGGGTCCTGAGCCGAATCTGGAATCGACGAAATCTAACAAAAGTGGAAAGTCCAACGGGCCCATTGTCTCTCGATCGGCCGAACCAAAGCAGTAACAAGTGGAATGCAGCTGATGTCCGTGGCGCTCGCTCCCCCGCTCGCTTCATCCCGCTTGGACGAATCGAAAACGATAAGTGGGTGGAATATCGCGA
>Ga0335082_10002358_pt1 | contig 20297 bp, 18 predicted proteins | sample Lox_Sample_41_FD_206718 | JGI IMG/M metagenome (GOLD analysis project Ga0335082, IMG submission 206718) | Soil microbial communities from Loxahatchee National Wildlife Refuge, Florida, United States - Lox_Sample_4.1 | ecosystem: Environmental > Terrestrial > Soil > Wetlands | place: USA...
GGGTGACTCACGAGCAGATGGAGCGCGCCGGCGCCCGCGAAGAAGACTGCGAAGGCCTGGTCAACTACGCCCTTTCCATTGGAGATGTTCAGGTGGCAATCTTCTTCCGCGAGATGCCAAACCAGCATTGGCGTGTCAGCTTGCGCAGCAAAGGCGAAGTCAATGTGTCCGTCGTCGCCGAGCACTTCGGCGGCGGGGGACACAAATGTGCCAGCGGATGTTCGGTAGAGGGCCCCTTAGCGACGGCGGTCGCGCGCGTCATCGAGCGCTTGCGCGCCGAGAAAGCAGCGGTGAACGCAACATGAGTCCTGAGATTGTCCGGCAGTTGGTTTCGTTCCTGGGGGCGCTTTTGATTCTCATCGCGTATGCCGGGCACCAGCTTGGCTGGATCAACGCGCGCCGCCCGTCCTACAACATTCTGAATGGCGTTGGCTCGGCAATCCTGTTGTGGATTGCACTGCATCCGTTTCAGATCGGGTTTATCGTGCTGGAAGGCGTCTGGACGCTGATCAGCATCTGGGCGTTGCTACGTCCGCGTCCGGCTTAAACTCATGAACATGCGAACCCGCACCGACGTGCTGTTGCTGGTGGCCTTCTGCGGGTTTCTCTTCTTCTACGGACTCGGATCGTTCGGGCTGGTCGGCGCCGACGAGCCGCGCTATGCGCAGGTCGCCCGCGAGATGCTGGATCGGCACGATTGGGTCACCCCGACGCTGCAAGGGAAGCCGTGGCTGGAAAAACCGGTCCTCTATTACTGGCAGGCGATTCTGTCCTACAAGTTCTTTGGAGTCAGTGACCGCGCCGCGCGAATCCCAGCCGCATTCGATGCATCTTTGCTGATTGCGGCGATCTATCTCTTCCTGAGGCGGCTCCGCCCCGGGTCGGAAATCGATGGCGCTCTGATTACGGCAGGATGTGCCGGCCTGATTGGCTTTGCGCGAGGAGCGTCGACCGACATGCCGCTGGCCGCGATGTTCGCCATCGCCATGCTCGCCTGGTACGCGTGGTATGAGGGTAAGAGCCGCATCGCGCTCGCCGCTTTCTACTTCTTTCTTGCCTTAGCCACGTTGGCGAAAGGCCCCGTTGCGATCTTTCTCGCGGGAATCATCCTGTTCGTCTTCATCGCCGCCCGGCGCGACTGGCGGGCGATCTCAGGGACATTGTGGGCTCCAGGCGTCGCACTTTTCCTGGCAGTCGCTTTGCCGTGGTACATAGCGGTACAGGTTCGCAATCCGGAATTCTTCCGCGTTTTTATCGTCGAACACAATCTCGGCCGCTTCGGCCAGGATCTCTATCACCACCGCCAGCCGTTCTGGTTCTACCTGCCTGTTCTTGTTCTCGCGCTCCTGCCGTGGACGCTGTGGCTGGTCCTCGCGATTATTGAGCGAATACGTCTTCTGTGGAATGAAAGGCGAGACGCGGTTGCCACCTATGAAGACGCATGGCAATTGCTTCTTCTCATCTGGTTGCTGGTGCCGGTCCTGTTCTTCAGCGCTTCGCAGTCGAAGCTGCCCGGTTACATCCTGCCGGCCATCCCGGCTGGCGGCCTGCTGATCGCCGAGTACCTCCGAACTCACCGCAGCGAGGAGGCCAAGGTTTCTCTCTGGTGCGTCGTCACTCACGCGGTGCTCTGCGGAGTGCTTGTCTGCGCGGCCCTCACCGCGCCCACGCTCCAGATGCATCACCACCTGGCGTCCGGAACCTGGTCGTATGTGGCAGCCGGCGCTGCCGTTCTTGTCGCCATTGCGATCGGTGTGGCGCTGGCGCGAGTGGGTTTACGCGTTCTGCGCGCGGCCACACTGGTGTCCGTTGTGATCGCTGTGGCCGCGATCCTGCGCCTGGCTTCGCCGGTGATCGATGCCACGAAGTCGGCCCGCCCGATCGCGCAAGACATCCTGAGCTTTTCGCATGAGTCGGTTCCGGTCGCCGCCTGTCGAATCAACCGCCAGCAGGAGTACGGACTCGAGTTTTACCTGAACCGTCCGGTACAGCGCTACGAAAACGGAGAAGTACCCGATGCGCCTCACGTGCTCGTTATCGGCGAAAATGCGTCACTGCAGCTCAGCGAATATGTGCTCGGAAGGCATGTGTCGCATCTCACGGATGTTCCGGCGCAGAGATTACGTGTGTACTGGGTGGGAGGAAAGTAGCCGGGGTTCGACTGTTTCGGATTTCCATGTCGAGCCAGAGAGTCGGCGAATCCCAGGGGATGTCGTGAGAATCTGAAGGGTCATCGCTTTTACTCTGAAACCCTGAAACCATGAAATTCTGAAACCTGATTGTTATGGAGATTCTCGATCTCAGGCACTTCTCCTCGGCTGATCTTCGCCCGTTGCTGGAAGACGAGATTGCCCTCTGGGCGCGCCTTTTGTCCTGGGATTACTCCGGTTCCGCGGAGATGATACTCCGCTATCTCGACTCCAAGATTCTTCCAGGTTATGCGGCGATCGAGCGCGGCAGCGTGTTCGGTTACTCATTCTTTGTTTACGAGCAGAGCAAAGGTGTCATTGGGGATCTGTTCGTCCGCGACGGTGGGCGCACACCCGATCGCCGTGATGTCGAAGAGCGTCTGCTGACCCACGTCATCGAAACCTTGCAGCAGTCCCCGGGGATTCATCGTGTCGAGGCGCAATTACTGGCGCACGACACCGGCGAGGTAGTAAAGCCGTTCCTGCAACAGGGATTCAGCCGGCATCCGCGGGTCTTTATGACGTTGGAAGTCCCCAATCGTGCAGCGCCAAGCCCGGCAATGAGTACCGAGTTTCTGATTCGGCCGTGGAGCGAGCAGGAGTACCAGGCCGCTGCAGCCGTCATCACGGCCGCCTATCGTGGGCACGTAGATGCCGACATCAACGACCAGTACCGCACGATCAGCGGTTCGCTGCGCTTCCTCAACAATATCGTGCGCTTTCCTGGCTGCGGGGTATTTGATCCTCAGTCGTCGTTTCTGGTGTTTCAGAAATCGACGGGCACATTGATCGGGCTGATCTTATGTTCGCATGTGAGACCCGACGTCGGGCATATCACGCAGGTGTGCGTGTTGCCTGAATACCGCTCTGCCGGCCTCGGCGAATCCTTGCTGGCGGCGACAACCAACAACCTGCGCCAGAGAAACTTCCATTCCATCTCGCTAACGGTGACCGAGGCGAATTCGCGCGCCATCGCGCTGTATAAGCGCATTGGCTTCCTCTCGAGCCGGGTATTCGATGCGTTTGTGTGGGAAGGATGACAGCTAGCGCCGCAGCAGCCACATCGCCCAGCCTGCCAGGAACACACCGCCGACAAAGAGTAGGAAGCAGTAGAGACCGTATCTGATCTGGTCCATCATGGTGCTGCGCTGGGTAATGCCGAACACCACGGACGCGAACAGTGCGAACACTACGGCCGCCGTGAAGTGAGAGAGATTGATGGTCACGGCTTTTTCCCCAATGCAATATGGTGCGCGTCGGCTGCGGCGATGTAGTTGAGAAGTCCGGAGACGATCAGGAAGGTCTTGCCGTAATCGGCAATGGCCTGGGCCGCCGGAGCCTGGCCCCAGTCCATCATGCGCGCCAGGAAGTAGAGGATGCCCGTACCCACGTCGCCGACGAACCCCAGAATCTCGAGAATGTCGCCCCCGTTCGGGCTATAGATACGGCCGTTCATTCCCAGGCCGATCAGGAACATGGCGACGACGGAGATCATGAGAAGCAGGCCGCGAACATAGCGCTTCAAGAGAAGGTGCCCCGCTCCGGGGATCAACCAGCCCACAATCGGCGCGATGAGCGACATCGTCGTGATCGGATATTCCGGCGCTGCGGCGGCCTTTTCTGTGGAGGTCTTAGCCATTCAAATCGTCACAAGCTCTCGTTGAATTTTACCAGTCACCTCAGCCCGTCCGGGTCGAACCAGGACATTGACTTCGCTGCGCACACCGAATTCAGGCAGGTAAATGCCCGGCTCAATCGAAAAACATGAATTGGGCAGAATACGCCGCTCGTCATGGATTTCGAGGTCGTCCATGTTGGCTCCGTTGGCATGCACCTCGGTTCCAATGGAGTGTCCGGTGCGATGAATGAAGTAGTCGCCGTATCCGGCGTTCTTGATGTGAGTGCGCACGGCGCGGTCCACTTCCCACCCGGCAATCGCGCGGCCGGAAGAAATCCCATCCAGCACCGTTTTTACGCCGATGTCCCGAGCCTCACTGACGATTTTGAAGATCTCGCGCTGGCGGTCGGTCGGTTTGCCCACGACGCCCGTCCATGTGATGTCGTAGTAGATGGCGCCCGGCGTGTCCTTTTTCGCCCAGACATCAAGCAGAACGAAGTCCCCCTCGCGAATCGGTACGGGATGCTTGGCGCTTGGCTCATAGTGCGGATTGCCACTGTTGGCGTTTACGGCGACGATGGGCGGGTCGTCCGTCACCATGTTTTCTCGTCGGAACGCGTCCATGAACCACTGCTGAATCTCGTGCTCATGCGTGCCGCCACTCCGGACGCGGCGGCCGATCTCCTGAAACGCCCCGGCGGTGAGGGAGTCGATGACATCCCGGGCCGCGTAGTGCGTCGTGATCTGATCATCGGTCATCGTGGCCTCGAACTGGGCCACGAGATCCTGCGAACTCACAACGTTCTTGCCGAGGCCACGCACCAGGTCCACGGTGCCGGCATCAACCAGCGAAACCGTGAATACTAGATTGTTGGGCGAGTACTGCATGGCGACGTCGCGATGTTGCGCCAGCAGCCCCTTCAAGCGGTCGAACAACTCCTGCCATCCTGAATAGACCTGTTTCGAACCAGGCAAAGTATCGAGGTGTCCAGCTTCAATACGATGAACAAGCTTGGTCGGTTCGCCCTTGGCAGGAATGACGTAGAACCAGCGGCGAGTCACCATCAGCCCCTCGGGAACGCCTAAAACCCGGTAGGCGATGGGGTCCCGATGATGGTGGTCATAGAAAAGCCAGGCGTCGATGTTGCGCTCGCGCAAGGCCTTCTGAATGGCCGAGAGGTCCATAAGGAAAGGGCTATTCTACACGAATGCAGAGGCAAGGCCCGGTGCGGGCCATCGTCCTGAAGGAGAGAATGACGCCTGGTCACGACCCGCTGGCACAAAGACTACGCGCTGTCTTTGTGGTAAAAAATACTGTAATGCCAATGCACGCCTCTGGCAGTCTATTCCCGTCCGAGTCTGGTGTGCTGTGCTGAGGGCCGCGTTCATTGCGCTCTCAGAGAGCCGCTGGCTGCGCCACGTTGCCGAACGTTCGCGGTTCGGTCAGCGGATGTCCGGCCGTTTTGTCGCGGGCACTCAGGTGGGGGACGCCATTCGTGCCGCGGCTGCCATGAATCGCGTCGGCGCGGGCGTCTCGATCGACAATCTCGGCGAGAACGTCGCCAATGCCGACGAAGCTCAGGCAAGTGCTCAGCTTTACCACCATCTTCTCGACGAGATCAGTGTCCGAAAACTGGACGCTAACATCAGCCTGAAGCTCACTCACATGGGGGTGGACGTCGACGAGGATATGGCGCGGGATCTTGTGCGCGGCCTGGTGGCGCGGGCGGCAAGCATGGCGCCTAGAAACTTCGTGCGCGTCGACATGGAGGGTTCTGCCTACACGCAGTTGACCCTTGATTTCGTCGAAGATCTGCATCACATGCCGGGGAATGCCGGTTGCGTGGGTGCCGTGATTCAGTCGTACATGAGGCGTGCCGAAGAGGATGTGCACAAGCTGTTGGCCCAGGGTATTCGCATTCGCTTATGCAAAGGAGCTTACAAGGAGCCCCCGGAAGTTGCTTTCCAAGCCAAGTCAGAGGTTGACGCCAACTACGTCAAGCTCATGAAAGTCCTGATGAAGAGCGGGATTTACCACGGTTTGGCTACACACGACGAGGCGATCATCAAAGAGGCGAAGGCCTTCGCTTCGCGCGAGAACATTTCTGCCGGCGCCTTTGAATTCCAGATGTTGCACGGAATCCGGCGCGACCTGCAACAGTCCTTGGTGCGCGATGGATGGAAGATGCGGGTCTATATTCCGTTTGGGACGGAATGGTATCCATACCTGATGCGGCGTCTCGCCGAGCGTCCCGCGAACGTGCTGTTCATCGCCAAGAACCTGCTGCGACGCTAGTGTCCATAATCCGGACAGGTGCTCTTCCCCGAAGGAATTTCCGCGGACCTGTCGTTCTAAACAGTGGAAACCATCCTGTTCGAGATCAGAGCTTGCCCCCTCGGCGTAGTGCATGATATCGACACGGGTTGCAAAGGGTCCGTGGCTCGCGAGCTTGTTGTTTCGTGACTCCTGTTTCCGACTATCCTCCGCGTCGCCAGGGGAAGGGTGGCGCGGAGGTTCTTGTTTGTGGATGTGAAAGGAAACGGAATTCTGGATTTGACGTGATCCCAGCCCCAGGATTTCAGTAGAGCCGGAAATTCACCTGCACATTCACGAGAACTGCCACTGGCCGGCCGTCTTTCATTCCCGGCTGAAATCTCCATCGACGTACCGCCTCGATCGCCTTCTCGTCGAGTCCCATCCCGGCGGCGCGTGCCACGCGAACGTCTCGCGGTATTCCCGCGGCATCAATCACGACCTGGAGCACAGATGTTCCCTGATACTTCGCCTTGCGCGCTTCTTCGGAGTAATCCGGCTCTGGATCGTAAGTGGCGCGAGGGGCGGTGATGCCCCCTTCCCCGATGCGATAAGGGCCGTCGCCAATGCCCCCGCCCCATCCTGGGCCAACTCCGGGCCCTCGCCCGGGTCCGACGCCACCACGCTCGCCAGTGCCGATGCCGCCTTCGCTCCCAGTTCCATTGGACGCTGGTCCAAGCACACGGGAGAGCGGGTCTCCCAGTTGCGAGGTCTGCGGGAACGAGAGGTTCGGCGGTCCGACAACCGTGGATTCTTCCGGTAACTCCGGCTTCGGATTGCGGACCACAATCAGGGGCGGCGTGAGTTGATCGCGCGTGAAGCGCGGCGGCGTCCCTTTGGGCGCTGCGAGTTTGTCGCGATCTCCCCCGCCACCGCCGCCCTGAGTCAGGTCGGTCGAAGCCGGCAAGACATAGGCAAGATCAGTCAGGAGCACCGCGTGCACTCTCGGTTGTTCGTGAATACCCTGCGCTGCCCAGATTCCCGAAGTGACGATCAAAGCGACCGCTGCGGCGTGCGCCGCAAGTGACGCCATGAAGCTTGTGCGCTGCACAGGATACTGCCCCGTGCCGAAAAGCGATGGCATCAATGTAAAGGGAACCGACTCCAGATCTCTTGTCCGCCCGCTCGCCGCCGGAAAGGACACCCATGTCGCACGCGAGCGAAGGCCGGTCTCATGATCCTCTGTGCCTTCCATGGTTACGATCTGGGCGGCTTCCTGTTTCACGATCTCCAGGAGGGCCTCCTTCAGGTAAGCCCGAAACGCAGGATCGGCAGTCGCAGTCAGCTGCGCACCAAGCCTCAGGAGATCACGAACCTCTCCATCGCAATCCGGCAGGCTCGAACGACCGTTCTGTTGGAGCGCTTCGATTCCTGCTTCGAGTTGGTCCAGCATTTTGTCAGACATGGCGTTTCCCCAGTCTCGCCCTCAGAGCCTGCAGCGCGCGGAATTGCAGCTGCTTGATTGCGCCCTCGCTGCGACCGAGTTCGTTTGCGAGCTCGCGCAGACTCTTCTGCTCGATGAACCGCCTTCGAAGTACCAGGTGCTGGTCGGATGGGAGCTCATCCAGAAGCTGTCCGAGCAAGGTGGACTCTTCGATGCTGGACTCCACTCTGATCTCTTCCGGCGTCATGGAGGCAATCTCTGGATGCTTCCCGTTCCTCCGCCATCGGTTCGCCAGCCGCCTGCTTGCGATACCCAGCAGCCAGGCGGCAAACGGCAAGCCGCGCCATTCAAACTGCGCCAGGTTCCGTAGGGCTTCGTGGAACACTTCCGAAGTCAGATCCTCGGCATCCTGCCTTGTTTCCACACGGCGTGCAACATAGGCATATACGCGATCGAAGTTGCTCTCATAGAGCTCCGCAAAGAGAGCGGGATCGCGCTGCGCCGCCGCAACTCGCAGCCGCTCGTCCGTTCCGTTTTCCAGCACTTTCAAATCGCGCTCCGCGAAAGGCCCTTCACTTACCAGATGGCGTGGCGGGACGAAAAGGTTACGGCACAACCTAAAAAAAGCCAGTTCCTAGAGTTCCCAGGGGATGGGCTACCGGCGAGAACTCGCGACTGGATGTGTAACGGAACGTATTCGAGCATCACCATAAGCTTTTAAAGGGGCAGAAAGAACTGTTGTCCAACCGAATCCAGGAGATCAGCCATGTCTGAGCGGCAGCCAAGCCATAATCCGAATCTGTCTGGGCAGCGCGATCGCGAAAACCACGGCCAAGCCGGTCACGAATGTGAAGACGGCACTCAGCGCCCGACCAAACGCCCAAACCCCTGTTCACCGCTGGAAAAACCGAATGATTGTCATTGCCACGACAAGACTGGCTCGCCGGTTCGAAAACCAAAGCCCCCGCACAAGAAGGTCAGGCCGGATTCTTGCTGCGATCAGTTCATTGAACTGTTGCGGAGTGTCAAGGATCTGAATCTTCCGGAGCCGCACAAGCCGAAGCAACGCCCTGCAAGAAAAATCCGAACCCTGTGCAACGCACTTGGTGTCTCGGACGCGGTCCTTCCTGCGCTTGCTTTCCTTTGGCATCGATATCAGGACGGCTCTCCAGGACGCAATCAGTTCGAGCAGAAAGTTGAACAGGTCTTCGCCACCATTCTCCCCAAGGATCGTGATGCGCTTGACGACGCCATGAAGGCCTACCGCAAGCTAAGAAAGAGTGGAAAGGCCGAGTGCTTGTTCAACGATTGCCTTGTGAAAGCAGGCGAGGATAGCCCCATCGAGCGCGACTGGTTCGCGGGTGCGTTGCTCGGGGAGGGCCTCAAGATCGCCGGGCAGATCGTTTTTTCGGGTTCGGAAGGCATCATGGGGCCTGGCGCAACACGACTATGGGATAACGCAGTGGCGCGCGGACCCAATGGCAGCGGCGCGACGATTTATCAAGGGCCGTGGCCGTGGATCACTTCCATCGGTCCAGATATTTCCAGCTATGAAGAGTACGGGAACCTGGAGAGTTTTCGTCCCGTGCCCGGGGGAGCTCATGTTTGGCAGAACTACCAGTACTCTCAAACCTGCACCTACACCCCTGATCCGTCCGGCAGCATCAATGCCAACTGCGAGCGCGAACATCCGGTCCCACCGCCTCCAGGAACGCTTTTCAATTTTTGCGAGGGCGGACAAAACTACACCAAAGGCAACGACTGCCTGCGTATTCCGGCCCAAAGGCCCGGCGGTTCCATCAAACTCAAAGGATTCAATTTCATCACACCCACGGTGAAAGTGCTCTTGAGGCATACCACCGATGCAAGCGTTTCAGTTGAGCAGGAGTGCATCGTGTGGGGCGACCAGAAGACGCCAGTGAAGGATGCCACCGACCACTACATTGTGGACGAACGAGTGAGTGATTGGTTGGATGTACCCTTGCCGTCTTCGCACCCAACCATTCCGGGTGCTCCTTTGCCTCCCGGCCTTTACGAAGTTTCGGTAAGCGTCGAAAACGTAACGAAGGCGATTTACGATAGCGCGCAGCCGCCAGTGCTCGTCTCCAACAAGCTGCTGTTGCGGATGGAAGCCGATCCAAATATCCGCTACCTGCTGTGGAGCCAGGGAGGGCATTGCTTTCGAGAGACTCCAGGCTTGGGTTCGGATGAGATCTGGTGGGACGCGTTTACCGGACACATCGTTCCGAACGCAGTTCCTGTTCCGCCCACAGGCGCTGCCCCGATGTCGCTCGACGTGCAACGGCGCACGTTTCCCCGTGATCCCTGGGACGACATGGATGATGGTGAGGGACCGGGCCCATATAACATCAGCATCTTCGGCCCAGAAGCCTTCCAACTCTACGGCGTAGTCGCGATCGCCATGGTTGGCTTCGAAGTGGATAGTGAAGACGCGGCTCGCGAACAACTGCAAGGCTTCTGGAACGCCTGGGGCAAAGCGCTGACCGACGTCCTGAACGTCGCCGTGACTGGAGGAGGCATTGCCTCCAGTGCGGCCGATCTCGCCGTCAAGGCTGGCGTGATCGCTGCCAAGACTGCCTTAACGGTGGCGCTGATTGCTTTGGCTGTGGTTGCCGCCATCACGTTGATCGGAACCGCTCTGTGGGCGGCCTGGGCTCCGGCAGATTTGATTGCGTTGGACATCTTTCACCTCGACGCACTCAATGCCTGGGACATGACTGACCCGAAGAAGCCTCTTCCACCGGATACCCATCGTGAGTTTGGTGATCCGAACGATTCGGACAACATGGTTTCCGTCCATGAGGTCCCGAAACCGAAATTGTTTGCTCCGGGGGATGCGGCCGCGACATGGATCGAAGAAACAACCTACGACACTCCCGAGGATGGAGAAGACTCCAGCTACTTGCTGGAGTTTCGGATGGCACGGAGCTAGGAGAACGCCTGTAGTCCATGCCTATTCGTCAGGCGTATCGGGCTGGTTGCCTTCGCCCGGAGCGAGAGGCAGCCGTGCTGCGCCGCTGAGCAACTCGCGTTCGTGGTCGGAGAACGTGCTCTTGTAGCGCTCAGAATTAATGAGCTGCTCGCGCTGATCCGGTGGCAAGTCGCGCATGTCGCGGACTGCCTTGGTAAGCAGCCGGCGGCGATCGGGTGGCAACTGGCGAATTTGCTGAAAAAGCTGAGCCGCCTGCAGCTTCTGATCGCGCGTGAGGTGCTCCCAGGTTTCCATCCGGTTGAGGATGCGATCCTGCTGCGCGCGCGGCAGACTGGAAAAACGTTGCAGGCGCAGCTGCAGCGCGGCTTGCCGCTGTGGCGAGAGCTTGCGGAATTCAGGATCGTTCTTCAGTGCTTCGGCCTGCTTGTCGGGGGGGAGATCCCGGTAGCGGCGAAGCCAGTCTCCAGCGTGAGCCTGGGCGGGCTGATCTTTTTCTTTTTCCTTCTGCAGATCTTTCTCGGCCTGGCGTTCCTGCCGATTCTCCATCCGCATCTGGCGGCGCTGGCGCGAATTCAGGCGCTGGGCAAACGCCGGAGCCGTCACGAGCAACAATGCCCCCAACAAGACGCCAGCGCTTTGTGCCACCCGGCTCAATTCCTTCTCCCTTACGGATTCGCCGTCACATCGTCCTGCACCTGAAGGTCATCCAGGACATCGAAATCTGCGTATAACTCGTGATTCCTCTCCAGGGCCATCAGATCGCCGACTGCCGTTCCCGGCTCTGCCGGGACCCCGGGTACCGGAACGCGAATCGCGAGTTCCTGTTCGCTTCCGGGGAACAATACATCCCGGTTGCCGATCAGCGCTGCGCCCGCAACGATCAATACCGCCACCGCGACCGCCCAAGCCGGGCGACGCAGCCAGTGCAACCATCCTACCGCCGGACGTCCCATTTCTTCACGCAGACGCGCGCCCAGGCGCGTGTCAAAATAGGGCGACGGCTCCGGCGCCTGCCACTCATCGAGCAACATCATTGTCTGCCGGAAACCCTGCAGCTTGGCGGCACAAGCTGAACAGGACGCGATATGCGTCTGTACATCTCCGGCCGCCGTATTCATCCCGGCTGCGACGTCCGGTAGCAATTCTCGCACTTCATTGCAGTTCATACAGCTTCCCCTTACTTCGCCACAACAAATTCACTCAGCTGCGTGCGCAGTGTTTCGTAAGCGCGAAACAGCAGAGACTTGGTCGCCGATTCGCTGAGCTTCATGACTTCGGCGATCTCCCGGTAATCCATCTGCTGGTACTTGTGCAGCACAACTGCCATCCGCTGCCGTTCCGGCAATTGCTGCACTTTTTGCCGGATGGCGGCCAGGCGCTCCCGGCGCAGCATCTGCTCCTCTGCCGTCAGAGAACCGTCGGTCAAGTCGGGTGTTGTGCCGGTTTCCTGATCAGGTTCATCCAGCCGAAGTACGTTCTCCGGCCTTTCGTGGCGCGTGTCCCGCGCATGATTGACGGCGAGATTGGTAGCAATCCGGTACAGCCAGGTATTGAACTTCGCGCTCGCCTGATAGTTGTCACGAGAGCGATACACCCGCAGGAAGACTTCCTGCGCCAACTCTTCCGCCGTTGCCGGGTTATGACACATGCGATACATGAAGCCCACGATCTGGCGGCGATATTTCTCGACCAGAAACGTAAACGCAGACTCGTCACCCGTCTTGACACGTAACATTACATCGGCATCGGAGCAAGCTGTGGCCGCGCCGTGCACCGCATCCGCTTCGACCGTCTGCGGCGTTCCGCCAAGAGTCAGCAGTCCGCGATCAATGGCCACAGTGCCCACACTAGTTGGAACCCCGTCAGAGGCGGAAAGTTGCGCCGATGCCTGACTGTGGGTAAGCGCAGAAGTGCTTATGGATGAATCAGTTACCGGACGGCCGCCAGGAGTGTTCGTGGGCTCCATGCAAGGGACGTAGCAAAAAGGCTATCCGCCATTGATCCCAAGGTCAAGACAGGTGTCACGTGCCGGAAGGCTGCCTGGGTTGCACAGCGGCTCGGGACGCATCTTCGACGACTGGCGGCCCAACCGGCATGAATTTCACGGTCCCGTCACTGATGGGCACCCGGACTCGTGCTGCGCTTCGCGGGATAGTCAGACCGAGAACTAACTTCCAGTCCAGGTATCGTTTCTGTCCGCGAAAGGCTTAAGACTCACCGTTCGTGATCGATTCTTGTTCTCCGGACTGCGCTGGGCAACGACTCGTCAGGTTGTCACAGCCAGCCCCGCAAGGTGTGGTCGTGGCCACGGGTTGGAAGTCCGCTTACGCAGCTGCTCTCAAAGAGACAAAGTTTGCAGTCGAGCGCGCCGGCTCGTCAACGGCCGCGCGTTCGAAATTGGCGCCGAGATGAGAGAACTGGAAGAGGCACTGCGCCAGCTTTTCGTGTACCAGATCGAACGGACCGGCAAAGCGCCGGAGTGACGGAGATATCAGGCACTCGGAGAGCGGAGCAAGATCGTTGCACGGGAGCAAGATGGTGGGCGCTATAGGATTCGAATCCGCATGAACACGTAACTTCAACAACATAGAGAGCAGTGGACGGCATTTAACGCAGTGTTTTCCATAAGATTCAGTGGTAACGGCAGGTGAATGGCAGGTGCAAGTGCGACGCACCTCGTTTGGACCAGATGCAAAATAGGACACAGAACGGTCATTCCGATTGCGACCGCGGCAGGCCGCCCAGAGGAGCCAAATGGCGGATCGGACCGGAGATGCGCGAATGGGCTACGGCGTCTGTTGCGCATCGTCCGGATGTCCGGCCGACGCGGGAGGCGCACCAGGTCTGGCTCTATGCCATCGGCACACGCATCCAAGTTTCACCAGTGCGTTGCCGTCCGCGTGACGTATTCGGCCAACAAGACTCTCGGCCAGTGGAAAGCTCACGGATACTACATCGCTCGGGAGAGTGCGACGCAGAACGAGAACGTCAAAGGTGCTGGATTCTCCGCCACCGAAGCCACGGTGGGTGTTGCGGGGCGGCTGGCATCCTGGCAATCCGCTGGGGATCAACGGATCTTCAAGATCATAGTTTCGCCAGAGTTCGGTGAGCGAATGGATCTCGAAAAGCTCACTCGCGACCTGATGCGACGAATCGAAGGGAGCCTCAGCACAAAACTCGAATGGGTTGCCGTTACCCACCACAACACCGAGCATCCACACGTCCACATCACCCTCCGTGGAATCGATGAGCGCGGCGCATCGCTCAGGCTTCCCCGCGAGCTCTTTCAGCACGGGATTCGCCGGCATGCTGGAGAGCTGGCGACGAAGGAATTGGGCTTCCGCACGGAACGCGATGCCCTGGAGGCACAACGCAGAGAGGTTCAGCAACTGCGATTCACGAATCTCGATCGGATCATCAGGCGTAGCTCCAGTGCGGGTGCAAATTGCTTTCTGGTGACGACAAAGGCCGTAGGCCTACGCTACGGCTTTGCCAGAGCCCAAGAGCACCATGTGCAGGCGCGTCTCGCCAAGCTGGAGCAAATCGGTCTCGCCGCGAGAACCGCTCGGCACGCGTGGCTTGTGCAAGGAGACTTCGAAAATATCTTGCGCACCCTGCAGCGTACAACCGACCGCCAGAAGATGCTTGCCCGCCATGCCGCTCTCGTCTCGGACGAACGCCTACCCTTGCAGGTTACGCCGCTTTCCGCGATTTCGGTACTGGAGGGCCGCGTGTTGGGTCATGGACACGAGGAAGGCGCTGACCGCCCTTATCTATTGTTGGAGGGTGTCGAAGGGAGGATTCACCTGCTCTGGCAGAACCCCGAGATTAAAGTGGCACGCAGGCAGGGATTGCTGCGAGTCAACTCTTTCGTACGAATTCAAAAGTACGTTGTTGGCGCTCGGCTCTGGCTGAGTGTCCAGGATCTTGGAAACTCGTGGAAACTGCTCCACAACGAAGTCCACTTCCGAGAGACCGCATTGCGTCTACTGCAAAACGGAGTGCTGGCAGTCGACACCCTCGTGGGGTGAATGGCTGGGAGATTACCAGAAGCGCCTTTCTGCGCAAGTAGTCGCGAGGCGGGACCTCGAACATCAACGTAGACGCGGGATGTCTCGCGAAAGGTAAGCAGCGGATGATGGACACCACCGCCATGTTATCGCGAAGATGCTGAGCCTTGAGAAGCCTGGCTTTGCCTTCTCTTTCGTTCACCCAAAAGGAGAATAAGTCAGTCCCGGTAGTAGGGGTGCTCTGCAACGCTGGAGCCGAGGTTTGAACGCAATCAGAGAAGCTGAAATCTCCTGTTGTCCCACAGCAGTCCCCCAAAACGCCTGTGATCCCGGTCCTTGCAAGACGATATTGCTGCTCGTAGGATGCGATGTTCGTCAACCGTTGAGTCCTCACCGTAATTCGCCAACTACTTGGGTGCCGTGAGGACTAGGTCTCAAGGAGGAACTCGATGAATCGGTGGACACAGTGGGCCTCGGTTTGGTTGGTCTTCCTGACCGTCGCCACCCGAGCAGATACGGCCTCGCTGGCATGGAAGCGGGCGCAGCATATCCAGCATGGAGTCAGCACCAGCGAGTGGTTTGGTACTACAGGTAACTATTCCCCGCAGCAGCTGCGGAGCTACACAACCCCAGCAGATATTGAGCACATTCGCCAGATCGGTTTCGACCATATTCGAATTCCCGTAGATCCCTCTATCTTCAATTGCGACGATCCGTGGGAACAATGTGAACGCGTACAGATTCTGGATCAAGTCATCACGAAGGCAATTGAACTGGATTTGGCGGTTATCCTCGACTTTCATCCTGATAGCCAATTTACTCGCCAGCTTGCCGGCAGCGACATGGCCGTCGACCTTTTCGTTCAGCTGTGGGGGCGAATCGCCAGCCACTACGCCAAGTACGATCCTGACCGCCTGATCTTCGAGATCATGAATGAAGCGGAGAGTCACGACACTTATCGATGGTCGGGGATTGAACAAAGGGTTCTGCAAGAGATCCGGCGGCAAACGCCGAACTTCACCGTTATCGTCTCCGGTGCTACGTGGGCGGATATCTGGGACTTGATATTACTGCCGCCGATCGCCGATGACAATCTAATCTATAGCTTTCACTATTACGAACCACACATCTTCACCCATCAGGGAGCGTCCTGGGGACTACCATGGTGGACGAATCTCCACAATCTGCCCTTCCCCTCGTCCCCGGAGTCCGTAGCGCCCGCAGTTGCGGCGGTTGCTGACGAAACTACGCGATGGCAGCTGACACAGTATGGCTTCGGGCGTTGGAACGCGGACAGGATCGCTGGCGATATCGCCTTCATAGCCGATTGGGCAAAGCGTCGCAATGTGCCGTTGATTTGTGACGAATTTGGAGTCTACCGCAATTTCTCTTCGCCCGATGCCAGGGAGAGATGGCTGACGGCTGCTCGGACCGCATTCGAAAAGAATCACATTGGCTGGACCATGTGGGACTATCGCGGTGGATTTGGCGTCGTTCGAAAGCAAGGACAGACAATAACCGATGACGAAGGCGTCCTTCGCGCGCTGGGACTGAGCAGGAAATAGCCTGCCAGAACTCGCATCTATAATCCGATCAGTGGTGAACGGGTTGTGAAGAACTTGGTTCCGCTGAGGCGATACCGCCGTGGAAAGGAATCGCTGCTCCCAACTCTCTCCAAGTCACTAGCACAAACTTCTGATCCTTGAGGAACTTCTGAAACTCGGGGTTGCTGACAACTTCGAGATCATTCTGACGCCACTGCGCACCCCAATTGGGGTGGTCCCACGTCATTCCTTGGAGTTCTTCGTCGTTGTATCCGAGATGAACGCTCAGTTCGTAGACTCCGGGCGGCAGTCCAGTGAGGGTCTTCTCATATGCGCTCAACCAGTCCGCCTTAGCAATCCCCGGAAGAATCTCAAGCACTGAGTCGAGGGGAACCTGCTCTGCGTCTACGCCGATCCCAGCTACCGCGAACTGATTTCTGGGCCCCATTGTGCCTCGCTCCCGGATGTGGTATGAGGGCACCACTGCGGGCAGTTGGTATTTTTGTCCCAAGCCCCAATAGACCCTGAAAAGATCTGGTGTCCACATGAGCGTCCGCATATGCGTGTCGAGATGACTGACGTGGATTCCTGCCGAGGTTGCACGCTCAATCTGCGCGCGTGTCTCTCGCTCCACTTCCTCCATCTTGGCGTTGTGCGCGACGTAGACCTCAAGCAGTGGTAGATAGCCCTCAGCATCGACGAGGCCCGAACCTGTAGATTGGTCAGAGATTGGCCTCCAGCGATAATCCTTCCATTCGGAATTCAGGTCCAAACGGATTCCCAGATCGGCTTCCGGATGCGCCTTTGCCCATCGTGCGACTTCGGGGAACCACGGGCATGGCACGAGAATACTCGCCGATGTTATCCAGCCTTTTTCCAGCGCGTCGATCGTGGCGCGGTTGATCGAATGTGCCATCCCGAAATCTTCAGCATGAATGACTAGCAACCTCGAATCTGCCGGATAACCGAGACGCTCGGCGACGGTCTTGCTGTGTGCGTTTTGAGAATCCTGTGCGAAACCGATGGCCCAGAATGTAAGCAAAAGAACGAATCCGAACAGTTTCTGATAAATCACCTGACCCTCCGATACTGAGTCAACGAACCTCGAGCCAGCGCTAGTGCGTCACGGTTGACACCTGCTGAGCTGTCTTCTGGCGAATCGGCCACGGCAGCGAAAATCCGCGTTTCGCTACCCCCGGCAAAGTCACGGGCAGCTTTGCATGGTTTTGGATCTCTCCAAACAGCGCTTTCACAGCGCTGATCTCAGACGTGGTTGCGGTGGAATACGTGCATATGTAGTTCTGGATAATCGGATAATGCAAAATAAGGTACGGGCTGCCCAAGGTGACTACCGTTACCTTCTTCCCGCCTAGGCTGAGAATCTGGCTGAACAATTGTGCGCTTGGACCCATCAGGCTGTACACACCAACAACACGACTCCCAGCAGCGTACTTTCTGCCGGGGAGATTCGTAATGAATGCAGCGACGACTACCCGGTCCGCCGATTCAACCGCAGACAGAATCTCTTGCGGCGGCGATTCGATCTCTCTAAGGTCATAGTACCAATGAAGAAATCGGGCACCCGGTTGGCGGGCCATGAATTGAGTCTCGAGCTCGTGACCGAGTGGGCTTTTCGCCGAGTCGCTGAAGACGATGCCCACAACCTTGTCTTGGCGCGTGGGATGCGCATTCCCTGAACTGTTCGAATGCGATGCCGATGTTAACGGTAGCGAGTCGCCAGAATTCCGTACTAGCGTTACGGCTTCATCGGAAACGTGCTGCGCGAACTCAAAGTCTTGCTTGCGTGAAAACACTTCATCCACTCTCTTCAGATCAACGAACCGGGACTTGTTTAGGCCAACGGCAGCCTTCAACGCGAGGATTCGGCGGACGGATTCGTCAATTCGCGACTCAGAAATCTCGCCCTTTAGTACCGCGTCGAGAATCGCGTGGTATGCCCCGTCAAGGTCGGTGGGGAGAGTAACTATGTCGGCTCCCGCCTTGACGGCATCGACGGCGGCCTGCGCTGTCGGGCTGGGCTCGTTGGGATAGAGTGCCGTCAAGCCACGCATCTCCAGAGCGTCTGTGACCACGACTCCATTGAATCCCAGCTGTTTTCTGAGGGTACCCTCGATGATTTTTGGGGATGTGGTTGCGATCTTGTTTGGGTCTGGATCGAGGGCTGGGACCCGCGCATGAGCAAGCATGACGGCGTCGACTCCTGCCTCGATCGCCCTCCGGAAGGGTGGAAGTTCGAAACGCTGAAGGTGTGCTGAGTCGCCATCAATCGTAATTACGCCGACATGGGAATCGGTAGCACTGTCACCATGTCCCGGGAAGTGTTTGGAAGTAACCAAGAGCCCTTTCTTGTGTGCACCGCGAATAAAAGCGGCCACAAAATCTCCTACACGGTCGGGATCTTGTCCGAACGAGCGATTTACTATGACCGGGTTCTCCGAATTGCTGTTTACGTCGCTCACAGGAGCGAGGGCCCAGTGAATGCCAATAGCGCGAGCCTCGTCTGCCGTAATTGCCGCAAACTGTTCAGATATGGAGACGTCATTCGCGGCTCCCAGTGCCATCGGAAACGGGAATTGCGGCACGTTGGAGACGCGCGAAGCGAGGCCTCGTTCAATGTCCGCAGCGATTAGCAGTGGGAGATCAGAGTCGTGCTGCAATTGGTTGAGAATCTGCGCGACTCGCTGAGGGGAGCTTTTCACTAGATTCGGTCCATTCATCCGCGCTCCAAGCTCCAGTGACCCGATGTGGTACCTCCCGATGAGGTCTCTGGTCGTACGATACCCAATATCGTTGAAATCTGGGTAGTCGCAATAGATGCGGATCGCCAGCATCTGGCCAATCTTCATGTCCAGAGGCAAATGGATAGTCGACTCTCTGATCCAATCGGAACCACTCCGTTGTCCGGCAAGGGACCCAAGGCTTGGATCGCGCGGCACCGATTGCCCGCGCAGCTGGGTGAACAGCACGGCAATCAGAGACACTAGAACCAGTGGAGGCGAAATATGCGAAGTCAAGTTCAGCCAACCTCCCTTCGACTACCCCTATGCCGTCGCGCCCCTACACTCTTTTGTGAATCCTACTCAACTGTGAAATCTGCCGTGTGCCGGACCGTCAACTTTTCTGTCGAGCCATGAGCCTCGACTTCAAGCCGATAAGTTCCTACGGGCAGGTTCCCAACAGGAATCTGCCGAGCGACGCGAATGGCTGAGCTGTCCGCTTCGACGTAAGAGGAGACATCCACGGTCTGGGAATTCATTCTGGTCTCGCCGGACTTGGCGTCGACAACCTTTATCTGCACGTGGATATCGGGCACTCTCAATTTGCCAAGCGGCGGCTCGTAGACTTCGAAATAGGCGATCAGCGGTTCTCCCTTGTGAAATCGCGTATCGCCCGTTGGAGTAAATTCAATATCTTTACTAACGAGGGGTAGATAATCTTGATTCACTTTGTATTCATTTGTTCGGTAAGGGTGAAAGCGCTTGCAAAGCATGACTGTGCTCGTTGCCAATTCCTTTTTGTCATAGGCACCGATGTTGAGAGGTACCTCTATTCGACCGAACCTCGCGCCATCGCCGAGGACTACTCGAAGAACGTACTGTCCCGCAGGAAGGTCAATTTGAGTCTCATAGCGATTAGGGACGTAGAAAATATCAGACTCACTGTGATCTCGGTACGGATCTCCGGTCTGGACTAAGTGCGGTTCGTCTGCGCCGCAGCACGCCAGATCGCTAAATTGTGCTATCTCTATCCCATCTTTGTTTTGGACTACCCCCATGATGCCAACCGTGGCATCGAGCTTTCCGTCGCTCCACCGACGCTTGATGGATTGCCATGGGAACTCAAAGGCCAAATAGACCCGAGGCAAACCGGCTGAATTGTAGACGTAGCCAATTTGGGAGAACAAACTGAGCTTGCCAGGTTCCCTCCAATTCATCTGCTCCGTCAGTTCTCGGCCGAGTGGGGTTCCTTTCAGTGGATCGGACGCTGAGTGTGGAATCTTGCAGTATTCCTTCCGAGCATAAACGAGGGAATTGCGACGGGCTACTTTAACCTTGACCCGGTGGCAACTTCCATCTGGTGACTGCCTCGGCGTGAAGGCGAGAAGGTAAAAGTAGCCCGGGGAACGAGAAACAACGGATCCAGGTGGGTCCGGTGATGGCGGGACGAAGCCGGTGGGAGGCCAAATATCCGAGTAACTCCATTTCCCTTTCGGCGTATCAGAGTATTCGTTATGGCTACCGCGGTTGTCTCGAATCTCAGCATA